>Ga0182737_1000037_pt1 | contig 314090 bp, 326 predicted proteins | sample eDN5th30CBELigOP_FD_128878 | JGI IMG/M metagenome (GOLD analysis project Ga0182737, IMG submission 128878) | Enriched Organic Plus compost microbial communities from Emeryville, California, USA - eDNA 5th pass 30_C BE-Lig OP (version 2) (version 2) ... | reverse complement strand
CGTTCCAGGCCGTAGGTGATTTCGCCGGTGGTGGGCGTGCAGTCGAGCCCGCCCACCTGCTGGAAGTAGGTGAACTGGGTGACTTCCATGCCGTTGAGCCAGACTTCCCAGCCCAGGCCCCACGCGCCCAGCGTGGGGTTTTCCCAGTCGTCTTCGACGAAGCGGATGTCGTGCCGGGTGGGATCGATGCCCAGCGCCTTGAGCGAACCGATGTACAGGTCGAGGATTTCGGGGGGCGCCGGCTTCAGCACGACCTGGTACTGGTAATAGTGCTGCAGGCGGTTGGGGTTTTCACCGTAGCGGCCGTCTTTGGGGCGGCGCGAGGGCTGCACGTAGGCCGCGCGCCAGGGCTCGGGGCCGATGGCGCGCAGGAAGGTGGCCGTATGCGAGGTGCCGGCGCCGACTTCCATGTCGTATGGCTGCAGCAGGGCGCAGCCCTGCTTGTCCCAGTAGTCCTGGAGCGTAAGGATGATTTGCTGAAAAGTGAGCATAGGATTCTTGGAATTCGGAACGCCGTGCAGGAAGTCCGCGCGGGCGGGTCCGGCCGCCTGGCGCGGGAAACCGGCCATTTTAACTGGCCCGGGGCGCGGCGGGGGCAGGCCGGGCGGCCAGACCTCGCGCGGCGCCGCCACCGAGCCGCTGCGCTACGATGATTGCTTTGGCCGCCAGCCCCGCATGGACCCCTTCCGCCACCTGCCCCCGTTGATGACGCTGCGCGCCTTCGAGGCGGTGGGACGGCACCTGAGTTTCAGCCGCGCCGCCGAAGAGTTGTTCGTGACGCAGGGCGCCATCAGCCATCAAGTGCGCAAGCTGGAGCACGCGCTGGGCGGCCCGCTTTTCGTGCGCCGCACCCGGGCCATCGCCTTCACGCCGCGCGGCCAGGCGTACTACCAGCACGTGCGCGCGGCCCTGGACCTGCTGGCGCAGGCGTCACGGCAGGCGCGCGGGGCCGACGCCGCGGCGCCGCAACTGAAAATCGGCCTGCTGGCCTCGTTCGCGGCGCGCTGGCTGGTGCCGCGGCTACCCGCCTTCACCCAGGCCCATCCCGACATCGGCCTGCAGTTGGTGCCCGATATCGGGCTGGCCGATGTGGCGGCCGGCGACGTGGACCTGGCCATACGCTATGGCCGCGGCCATTGGCAGGGCGTGCACCTGGTCAAGCTGATGCCTGAATGCCTGGCGCCGGTGTGCGCGCCCGCGCTGCTGGGGCGGAGGCGGCGGTTCAAGTCGCCCGGCGAGATCCTGCGCTATCCGCTGCTGGTCTCGCACTCGCGCCAGCCATTCGAATGGGACCTGTGGTCGCAGGCGCAGCGGGTGGACTTGTCCAGCGCCCGCACGGTGCATTTGCACGACTACAACATCGTGATCGAGGCGGCCCTGGCGGGGCAGGGCATCGCGATGGGAAGGCTGCGCCTGATCCAGCCGCTGCTGGACGCGGGCGCCCTGGTGCAGCCGGCCGGGCAGGCAGACTGCCAGGACGAAAACACGGGCTGGTGGCTGGTGCTGCCGCGTTCGGCGCTGCCGGCGCCGGCAGCGGCCTTCTGCCAATGGATACAGGCCCAGGCCGCCCGGGAGCATATGGCCAACGCATGAATGCCGCTCATGCATCGGCCCTGATTTTTCATTGGTCAAGACGGCGGCGGGGCAGATAGCATCAGGCCTTGTCCATGTATTTGCAGAGGTGTGTTTCATGTCTTCCACGATTACTGCCCGCGTCCAGGCCCTGGGCCTGCCCCTGGAACCGGCCGGCGGCCCCGCGGCCAATTACGTTTCCAAGGTGCAGGTGGGCGACCTGTTGTTCGTGTCGGGCCAGGTGCCGCGCCAGGGCGACAAGCCCGTATGGCTGGGCCGGGTGGGCGACACGCTGAGCGAAGAAGAAGGCCGCCAGGCCGCTCGCCAGGCCGCGCTGGGCGTGCTGGCCCACCTGGCCGATGCGGTCGGCGACGATCTGGCGCGGGTGGCGCGCGTGGTGCGCCTGGGGGTGTTCGTGGCCTGCACGCCGGAATTCCAGCGCCAGAGCGCCGTGGCCGATGGCGCGTCCGACTTGATGGTCGAGGTGCTGGGCGAGGCCGGTCGCCATGCACGCACCGCGGTGGGCGTGGCATCGCTGCCGCGCGGCGTGGCGGTCGAGGTCGAGGCCATCATCCAGATCAAGCCCTAGGAGCGTTCATGCCCCATGCCGCCTTATCCGATGCCGATGTCGAGCGCCTGCGCCAGGCCACGCCCGGCGTTGCGCAGGTCGTGCATTTCAATCACGCAGGCGCGTCGCTGCCGTCGGCCGCCACGGTACAGGCGGTGATCGACCATCTGCACCGGGAAGCGGCGGCGGGTCCCATGGAGGCGGCCCGGGCCGCCGAAGATACGTTGGCGGCCGCGCGCCAGCGGGCGGCCAGGCTGATTGGCGCCCAGCCCGGCGAAATCGCCTTTGGCTCGGGATGCTCCGATGCCTGGGGCCGGGCTTTCGCCGCGCTGGGGCCGTGGAAGCCGGGCGATCGCATTCTGGTGGGCCGCCACGAATGGGGCGGCAACCTGGCCACCATGCAGCAGGTGGCCGGCCGGGCTGGCGCCCGCATCGAGCCGATTCCGTGCGACGCCGAAGGCCGCGCCGACCCCGCGGCGCTGCAGGCCATGCTGGACGAACGGGTCAGGCTGGTGTCGCTGACCTGGCTGCCCGCCAATGGCGGTCTTATCAATCCGGCCGCCGCCATCGGCGCCGTGGCGCGCCGCCACGGCGTTCCCTACATCGTGGATGCCGCGCAGGCGCTGGGGCAATTGCCCATCGACGTGGCCGCGGTGGGGTGCGACGTGCTGGTGGCGCCCGTGCGCAAGCACCTGCGCGGGCCGCGCGGGCTCTCGCTGCTGTATGTGCGCGATGGCTTCGCCGGGCGCCTGGCGCCGGCGTTCGTGGATACCTCGTCCGCTCCCATCGGCGCCGACGGCGCCTCGGTGCTGTGCGCGGGCGCGCAATGCCTGGAAACCAGCGAGCAGCCGGTGGCCCTGGTCTGCGGGCTGGCCAACGCCTTGCAGGAAGCGCTGGACCTGGGCATCGATGCGATCCGCGCCCGCATCGACGCCACTGCCGGCGCGCTGCGCGAGCGGCTGGCCCGCATTCCGGGCGTGACGCTGCACGACCTGGGCGGGCCCTGCTCGGCCCTGGTGTCGTTCAACGTAGAAGGCCTCGATGCCGCCGACGTGCGCCAGGCGCTGGCGCGGCAGGGCATCAATATCACCGCCAACGGCGTGCCCTACACGCCGCTGGACATGCAGGCGCGCGGCCTGGATTCCGTGGCGCGGGCCTCGGTCAGCTACCTGACTTCCGGCGCCGAAATCGACCGCCTGGTGGCTGCCGTGTCGCAACTGGCGCGGCGCTGAGCCGGCAGCAGCAGCGCGGGCGGCCTGCCAGGTGTCCGACTCCCTTAGGGCGTCGGACACCGAAGCGTGTCACAGCGCCCACTTCCTGCCGGGGTCAGGCACCCTGCGGGAGCCAGACCCCTGATGGATGCCGCAGGTCAGGTGTCCGACTCCCGCAGGGTGTCGGACACCGAAGCGTGCCAACAGCGCCACTTTCTGTCGGGGTCAGGCACCCTGCGGGAGCCAGCCCCCTGATGGATGTCACTGGTCAGGTGTCCGACTCCCGCAGGGTGTCGGACACCGAAGCGTGTCACAGCGCCCACTTCCTGTCGGGGTCAGGCACCCTGCGGGAGCCAGACCCCTGATGGACGCCGCTGGGCAGGTGTCCGACTCCCGCAGGGTGTCGGACACCGAAGCGTGTCACAGCGCCACTTCCTGTCGGGGTCAGGCACCCTGCGGGAGCCAGACCCCTGATGGATGTCGCTGGTCAGGTGTCCGACTCCCTTAGGGTGTCGGACACCGAAGCGTGCTCCGCCCGCCGCATTCCCGGATGGTCGTATGATTCGGTATCCCCCAGTCTTATAGATAACCGCGGGCCCGTGCGCCCGCCCAGGAGACCCGCATGTCCGACCTGATCAAAGTGGAAGTGGTTGACGGTATTCAGATCATCACCGTCAACCGTCCCGAAGCCAAGAACGCCATCAACCTGGAAGCCGCCCAGGCCATGGCCGCCGCGCTGGACCAGCTGGACAGCCGCGACGACATCCGCATCGGCATCCTGACGGGCGCCGGCGGCACGTTTTCGTCGGGCATGGACCTGAAGGCCTTCGCGCAAAGCCGCCAGCGCCCGCTGATCGAAGGCCGCGGCTTTGCCGGGCTGAACGAGCGGCCGCCGCGCAAGCCCCTGATCGCCGCCGTCGAAGGCTACGCGCTGGCCGGGGGCTGTGAAATGGCCCTGGCCGCCGACCTGATCGTGGCGGCCCGCAATGCCAAGTTCGGCCTGCCCGAAGTCAAGCGCGGGCTGGTGGCGGGCTCGGGCGGCATGCTGCGTCTGCCGCGCCGCCTGCCGTACCACATCGCCATGGAAATCATTCTTACCGGCGACATGCTCGATGCCGAGCGGGCCCATGGCTACGGCCTGGTCAACCGCCTGACCGAACCGGGCAAGGCCCTGGAAGGCGCGCTGGAACTGGCCCGCGTCATTGTCGAGAACGGCCCGCTGGCGGTGCAGACCGCCAAGAGCATCGTGGCCCAGGCCATCGACTGGGAGCAGGACGGCATGTTCGACCGCCAGCGCCCGCTGATCGCGCACATTTTCACCTCGGCCGACGCCAAGGAAGGCGCGACCGCCTTCGCCGAAAAGCGCAAACCCGTGTGGCAGGGCAAATAGGCTTTTCTGCCACGGTCATAAAATAAGTTGTCGATCGCGCGCGGCTGGCCTATTCGGCCGCGCGTTCCCCGCATTCCTCTTTTCCCGCTTCTGCCTTTACTGCCATGTCCGTTCTCATCAAAGAAGAAGACTTCATCCAGTCTATTGCTGATGGCATCCAGTTCATCAGCTACTACCATCCCGTCGACTACATCCGCCACCTGGCCCGCGCCTACGAGCGCGAAGAAAGCCCGGCCGCACGCGACGCGATGGCGCAGATCCTCACCAATTCGCGCATGTGCGCCGAAGGCAAGCGCCCGCTGTGCCAGGACACCGGCATCGTCAACGTCTTCCTGAAGGTCGGCATGGACGTGCGCTTCGACACCCGCCGCACCCTGCAGGAGCTGTGCGACGAAGGCGTGCGCCGCGGCTACACCAACCCCGACAACCCGCTGCGCGCCTCGGTGCTCGACGACCCGATCTTCGCCCGCAAGAACACCCGCGACAACACTCCCTGTATCCTGCACGTCGAGCTCGTCCCCGGCGACAAGGTCGACGTGCAAATCGCCTCGAAGGGCGGCGGTTCTGAAAACAAGTCGAAGTTCGCCATGCTCAATCCCAGCGATTCGCTGGTCGACTGGGTGCTGAAAACCGTGCCCACCATGGGCGCGGGCTGGTGCCCGCCGGGCATGCTGGGCATCGGCGTGGGCGGCACGGCCGAAAAAGCCATGCTGATGGCCAAGCAGTCGCTGATGGACGACATCGACATGTACGAGCTGCTGGCGCGTGGCCCGCAGAACAAGCTCGAAGAGCTGCGCATCGAGCTCTACGAAAAGGTCAATGCGCTGGGCATCGGCGCGCAAGGCCTGGGCGGCCTGACCACCGTGCTCGACGTCAAGATCAACACCTTCCCCACGCACGCGGCGTCCAAGCCCGTGGCCATGATCCCCAACTGCGCGGCCACGCGCCATGCGCACTTCGTGCTCGACGGTTCCGGCGCCGCCCGCCTCGATCCGCCGTCGCTGTCCGAATGGCCCGAAGTGCACTGGGCGCCCGACTACAACAAGTCGAAGCAGGTCAACCTGGACACGCTCACCCCTGAAGAAGTGGCCAGCTGGAAGCCCGGCCAGACCCTGCTGCTGTCGGGCAAGATGCTTACCGGCCGCGATGCCGCGCACAAGCGCATCCAGGATATGCTGGCCAAGGGCGAGCCGCTGCCCGTCGACTTCACCAACCGCGTCATCTACTACGTGGGTCCGGTCGATCCGGTGCGCGACGAAGTGGTCGGCCCGGCCGGCCCCACCACCGCCACCCGCATGGACAAGTTCACCGACATGATGCTCGCCAAGACCGGCCTGATCGCCATGATCGGCAAGTCCGAGCGCGGCCCGGTGGCCATCGAGGCCATCCGCAATCACAAGTCGGCCTACCTGATGGCCGTCGGCGGCGCGGCCTACCTGGTGTCCAAGGCCATTCGCCAGGCGCGCGTGCTGGCCTTCGAAGACCTGGGCATGGAAGCCATCTACGAGTTCGACGTGAAAGACATGCCCGTCACCGTGGCGGTCGATTCGCAGGGCACCTCGGTGCACACCACCGGCCCCAAAGAGTGGCAGGCGCGCATCGGCAAGATACCGGTGGCCGTGGCCTGAAGGCGGTAATTTCTCGCTTGCCGGGCGCCCGGCTCCCGCGGGGCGGGCGCCTGGCGATCGAAGCGGTTGCTGCACACAGCGGTGTCAGGCACCTGCGGAGCCTGACACCCGTGCGCTGCCTGAGGCGGCCTGGCGCCTGGGTCTCGCATGAGACGCCTGGCGTCTGGCGTTGCCTGCGGGCCTGGCGCTTGGCCGGGGCGGGCAGCGTAGAATATGTAACGTCTTTTGCTCTCGCGGGCCACACGGGGTTCGCCTTCGCCGATGACCTTCGGACAGAGCCTGTTGTTATTGGTGGTGCTGCTGGTCACGGTGGCGTTTTTCGCCATTGCCGAGATCTCCATCGCCGCCTCGCGCCGCCTGCGGCTGCGGCAGCTTGCCGACGACGGCGATGCGCGCGCCGAGGAAATCCTGCGCGTGCAGCAGCAGCCGGGCCATTACTTCACGGCCATTCAAATCGGCGTCAACGCGCTGGGCATATTGGGCGGCATCGTGGGCGAAGGCATGTTCAGCCCCGGGTTCACGCGTTTCCTGTCCAACTGGCTGCCGCCCGACATGGCGGCGTCGGCGGGATTTCTGGGTTCGTTCGTGCTGGTCACGTCGCTGTTCATCATCCTGACCGACCTCATTCCCAAGCAGGCCGGCATGGCCGAGCCCGAGCGTTTCGCCCTGGCTGTTGTCGGGCCCATGCGCGTGCTGGTGCGCGTGCTTTCGCCTTTGGTCTGGATATATTCGCGTGCCGCCGGACTGCTGATGCGTTTATTGCGCCTGCCCACCCGGCGCGACGAGCGCGTTACGTCGGACGACATCCTGGCGCTGGCCGAGGCCGGCGCGCTCTCGGGCGCCCTGGCGCGCGGCGAGCAGCGCATTATCGAGAACATCTTCGAGCTGGATACGCGCACGGTGTCCAGCGCCATGACGCCGCGCGACCGCATCGCCTGGTTCTTGCAAGACGACCCCGAAGAAATCATCCGGGCCCGCATCGCCGAAGAGCCGTTTTCCACCTACCCCGTATGTCGCGGCGACATCGACCACGTGATCGGGTACGTGGATACGCGCGACCTGTACCAGCGGTTGCTGAACGGCCAGCCCATCGCGCTGACCGACAGCAAGCTGATCCACAAGGCGCTGGTGGTGCCCGACCGCCTGACCCTGGCCGAAGTGCTGGAGCAGTTCCGCCAGGTGGGCGAAGATTTCGCCATGATCGTCAACGAGTACAGCCTGATCGTGGGACTGGTCACGCTCAACGACGTGATGAGCACCGTGATGGGCGAGCTGGTGTCGCCCTGGGACGAAGAGCTCATCATCCAGCGCGATGACAACTCGTGGCTGATCGACGGCGCCACGCCTATCCAGGACGTGGGCCGCGTGCTCGGCGTCGAAGAGCATCTGGACGGCGAAGAGTACGAAACCTTGGCCGGCTTCCTGATGGACGCGCTGCGCCGCGTGCCGCGCCGCACCGACGTGGTGGCGCTGGGCGGCTACCAGTTCGAGGTGCTGGACGTCGACACCTACCGGGTCGACCAGGTGCTGGTCACGCGTTCGGCGTCGGCTGTCCCGCCGATGGCGGCGCCGGTTGGCCCGCGTCCGGAGTAGCGGCCGGCAGTTGCAGGGCCATCAGCACTTCGTCGTAAAAGCGGCCGCCGATTTTCATGGCGCGCGGCTCGCGCCCGTACTCGACGAAGCCCAGCTTCCGGTATAAACGGCAGGCCGCCGTGTTGGCGGCTTCGGCGCTCAGCAGCAGGTTGTCGAACCGGCCGGTGGCATGCGCGATCAGCCCGCGTATCAGGGCCTGGCCCAAGCCCCGCCCACGGGCATCAGGATGAACATACACGCCCACGATGACGCCCTTGTGCCGCATCTTGACCAGTTCGTGCGCGACGACGGTGGCAATGCCGCACAGGCGCTCGCCCTGCCAGCCGCCCAGTGTCCAGCCTTGCTCCAGGCGGCGGGCGAACCATTCCAGCGGCTGCGGGCTTTCTTCTTCCCAGGAGCTGCCATAGGCAGTGGGGGAGTCTCGCAGCGATTCGAGCCGCAGTTGCCGGTAGCGGGCGGCATCGTTGGTATCCAGGCGCCGAAGAGTGAAAGTGGATTGCACGAGAAGCTCGGTTGCGAGACGGTGGCGGACTAGGCAGCATCGCGCGGCTGGCGTAAAAAGGCAAGGCCGGCCGCGCAGCGCCGGCCAATTACCAGGAATCACCATGCATGGTACCAAGCGCAGCACGCCACAAGAACAGGCCCAGGAGGCTTCCGCGCTGATCGACGCCCGCATCGCTGAACTGCCCGATTGGCGGGGCCGCATGCTGGCGCGCCTGCGCACGCTGATCAGGCAGGCCGATCCCGGCGTGGTCGAAGAATGGAAGTGGCGCGTGCCGGTATGGTCGCGCGGCGGCATTCTCTGCACCGGCGAAACCTACAAGAATGCGGTGAAAATGACGTTTCCCAAGGGCGCCGCGCTGGAAGACCCGGCGGGCCTGTTCAATGCCAGCCTGGCTGGCGGCACCCGGCGGGCCATCGACTTTCACGAAGGCGACGACATCGATGAGGCCGCCTTGCAGGCCCTGATTCGCGCGGCCGTGGCGCTGAACCTGTCCAGGCCCCCCGCCCGAGCCAGGAAAAGCGCCGGCAAGGCCGCTGCCGAGAGTTGAACGACCATGCTGCAAATCGAGAATCTCAGCAAACGCTATGGCGGCCATCTGGTGTTCCAGGGGCTGACCCGCACTTTTTCCCCGGGATGCACGGTGCTGTGCGAAGAAGACAGCACCGGCAAGTCCAGCTTGCTGGGGATCATCGCGGGCGTGCTCGCGCCGGATGGCGGCGACGTTCGTATCGATGGCCACTCGCTGGCTCATGCGCCCGCGCAGGCCTTGGCCCGCCTGGCCTACGTGCCGGACAACTGCCTCGCCGAACCCGCGCAGACAGGCCGCGAGCTGCTTGAGCACGTTGCGGCGCAAAAAAATGCCGCGCTGGACGACGGCACCCTGGACCTCGCGCGCCGCCTGGGGCTGGAGCCGCACCTGGACAAGCGCTTCGAACAGATGTCCACGGGCACGCGCCGCAAGGTTTATCTCACAGCCGCGGCGTTGGGGAATCCGGCTGTCGTGGTCGCCGATGGGCCCGGCAATGGGCTGGATGCGCAGGCGCGCCAAGTGCTGGCCGACGTGTTCAGGCACTGGGGGCAGCAGCGCGTGGTGCTGTTCGCCAGCCACGACGCCGAGTTGGTGCGGGCCTGCGGGGCACGCACGCTGGAGCTTGCCAGCCTGGGGCAGGCAAGTACTATTGCCCGCTCTTCTTGAAAGCAGCCCTATGGAAGATCTATATCGCGCGCCTATGGTTCCCGAGCTGTTGGTCACCGATTTGCCGCGCAGCCTGGCATTCTGGATGGACCTGTGCGGCTTCAAGATCGCATACCGCCGCGAAGCCGAGGGTTTTGTATACCTGGACCTGGATGGCGCGCAGTTCATGCTGGAAGAAGTGCGCGGCGACAATTACTGGATAACCGGCCCACTGGATGCTCCGCTGGGTCGGGGAATTAATTTCGAGATCAAGGTGACGTCCATCGAGCCGCTGGTGCAACGACTGGCGGCAGCGGCCTGGCCCTTGTACCGTGAGCCGCAAGAGTGCTGGTATCGCAGCAATGCCATCGAACTGGGTGTGCGGCAGTTCCTGGTGCAGGACCCGGATGGATATCTGCTGCGTTTCTCGACCAGAATCGGCATGCGCGCGGCCTGAACCTGCTCGCCATTGCCATTGACGGACCGCCGTCCCTGCTACAGCAAGGCCTTGAGGTTCGGCCACGTCTCGGGAAAGGCCAGCAGCACAAATGCCGCCACATTGATCAGCGCGGTGCACCAGAACACGGCCAGGAACCGGGTCTTGGACGATTTATGCCGCAGCATCCGCTGGGCTGCCCACGCACCGGGCCAGCCGCCGGCCAGCGCCAGCAGGTGCAAGGTGTTCTCCGGAATGCGCCGGGCCGCGGCTCGCGCCGCGGATTTGTCGATGGCGTACACCAGGAAAGCCAGCGCGCTGGCTACCGGGTAAACCCACGCCATCCACCATGTCGGCCGGCCCAGCAGGCCAGCCGCCGCGATCACGCCCAGGGGCAGGGCGGCGGCAAGCAGGCCTGCGAGACCTTTTGCGGGCGCGGGTTTACGCGTGGCGCGCCGAGATTGTCCGGTTGGCGGGCCTGGGTCTCGAGAGCGCTTTCCCTGCGGGTCGACATGCCGTGCCATATGTGGGTTTGCGAGATACTCTTTGGTGCGGGGTTGCCATAATAGGTAATCGGCGCGAACCGTCGCGCGGCGCGTGGCCTGCCGCGGCAGCCGCCCGTGAAATGTAGCCGATCCGCATGCCACGCACAGAGGTGAAAAATGGCAAGCACAGCGCTCATCGTCAAAGTGCCGCAGGCCGAGGCCATGGTCGGTGATTTGCGTGCGCGGTTCGACGCCGTGTCGCAGCTTGGCGTGCCCGCGCACATCACGATCCTGTTTCCTTTCATGGCGCCGGATCAGGTGACACAGGCAGTATTGCAGCGCGTGCAGGCCGTGCTGCGGGCCGTTCCCGCGTTTGCCTATTCGCTGGAATCGGCAGGGCGCTTCGAGGCAACGGCTTTTCTCGCGCCCACACCTGCTGAACCTTTCGTCGCGTTGACGGCAGCGGTGGCCGGCGAGTTTTCGGATTTTCCTCCTTATGCCGGGCAGCATGACGGCACTATTCCGCACCTGACGGTGGCGCACGGAAATGTTGAAGACGCGCGGCGTGCCGCGGCAGAGTTGCAGGCGCGGCTGCGCAGCGGCCCTGCTGTCCGCGCCGTGTGCGACACGGTTTCGCTATTCGAGAATTCGTCCGGCCGCTGGCGCGAAATGCACGTTTTCAAGTTGGCCCGCCCATCCTGATTCTCCAGCCTACGCCATGCGCCTCTTCGATCGTCTCCGGGCCTGGGCCCGCCGGATCAAGCGTGATGGGATGACGCTCTGGTTTGCCGGCAGGCACCCCCAGACGCCCTGGTACGCCAAGGCCATCGCGGTGTTTGTGGTGGCCTATGCATTGAGTCCGATCGACCTCATCCCGGATTTCGTCCCCGTGCTGGGATATGTCGACGATGTACTGCTGCTGCCCGGCCTGATATGGCTTGCCATCCGGCTCTTGCCGCCGGCTGTGCGGGCAGCATGCCGGGACCAGGCGGAGGCCTGGATACGAGCGAAGAGGGCCCGGCCTCGCAGCCTGGCAGGCGCGGTGCTGGTGGTGCTGGTTTGGCTGGCTGTTGCCGTCGCGGCCGGGGTGTGGCTATGGAATCGCGCGGACCGCGGCCAGCAGATCCGCAGGGCGCACCATCAGCGCGCGCACCTGGCACAGCACGGGGTACTGGTGCAGCACGGCATGCCAGCCGGGCGCGGACAGCAGTGTTTCCCAAACGGCCTCCAGGCTGGCATCGTCGGCGTCGCGCCCCTGCGCCAGAATGCCGGCGTAGTCCAGGCTGGCCGGCGCGGATAGCAACTGCATGCGGCTGGCCGCGCCGAGCAGTCGCGGGGGCGTATCGGCGGGCGCATCGCAGCAGTACAGCACCGTGTCTGACACGTCTTCACCGGCCTCCAGTGCGTGTAGCGATGCGCCGCGCAGATTCACGGTTTCTTGCACCGTGCGGAATGCGTAGAGCCGGCCGGGGTCGGCCTGCGCCAGCAGGCGCAGGCCGCGCAGCAGGCGGGGCAGGTCGGTAATGGCGGCATCCGCGGATGCCTTGGCTTCCACCAGCAGGCAGATATCCCAGCCTGGTTCCATGCCGGTTGCCTGGCCTTGGCACAGCAACGCCACGTCCCATTCGGTCTTGGCGCGTCCGGCGACGGCTGACAAGGCCGCGGGCACGCGCAGTGACGTAACCACGCGATGCGGCCGCCCATTGTCGCCGGCCTGGTCCAGCCGCTGCGCCAGCGCTTGCAGCGCCTGCGCGGCCATGGCCTCTACGGCGGCGCCGCGCTGTTTGGCGGCCGAGCCTGCCGCGATAGCGGAAGGGCTGCCCTGGCGCGGACCCTGACGGTCCCATAGCGCCTGGTACCGCTGCACCAGCGCATCGCCCTGCAAGGCGTCCAGGCGTTGCAGGCGCGACAGGGCGGGGTCGTGCAGCAGCCGGTCCAGGCTGGGCGGCAAGGCGGGCTGCGCCGCCGCTTCCGGCATGTTGCGCAACTGCCGTGCGGCATCGGCCAGCGCCGTCCAGGACCCGGCGGCGTGCAGCCGCGCCAGCGCCTCGCGCAGCCGGGGCTGTGCAACGCGCTGCTGCCGGGCCGGGTGCGCCATCGCGTCGACCGCCGTGCGTATGGCCCGGCGGTCGCGGCCGGCATGGGCGGCTAAAGACGCATATTCGCGCACGTGCGCCGCGCCGTGCCGCAACACCATCGCCTGGAACGCCGGGTCGCCGTGTTCGGGCAACATGGCTTCGCGGATCAACTGCCCCAGCGCCGCGGTGAAATGGCGCTTGAGCGCCGTGGCGGGCGCTGCATTGCGGGCCACGGCCAGGCGCGCCTGTTCGATGCATGCCGCCAGCGCCGTGGCCGTGCCGGCCTGCCGCCAGTCTGGCGAGGCATGCAGCGCCGGCGGCAGGCGGTAGGGCCGCGCGACCGTGCGCAGCACCTGGGCCAGCAGCAAAGACGAACCGGACGGGGAATGATCTTTCATCGGCACCGAACAATAGGGGCAGGCACCGCGCAGATGCCGGGGCCGGCATGGTACTTGCGGGCATGCAGGCCAGTCTGCAACGCACCGGAACCCGCCATGCGCACAAAGCACATTCTAGTGGTCCTCGCCTTGCTGGCAGCGGTCTTCGTCGTGTTGTCGCTGCCGCCGTGGTGAACCGGCCGCTGTTACTGCCGCAAGCTCGGGCCGCGCCGGTCAGCGCGCGGCCATGCCTGCCTTTTTCAGCACCAGCACTTCGCTGGTTCCGTCCTGCACGGTGTCGCCATGCTGGTTGACCAGCCGCAGCCTGCGGTCTACCGCGCCCACGCGCGCGCTGGTGCCCGGCTTGGCCTGCAGGATGTCGAGCACCAGATGCAGGGTGTCGCCCACCAGTATGGGCTTGACGAATTTCCAGTCTCGTATCGACAGCATGGCCACCACCGAACGATGGAAGATGCCCAGCTCGTGCATCATGCCGGTGGCGATGGCGATGCCCAGCGCGCCATGCACCAGGCGTTGGCCGATCTTGGTGCTGGCGGCGTAGGCGGCGTCGGCATGGATGGGGTTCCAGTCGCCCGACAGCATCGAGAACATCGTCAGGTCGGCTTCGGTAATGGTGCGGCCGCCGCTTTCGAACGTCTGGCCGGGCTGGAAATCCTCGAAGTACAGGGAGTGGTCTGTCATGGCGGTTTGGTATGCGGGTGGGGAAATGCCGGTGTCAGTGTTTCGCCGCGCGCAGCGCTTCGGAGGAGGCTGCCCCGTCAGGCCTGTTCTTGCCGCAGGCGTTCGTCGGCCATCTGGCGCAGCATGGCCCGCTGGATCTTGAAGCCGTTGGCGCTGGCCGCGGTGGGAAATTCATCGACGCGCCACAGGCGCGCCGGCACCTTGAACGGCGCCAGCGTGGCGCGCAGGGGCGCCAGCAGGCTTTGCTCGTCCAGTCCGGGCTCGGCAATGACGAACGCCGCGGCGCGGGGCTGGCCATCGATGGTGATGCCCACTACTTGCGCGTTGCGCACGCCCGGCTGCGCGGCCAGGGCGTGTTCGATCTCGGCCGGGTCGACCAGGAACCCGCCCAGGCGCAGGGTGTCGCCCATGCGCGCCAGGTAGACGAAGCTGCCGTCGGGGCGCAGGTAGCCCAGGTCGCCGGTGCGAAAGTAGCCGTCGGCGGTCCGGGCCTGCGCCGTGGCGTCGGGATTGTCCAGGTAGCCCATGAAGTTGCCCGGGGCGCGGATCTCGATTTCGCCGGGCACGCCGGGCTCGCACAGGCCGGGGCCGGCGGGGTCGCGCACACGCACCTGCGCCTGGGGCGCTGCCGGCACGCCGCCGCCCAGGGCGCGCTCGGCCACCGGCAGCGCGGCATCTTGCAGCGAGAACAGGGCCTGCACTTCGCTGGAGCCGTACAGGCCGCGCAACGGCAAACCGCGCTGCTGCAGGCTGGCCACCAGTTCGGCCGCGCCCGGGCTGAAGCTGGCGAAGCCGAACACGCGGGCATGTGGAAAGGGGCGGCTGCCGGGCGCCTCGTCGGCAATGCGGCGCATCATTTCGTCGCTGCCGAAGGTGTGGGTGATGCGCTCGTCGCGCAGCAAGCGGGCGGCGCGCGGCGCATCGAACAGATCCATCGTCACTACCGGCGCACCGCCGTGCAGCGCCGCCAGCACGCCGTTCAGGCCGAACACGCCGCACACGGGCAGCGCGGCCAGCAGGCGCGCGCCGGGCTGGTCCAGGCCGCAGGCGCGGGACACTTGCCGGTTGTGGGCCAGCAGCGTCGCCGTGCTGTGCATGACCAGCTTCGGGCCTTTGGTGGTGCCCGAGGTCGTGAACAGGATGACGGGGCGCGCGGGGTCGGCCGCTGGCGGCGCAAGCGCGGCCAGGGGGGCGCCGGACGCGAACTGGCAGGCGACCGTGCGGCGGCCGAAGACCGGGCCGGGAAGAACGTCGCCGGCATCGACCAGGGCGATGGCCTGCAGGTCTGGCAGGGCGTCTTGCGCCACGCCGGCCAGCACGGCCGGGAAGTCGATCTTGCGGAACGACGGCTGCATGATGAGCATGCGCGCCCGCGAACGCGCCAGAATGTATTCGAGCTCGGCGCTGCGGTAGCGGGTATTGATGGCGACCAGGGTGGCGTCCAGGCGGGCCAGGCCGAACAGCAGGGCCAGCCATTCACGGCGGTTGGGCAGCCATACCGCCACCCGGTCGCCCGCGGCGACGCCCTGCGCGGCCAGCCAGCGCGCCGCGCCGGCGCATAGGGCATCGAAATCGCGGTAGCTCAGCGGCCCGGCTTCGTCGATCAGCGCGGTGTCATCCGGGCGCGCGCGCAGGTGCGCGGCATACAGATCTGCCAGGGCCGCGGGCCCTGGCGCGGCATCGGCCGGCATCAGTACAGCTCCATCAGTTCGGCGTTGTCGGCGAAATCGGCCGGCACGCCGGAGCGGATCAGCGCCCCGGACTTCATGACGATGACGCGGTCGGCGATTTTCAGGGCCTCGCGCACGTTCTGTTCCACGATCAGGATCGACATGCCGCGCTGCTGCTGCAGGGCGCGGATGGGGCCCATCAGGTCCTGGAACAGCTTGGGCGCAAGACCGATGGAAGGCTCGTCGAGCAGCAGGCAGCGCGGTTGGCTGAGCAGGGCCCGGCCCAGCGACACCATCTGCTGCTGGCCGCCCGACAGGGTGCCCGCACGCTGCCCGTAGAACTTGCGCAAGGCCGGCAGCACCTGCATGACCCAGTCCAGGCGCGCGGCGTGCTCGGCCTTGGGCACGCCAGCCGACCACAGGCCCAGGCGCATGGTTTCGGCCACGGTCAGGCCCGGGAAAATGCCGCGGCCTTCGGGCACCATGGAAATGCCGGCGGCGGCCAGGCGGCGTGGGTCAGGGCGCGCCACGGGCTGGCCGTCGAGCAGCACGCTGCCGCCTTCGGGGACGATCAGGCCGAACAGAGCCTTCAGCAAGGTGGACTTGCCGGCGCCGTTGTGGCCGATCAGGCACAGCACTTCATTGGCATCCAAGCGCACGTCCAGGCCGTCGAGCACCGGGCGTTCGCCGTAGCCGGCACGCAGGCCGCGTGCTTCCAGCACCGGGGGCGGGGCGGCGGTCATGCACGTTCTCCGAAGTAGATGGCGGCCAGCTGCGGGTCCTTCAGGATGCCGGCCGGATCGCCGCAGGCCAGCAGCTTGCCCTGGTCCAGGAAGGCGAGGCGGTCGGACAGCTGGGTGACGAGATCGAGGTTGTGTTCGATGATGCAGATGGTGATGCCGCGCGCCGCGTAGCTGCGCAGCAGCGCCACGAACCGCTCGAACGAGCGCGGGTCCAGGCCCGAGGCGGGCTCGTCCAGCAGCCATAGCGAGGCGTCGCTGGCCATGATGCGCGCCAGGCTCAGGAACTTGCGCTCGGCGTAGGCCAGGTCGGCCGCGCGTTCGTGCCGTTTGTCCCACAAGCCGGCTTCCTGCAGCACGGCCTCGATGCGGGCCGGGTCGGTGCGCCGCTGCCACAGCCAGCTGCTGCGTTCGGTTACGGTCATCACGTTTTCGAGCACGCTCATGTGCGTGAAGAGCCGCAGGTCCTGGAAGGTGCGGCCCACGCCAAGGCGGGCGATCTGCCAGGGCGCCAGGCGGGCCAGCGGCTTGCCGTGCAGGTGCACGGTGCCGGCGCTGGGCGTCAGGTGGCCGGTGATCATGTTGAACAGCGTGGTCTTGCCCGCGCCGTTGGGGCCCACCAGGGTGGTGATCATGCCGGCCGGCAGGTCGAGCGAGACGTCGCTGATGGCCTGCAGGCCGCCGAAGCGCTTGGACAGCCCCTGCATGCGCAGCAGCACCGGGGCCCCGGGCGTGGCGGGCGCGGCGGAACCGGCGTCCGCCAGCGCGCCCTCGTAGGCAGCGCCGCCGTAGGCGTCTTTGATGCGGCCCGGCGCGCTCATGCCCGGCCTCCTTTGCGGCGTCCGCCTACCAGTCCGCCCGGGCGGTACATCATCAGCAGCACCATGATGGCGCCGTACACGATCTGCTGCACGGTGCCCAGTTCCGAAGGCGGCAGGAACGGCAGGTAGGTCAGTGCGGCCGGCAGCAGCATCAGCAGCGCCGCGCCGATGATCGGCCCGAACACGGTGCCGGTGCCGCCGATGATGACCATGGCCATCAGCAGGATGGAGGTTTCCAGCATGAAGCCCTCGACGTTGACGAAGCTCATGTAGAACGCGTAGATGGCGCCCGCCACGCCCGCCAGGCCGGCCGATACCGCCACCGACAGCGTCTTGATGGCGGCCACCCATTTGCCCGCGGCCTGGGCGGCCGATTCGCTGTCGCGGATGGCCATCAGGCTGCGGCCGAAGCTGCCGCGCAGCAGGGCGGTGGTGATCAGCAGCACGGCGGCCAGCCCCGCGACGGCCAGGGCCAGGAACTCGCCGGGCGTGGCCAGCGCATGGCCGAACACCGTGGGCGGCGGAATGCCCACCAGTCCGCCCAGGCCGCCGGTGACGCCTTTCCATTCGGAAAACACCGTCACGCCGATCACCTGCAGTCCCAGCGAGGCGGCCACGAAGTATTCGCCCCGCACGCGCAGGGCGGGCAGGGCCAGCACCATCGACAGCGCGCCGGCCACCAGCACGGCGGCGGCCACGCACAGCAGCAGCGAATCGCTGAAGTGCATGGCGATGTTGGCGGCCACGTAGGCGCCCACGCCGAAGAAGACGGCATGGGCCAGCGAGAAGATGCCCGCGTAGCCCATGATGAAGTTCAGCGTGACCGCCAGCATCGCGTTCACGCAGAAGAGCACGGCAATGTTTTGCAGATAAGCCAGCATGCGTTGCCTCGTCGGACAGGCCGGGGCCTTGTTTGCTATGACGCCACGGCGCGGCCGAACACGCCGCCGGGACGGAACAGGATGAACAGGAACAGCACTACGAAGGTGACGGCCTCGCTCCATTGCGGGTCGATCCACGCCAGCGACAGGTTCTCGGCCATGCCCAGCAACAGGCCCGCCACGGCGGCGCCGCGCAGGCTGCCCACGCCGCCCACGATGGTGGCGGCGATACTGATCAGCATGATGTGGTGGCCCATGGACGGGTTCAGCCCCGAGGTCGCCGCCGTCAGGATCGCCGCCGGCACCGCCAGCAGCGAGCCGATCAGGAACACATACTGCGACAGCCGCCGCGGCGTCAGGCCGTACACGCGCACCAGGTCCGGGTTTTCGCCCAGCGCGCGCAGCGCCAGGCCCAGGTTGGTGTGGGTCAGCAGCCAGTGCAGCAGCCCGAAGGCAACGACGGCGCACAGCACTGCCACCGCCGCCATGGGCGCCACGTACAGGCCGGGCAGCAGCTCCAGGCTTTTGCTCAGTGGCGTAGGCACCGTGACCAGCCCCCGGCCGAAGCCGATGGTGATCAGGTTCTGCACCACGATGGCAAGCCCGAACGAGGCGACGAACACCGTGAAGAAGGCCCCTTCATGGCGCTGGATGACCGAATACACATAACGGTCCACCAGCATGCCGAACACCGCCGCCACCAAGCCCGCGCCCAGCGCCGCCAGCGGCCAGGCCCAGGCCAGCACCGTGTACAGTTCGTAGAACACGAAGCCGGCCAGGGTGAACGTGGCCCCATGCGCGACGTGAAAGACCCGGGTGGTGCCGAAGATCAGCGAGAACCCCGCTGCGATCAGGGCGTACAGGGCACCGGTCTGTATGCCGTTGACGAAAAGCTGGATGAACAGCATGGCCTGAAGCGGCGCGCGGCGTCAGTGGCTGGCGTCGGCGATGGGCTTGGGGCCTTGGTCGCCGATTTCGTTGATCTGGATCGGGGCCTGGATGGTGCCGTTGTCCGCGAACGACACCGTGGCGCCGACGAAGTCGAAGGTCTTGGTGGCCCGGCGCTGCGCCAGCAGGTTCTCGCCCGTGACGGGCTTGCCGGCCTTTTCCAGTGCGGCGGCCAGCACGCCGAAGGTGCGCACGGCGTTGTAGTAGTTCAGCACGTACATGTTGGGCGCCTTGCCGTACTGCTTTTTGTAATCGTCGAGCATGCGGCGGGTGATGTCGTCGCTTTTTTCCCAGTCGACCTTCTGGCTGGTGAAGATCGCGCCTTTGGACTCGGGCAGCGACAGCGTGGACGGGATGGCAAAGGCCGAATAGCTGGCGATCTGCTGCGATACGCCGTTGTCGCGCAGCTGCTTGACGATCTGGCCTTGCTGGCTGCCGTACGAGGCAATGTAGACGGCGTCCGGCTTGACGTCGCGCACGCGCGCGGCAATGCCCGAGAACTGCTGCGCCGTGGCCGGCACCGAGAAGCTGCCGGCCAGTTCGCCGCCGGCCTTGCCCAGTTCGGTCTTCAGTTCCTTGACCACCGACTGGCCCAGCGGGTCGTCGACGTACACCAGGGCAATGCGCTTGAGGCCGCGCTCCTTGACCAGGTACGGCACCACGGCGCGCACTTCGAAGTCGACCAGGGGAATGGTGTTCCAGAAATAGTCGCCCAGCTCGGCCAGGTCGGGGCCCACGCCGCCGCCGTTGACCATGACCGTCTTGCTGCGGGTACCGATGGGCGCGATAGCCTTCGATACGCCGGTGAAAGCGCTGAGCACGAACGGCACCTTGGCCACGTTGACCAGCTTGTTCATACCGATTACACCTTGCATGGGCAGCGCCTGGCTGTCTTCGTAGACGATGGACAGCTTGCCCGACAGCATCTTGGAGGCATTGATGTGTTCGACGGCCAGATTGGCGCCCGAACTGAAGATCTGGCCGTATTCGGCGTTGCTGCCGCTCATGGGCAGCAGGCCGCCGATAGTGAGGTCGGCCGCGCTGGCCAACGGCGTCAGGGTAAGGCCTTGGCACAGCGCCAGGCCGGCAAGCAGCTTCTTCATCGTATGTCTCCGCACGGTCTCGAGGTTATTGTGCGCCGCAGCGTCAGGACGGCCGGCTGGCGGCTCCGAAAATGCTAGCCAGTCTGAATGATGCGACCTATTCGGATTTGCTTAACTGCGGGTTTTCCCGCCCAATACGGGTACGGCCAGGCGTCCCATGGAACGCAGGCGCGGCGGCGTCATCAAACAGGAACCGGCCGGCGCCACGAGGGCCACACAAGGAGCGGAAATGCGGATCGTGCTGGGGTTATGCCTGGCCGCTATTGTCGTTGGAGCGTTGTCTGTGCTGACGGGGCTGATCGTCTATGCCCTGGACAAATACCTGGTGGGCGGCTGCCGCGCCGTGTTTGGCACGGGCCGCCGGTGGCTGCAGGCGCGGTTGCGCGCAGGCGGGTGCGAATGGCCGCGGCCAGGGCAGTGTGAACGGCCGCGCAACTGACGGCGCGGCTGGCGGCGGGGTGGCGGCTGAGGGGCGGCTGAGGGGCGGCGCGCCACGCCGCCGCCGCACCGTGTCAGCGCGCGGTGGCCGCCGCGATTTCCGGGTCGCTCTTGCCCAGCACTTCGCGCAGGATCTCTGCCGTGTGTTCGCCCAGCAGCGGCGGCGCCCGCCGGTACACCACGGGCGTGGCCGAGAACCGCAGCGGGCTGGCCGTGACGGCGGCCGTCCCGCCCAGCGGGTGCGGCAGCTCGCGGCGCAGCTGGCGCGCCTGCACCTGCGGATGGGCGAATGCCTGCGCAATGTTGTTGATCGGCCCGCAGGGCACGCCCACCGCCTCCAGCCTGGCGATCCAGTCGTCGCGGCGTCCCTGTTTCATGATGTCCGACAGCAGCGCAATCAGTTCTTCGCGATTGGTGACGCGCAGCCGGTTGGTGGCGAAGCGCGGATCGTCGCCCAGCTCGGGCGCGCCGATGGCCTTGCAGTAGGCCCGGTACTGCGACTCGTTGCCGGTGGCCACGATCAGGTGGCCGTCGCTGGCGGCGAACACCTGGTAGGGCACCACATTCTGGTGCGCGTTGCCCGCGCGCGTGGGGGCAACGCCCGAGGCGAAGTAATTGGAATTCTGGTTGGCCAGCAGCGCCACGTGGCAATCCAGCAGAGCGATGTCCAGGTGCTGCCCCAGGCCGCTGCGGTGGCGCTCTTGCAGCGCGGCCAGGACGGCCACGCTGGCGTACATGCCGGTGATGATGTCGGTGACGGCCACGCCCGCCTTCTGGGGGCCGCCGCCGGGCAGGTCGTCGCGTTCGCCGGTGATGCTCATCAGGCCGCCCAGGCCCTGGATCATGAAATCGTAGCCGGGCAGTTGGGCGCAGGGGCCGTCCTGTCCGAAGCCGGTGACCGAGCAGTAGATCAGGCGCGGGTTGATCTCGCGCAGGCTGTCGTAGTCGAGCCCGTATTTGCGCAGGCCGCCGACCTTGAAGTTCTCGACCAGGATGTCGCAGTGCGCGGCCAGCTCGCGGATCAGCGCCGCGCCTTGCGGCGTGGCGATGTCGGCTTCCAGCGAGCGCTTGTTGCGGTTGGCGCTGAGATAGTAGGCGGCCTCGGCCGTGTCGCGGCCCTGGCCGTCTTTCAAGTAGGGCGGGCCCCAATGGCGCGTGTCGTCGCCGGTGCCGGGGCGCTCGACCTTGATGACGTCGGCTCCGAGGTCGGCCAGGTTCTGGGTGCACCACGGCCCGGCCAGGATGCGGCTGAGGTCGAGTACGCGAATGCCCTCCAGGGGCGGAAGTCGTGAATCCATGCGTGACTGCCCTTTGCGCCTAGGCGTTGATCGTGGCCGTGCCGTGGCTCATGACGACGATATCGCGCGCCACGGCGCGCACGATGAATTGCAGCGCGTTGCCTTCGCCGCGCCACATATCGAACTGCAGCGTTTCGCCCGGGTACACCGGCGACGAGAAGCGCGCGTTCAGGCTGGCCAGCCGGCTGGCGTCGTAGCCGCACCAGGTTTTGACGATGGCGTGAGCCGCCATGCCGTAGGTGCACAGGCCGTGCAGAATGGGCTGCGCATAGCCGGCCTTGCGGGCCACTTCGGGGTCGGCGTGCAGCGGGTTGCGGTCGGCGCTCAGGCGATACAGCAGCGCCGCATTGGGCGCCACCGCCAGGGTGCAGCTTTGGTCGGGGGCCCGCGTGGGCGCGGCGGGCAAGGGCGGCGGGGCGTCGTCGCCGCGGCCGAAGCCGCCGTCGCCACGGCAGAAGGTGGTTTGCTGCAGGGTGGCCAGGCAGGCGCCGGCGCTGTCATGCAGCGTGCGCTCGGTGATCACCAGCGCGCCCTTGTCGGCCCCTTTGTCGATGACATGCGTGACGCGGCTCTTGCCGATGACGCTGCCGCTGGCGGGCAGCGGCGCGTGCAAGGCCAGGCGCTGCTCGCCGTGCACCAGCCGCACCCAGTCGATGCAGGCGCGCGGATCGCTCATCCAGAAGCCGGGGTAGCCCAGCACGGTGGCTTGCGTCGGAAAGGCCTGCAGGCCCTGTTCGTATACGTAGCGCAGTTGCCCGGCGTCGAGCGGGTCGTGCCCCAGGCCGATGCCCAGGGCGTACAGCATGGTGTCTTTTTCGTCGTAGTGGTGATGTACGTCGTCGAATTGCCAGTTCTTGATGGTGTCGTAATCCATGGCGGCCTCAGATCGGGTCCCAGTCGATCACGTCGGGCGATCGTTCCAGCGCGTAGAACTGCTTGCGCATGGCGGGAATGGCGATCTCGCCAATGAGCTCGGGAGTCCAGCCTTCGCTGTAGTGCACGCTGCGCACTGGGCGCGGCTGGCTCATCAGCATGATTTCGTTGGCGCGCACCGCGAAAATCTGAGCGTTGACCTCGCTGGCGGCATCGCTGACCAGGAACACCGCCAGCGGCGCGACCTTGCCGGCTTCCATTTTCTTCAGCTTTTCGACGCGCGCTTTTTCGGCTTCGGTCTCGGCCGGGATCGAGCTGGTCATGCGGCTCCAGGCGAACGGCGCGATGCAGTTCGAGCGCACGTGGTAGCGCGCCATGTCGAGCGCGATGGACTTGGACAGGGCCACGATGCCCAGCTTGGCGGCCGCATAGTTGGCCTGGCCGAAGTTGCCGATCAGGCCCGAGGTGGATGTCATGTGCACGAAGGCGCCGGATTCCTGTTCGCGGAAGTACGGCGCGGCGGCGCGGCTCATGAAGAAGGTGCCGTTCAGGTGCACGTCGAGCACCTGGCGCCATTCTTCTTCGCTCATTTTGTGGAAGACGCGGTCGCGCAGGTTGCCGGCGTTGTTGACCACGGCATCGATGCGCCCGAAGGCATCTACCGCGGTCTTGATGATGTTGTGGGCGCCTTCGTAGCTGGCCACGCTGTCGGTATTGGCGCAGGCCTGCCCGCCGGCGGCCAGGATTTCCTGCACTACTGCCTGCGCCGGCCCGTCGCCGCCGCCTTCGCCCTGCAGCGACACGCCGATGTCGTTGACGACCACTTTGGCCCCGGCCGCCGCCATCGCCAGCGCGACGCCGCGCCCGATGCCGCCGCCGGCGCCCGTCACAACCACTACTTTTCCTGCCACGATACCGCTCATGATGATTCCTCCATAGGGGGCGCGCCGGCCCCGACTCTCTGCATGGTAGATTTCAGGGCAGGGCAGCGGAATTCAAAATTAAAGACACCCCCCTTTTGCGTGGCAGAACATGAGACACGATCTGACCGACCTGCGTTTGTTCGTGAACGTAGGAGAAACCCTGAACCTGACCCGCGCGGCCGAGCGCACCTTCCTGTCGCTGCCCGCGGCCAGCGCCCGCATCAAGAACATGGAAGAGGCCTTCAAGGCGCGCCTGCTGGTGCGCCAGGCGACCGGCGTGGCCTTGACGCCGGCCGGCGAGGTGCTGCTCAAGCACGCCCACGCCGTGTTCCGCCAGCTGGAATGCCTGAACGCCGACCTGCAGCCGTATTCCAGCGGCATCAAGGGCCGCCTGCGCCTGCTGGCCAACACCACGGCCACCAACTCGTTCCTGGCCGACGCCATGTCCACCTTTCTGGCGGAAAACCCCGATGTGGACATCGAGCTCGAAGAAAAAATCTCGGGCGACATCGTGCTGGCCATCCGCGCCGGCGCGGCCGACCTGGGCATCGTGGCGGGCAACATCGACGTCGAGGGGCTGGACGTCATGCCGCTGTTCCGCGACGAGCTGGCCATCGTGACCTCGCTGAGCCATCCGCTGGCGCAGCAGGAGTCAGTCCGTTTCGTCGACGTCATCGACGCCTACCAGTTCGTGGGCATCCACCCCAACAGCGCCATCCAGACTTTCCTGGAAGACATCGCGTCGGGCCTGGGCAAGCGCCTGTGCCAGCGGGTGCACGTGGGCAGCTTCGAGGCGGTGTGCCGCATGGTCGAGGCGGGCGCGGGCATTGCCGTGGTGCCGCGCGCCTGCGCGGCGCGCTACAGCCGCCCGCAGGCGCTGCACGTGCTGCGCCTGCAGGACAGCTGGGCGCAGCGCGATCGCCTGCTGTGCCGCCAGCGCGGACGCGACCTGCCGCGTTTCGTGGAAGACTTCATCGAGCACGTGCGCACGGCGGCGCGGGCGACCTGAGCGCTGCGGGGCGGCCCTGCCTAGCGGGGCTTGCGCCGGCGTTGCGGCACGGCATCCAGGTCGGTGCATACAGCCAGCACCTGCGCGGGCGACCGGCTCAGGGTGAGATACACATGCCCCATGCTGCTGTCGAAATAGGCCGACTCGAAACGCCGCAAGACGACGCTTTCGCCGTTCTCGAACTGGATGCGGACCTTTCCTGCCAGCACCACGACGAACTCCTGGCCGGGGTGGCGGATGTAGTCTTCGAATTCATCAAGGTGGCGCGAATCGATGATGCCCATCATGGGCGTCATTTTCTTGCCGGGATATTCCCCCAGCAGCAGCCGGTAGTGGTAGTTGTCGGTAACGTAGTCGCGCGCGTCGTGCAGCGTGGTTTTCACGTAGGTGGGCGCCATCGCGGCCTGGGGGGCGTCTCCCAGCATGAACAGCCGCGTCATGTCGATGTTCAGGCCGCGCGCCAGCGAGGCGAATTTCTCGTAGCTCAGCGCAATCTGCCCCAATTCAGCCTTGGAAATGGTGGATACCGCGATGCCCGAGGCGCGGGACAGGTCTTGCAGCGTCATTTTCCGGGCTTTGCGCTCGGCGCGCAGCCGGGCGCCCATTTCTTTTTTTCCGACGATTCCGGGAGGGGCAGGCGTAGCGGCAGGGGCCATGGAAAACTTGATCTTGTTTTGGCTGGGCGGCGGCGCCCGCAGGGCCGCCGCCATGCAGGCGCCTATTGTAAAGCCTGCCGGCCGGCGCTCAGCGGGGGCTTCGTGGCAGGACGCGTCCGGCAAGCTGGCCGGTGAACGCCTGGTTTTCCCACACCGGCGCGCCGTTGACGTACACCGAATGAATGCCGGCCGCGCGTTCGGTGGGGTGGTCGAAGTCGGCCACGTCGGCGACGGTGTCCGGATCGAACACCACCAGGTCGGCAAAGCAGCCGGGCCGCACCAGCCCCCGGTCCGGCAGGCCGAACCGGGCGGCGGTCAGGCCCGACATTTTCCAGACCGCGGTTTCCAGCGAAAACAGCCCCACATCGCGCGCGTAGTGTCCCAGCACGCGCGGAAAAGTGCCCCACAGGCGCGGATGCGGCCGCTGGTCGTGCGGCAGGCCGTCCGAGCCGATCATGGTGGGCGGGAACGCCAGAATGCGCCGCACGTCCGGCTCGTCCATCATGAAGTAAATGGCCCCGGCCGGCTGCAGTTCTTCCACCAGGTCGTACTTGGCCATGCCGCGCTCGGCCGCCACCTCGTCCAGGTCGCGGCCGGCCAGCTCGGGGCGTGGCTTGCACCACGTGATGATGGTGCGGCCGGCCAGCAGGACCCGGTCTTTCTTCAGCATGGTGGATCCGGCCACGTACGGGTAGGCATCCAGCGCGATGTCCTGGCGCGCCATGGCCGCCTCGATGATGGCCAGCGTTTCTTCCGAGCGCCCGAAGTTCGGCTGGCCCATCACTTTATGGTGCGAAATGACCACCGGCACATCGAGCTCGAGGCCGATCCGGAAGGTTTCCTGCAGGGCCGCGACGATGTGGTCGCCTTCGTCGCGCATGTGGGTGGCGTAGATGCCCTGGCGTGAACTGAGGGGACGGCAGACTTCGATGATCTCTTCGGTGCTGGCGCGCGCGGCGGGCGGGTAGAAGGTGCCGGTGGAAATGCCGATCGCGCCGGCCGCCATGGCCTCTTCGGCCAGCGCCTGCATGGCGTCGATCTCGGCCGGCGTCGCCGTCCGGTCCAGGTCCGGCATCACGGCGGCGCGCAGCGTCGAGTGCCCAACCATGCAGGCCGCGTTGACGGCCGGCGGGTGGTCGCGCAGCGCGTCCAGGTAGTCGTTGAACCGCCCGAAACGGTACGAGCCGCCCGCGTCCAGCAGGTCCAGGGGAGCGGGCGGCGAGTCATGCCTGAGCGGCGCCAGACTGATGCCGCAATTGCCGGTAACGACGGTGGTGACCCCCTGCGATATCTTGGGCGTCATGTCGGGGTGTTCCAGCAAATAGTTGTCGTCGTGCGTGTGCGAATCGATGAAGCCGGGCGCCACGATCATGCCGGTGACATCGACGCGGCGCCGCGCCTGCTGGCCGGCCAGGTCGCCCGTCGCGGCCACGCGGTCGCCTCGCAAGCCAATGTCGGCCCGCCGGCGCGGCTGGTTGCTGCCGTCGATCAGCGTGCCGCCGGCCAGAATCAGATCGTAGGGGTCGGTAGAGGATGCGGGCATGGCAAGGCTCAGCTACGGCTTCTCGATATTCCACATGACCGGGATGCCCCCCTTGATCAGCTCAGTGTGCTGCAGGCCGCGCACCGCGAATACGGGCTTGAATTCGCCCCACATGACGTACGGCACGCTCTCGTAGGCGCGGGCCTGCATCTGGGCGGCGATTTCCTTGCGCTTGCCGGCATCCGGCTCGCGGATCCAGCTGACGCGCAGCGCGTCGAGCTCCTTGTCGCACGGCCAGCCGGGCAGGCTGTTGCCGCACGCGGCCGACAGCCAGGGATTGGTGACGGGTGTGCTGGCGTCGTAATAACCGCCCCAGGTCAGGAAAACGTTCCAGCCGCCCTGCGCCGGCGGGTCTTTCTTCAGGCGGCGCGCCGCGAGCGAGGCCCAGTCCATCAATAACAGGTCGACGTTGATGCCGGCTTCTTTCATATGCTGAGCCAGCACCGTGACAGGAGAGGCGCTCAGGTGGTCGGTGGGATACAGCATGACCACTTTTTCGCCCTTGTAGCCGGCCTGCTGCAGCAACTGCCTGGCTTTGGCGACGTCCGGCTTGGCGTAGGGGGCGGCGCCCGCGTCGGTGGCCAGCGGCGACCCGCAGATGTACAGCGTGGGGCAGTACTTCACCCGGTACTGTTCGGGGTAGCCCATGGAGGCCACCATTTCATTCTGGTTGACCAGGTAATACATGGCCTGCCGCGCGCGCGGGTCGTTGAACGGCGGGTGCAGGGCATTCAGGACCGCCATGCCCTGCGAAGCCACCGAGGTGCTCAGCTGGATCTTGTCGTTGCTTTCCAGCACGGGCAGATAGTCCGGCGGCACCTGTTCGATCATGTCCACCTCGCCATTCATGAGCGCGGCGGTCGAGGTATTGCCGTCGGGGATGTAGATCCATTCGACGCGATCCACCTTGACGCGCTTGCCGCCGGCCAGGCCGTCGGCCGGCTCGTCGCGCGGCACGTAGTCGGGATTCTTGACATACACCACCTTGTTGCCCGGAACCCATTCGTCGCGCTTGAAGAGGAATGGGCCCGAGCCCACCATCTCGATCACGGGCGTGGTCGGGTCGGTGGATGCCAGCCGCTTGGGCATGATGAAGGGCGGCAGGCCCGAGGGCTTGGACAGCGCGTCCAGCACCAGGCCGAAGGGTTCCTGGAGCGTCAGCGTGAACGAATCGGCGCTGTCGGCGGTAAAGCTGGCCCCGGCCGCGAACATCGCCTGGCCGAGCGTATCTTTCTTGGCCCAGCGCTGGATCGATGCGATGCAATCCTCGGCCGTCACCGGCGTGCCGTCGCTGAATTTCAGGCCGGGGCGCAGTTTGAACGTCCAGGTCTTGCCGTCGTCCGAGCGCGTCCAGGTGTCCACCATCTGTGGCCGAACTTCGCCGTTGCTGTCGCGCGCGAACAGCATGTCGAACACCATGTAGCCGTGGTTGCGCGTGATGTATGCCGTATTGAACAGCGGGTCCAGCGTCTTCAGGTCGGCGTGCGGCACCAGCCGCAGCGTGCGGGGCTCGGCCGCGGCTGACGTGGCCGCCGCCATCGCCAGCAGCGCGGCGGCGCCCAACAGGCTCAATTGCTTGATCATTGTGGTTCCCCTTGCATGTCGGCCCCGCGGGCCTCTGGAAAAACGCTTCAGGCGGTCAAGGGCCATTTCGGCCGCGCGACCTTGGTGTACGGCAGTGCGTTGTAGTCTTGGGTAATCGCGCCCGGCGTTTCGACGTAGATGACGCGCTCGGCGATCTTCGAATAGGCCGCGTAGAAATGCTGCGACGACTTCACCACAATGAGCTTCATCGCGGCGAGGTCCACGCCGAACTGGGTGAAGAGATCGGTGCCCATGGCCTGGTTGCGATACGAAGTCAGGACCAGCACGACGCCCTGGCAGCGCACGGCCACCGAATGGCCCAGCTGCGCGGGGGTGCCCGCCAGCCCCGTCATGACGGCGTCCGGCCGCAGGGCCAATACGGTGCATTCCAGGTCCAGCGGCTGGCCCGACACGGGCGCTACCTTGCCGCCTATTCGCAGCTGGATTCGGGCGCCTTCGCCCGCCTCGAAGCAAAGCTGCACCGCGACCGGGTCCCAGATCGGCCCGATCGCCGCGGCGTCGATGCCGCGCGCAAGCATGCGTTCCAGGATGAACGTCGAGTCACTGGGCGCGCCGCCGCCGGCGTTGTCCGCCGAGTCGGCCAGCACGACCGGGTACTTGCCATGGGCCAGGGCCTGGTCGAGCGCTTCTTCCACGCCGGGGTAAGGCGGCGCCAGTTGCTCCCGCAGGCCGATCAGCTCTTCGCCGAGACGGCGCGCCAGAGCGTCGGCCTGCGCCGCGTTCCCGTCGGTATAGACCAGCACCTTCGAACCCATGTCTGGCGTGTCGCCCCAGGGGAACCCGTGCGCGATCGAGACGGACAGCACCCCATCCTTGCCTTCCATCGCCAGCAGGCGATCGACAAAGCCGCGCATGGGCTCGCGGCTGGTGTGCATGATGGAGATCATGTTGCAGTCGTACACCGCGAAGGCCGGACGGATGCGGCCTTCGGCCCTGGCCACGCACAGATCGACCAGGTCGTAGGCGCGGTCCAGGATGTCGGTGTGGGGATATTCTTTGAAGCACACCAGGAAGTCGGCCGCCTGTGTCATGGTCGCGCTCAGGTGGCAGTGCGGGTCCAGCTCGGCGCCGATGACGGTGTCCGGGCCCACGATCTCGCGCGCGCGGCGCAGCAGGTCGCCTTCGCAGTCGTCGTAGCCGTCGGCCGCCATGGCGCCGTGCAGGCCGAACAGCGCGATGTCCACCGGGCCGGCGCGGCGCAGATCGTCCAGCAGCTCGTCGCGCAACGTTTCATAGGCGTGGCGCGTGGTCAGCCCGGCCGGCATGGCGCCGGCCACCATGCCTTCGACCAGGGTCCAGTTCTTGCCGCGCGCGCGCTGGCGGGCCGCCCACAGCGGGCCCGAGAACATCTGCATCTGGTCGGGATGCTGCCCGGCCGGAAAGTAGCCGCGCGCCCGGTATGCTCCCAGCCCGGTGGGGATGGGAGAAAACGTATTCGTCTCGGTTGCCAGGGATCCTGAGAAAATCTTCATACGATGGCTCCACGTCTGTCTTGTCGGTTGGTCACGCCTTGCACAGGCGGGCCGGCCGAACGGCCTCGGCGTTCACGCCATGCTCGCGCAAGTGTCGCGGCAGCGGCTGGCCGGTCAGCAGGGCGGCGGCCAGTTCCGACGCCGCGGCGGCGGTCTGTATGCCATAGCCGCCCTGGGCGGCCACCCAGAAGAACGCGGGCGCGCGCGGGTCCCAGCCAATGGCGAAGTCGCTATCGGCAACGAATGAGCGCAGGCCGGCCCACGTATGGCGCGGGCGCCGGATGGTCATCGATGTTGCCGATTCAATGCGGTGGATGCCGGTAGCCACATCCAGTTCTTCCGGCGCCACGTCGTGCGGGGCCACGGGGTCGGCGTTGGCCGGCGAGCCCAGCAACTGGCCCGCATCCGGCTTGAAATAAAAGCTTTCGTCCGCGCCGACCACCGCGGGCCAGGCGGAAAAATCCACGCCTTCCGGCCCGGCGAACGTGAAGGCGGTGCGGCGGCGCGGCTGCAGGCCGATGCGCGCGGCGCCGCACGCCTGCGCGACCTGGTCGGCCCATGCTCCCGAGGCGTTCACCAGGGTGCGGGCATGCACGGACTGCCCGTCGGACAGCTCCAGCGTCCAGCGGCCGGCGGCGTACCGGGCCTGCGTCAAGGTGGAGTCGGGACGCAGTATCGCGCCGCGTTGCCGCATGCCCCGCAAGAACCCCTGATGCAGCGCATGCACGTCGATATCGCGCGCGTCGGGTTCGGCAATGGCGCCGCACAAGCGTTCGCTTTTCAGGCAGGGCACGCGGGCGGCCGCTTCATGAGGGCTGATCAGGGCAACTTCGGCAGACTGGCCGCGATACTCGTCGTAGGCCTGCCGGAGCAGCGCCTGCTGGGCGTGCGTGGCGATATACATGACGCCGCGCGCGCCCAACAGCGGATGGTCGGCGAAGCCGGCGGGCGGGCTTTCGTAGAACTGGCGGCTGGCGCGGGTGAGCGCGCGCGTGTGCGGGGTGCCGTAGGTCTCCATGAACATGGCGGCCGAGCGGCCAGTCGAGTGATAGCCGGGCTGCGACTCGCGCTCCAGCACTACCACCGACGCTGTGTCCGCCAGCCGGTAGGCCACCGAGGCGCCCGCTATGCCCGCGCCTACGACAGCGTAATCGTAAGTCTGCCGTTCGCTCATCGTCACGTCAAAAATTCTCTTATTCGATAATTAGCGAATACGATAAAAGTGTTCAGGCAAGCGTGTAATAGGGGTTTTTCCGGGGTTTTACTTATGGGCGGCAAGTGCGCTGGAACGGCCGCGCTGAACAGGGGGTTCGGCAAAAAAGAATCGGCAAGGCGGGGCCGGCGCGCAAATAATACGAACACCGCGCAAGGCCGTGCGCCTGTGGCGCGCCAACAAGAAAACCGGAGACACACCTATGCACGATCCGCAACGCCGCCGCCTGATGGCGGGGCTGGGCGCCGCCTGGGCGGCAGCTTCTTTGCCTTTGCAGGCCCGCGCGGCCAAGTGGCCCGAACATCCTGTCAACTTCATTGTGCCGTTCCCGCCCGGCGGGCCGGTGGATACCACCGCGCGCTTCACCACGCAGCCGATGGGCGAAGCGTGGAAAGTGCCGGTGGTGGTCGACAACAAGGCCGGCGCGGGCGGCATCGTGGGCGCACAGGCCGCGGCCAAGGCCGGGGCCGACGGCTATCACTATTTCTTTGCGTCGATTCATCACGCGGTGCTGCCCAGCCTGCGGGCCAACCTCAGCTATGACATCACCACCGATTTCGTGCCGGTCGGCATGGCGGCGGTGTTTCCCATCGTGCTGGTGGTGCATGAATCGCTGCCGGTGAAGACGGTCGAGGAACTGATCGCCTACGCGAAACAGCATCCGGGCAAGCTGTCGTTCGGTTCGTCGGGCACGGGCGGCGGCACGCACCTGGCGGGCGAGCTGTTCAACAGCATGACGGGCACGCGCATCCAGCACGTGCCGTACCGAGGCAGCGCGCCGGCCATGCAAGACCTGCTGGGCGGCCAAGTGCAGGTGATGTTCGCCGACGGCCCTTCGGCCCGGCCCCACCTGGAAGGCGGCAAGATCCGTCCGCTGGGCGTGGGCAACCCCGAACCTTCGGCGTTGTTCCCAGGCATTCCCACCATCGCCGCATCGGGCGTGCCCGGCTACGAGGCGTATTCCTGGAGCGGCCTGCTGGCGCCGGCCGGCACCCCGGCCGCCATTGTCAAGCAGGTCAACGCCGACATGGTGCGCGCCCTGCGCGACCCGGCCACCGCCCAGGGCCTGCTGAAAGCCGGCGCCGAACCCAAGCCGGGCACACCCGAGGAATTCGGCGCCTTCCTGCAGGCCGAGATCGCCAAATGGGGGAAAGTGATCAAGGCGGCGGGCATCAAAGTGGAGTGAGGGGGAGGGCAGCGTTACGGGGGGCTGGGCGGGGCGTTGTGAGGCGTGGCGGTGTCGGTTCTTCTGGCGTCGTGGTGTGGCGGCGCGAGGGCCTTGGCTTCACGGTGCCGTCCGGGCGCCCCCCGGGCCCGGCCCCGAGGCGCCAAGGCCCTCGCGCCGCCACCCCACGACTTGCCGCAGGTCTGGAATGTCGAATAGCTGGGGCGGATGGGGTTCTTGCCTTCTCGCCCGCGGCGGGGTGAGGGAAGAACATCTTGCAGGGCCGGCTTTCAGCGCCGCGCAGGGCGGCGCCGAAAGCCATTCATGAAGAGACTGGCCGTAGGGTGTCTGGAGTAATGGCCCAGGGGGGGCACTGATGTTGACGAGACCGGATCGCGCGCCCAGGTGTCGGGCTCCGCAGGTGCCCGACACCGCTGTCAGCCACAACTATCTCAGTCATGCGCTGTCAGCCACAACTATCTCAGTCATGCGCTGTCAGCTCCAACTATCTCAGCCCAGCGGTGTCAGGCACCCTGTCGGGAGCCTGACACCTGAGATAAGCAGCGACCTGACCGCGCCACCATTCCCCGACAACGCATCGTCAGCCGTTGCCCGAATGGCTTTTGGCGCCGCGCAGGGCGGCGCCGAAAGCCGGCCCCGCAAAATGTTTTTCCCTCACCCCACCGCGGGCGAGAAGGCAAGAACCCCGCCCGTCCCAGCAGCATGGCAAACGTCATTCAATGCGAGTCGTGTCGGGCGGGGGCGGGGGCCGTGGCGCCTCGGGGCCGGACCCGGGCGCGCGGGGCGCCCGGACGGCACCGTGAAGCCACGGCCCCCGCCCCCACCCGACACGACGCCAAAAGAACCGACGCCCCCCAGAAGGCGGCCCCCCGCCGAATCCTACTGAAGCAACGCCCGCCGCGCCTCCTCGTATTCCCGCGCCAACTGCTCCACCAACGCTTGCGTCGACAGCAGTTCCTGCGTGGCGCCCACTCCCTGGCCCGCGCTCCAGACGTCTTTCCAGGCTTTGGGGCGGTTCCGCTTGTCGAGGTCGACGGGGTTGGCATCCATTTCGGCGAGCCGGGCCGGGTCCAGGCCGGCGGCGGCGATGCTGGGGATCAGGTAATTGGCCGGCACACCCGAGAAAAACGGGGTGTACAGGACATCGTCGACGCCCGCCTGCAGCACCATTTCGCGGTAGCGGTCTGGCGCCAGCGATTCGTGCGTGGCGATGAAGCGCGTGCCCATGTAGGCGAAATCGCAGCCCATCGCCTGGGCCGCCAGCACATCCTTGCCGTGGCTGATGCAGCCCGACAGCGCCAGCGGGCCGTCGTAGAACGCGCGGATTTCATTCACCAGCGCAATGGGGTTGATGGCGCCCGCGTGTCCGCCCGCGCCCGCCGCCACCAGAATCAGTCCGTCCACGCCGGCATCCAGCGCGCGCCGGGCATGGCGCACCGTGGTCACGTCATGGAACACCAGGCCGCCGTACGGCCTTACGGCTTCTACCACGGCATCGGGCGCATGCAGCGACGTCACCACCAGCGGCACGCGATGTGCCACGCAGGTGTCCAGGTCGCCGCGCCAGCGCGCATTGGTGGGGTGCACGATCAGGTTGACGCCATAGGGCGCCACCACGGCGCCGGGATGGGCCTGGCGGTAAGCCGCCAGCCCGGTTTCGATGCGCGTCAACCAGTCGTCCAGGGCTTCCTGGGGGCGCGCATTCAGCGACGGGAACGTGCCGACGATGCCCGCAGCGCATTGGGCGATGACCAGGTCGGGACCCGACACCAGGAACATGGGCGCGCCGATGACCGGCAGGCGGGTGGTCGAACGCAGGAATTGCAATGCAGGCATCGGCAGTATTCTCCGGGTCAGTTGGTCTGGATGTTGGCCGACTTGATCACGTTCGCCCACATGGCGTATTCGCGATCGATGCGCCCCTGCACGGCCTTGCCGTCGCCTTCGTCGACGGTATAGCCGCCGTCGACCATGGCCTTGCGGAACACCGGGTCTTTCGACACGGCGGACAGCGCCTTGGACAGCCGCGCCTTGACGGCGTCGGGCAGCTTGGGCGGCGCCATCAGCGCGTACCAGCCGACCACTTCATAGTCTTTCAGGCCGGCCTCGATCATGGTGGGCACGTCGGGCAGTTCGGGGTTGCGCTCGCGCGAGGTCACCGCCAGGGCGCGCGCCTTGCCGCTCTTGATGAACGGAATAGCCGTGCTGGTGATGTCGAACATGAAGGTGATCTTGCCGCTGACCACGTCCATCATCGCCGGCGAGTTGCCGCGGTACGGAACATGCAGCATGGGGGCCTGCGCTTGCAGCTTGAGCAGTTCGGCCGACAGGTGGTTCGAGGCGCCCACGCCCGCCGAGCCGAAGCTCACCGCCTCGGGATGCGCCTTGGCGTACGAAATCAGCTCGCCCACGCTCTTGGCCGGAATCTGAGGCCCGATCAGCAGCACGTTGGTGTAGTCGACCACCATGCCGATGGGGGTGAAGTCTTTATGCGGATCGAACAGCTTGCTGTTCTGCACCAGCGGCGAGATGGTCAGCGAGGGGCTGGCCGCGAAGCCCAGCAGGTAGCCGTCGGGCGCCGCCTTCGCGGTGGCGTCGGACGCGATCATGCCGCTGGCGCCGGCGCGGTTTTCCACCACCACGGGTTGGCCCAGCTTCTCGCCCAGGTACTTGGCGAACACGCGCGCGGTGGTGTCCACCGGGCCGCCGGGGGCGTAGCCCACCAGCAGCCGCAGCGGCCGGTCCGGGTAGTTGTCGCTGGCCTGGGCGGCGCCGGTGGCGCACAGGGCCAGTGCCAGGGCGCTGGCGCGCAGCAAAGAGGTGATCTGCATGGATAGTCTCCGTTGTTATGTGTGCTGTTTCGCGGGTTTGCCTGCTGCATTGCGGCCGCTCCCGCAGCGGCCGCGTCGTCCGCGCCTATCGGCGGACGATGGGTGCTGGCAGTGTCGGGCGAGCTGGCGCGGTTGACCATTCTTCATTGCCGAAGCAGGGGTTCTGCCGGACGGTACGCTGTAGCGGGCGTCCACGCGCGCGCCCCACAGCGGCTTTGCGGCGGCCATGCTTCGTTTGCACAAAACCCCCGCTTCCACAGAGGCAGATTGCCCTGGCGGCCGGGCCGTGGCTAGATACGGGCAGAAGGAGACCGCACATGGATCTGAGCTGGACCCCGGAAGAACGCAGCTTCCGCGAAACCGTACGCGCGTTCGCGCAAGAAAAACTGCCCGGCGATATCCGCGACAAGGTGCTGCGCCACCAGCGCCTCGAACGCGACGACTACATCCGCTGGCATCGCATTCTCGACGACCAGGGCTGGGGCGCGCCCACCTGGCCCAAAGAATTCGGCGGCACGGGCTGGAACCCCATCCAGCGCCTCATCTTCGAGGTCGAGTGCTTCAAGGCGGGCGCGCCGCGCCTGCTGCCGTTCGGCCTGAGCATGATCGGCCCCGTACTCATGAAATACGGCAGTCCCGAGCAGCAGCAGCGGCTGCTGCCGCGCATCATTCGTGTCGACGACTGGTGGTGCCAGGGCTATTCCGAGCCGGGCTCGGGGTCCGACCTGGCCTCGCTGAAGACGCGCGCCGAGCTCGACGGCGACCATTACGTCGTCAATGGCCAGAAAACCTGGACCACGCTGGCGCAGTACGCCGACTGGATGTTCTGCCTGGTGCGCACCGACCCCGATGCCAAGGCGCAGCGCGGCATCTCCATGCTGCTGATTGACATGCGCACACCCGGCGTCAGCGTGCGCCCGATCCGCACGCTCGACGGCGGGCACGACGTCAACGAAGTGTGGCTCGAAAACGTGCGCGTGCCGGTGGCCAACCGCGTGGGCGAAGCCGGCCAGGGCTGGACCTACGCCAAGTACCTGCTGGGCCACGAGCGCACCGGCATCGCCGGGCTGGGCCATTGCCATCGCGAACTCGGCATTCTGAAAGACCTGGCCGCGCGTACCCAGCGGCGCGGCCGCACCATTCTCGACGACAGCCGCATGCGCGACCGCATCTCGCGCATCGAGGTCGACATCATGGCGCTGGAAATGCTGCTGCTGCGCGTGGCCGCGGCGCGCGGCGACGCGCCCGGGCCGGAGGCCTCGGTGCTGAAGATCCGCGGTTCGGAAATCCAGCAAGACCTGGCGATGCTGCAGATGGAAATCGCCGGCCCCGATGCCTGGCCGTACGACCCCGACTGGATGCATGCCGATGCGGCTTTCCACGGTCCCGGTCCCGACATGACGGCGGCGGCCGGCGCCGGCTATGCCGACATGCGCAAGACCACCATCTACGGCGGCACCACCGAGGTGCAGAAGGGCATCATCGCCCGCATGATGCTGGGCCTGTAAGGCCGGCCATCGCAACGGAACACGACTATGGATTTCGCGTATACCGAAGAACAGCGCATGCTGGCCGACAGCCTGCGGCGCCTGGTGCAAGACGAATGGAGCTTCGCCGCGCGCCGCGCGCGCGCCGCGCAGCCGCAGCTGGACACGCGCGCCTGGGAACAGTTGGCAGAGCTGGGCGTGCTGGGCCTGAACATCGCCGCCGAGCATGGCGGGTTCGGCGAGGCGCCCGCCAGCCTCTTGCCGGTGCACCTGGAACTGGGCCGGGGCCTGGTGTCCGAGCCGGTGATTCCCAGCGCGGCAATGGGCGCGGCCCTGCTGGCCGCCTGCGCCGATGACGCCACGCAGCGCGAGTGGCTGCCGGCGCTGGCATCGGGGCAGGCCATTGTTTCGCTGGCCTGGCAGGAGCCCGGCCGGCGCTATGACACCGAGCCCGAACTGTGTCGGGTGCGGCCGGCCGCGGACCGCATCCTGGAACTGTCGGGCGCCAAGCACCTGGTGTGGCACGGCGCGGCCGCGCACGCCTGGATCGTGTCGGCCCGCGACCTCGACGACGAGCCCGTGCTGTTGCGGGTGCCCGCCAATGCGCAGGGCGTCACGGTGCTGGACACGCCCACGCTCGACCGCGCGCGTTGCGCGCGCATCGATTTCGACCGCACGCCGCTGGGCGCGGATGCCATTCTGGCGCAGGGGCCGGCGGCTCGCGCGGCCCTGGCCACGGCCATCGACTGGGGCACCGCCGCCCTGTGCGCGCATGCCGCGGGCGCCATGGAACGCCTGCTCGAAATCACTATCGACTACCTCAAGACGCGTCGTCAGTTCGGCCAGCCGCTGGCTTCGTTCCAGGTGTTGCAGCATCGCATGGCCGATATGCTGGTCGCCAAGGAAATGGCCTTGTCCATGGCCTATGTGGCGGCCGCCGCGCTCAGCGAGCCCGATCCGGCCCAGCGCCGTCGCATGCTTGCCGCCGCCAAGCTCGAGGCCGCGCGCGCCGGCCGCTTCGTGGCCCAGAGCGCCGTGCAGCTGCATGGCGGCATGGGCATGACCGACGAACTCGAAGTGGGCGACTACTTCAAGCGGCTGACCATGATCGACCAACTGCTGGGCGACAGCGCCGAGCAGCTCGCGGTGCTCGAGGAACTCGCATGACCCAGGCCTACGAACAGATCCGTTTCACGCTGGAAGACGGCGTGGGCGTCATTACCCTGAACCGCCCCGACCGCCTCAACAGCTTCACGGCGGCCATGCATGCCGAACTGGCGCGCGCCCTCGATACCCTCGAGGCCTGCGCCGAACTGCGCGGCCTGGTGATCACCGGCGCGGGGCGCGGCTTCTGCGCCGGCCAGGACCTGAGCGAGCGCAAGCCGCTGCCGGCCGGCCAGCGCCGCGATCTCAGCGAGGGGCTGCGCAACTTCTATCGTCCGCTGGTGCTGCGCCTGCGGGCCTTGCCGGTGCCGGTGGTGTGCCTGGTCAATGGCGTAGCGGCGGGGGCGGGGGCCAGCCTGGTGTTCGCCTGCGACGTGGTCTATGCGGTGGAATCGGCGCGCTTCATCCAGGCATTCAGCAAGATCGGCCTGCTGCCCGACGCCGGCGGAACCTGGTTCCTGCCGCGCCTGGTGGGCTCGGCGCGCGCCATGGGGGCAGCCCTGTTCGGCGACACGGTGTCGGCGCGCCAGGCCGAGCAGTGGGGCCTGATCTGGCGCTGCATCCCCGACGGCGATCTCGACGCCACCCGCGCCCAGGTGGTGGCCACCCTGGCCGGCGGGCCCACCCGGGCCTATGCCGCCACCAAGCAGGCCCTGCAGGCCGCCAGCGGCAATACCCTGGCGCAGCAACTGGACCTGGAATGCGACCTGCAGCAGCAGCTGGGCTACACCGACGACTATCTGGAGGGCATGCGCGCCTTCGCCGAGAAGCGGCCGCCGGCGTTCCAGGGCAAATAGCGGCACGGCCGCGCGCGCGGATTCCGGCCTCTTGAACCCCGTCTTGTAGAAATACGAATTCACAAAACCGGAGGGGCAGGGCATTCTTGCGGCTGCAACGACACCGCCAAGGAATCCAACATGACGTCTTCCAACCCCGCGGCCTGGATCGGCCGTGGCGAGTCCGTGGCCGACAACCTCGATGCCGGCCATGCCGGGCGCATCGCCGCCACCCTGGGCGAGCCCGCGCCGGCCATCGGGGCGCCCCTGCCGCCGCTGTGGCACTGGGCCTTCTTCATCAGCCCGGTCGGCATGGACGGCATCGGCGCCGACGGCCACCCGGCGCGCGGCGGCTTCCTGCCGCCCGCCGACGACCGCAACCGCATGTGGGCGGGGGGGCGCGTGGCTTTTCATGCCCCGCTGCGCGTGGGCGTGCCGGCCGAACGCCGCTCCACCGTGGCCGACGTGCGCGAGAAAACCGGCCGCACCGGCGCGCTGCTGTTCGTGACCGTGCGCCACGAATACCACCAGGATGGCGTCCTGGCCATCCAGGAAGAACAAGATATCGTCTACCGCCAGCCATCGCCGCCCAAGCTGGCGGGCACCGACGCCCCGCCCGCCTCGCAATGGCGCCGGCAGGTCGACCCGTCGCCGGTGCTGCTGTTCCGCTATTCGGCGGTTACCTTCAACGGCCACCGCATCCACTACGACCACCCCTACGTCACGGGCACCGAAGGCTACCCGGGGCTGGTGGTGCACGGCCCCATGATCGCCACCCTGATGGTCGCCGCGTTCCGCGCCGCCCATCCCTCGGCGCGCCTTGACCACCTGTCGTACCGAGGCCTGCGGCCCCTCATCGCGCCCAAGCCTTTCGATGTCGCGGGCCGCATCAATGAAGCCGGCCTGGCCGAGCTGTGGGCCGAGCAAGACGGCACGCTGGCGCACCAGGCGCAGCTGAAGTTTTCCGCATGAACTCGCCGGCCGCCCCGGGCGGCCGGTTCCGCAGTGCGCAGCACGAAGGTACCCCCATGAATTCCGCCACTCCTGTCCGCCCGCTCGACGGCATTACCGTCGTCAGCCTCGAACACGCCATCGCCGCCCCGTTCTGCACGCGCCAGCTTGCCGACATGGGCGCGCGCGTCATCAAAATCGAACGTCCCGGCGTGGGCGACTTCGCGCGCGGCTACGACGAGCGCGTGCGCGGCCTGTCTTCGCATTTCGTCTGGACCAACCGCTCGAAAGAAAGCCTTACCCTCGATCTCAAACACCCCGACGCCGCCGAGGTCATGCAGCGTCTGCTCGATTCCGCCGACGTCCTGGTGCAAAACCTGGCCCCCGGCGCCGCCGAGCGCCTGGGCCTGTCGTTCGAGACCCTGCATGCCAGGCATCCGCGCCTGATCGTCTGCGACATCTCGGGCTACGGCCAGGGCGGCCCTTACGAACGCAAGAAAGCCTACGACCTGCTCATCCAGAGCGAAAGCGGCTTCGTGTCGGTTACCGGCTCGGCGCAAGAGCCCGCCAAAGCCGGTTGCTCCATTTCCGACATCGCCGCCGGCATGTACGCCTATTCTTCCATCCTGAACGCGCTGCTGCTGCGCCAGCGAACGGGCCTGGGCAGCCGGCTCGACGTCTCCATGCTGGAAAGCATGGTCGAATGGATGGGCTTCCCGCTGTACTACGCGTTCGAGGGCGCCGCGCCGCCCATGCGCGCGGGCGCGGCGCATGCCAGCATCTATCCGTACGGCCCGTTCCCGGTGGGCGACGGCGCCACCATCATGCTGGGCCTGCAGAACGAGCGCGAATGGCGCGTGTTCTGCGACCGCGTGCTGGGCCAGCCCGAACTGGCCGACGACGAACGCTTCGCGTCCAATTCGCGCCGCGCCGCCAACCGTGACGCGCTGCGCGCCCTGATCGTGCAGGCCTTTGCCGGGCTCACCATCGACCAGGTCACCGAACGCCTCGAAGCCGCCCAGATCGCCAATGCCCGCGTCAACGAAATGAAAGACGTCTGGGCCCACCCACAGTTGCAGGCGCGCCAGCGCTGGCGCGAAATCTCCAGCCCCGCCGGCACGCTGCCCGCGCTGCTGCCGCCGGCCTCCAGCAACGCCTTCACGCCGCGCATGGATCCGGTGCCCGCAGTGGGCGAAAACACCGATGCGGTGCTAGCATCGTTAGGGTACGCGCCCGAAGACGTGGCGCGCCTGCGTGCTGCCGAGGTCGTGTAATGCAAGCCATAGCCCGTACCGTCCGTACCGCCCTGTTCGTGCCGGCCAGCCGGCCCGAACGCATACCCAAGGCGCTGGCCAGCGGCGCCGACACCGTCATCGTCGATCTCGAAGACGCCGTCGAGCACCTGGCCAAAGACAACGCCCGCGAAGCCCTGTGCGATTTCCTGGGCACCCACCCCGAGGTCCGCCTGTGGGTGCGCATCAACGATGCCTCCACGCCCTGGCACGACGACGACCTCAAGGCCTGCCACAACCATCCGGGCGTGGCGGCCATCGTCCTGCCCAAGACCGAAACCCAGGCCCATGTGCGGCATGCCGCGCAAACCGGCATCGACATCGTGCCCATCCTGGAAACCGCCGACGGCGTTCTCAATGCGGCCGAAATCGCCGCCACGCCCGGCGTGCAGCGCCTGGCGTTCGGCAGCCTCGACTACGGGCTCGACCTCGGCCTGACCACCGATTCCGACGGCGCGGGCGTGGTGCTGGACCACGCCCGCGTGCAGGTGCTGCTGCGCAGCCGCGCGGCCGGGCTGGCGCCGGCGCTCGACGGCGTATTTCCCGGCGTGCAAGATACCGCCGGCATGCGGGCGGCCGCCTGCCGCGCCCGCGACATGGGCTTTGGCGGCATGCTGTGCATCCATCCCACCCAGGTGGGCATCATCCACGGCGCCTTCGCGCCGCCGGCGGCCGATCTCGAATGGGCGCGCCGCGTGGTCGCCGTGCATCGCGACAGCGGCGCCGGCACGTTCATGCTTGAAGGCAAAATGGTCGACGCGCCCGTCATCGCGCGCGCCCGCCAGCTATTGCAGCGCGCCGGCGAGCAGGCCTGAGCGGTCGGGCTGGCGCGCGGGGCACTGGCGCCAGGTGCCTGACTCCCGCAGGGTGTCAGGCACCGTGTGGGTGAGGTATTCGCGGCGTTTTACGGTGTCTGACACCTTCGGAGTCAGACACCTTGTCAATGGTGATCTCATTGTCAGCCGCGATCTGGCTTCAGGTGCCTGACTCCCGCAGGGTGTCAGGCACCGTGTGGGTGAGGTATTCGTGGCGTTTTACGGTGTCTGACACCTTCGGAGTCAGACACCTTGTCAATGGCGATCTCATTGTCAGCCGCGATCTGGCTCCAGGTGCCTGACTCCCGCAGGGTGTCAGGCACCGTATGGGTGAGGTATTCGTGGCGTTTTACGGTGTCTGACACCTTCGGAGTCAGACACCTTGTCAATGGCGATCTCATTGTCAGCCGCGATCTGGCTTCAGGTGCCTGACTCCCGCAGGGTGTCAGGCACCGTGTGGGTGAGGTATTCGCGGCGTTTTACGGTGTCTGACACCTTCGGAGTCAGACACCTTGTCAATGGCGATCTCGGCGGCCGGACTCGCACCGTCGGAGTCAGACACCTTCCGCGGCCGGACTCGTAGTCCTTTGCGAACTCAACCAGGTAGCCGTTCTATTGGCTGGTCGGCCAATTGCGCCAGCAAGGCTTGCAGTGGCCCCTGAGGCAGCACCAGTTCTGGCGCGAGCTCGCCCAGCGGCGCCAGCACGAAGGCGCGCTGGTGCATGCGCGGGTGGGGCAGGCACAGGCGCGGCGTGTCCATGGCGGTGGCGCCGTATAGCAGCAGGTCCAGGTCCAGCGTGCGCGGGGCGTTCTTGTAAGGCCGTTCGCGGCCGTGGCGGGTTTCCAGCGCCTGCAGCGCGTCCAGCAACGCCAGTGGCGCCAGGGTAGTGTCGATTGCCGCCACGGCATTGATGAAATCGGGGCCGGCGGCATCCACGGGCGCGCTGCGGTAAAGGCTGGAAGACCGGCAGGCCAGGATGCCCGGCGTGGCGGCCAGCTCGTGCAATACGGCGCGCAGCGTGGCCTGGGCATCGCCCAGATTGGCGCCCAGGCCTATGTAGGCGCGCGCCGTGTGGGTCATTCGGCCTCGCGCGGCGCGGCGGCGCGGCGCGGACGGCGGCGCCGCTTGCGCGGGGCGCCGGCTTCGGCCGGGTCGCGCGGCAGGCGGCCCAGTTCTTCGATCATGTCCGCGCGAGTGGCGTCGTCGCCATTGGCCAGGTCCATCCACCACTGGGCCAGCACGCTGTCGAACTCGCCGGCCGCGGCCCGCAATTGCAGGAAGTCGCAGGCCGCGCGAAAGCGCGGCTGCTCGATCATGCGGTAGATGGTCTTGCCCATGCGGCGCTCGAAGCGGGGCTGCATGAACCAGATTTCGCGCATGTCGGCCGAAAACCGGCGCTGGATGGCCAGCTTTTCGGTCTGTTCGTCCAGCACCGAATCGGCGGCGCGCACCAGCGCGGGCACCGAGTGTTCACCCTGGGCGCGCAGTTGCTTCCAGCGCGATTCCACTTGCTGCCACAACAGCGACGCAAACAGGAAGCTGGGGCTGATGCTCTTGCCGGCGCGCACGCGCGAGTCGGTGCGTTCGAGCGCCAGCTCGACGAAGTGTTCGCCGCCGGGCTGCTCCAGCACGACGTCAAGCAGAGGTAGCAGGCCGTGATGCAGGCCGTCGGCGCGCAACTGGCGCAGGCAGTCCATGGCATGGCCGCAGGTCAGCAGCTTGAGCATTTCGTCGAACAGGCGCGAGGCCGGCACGTTTTCGATCAATGGCGCCATGGTGCCGATGGGCTTGCGCGTGGCGGGGTCGATGCTGCCATTGAGCTTGGCGGCGAAACGCACGGCGCGCAGCATGCGCACCGGGTCTTCGCGGTAGCGCTGGGCCGGGTCGCCAATGATGCGCACCTGGCGTTTTTTCAGGTCTTGCACGCCGTTGTGGTAGTCGATGACCTCTTCGGTGTGCGGATCGTAGTACAGCGCGTTCATGGTGAAATCGCGCCGCGCGGCATCTTCTTCGTGGGTGCCGAACACATTGTCGCGCAGGATGCGGCCGTGCTCGTCGGTTTCCTGGTCTTGCGAGGCAGGAGCCCGGAAGGTAGAGGTTTCGATGATTTCCTGGCCGAACACCACGTGCACCAGCTGGAAGCGCCGGCCGATGATGCGGGCGCGGCGGAACAGCGGGCGGATCTGTTCGGGCGTGGCGTTGGTGGCCACGTCGAAATCCTTGGGTTCCAGGCCCACGATCAGGTCGCGCACGGCGCCGCCCACAATGTAGGCCGAATAGCCGTGCTGGCGCAGCACTTCACAGACCTTGATGGCGTGGCGGGAAACATTGCGCCGGTCGATGCCGTGCTTGTCGCGCGTGATGCGCTGAGGCCCCCGGGCCGCCGGCGTGAACAGCCGGCTGACAAATTTTTTTATGGTGTCGGTGATCATTAGGATTTGGCGTCTTCCATGTGCTCGAACAGGTCGAGCACCTGCCAGCCGCGCGTGCGCGCAATGTCGCGCAGCGACGGGCTGGGATTGGCCGCCACGGGCCGGCTGACGGCCTCGAGCAGCGGTACATCGTTGACCGAATCGCTATAAAAGAACGATTCGGAGAAATCCGCAAGCGTCAGCCCCATGCCGGCCAGCCACTGCCTGACGCGCACGACCTTGCCTTCCTTGAAGCTGGGCGTGCCCTGGATGCGGCCGGTGTAGCGGCCGTTGCGGTATTCGGGGTCGGTGGCGATCAGGTGCGGCACGCCGAAGGCGCGCGCAATGGGCGCCGTGACGAAGCTGTTGGTGGCCGTGACCAGCGCGCACAGGTCGCCGGCCGACAGGTGCTGCTCGACCAGCTGCAGGGCCTGCGGGGTGATGTCGGGGCGCACGACCTGCGCCATGAATTCTTCGTGCCAGGCCGCCAGGTCGAACGGCGTATGCGCGGCCAGCAGGCCCAGCATGAACTCGGCCGCCTGCTCGGCGGTGAGCTGGCCCTGGTTGTAGCGCACCATCAGGTCGTCGTTGCGGCGGCGCGCTTCGTCGGGATCGCCGGCGCGTCCGGTGCGCGCCAGGAAATCGGCCCACTGGTAGTCGCTGTCGAGCGGCAGCAGCGTGTGATCCAGGTCGAACAGCGCGAGTCGTCGGGGCGTCATGGCGTTTGCGTATCGGGGTCTGCCAGCATGGCGCGCAGCAGCGGAATGGTAATGGGCCGGCCGGTGGCCAGGGAATAGCGGTCTAGCGCGTCGAGCAGGGCGGCAAGCTTGCGGATGTCGCGTTCGCGGTGCGTGAGCATCCATTGGATGACTTCGGGCGCCAGCTGCAGGCCGCGTTCGGCGGCCTGCGCCGCCAGCGCGGCCCGCTTGTCGGCATCGGACAGCGGTTCGAGCCGGAAGACAAGGTCCCAGCCCAGGCGGGTGCGCAGGTCTTCGCGCAACGGCATGGACAGGGGCGCGCGGTCGCCGGCCACCGCCAAGGCGAATGCGCGGCTGGTGGCCGCGCATTCGCGCCACCGATTGTACAGGGCGAACAGGCCGGCCTGCCGGGCGTCGTCCATGCGGTGCACGTCGTCGATGGCTACCACCGCCGGCATGGCGGCGGCGGAGTCGGCGCCGGCCAGCTGGCGCAGCGCCTGAGCCCCTTGCGCCGCGTCGATATACATGGCGCCCGGCACGGCGGCCAGCCCGCGCAGCAGGTGGCTGCGGCCGCAGCCGGCGGCGCCCCACAAGTATACGGCCCGGCCCGGCGCCAGCGCGCGCGCGGCGGCCAGCGCTTCGCCATTGGGACCGGCGATGTAGTTCTGCAGCGTGGGGGCGGTTGCGGGAAGTACGTCGAGCAGCAGCTGGCGATTCATGGGTGGCGATAGGTACAGGGCGGGGTGGCGCGGCCCTTGCGGGCCGGGCTGAACGATAGCAGGCGCGCGGGCATCGTAAAATGCTGGCGCGGCACCCCGTCAACCCTGCAATTGTTACATACCCCACGGTTTTTCTCATGACTACTCAACCTTCCGCCCCCCTGACGTACCGCGACGCCGGCGTCGACATCGACGCGGGCGACGCCCTGGTCGACCGCATCAAGCCTCTGGCTGCGCGCACCATGCGTCCCGGCGTGCTGGCCGGCATCGGCGGGTTCGGCGCCCTGTTCCAGGTGCCCGGGAAGTACCGCGAGCCCGTGCTGGTGTCCGGCACCGATGGCGTGGGCACGAAACTGCGCCTGGCGTTCGAATGGAACCGCCACGATACGGTGGGCGTCGACCTGGTCGCCATGAGCGTCAACGACATTCTCGTGCAGGGCGCCGAGCCGCTGTTCTTTCTGGACTACTTCGCCTGCGGCAAGCTGTCGGTGGACACGGCGGCCGCGGTGGTGGGCGGCATTGCGCGCGGCTGCGAACTGGCCGGCTGCGCCCTGATCGGCGGCGAAACCGCCGAAATGCCCGGCATGTACCCCGACGGCGAATACGACCTGGCCGGTTTCGCGGTGGGGGCGGTCGAAAAGTCCGCCATCCTCGACGGCAAGTCGATCCAACCGGGCGACGTGGTGCTGGGCCTGGCGTCCAGCGGGGCGCACTCCAACGGCTATTCGCTGGTGCGCAAGATCCTGGACCGCGCCGGCGCGCGTCCCGACCAGGACTTCCACGGCCAGCCGCTGGCCGACGTGGTGATGGCGCCCACGCGCATCTACGTGAAGCAGGTGCTGGCCGCGCTGGCCGCGCATACGGGCGGCATCAAGGGGTTGGCGCACATTACCGGCGGCGGCCTGCTCGACAACGTGCCGCGCATCCTGCAGCCCGGCCTGTCGGCCCGCCTGCACCGCGACGCCTGGCAAATGCCGCAGCTGTTCCAGTGGCTGCAGCAGCAGGGCGGCGTGGCCGACACAGAAATGCACCGCGTCTTCAACTGCGGCATCGGCATGGTGATCGTCGTGGAAGCCGCGCAAGCCGACGCGGTGGCCGCCACGCTGGCTGCCCAGGGCGAGACGGTCAGCCGGATCGGCGAGATCGTTGCCCGGAAGGACGGCGAGGCACAGACGGTCGTCGTCTAGTCGGCGGCCTGTCTGCGTATTGCCCAGGTGTCAGGCTCCGCCAGGCGCCTGACACCGTGCTATTGAGATAGCCGCTACGCACTTCGGTGTCTGGCACCTGCGGAGCCAGACACCTGCCACAATCGCCTTCAATCAGGTGTCAGGCTCCGCCAGGTGCCTGACACCGTGCTGTTGAGACAGCCGCTGCCCACTTCGGTGTCTGGCACCTTCGGAGCCAGACACCTGGCTCAATCGGCCCTTGCCAGGCGCCGCAGGCAAAGACGCATGGCAATGGTCAGTCCGCCAGTATCTCGGCCACTCGGTCAACAACCCGCCCGCTGGCATTCCCCGCCAGGCAATCCACCACCAGGCGTTCCGGCTGCGCCCGCAGCCAGGTCAGCTGCCGCTTGGCCAGCTGCCGCGTTGCCGCGATGGCCTGTTCGCGCGCGGTGGGCAGATCGACCGCGCCATCCAGGTGCGCCCATATCTGCCGGTAGCCCACGCAGCGCACTGACGGCAAGCCGGGGTGCAGGTCGCCACGCGCGCGCAGGGCGCGCACTTCATCGAGCAGGCCACCGGCCAGCATGGCATCGAAGCGCTGCGCGATGCGCGCATGCAGAGCGGCGCGGTCCGAGGGCTCGAGGCTCAGCGTCACATAGCGGTGCGGCGTGGCGTCGGCCGCGCGCTGCCGGCCGTGCAGCAGCGCCGACATGGGCTGGCCGCTGAGCGTGCAGATTTCCAGGGCGCGCTGAATGCGCTGGCTGTCATTGGGAGCCAGGCGCGCCGCCGTGGCGGGGTCCAGCCGCGCCAGCTCGGCATGCAGGGCCGGCCAGCCCAGGCGCGCGGCCCGCGCTTCCAGTTCGGCGCGCAGCGCCGGGTCGGCCTGCGGCAGGTCGTCCAGGCCGTCGCGCAGCGCCTTGTAGTACAGCATGGTGCCGCCGGCCAGCAGCGGCATGCGGCCGCGCGCGCGGATCTCGTCGATGAGGCGCAGCGCGTCGGCGCGGAACTCGGCCGCCGAATACGACTGCGCCGGGTCGCGGATGTCCAGCAGGTGCTGGGGCACGCGGGCCTGTTCGGCGGGCGAGGGCTTGGCCGTGCCGATGTCCATGCCGCGGTAGATAGTGGCGGAATCGACGTTGACCACCTCCAGCGGCCAGCGCTGCGCCAGCGCCAGCGTGGCGGCGCTCTTGCCGGCCGCGGTGGGGCCGGCCAGGCAGACGATGGGGGCGGCGGAACTCATGCCGGCCCGGGCGCGGCGCGCCCGCAGGGCAATGCGCGCATGATGTTATTGCCCGCGCAGAAAAAGCTTGTCCAGGTCGGACACCGACCATTGCACCCAGGTGGGGCGGCCATGATTGCACTGGTCGGCGCGCTCGGTCACTTCCATCTGGCGCAGCAACGCATTCATTTCCTCGATGCTCAGGCGCCGGTTGGCGCGCACCGAGCCGTGGCAGGCCATGGTGGACAGCAGTTCGTTGCGCTGCTCGGTGAGCAGGCGCGACACGCCCACCGAGGCCAGGTCGCGCAGCACGGCGCGCGCCATGGTTTCGATGTCGCCGCGCGCCAGCAGCGCGGGCACCGAGCGCACCGCGATCGAGGTGGGGCCGGCCGGGCGCAGGTCGAAACCCAGGCCGGCCAGTTCTTGCTGGTGTTCTTCGGCCAGGGCCACGTCTTTTTCCTGGGCGTGGAATACCACGGGCACCAGCAGGTCCTGGCGCGGCAGGTCGCGCGCGTCGAGCGCCTGCTTCAGTTGTTCGTACACCACCCGTTCATGGGCGGCGTGCATGTCGACCAGCACCAGCCCGCGCCGGTTCTGCGCCAGGATGTAGATGCCGTGCAATTGCGCCAGCGCCATGCCCAGCGGGTGTTCTTCATCGGCGGGCAGGGCGCGGGGGGATGCCGGCGCCGGCTCGCGCAGCGTGGCAGGCGCCGGCGCGGTGTTGTCGAGCGGCCGGTACAGCGTGCGCCAATCGGTGGCGGGAATGCCGGCCGGTTCGATATGCAGGCGGAACGGCACTTGCGCGTGCGGCCGGGCGGGACGCTCGGGCGCGGCAGGCCAGGCCGCCGCGTTGCCGCCGCCGGCAGCCAGCATGGCGGCGGGAGTGGTTTCGCCCGTCAGGGCGGGTGCGCCTGTGTCGGATGCGGCGGCTGGCGCGCCCGGGACCATGCCGGCCGCCGCCGGAACGGCGGATGCGCCGCCGGTCTGCGCCAGCGCCTGGCCGACCACTTGCGATACGAACCGGTGCACGGCGCCGCTGTCGCGGAAGCGCACTTCATGCTTGGCCGGATGCACATTGACGTCGACGGCGCCGGGGTCGATGTCCAGGTACAGCACATAGGCCGGCTGGCGGTCGCCGTGCAGCACGTCTGCATAGGCGGCTCGCAACGCATGACTGACGGTGCGGTCGCGCACGTAGCGGCCATTGACGTACAAGTACTGGCGGTCGGCCCGCGCGCGGGCCGCGGTGGGACGCGTGATCATGCCCGACAGGCCGATGGCGCCGGCCGAGGCTTCCACCGGCAGGCCGTGTTCAGTGAATTCGGCGCCCAGGACGTCGCGGATGCGTTGGCCCGGGTCGGCCGGCAGCCACTGGCGCTGCGCGCGGTCGTGATGGAACAGGCGGAACGCGATGTCGGGATGCGCCAGCGCGATGCGCTCCAGCGCATCGACGCAATGGCCGAATTCGGTGGCCTCGGCGCGCAGGAACTTGCGGCGCGCGGGCACCGAGTCGAACAGCTGGCGCACGTCGACGGTGGTGCCCGGCGGGCCCGAGGCCGGCGTCACTTGCAGGCTGCCGCCCTCGATCTGCCAGGCGTGTTCGCCGTCGCGCGTGCGCGAGATCAGCGTGACCTGCGCCACCGAAGCGATAGAGGCCAGGGCCTCGCCGCGGAACCCCATCGAAGCCACCGATTCGAGCTCGCCCAGCGAGCGGATCTTGCTGGTGGCGTGGCGCGCCAGGGCCAGCGGCAATTCTTCGGGGGGGATGCCTACGCCGTCGTCTGACACGGCAATGCGCCGGATGCCGCCGCCTTCCAGGCGCACCTCGATGGCGCGCGCGCCGGCGTCGATGGCGTTTTCAAGCACTTCTTTCAGCACGGACGCGGGCCGCTCGATGACCTCGCCCGCGGCGATCTGGCTGATCAGCAGGTCGGGCAGGGCGGCGATGGCGCGGCGTTCGGACATGGCGGGCGGCGGGAGGGAATCGGGCATGTGGCGATTTTAGCCTCCGGACCCGTCCGCGCCGAAAGCGGTCCGGGGGTTCTGCGGGCGGCAAGCCCGGTGCGCTATAGTCGAAGCCGGTTCGGTATTTGCCAGGATTTGCCAGGTGTCAGGCTCCCGCCAGGGGGCCTGACACCGTGCTATTGAGACTCTGGCCGCTTCGGTGTCTGGCGCCTGCGGAGCCAGGCACCTGGATGCGCGGCCTGGCGCCGCGCCGCCGCTTATTTCACACGGTTATTGCATGCTCGAATTTTTCCAGATGGTGTTGCACATCGACCAGACGCTGGGCGTCTGGGTCGAACAATACGGGTCGTGGGTCTACCTGGTTCTGTTCCTGATCATCTTCGCCGAAACGGGGCTGGTGGTGCTGCCTTTCCTGCCCGGCGATTCACTGCTGTTCATCGCGGGCGCGTTCGGCGCCACGGGCAGCCTCGACCCGCTGCTGCTGGGCGCGCTGCTGATCGTGGCGGCGGTCGCGGGCAATACGGTCAACTACGCCATCGGTCGCGCCATCGGGCCGCGCGTGTTCACCATGAACGTGCGTTTCCTGGATCGCGCGGCGTTGCTGCGCACGCACATGTTCTACGAAAGGCACGGCGGCAAGACCATCGTGATGTCGCGCTTCCTGCCCATCTTCCGCACCTTCGCGCCGTTTGTGGCGGGAGTGGCCGAAATGAACCTGCTGCGCTTCCAGTTGTTCAACGTGAGCGGCGCCGTGCTGTGGGTGGCGGGCCTGATCACGGCCGGCTATTTCTTCGGCAACATCCCGCTGGTGAAAGAACACCTGAATACGATCGTGCTGATTGGCCTGGCGGCGGCCATCGTGCCGGTGGTGCTGGCCGGCCTGGTGAAGCTGGCGCGCGGGCGCCGGCACGCCGGCAAGGATTCGCAACCCTGAAGGCCCGCCACCGCGCAAGCGCCGGCGGCGGCCCGCGCGTTCAGTCGTGCGGGGCGGGGTCGCCGGCCTTCGGCCAATAGGTGCCGAACACCCACAGGTTCAGTTCCGGATCGCGGCACGAGAACTCCCGGCTGCCATAGCTGGTGTCGGCGGGCTCGGATTCGATCCGCGCGCCGGCCGCCTTGACTTGTTCGTACAGCGCGTCGGGGTCTTCCACGGCCACGTACAGCGCATCGGTGCGGCGGCCGTCCAGGCTGCCGACCATCTTGCCGTAGGCGTCATCGCGATGCTGGCCCAGCATCAGAATCGACGAGCCCAGGGCCAGTTCGGCATGCTGCACTTCGCCCGCATGCCGGTAGACGACCCGTTCGGTGAAGCCATAGGTGCCGACCAGCCAGCGGATCATCGCTTCGGCGTCGTGGCAGCGTAGCGTGGGAAACAGGCAAGGCGGCTCGCCTGAGGTATGTGCGGTCATCGGGGCGCTCCTTCCGGACGGCAGGAGTCCCCATCATAGAAGCAGCGTGCCGGCGGGCGTCCGGCTTTGAATAATTGTTACCCTTGCCGCGCGTCAGCTGGCGTCGGCAATGTGCGCCAGCGGGGGGTTCGCGACAAAGTACTGCTGGATGCCCGTCATCATGGCGACCGCCAGTTTTTGCTGGTGGCTGCTGGAGCGCAGCAGCTTTTCTTCGTGCGGGTTGCTGATGAATGCCGTTTCCACCAGGATCGACGGAATATCGGGCGCTTTCAGCACCGCGAAGCCGGCCTGCTCGACATCGCGCTTGTGCAGGCGGTTGATTTTCTTGATTTCGTCCAGGAACGCCGCGCCCAGCCGCAGCGAATCGTTGATCTGGGCGGTGGTGGACAGGTCGAGCAGCACCTTGGCCACCTGTTTGTCATGGCTGCCGATGTTCACGCCGCCAATCAGGTCGGCCGCGTTTTCTTTGTTGGCCAGCCAGCGCGCCTGGGCGCTGGAGGCGCCGCGTTGCGACAGTGCGAACACCGACGAGCCGCTGGCGCTGGGCTTGATCCAGGCATCGGCGTGAATGGAAATGAACAGGTCGGCGCGCACCCGGCGCGCTTTCTGCACGCGCACGTGCAGCGGCACGAAGTAGTCGTCGTCGCGCGTCAGGTAGGCGCGCATGTTGGGCTGGTCGTCGATCAGCGCCTTGAGGCGGCGCGCGATGCGCAGCACCACGTCTTTTTCGCGCAGTCCGCTGCCGCCGATGGCGCCCGGGTCTTCGCCGCCGTGACCGGGGTCGATCGCGATGGTGACCATGCGCTTGCGCCGCGACGGCCGGGCCGGCTCGGGCGCGGGCTTGGGCATGGCGATGGCGGGCGGCGGCTCTTGCCCCTGGGCCTGCGGCGCGGGGGCGGTGGGCGTGACGGGGTTGCGCGCGATGTCTTCCAGAATGCGCGCCAGCGGGTCGTCGACGTCGGGGCCGGCCTGCTTGTTCAGCATGGCCATCAGCGGATCCTGCGCCACCTTGGGATACAGGTCGAGCACCAGTCGGTACTGGTAGTCGGCCACCGGCTTCAAGGTGAACACCTGGGGCGCCACGGCCTGCTTCAGGTCGAAGACCAGGCGCACGACATTGGGGCGGTTCTGCGCCACCCGCAGGGCCTGGATGTACGGGTCGTCGGGCCGCACCTTGGACACCAGCTGGTTCAGCGCGCTGCTGACCTGCAGGCCTTCGATGTCGACGACCAGGCGGTGCGGGTTCTCGAGCGTGAAGTGTTCGGCCTTGAGTTCGCTATCGAGTTCGAGCGTGACGCGCGTGTATTCGTCGGCCGGCCAGGTGCGCACGGCTAGGATGGTGGCCGCTTGCGCCAGCCGGGGAAGAACCGGCAGGACAAGCAGGGTGGTGGCGACGCTGATCAGGCGTCGGCGTCGGGCGCCGCTGGCAGAGAGGGCACCTGGGTCGGAGGGACAATCGCGTTCAACCATGTTTGTCCTCGTGCGGTATAGGCAGTCAGGGTGACCTCGCGGCCCGGGCCGGCATAGGCCAGGGAAATTTGCATGTCCGGAGGGGGCAAGACCCCCTCGGCACGCTCGGGCCATTCGATCAGGACGACTGCGTCATCGCGCAGTAAATCTCGGAATCCCGCGTCCAGCCATTCACGCGAATCACTAAATCTATAAAAATCAAAGTGATAGAAGTATAAGTTAGAAACTTTATAGGATTCAAGCAGCGCATAGCTCGGGCTTTTGATTCGGCCCGTTATGCCGCATTCGCGCAACAATGCCCGGGCGAAGGCCGTTTTGCCGGCCCCCAGCTCGCCTTGTAGGTGGATGCGGCCGCCCGCCGGGACGCCTCGGGCGCCAGTGAGCAACGGCGCGAACTGGCGGGCCAGCGCCTCGGTGGCGGTTTCGTCGGGCAGGGACAGGGTCAGGCTGCGCAGCGGGACGGACATGGCGGGGATGGAGTGGTAAAACAGGATGAACGTGCCGGGATTATAGGAAGCTGCCCGTCTGCTATCATCGTACTGATTTTTATTCTCGTTTAAGCCACGCCCGTGGCCGCGCCGCTCCGGGCCCAGCCAGGACATCCCTCGCCATGACTACCCGTACCGAAAAAGATACTTTCGGCCCCATCGAAGTGCCCGCCGATCACTTATGGGGCGCCCAGACGCAGCGGTCACTGCAGTTCTTCGCCATTTCGACCGAGCGCATGCCGCAGCCGCTGGTGGCGGCCATGGCGCGCCTGAAGCGCGCGGCCGCGAAGGTCAATGCCGAGCTGGGCGAACTGGACGGCAAGATCGCCGACGCCATCGTGCGCGCGGCCGACGAGGTCATCGCGGGCAAATGGCCCGACGAGTTTCCACTGTCGGTCTGGCAGACCGGCTCGGGCACGCAGAGCAATATGAACATGAACGAGGTGCTGGCCAACCGCGCCTCGGAGCTGCTGGGCGGCGTGCGCGGCGAAGCGCGCAAGGTGCATCCCAACGACCACGTCAACCGCGGCCAGTCGTCGAACGACACGTTTCCCACCGCCATGCACGTGGCCGCGGCGCTGCAGGTCGAGCACGCGCTGCTGCCGGCCTTGAAGGCGCTGCGCGCCACGCTGGCGGCCAAGAGCGCGGAGTTCTACGACATCGTGAAGATCGGCCGCACGCACCTGCAAGACGCCACGCCGCTGACACTGGGCCAGGAACTGTCGGGCCACGTGGCGCAACTGGATCTGGCCGAGCAGCAGATCCGCGCCGCGCTGCCAGGCCTGCACCAGCTGGCCATCGGCGGCACGGCGGTGGGCACCGGGCTGAACGCGCATCCGGCTTTCAGCGCCAAGGTCTGCGCCGAACTGGCCCATGACACGGGCTCGGCTTTTGCGTCGGCGCCCAATAAATTCCAGGCCCTGGCCTCGCACGAGGCGCTGCTGTTCGCGCACGGCGCGCTGAAGGCGTTGGCCGCCGGCCTGATGAAGATCGCCAACGATGTGCGCTGGCTGGCCAGCGGCCCGCGCTCGGGCCTGGGCGAGATCCGCATTCCCGAGAACGAGCCGGGCAGCTCGATCATGCCGGGCAAGGTGAATCCCACGCAGTGCGAAGCCATCACGATGCTGGCCGCGCAGGTCATGGGCAATGACGTGGCCATCAACATCGGCGGCGCCAGCGGCAATTTCGAGCTGAACGTGTTCAAGCCCCTGGTGATCCACAACTTCTTGCAGTCGGTGCGCCTGCTGGCCGACGGCATGGCCAGCTTCGACCGGCATTGCGCGGCCGGCATCGAGCCGAACCGCGAACGCATCGCCGAACTGGTCGACCGCTCGCTGATGCTGGTGACGGCGCTGAATCCCCACATTGGCTACGACAAGGCCGCTCAGATCGCCAAGAAAGCCCACAAGGAAAACCTGTCGCTGAAAGACGCGGCGCTGGCCCTGGGGTATGTGACGGAAGACGAGTTCGCCCAATGGGTTGTGCCGGGGGAGATGACTAACGCCAAGAGGTAGGTGTTTCGGGGGGGACTTTGCCTGGTTGCTTGATTGGTTGTTTGTTTGTTTGTGGCGGTGGGGTTCTTCTGGCGCCGGCGGGCGCTGGGCGGGGTGGCCTCGGCTTCACGGCGCCGTCCGGGCGCCCCGCGCGCCCGGGCCCGGCCCCGAGGCGCCTCGCCCACCCCGCCCACCCCCCGCCGGCTCGTGAGGGTTCCGATTCGTTGCATCGCTGGAGAGGGTGGGGTTCTTTTGCTTCGTGGGGGCGTTGGTCTGGGGGAGGAGGATTTTGCGGGGCCGCCGATCGAAGCCGCCCTGCGCGGCTTCGATCGGCATTCGGGCGGAGGCATGCGTGCAGCTGCAGGCAGCGTTCTCCACGGCAACCTTGGCAAGCCACCACCCGAATGCCCGTAAACGCCGCGCAGGGCGGCGTTTACGGGCGGCCCCGCAACATTTTTCTCTAATCAACCGCGGCTGCCCAGACAGGCAAGAACCCCGCCCGCCCCGGCGACGCGGCGATCCTGATTCACCGCAAGTCTGGGTGGGATGGCGGGCCTGGCGAGGCGCCTCGGGGCCGGGCCCGGGCGCGCGGGGCGCCCGGACGGCGCCGTGAAGCCGAGGCAGGCCCGCCATCCCGCCCAGACGCCAGAAGAAGCAGCACACAACGCCCCAAACACCCCTACAGCCGCCCCCGGGGGAGCTACCCCCCGGCCACCCCCAACCACACCGGTATCGTCAACACCGACAACAACGTCCCCAGCGAAATCAACAGCGCCACCATGCGCCCGTCGCCCCCCATCCGCATCGCCAGCACGTAGGCGGCCGAGGCGGTGGGCAGGGCGGCGAATAGCAGCAGCATGCGTGATTCGGCCGCCGGCAGGCCGAACAGGCGGGCCGAGGCCAGGGCGGCCAGGGGCAATAGCAGCAGCTTCACCGTCAGCACCCAGGCGATCAGCCGGCCGTGCCCCTGGCCGCCTTGCCAGGACAGGCTGGCGCCCACGCACAAGATGCCCAGCGCCAGCGAGGCCGCGCCCAGGCGCGCCAGGACGGCGTCGATCGGGCCGGGCAATTGCAGGCCGGCCAGGTTGCCGGCCAGGCCGAGCAGGGTGGCCATCAGCAGCGGATTGCGCAGCAGCTCGCGCAGCAGGCTGCTGCTGCCATGCCGCGCCAAGCCGTACACCGCCGCCACGTTGGCGATGGGCACGGCGAAACCGACGATCAGCGCCATGGTGGTCTGGCCTTGCGGCCCGCCCAGGCTGGCCGCCAGCGCCAGCCCGATGTAAGTGTTGAAGCGGTAGCCGCACTGCGCCGCCGATGCCAGGGCCAGCGGCGGCGCGCGCAGGGCGCGTCCGCCCAGCCAGGCCAGCGCCACGCCGGCCGCCACCAGGGCCGCCGTGGCCTGCAGCAGCGCCAGGGCGCTGCCGGCGCTGATGGGCGTGCGCAGGATGGCCTGGAACAGCATGGCGGGGAACAGGACGAAGTACACCATGCGCTCGGTGCCGGCGAAGAATTCACGGTTGAATCCCAGTTTGTGGCGCATCAGCCAGCCCAGGGCGACCAACAGGAAATCCGGCAAAACGAGCAGGGCGACCGACATAAAATTTCTGAAAAGTTGGGGAAAATACCGCGTGCTCCGACCGCGCGATCTGGCCGTTTTGCTGCTATTCTCCCCGAATTCGGCTGAGCGCGTGCGCTACGGGCACGCCGAAATCCATAGACTTAGCTCACCTGTTTGCGCGGCGGCCGGCTTATCGGCGGGCCGCCGAAGCCTGCACTATCGGCCCCCATACAGGGGGCCCGCACCTGGAGGAAATACAACAATGATGATCAAAGCACGTAACCTGGCATCGGCCATCGCGCTGGCCACCGGCCTGGCGGCCACGTCGGCCGCCGTGGCCGCTGACGCTTATCCCAGCAAGCCGATCCGCGTGATCGTGCCCTTTGCGCCGGGCGGCTCCACCGACATCATCGCGCGCCTGGTCACCCAGCGCATGAGCCAGGAACTCGGCCAGCCCATGGTCGTCGAGAACAAGGGCGGCGCCGGCGGCGCCATCGGCGCTGCCGAAGCGGCCCGCGCCGACGCCGACGGCTACACGCTGTCCATCGCCACGGTCTCGACCATGGCGGTCAACTCGGCGTGCCGTCCCAACGACCTGCCCTACGATCCCATCAAAGACTTCCAGCCGGTCACCAACTTCGCGAACACCGCTAACGTCGTGTCGGTGAACCCCAAGTTCCCCGCCAAAGACTTCAAGGGCTTCCTCGAAGAACTGAAGAAGAATCCCGGCAAGTACTCGTACGGCAGCTCGGGCACTTGCGGCGTGCTGCACCTGATGGGCGAATCGTTCAAGATCGCCACCGGCACCGACATCGTGCACGTGCCCTACAAGGGTTCGGGCCCGGCCGTGGCCGATGCCGTGGGCGGCCAGATCGAAATCCTGTTCGACAACCTGCCGTCGTCCATGCCGCAAATCCAGGCCGGCAAGCTGCGCGCCATGGCCATCGCGTGGCCCGAGCGCATCGACGCCATCAAAGACGTGCCTACCTTCAAGGAAGTCGGCTTCCCGCAGCTGAACCAGCCGGTGTGGTATGGCCTGCTGGCGCCCAAGGGCACCCCGATGGACATCGTGAACAAGCTGCGCGACGCCGCTGTGGTGGCCCTGAAAGACCCGAAAGTCATCGAGGCCCTCGACAAGCAGGGTTCGGCGCCGTCGGGCAACACGCCGGAAGAGTTCGCCAAGGAAATCCAGGAGCAGTACGACTGGGCCAAAGAGATCGTCAAGAAGAGCAACATCTCGCTCCAGTAAGCCGCGCACGCAGCGGCGGGCCTGCCGGGCCTGTCGCCGCACGGCACACGGGCGCCCGCGGGCGCCCGTTTTTCATGCCTGGCCGGATTTCACGCTTCGCCGGGCAGGTGCCGGGCCAGTTCGGCGCAGGCCTGGCGCAGCCGTTCGATGAGTTCGCGGTGCAGGGCCGATAGCGGGTCTTGCGTGCGCGTCAGGATGCTGAGCGGCACTTTCAGGGGCGGGTCGAGACGGCGCGCCACCATGCCGGGGCGCAGCATGGCGCGCACGGTGATGGCGTCGACGATGGCTTCGCCGCAGCCCGCGTCGACCAGCGCGCAGGCCACGTAATGGGTTTGCACCTGGATGGCCACGTCGGGGTCCAGCCCTTGCGCGTCCAGCGCCATCTGCAGCAGCGAGCCCGACGCGTCGCGGGAATCCAGCACGATCAGGGTGTCGTCGACCAGGTCGGCCAGCCGCGTGGCGCCGCCGCCGGGCTTGCGGCCCAGGTGCACCAGTTCGGTATGGCCCAGCGTGGAACGGGTCAGGCCGGGGTAATCGTGCATGTCGAACGTGACCGCCAGGTCGAGTTCGCGCGCCAGCAGGCCCTGCACCAGTTCGGCGCTGTGATAGGTGTGGATGTCGAACGTGATGCCGGGGCGGGCATCGCGGCTGGCCCGCACCACCTGGGGCAGCAGGCCCAGCCCCAGGGCCGGCGCGCAGCCTATCCGCAGGTGCCCGTGCGGACGTTCGCGCAAGCTGGCCGCCAGCCGGCGCACGCTGTTCAGGTCCTGGTTCAGGCGCGAGACTTCGGGGGTCAGGATTTCCGCTTCGCGGGTGGCCACCAGGCGGCCCTTGACCCGTTCAAACAGTTTGAAGCCCAGTTGCGCTTCGGCATGCGCCAGCAGCTTGCTGGCCGCGGGCTGCGAAATATGCAACGCGGCCGCGGCCTCGGTCAGCGAGCCGGTGCGGCGGATGGCCTCGAAAATTTCTATGTGGCGCAGGCGCATGGGGCAATGTGGCAGTGAAGGCTGGACGCAGGATGAACAGGCCTGGAGCCGGCGGCGTCGAAAGAACGGCAGGCCCCTGGCATTCTATTGCGATAATGCCTGCGTCGGCGCCATGCCGGGCGCCGCGCGATGCTGGAGACCCCGATGCGTGTTCTACGATGGGCAGGCGCCTGGTGCGCCGCCTTGCTGTGCGGCGCCGCCGCCGGCCAGCCGGCCGCTCCGGCGGCGCACGAAAGCCTGAACCCGGAGGCTGCCTCGGGCTATGTGGCCAAGCAGGCCGTGACGGCGCGGCGCTTCATGGTGGCCACGGCCAACCCGCTGGCCAGCGAGGCCGGTTATCGCATCCTGCGGGAAGGCGGCAGCGCGGTGGATGCCGCCATTGCCGCGCAACTGGTGCTGGGCCTGACCGAACCGCAGTCGTCGGGCATAGGCGGAGGCGGCTTCATGCTGCACTACGCCGCGGGCACGCACGAGTTGCGCGTCTATGACGCGCGCGAGACCGCTCCCGCGGCGGCCCGGCCTGATCGCTTCATGCGCGACGGCAAGCCGCTGCCATTCCGGCAGGCGGTCAACAACGGCATGTCGGTTGGCACGCCGGGGCTGCTGCGCGGGCTGGAGCTGGCTCACCGGCAGCAGGGCAGGCTGCCCTGGCGCAGCCTGTTCGAGCCGGCCATCGCGCTGGCCACGCAGGGGTTCGAAGTGTCGCCGCGCCTGCATGCCTTGCTGGCCGACGCGCGCGCCGAACTGGCCGCCCAGCCGGCGGCCGCCCGCTATTTCTACGCGCCCGACGGACAGCCCTGGCCGGTGGGACATGTGCTGAAGAATCCGGACTACGCTCAGGTGCTGCGCCGGGTGGCCGACAAGGGCGCCGATGCGTTTTATCACGGCGATATCGCGCATGACATCGTGGCGGCGGTGCGCGCGCATGCCGTGCCGGGCGACCTGAGCGTGGCCGACCTGGCCGGCTACCGCGCGCGCGTGCGCGATGCGGTTTGCGCCGACTATCGGGCCTATCGCCTGTGCGGGCCGCCGCCGCCCAGCAGCGGCCCGCTGGCCGTGATGCAGATGCTGGGCATCCTGCAGCACTTTCCCATGGACAAGCTGGGGCCGCAAAGCGTCGAGGCCGTGCATTATTTCGCCGAGGCCGGCCGGCTGGCCTTCGCCGACCGCGGCTTCTACGTGGCCGATCCCGCGTTCGCCGATGTGCCGGTGGCCGCGATGTTGCAGCCGGCCTACCTGGCGCGCCGCGCCGCGCTGATCCGCCCCGACCGCAGCATGGGCACGGCGCTGCCGGGCGACCCGGCCGGCCTGCTGGCCCGCCGCGCGCGTGACGACGCGCTGGAAGTGCCTTCGACCTCGCACGTTGTCGTGGCGGACGCGCAGGGCAATGTGGTGTCGATGACGAATTCCATTGAATCGGCCTTCGGCAGCAAGATATTCGTGCGCGGCTTTCTGCTGAACAACGAGTTGACCGATTTTTCGTTGTCGTTCCAGGACCCCGAAGGCCGCCTGGTGGCCAACCGCGTGCAGCCGGGCAAGCGGCCGCGCAGTTCGATGGCGCCCATGATCGTGTTCCGCGATGACAAGCCCTATATGGCGGTGGGTTCGCCGGGCGGCAGTGCCATCATCAATTACGTGGCCAAGACGCTGGTGGGCGTGCTGGACTGGAACCTGGATATCCAGCAGGCGATTGCGCTGCCCAACATGGGTAGCCGCAACCAGGCCACTGAACTCGAACGCGGCACGGCGCTGGAAAACATGATGCCGGCCCTGCGGGGCATGGGGCACGAGGTGAAGGCGGTGGAGTTTCCCAGCGGCATCCAGGGCGTCGTCATGCAAGACGGCCGCCTGGCGGGCGGCGCCGACCCGCGTCGCGAGGGGCTGGTGCTGGGGGAATAAGGGTCGCCCTGTTGGGGCTCGATAGTGGCAGGTGTCGGGCTCCGCAGGTGCCTGGCACCGTGCGATGCAGGCAGCCGTTGCCCACAACGGTGTCGGGCACCTGCGGAGCCCGACACCTGGCTGCTACGTCAGCACACCTGGCTGCTACGTCAGCACACCTGGCTGCTACGTCAGCACGCCAGCCAACTATTGCCGCACGCCTGTCAGCACTACATCGCACGTGCCGCCATGCTTGGCTTCTGCCGGCTATTGCTGGTTCACGGGCGGCGTGTCCGCTTCGGCGCGGATCTCGGCGTCGTGCTCGCCCAGGGCGGGCGGTGGGCGGCGCAGGGTGGCGGGCGTGCGCGAGAGTTTGATGGGCGAGCCCACGCCGCGATAGTTGCCGTGTTCCAGCACCATGCCGCGATGACGCGTGTGCGGATGGTGCAGCACGTCTTCGACATTCTGCACGGCCGCGGCCGGCACGCCCTGCCGCAGCAGTTGCTCGGCCAGTGCGGCGGCGTCGTGTCCTGCCAGCCGCGCGGCCAGTTCGTTGCGCAGGGCTTCGCGATGTTGCAGGCGGGTGGCGTTGCTGGCAAAGCGCGCGTCGTCGGCCAGCCCCGGGGCGCCCAGCGCCCGCGCCAGCGCGGCGAACTGCCGGTTGTTGCCCACCGCCAGGAAGATCGGCCCGCTGCGCGTGGGCAGGGTCTCGTACGGCGCGATATTCGGATGCGCGTTGCCGGTGCGGCCAGGCACTGCGCCGCTGTAGAAATAATTGGCCGCGTGCGGGTGCAGCAGCGACACGGCGCAATCGTACAGGGTGATGTCCAGGAACTGGCCCAGCCCGCTGCGGGTCCGTTCGTTCAGCGCCAGCAGCACGGCTACCGCGGCGTTCAGTCCGGTGACCATGTCCACCACGGGCAGGCCCACGCGCGTGGCTTCGCCGCCCGCGTCGCCGTTGACGCTCATCAGGCCGCACATGGCCTGCGCGCAGGCATCGTAGCCGGGCAGGCCGCCCAGCGGTCCGTCGGCGCCGAAGCCGCTGACGCGGCAGTGGATCAGGCGGGGAAACGCCGCGCTCAGCGTGTCGTATCCCAAGCCCCATTTTTCGAGCGTGCCGGGCTTGAAGTTTTCAACCAGCACGTCGGCGTCGGCCAGCAACCGGCGCAACAGTTCCTGGCCGGCGGGTTGCGACAAGTCGAGCGCCATGCCGCGCTTGTTGCGGTTCACGCCGATGAAGTACGACGCCGTTTCGCCCAGGAAGGGCGGCCCCCAGCCGCGCGTTTCGTCGCCGCCGGGCGGTTCGATCTTGATGACGTCGGCGCCATGGTCGGCCAGCAACTGCGTGCAGTAGGGGCCGCCCAGCACGCGCGACAGGTCAATGACCCGGCAGCCCGCCAGGGCGCCGGCTTGCAACGTAGGAATAGGCATTCAGATGTGTCCTCAGTCCATGGCCACGTGGGCTTCCTGGATGATGCCGCGCCATTTCGGCACCTGCGCGTCGATGAACGACGCCAGGCCTTGCGGGGTTTTGTCGTCCGCTTCGACGATGCCCTGCGCGTGCAGCGCCTGCTTCACCGCCGGCTGGGCCAGCGTGTCAACGAAGGCCTGGTTGAGCCGGGCCACCACGTCGGCGGGAGTGCCGCGCGGCGCCACGATGCCGAAGAACACGCTGACGTCGTAGCCGGGCAGGCCCTGCTCGGCGATGGTGGGCAGATCGGGCAGCGCGTCGGACCGTTCGGCGCTGGCCAGGCCGATGGCGCGCAGGTTGCCGGCCTGCACGTGCGGCAGCGCGGTCAGGATGTCGGTGAACGACATCGATACCTGGCCGCCCAGCAGGTCGTTCAGCGCAGGTCCGGTGCCTTTATAGGGCACGTGCAGGATCTGCGTGCCCGCCATTTTGTTGAACAGGATGCCCGCCAGGTGTGATGAGGCGCCGTTGCCCGACGAGGCGTAGCTCAGCTTGTCGGGGTTTTTCTTGGCGTACGCGATGAGTTCCTGCACGTTGTGCACCGGCACCGAGGGATGCACGGTCAGGATATTGGGCAGGTGGCCGATGCGGATGATGGGCGCGAAGCTTTTCTGCGGATCGTATTGCTGGTTCTTGTACAGACTGACGTTGATGGCCAGCGGCCCCGAGGTGCCGAACAGGATGGTGTAGCCGTCCGGCCTGGCGTTGGCGACGTACTCGGCGCCGATGTTGCCGCCCGCGCCGCTGCGGTTTTCCACCACCACGGTCTGCCCCAGCTGGTCTTTCAGGCCGTCGGCCAGGCGCCGCGCCATGGCGTCGGTGGGACCGCCCGGCGGGAAGGGCACCACCAGGGTCACGGGGCGTTCGGGGAAGGTGCTGGCGGCGGTTGCGGGGGCGGACGCCAGGACGGCGGCGCCGGCCAGGGCCAGGCAGAAGATGCGACGATGCATGGTTGTCTCTCCAGGTGTCGATGAGCGCTCTCTCGCCCTCTTGGCGGGTCGGATGGCGCTGTTATGGAAATGGCCGGCCCTGCGGCCGGCCGGCGGTTACTACAAAGCGTGGGCCAGCATGGCGCGGCAGGCGGCGTCTTCGTCGGCGGGAATGGCGCAGGGGTCGCGCGGCGTCAGGCGGTGCAGCAGCACCTGGTCGGCCAGCACGCCGCGGCCGGCCAGGCCCGGGGCGCGCGCTTCCCGGCGCAGCGCCGCCAGCGACAGCGCGTGGTACAGCGCCGATGCCGCCTGGCGGGCCAGGTCGGGGCGGTCTTGCAGCGCGGCGTGGCCCGCCAGCGCAAAGGCGCCGTCCAGCGCGCGCGCCTGGGTGTCGGCCAGCGCGGGAGCGCAGGGCTCGCCGTCCTGCAGTAGGCTGTCGACATGGCGGCGCAGCACCGCCAGCGCGTCGGTTTTCTGGATGGCGCGCAGGACGTCCAGCGCCACGATGTTGCTGGTGCCTTCCCAGATCGAGCCCAGGTGCGCGTCGCGCACCAGCCGGGCCTCGACGAATTCTTCGATGTAGCCGCAGCCGCCGCGCACTTCCATGCCGTCGCCGGTAACCTTGCGCGCGTCGCGGCAGGCGCGGAACTTGATCAGCGGCGTCAGGATGCGGGCCAGCGCGGCGGCGTCGGCGTTCTGTTCGGCATCGGCCAGCGCCGCCGCCGTCTGGAACATGACGCTGCGCGCCTGTTCCGCCCACACGTTCATCTTGGCGAGCTGGCGGCGCATCAGCGGCATGTCGATCAGGCTCTTGCCGAACGCGCGGCGGTGCTGCGCGAAGTAAATGGCCTCGGTAACGGCGCGGCGCATCAGGCCGGCGGCGCGCATGCCGTTCGACAGCCGCGAGTTGTTGATCATGTCGGCCATGTGCTTGAAGCCTTTGCCGCGCTCGCCCACCAACCACGCCAGCGCGCCTTCCAGGCGGATTTCGCCGCTGGCCATCGAGCGCGTGCCCAGCTTGTCTTTCAGGCGCAGGATGCGGTAGGCATTGTGCGTGCCGTCGGGCAGCTCGCGCGGCAGCAGGAACAGCGACACACCCTTCAGCCCGGGCATGTCTTCGCTGCGCGCCAGCACCATGGCGAAACCGGCGTCGGGGTTGGAGCAGAACCATTTGTCGCCACGCAGCCGCCAGGTGCCGTCGGCCTGCGGCTCGGCGCGGGTGGTGGTGGCGCTGACGTCCGAGCCGGCGCCCTGTTCGGTCATGAACATGGCGCCCTGGCGCAGTTCGTCGAAATCTTGCGAGGTGACCTGCGGCAGCACGCGTTCGACCAGGGCAGGGTCGCCAAACTTGCGCAGCGTGCGGGCCAGCGAGTCGGTCATGCTGACCGGGCAGCACAGCCCGAACTCGGCCTGCACGAAAAGGTGGCTGAGCGCATATTTGGCCGCCGGCGGCATGGGCGCGGGCCAGTCCAGCACGCCGCCGCGGTGCGACAGCGCGGCCAGCCCGAATTCGCTGTAGGCCAGGCGTTCGAGCTCGACATAGGCGGGGTGCTTGTGCACGCGCGATTCGTCCTGGCCGGCGCGGTTGCGCACCGACAGGGTGGGCGGGTTCTGGTCGGCAACTGCCGCTAGGGCGTCGATGTGGCCGCCGGCCAGCGCGCCCAGGCGCTCCAGGTGCGGCAGCAGATGGGCGTGCAGGTCGGGCGGCAGGTATAGCGCGCAAAGGCTGGCCGCGTAGGGGTCGGCGCTAAACAGATTCAGGCCGCGCGAATCCGGGACGTCGGGGGTTGCGGAAGAAGTCGGGGACATGGCAGGCGTTCGGGTAACAGGAAAGTGCATGGTCGCGCAGGCCATTTATCTATACAAATACCGTTTTTATGTAGAACAATACAAAAAATATATTGATTGCAATGCAGGAAGGCATGCCATGGAGTTGGAACCCCGTCTGTTGCGCTACTTCATCGCGGTGGCCGAAGAGCGCCATTTCAGCCGCGCGGCGGCGCGCCTGCATTTGTCGCAGCCGCCGCTCAGCTATGCCATACGCCAGCTGGAATCCACGCTGGGCACGCGCCTGCTCGAGCGCACCAGCCGGCACGTGGAGCTGACCGAGGCGGGCCGCGTGCTGTACCGCGAGGCCCAGGCGTTGCTGCGCCAGTCAGAGGCCATCGGCACGCTGGTGCAGCGCGTGGGCGCGGGCCTGCGCGGCCGGTTGCGCATTGGTTTCGTGGGCTCGATGCTGTACCGCGGGCTGCCCGACCTGCTGGCCGCGATGCGTACGGCGCTGCCCGATGTCGAGCATGTGCTGACCGAGCTGAATTCCCACGAGCAGATCGAGGCCGTGCGCCGCGGCGAGCAGGACCTGGGCTTCATTCACGCCAACCCCGCGCCCGCCGAAGTGCAGACCCTGGACCTGGTGGCAGAGCCCTTCGTGCTGTGCGTGCCCGACACCCACCCGCTGGCGCGGCGCAGGCGGGTGTCGCTGCAGGCGCTGGCGCACGACGATTTCATTCTGTTCGCGCGCGCGGCATCGCCCAGCTACCACGAGACCGTGCTGTCATTGTGCGTGACGGCGGGCTTTCACCCGGCCATCCGCCACGAGGTGCGGCATTGGCTCAGCGTGGCGGCGCTGGTGTCGCAAGGGCTGGGGGTGTCGATCGTGCCGGCCTGCCTGGCGCGCAGCGGCCTGGCGGGCACCCGGTTCATTGCCTTTGATCACCCGGCGCGTTCGGTCAGCCAGGCGATCTGGCCGCGCGACACGGATGCGCCGTTGCTGCGCACGGCGGTCGGCCTGGTGCGGGCCCAATACCAGCACGCGGCGCCGCAATAGGGCGGGCCGTGCGGCGGCTGCCGGCGCCACCGCGGACGCGGGTCATGGCAGGGGCGGCGCCGGCAACGAGCCTTCCATGACGACCATGGCCTGGCCTGCCACGCCTGCCCACACGCCGTCGGGGCGAGGCTCGGCATGCGCCAGCAGCAGGCTGGGGCGGCCCATGTCCACGCCCTGGCCGACGCGCAGCCGCAGCATGCCGCTGCCGCGCAGCGCCGCCCGCAGCGCGGTGGCCGCGGCCGTGGCGCTGCCGGTGGCGGGGTCTTCGGTCATGCGGCCGGTGAACATGCGCGCCTGCAGGTCGGTGGGGTGGTCGGTCAGGTCGGCGCCGGTATCGGTGGTGTAGGCGTAGATGGATTTTGCGCCGGTCTGCGGCATCAAGGCGGCATAGCCGTCGGCATCCGGCGCGGCGCGGCGCAGGGCATCGCGGCTGGCCAGCTGCACCACCAGGAAGGCAAGCCCCACCGACACGACCTGGGGCGCGTGCTCGGACAGTTCGATATCGGCCGGCGCCAGCTTCAAGGCCCGCGCCACGGCCTGCGCCGGTGCTTCGCTGCCGCGCGACAGCGGCTCGGGGGCCAGCAGTTCGGCGCCTTCGATGCCGTGGGCGCCCGCGGCCAGCGCGATGCGCACCAGGCCCGCGGCTTCTTCGAACACAAACTTGTCCGGCACGCGTGCGCCCGCCTGTGCGAGCTCGCGCGCCAGCACCACCGCGGTGCCGATGTTCGGATGGCCGGCGAACGGCACCTCGCGGTCGGGGGTGAAGATCCTGACCTGGGCGGTATGCGCCGGGTCTTGCGGCGGCAGCACGAAGCTGGTTTCCGAATAACCGAACTCGCGCGCAATGCGCTGCATCTGCGCGGCGCTCAGGCCCTGGGCGTCGAGCACCACGGCCAGTGGGTTGCCGCAGTAGGCCTGCGGGGTGAATACATCGGCGGTAACGTAGCGGTAGCGCATCTGGGCCTGCTTTCTTTTTTCCGTGCGGGAAATATAGGCGGCGCGGCAGCGGCGCGACAGACACAGAATTGTTGGATTCACGCCATAACAGGGCGCCGCGGCACGGTTCCAGGGTGTTCCGTTGTTTGGATGTTTATTTCAGGGCGGGGCGGCCGGCGGCGGGCCGCGCAGGAAGCCGGTAACAAACATAGCGGCCTGCACACGCTTGGAATCAGGCGCGCGCGCAGCGATCGGAAAGAATGGATTTTTATCACTGCCAGCCGATCGCGCCGGGGCGCCCCTGGCGCACCGCGCTTATCCGACCATGCCTGCCAAATATCCGTTGCCGGCCCCGCGCGCCGGCCTGCTGGCCCTGGCCCTGCTGCTGGCCGCCTGCAAGGCCACGCCGACCATCGACGAACGCGATTCCTTTACCCAGGGGAACACCTATTCCCACCGCTTCGCGGGTTCCAGCCAGGTGGCCTGCGAAGCCGGGCGGCGTTCGCTGCTGGGGCAGGGCTACATTATTGACAAGGCCGAGTCCAACCGGGTCAGCGGCCACAAGAACTACCAGGACCAGGAAAACGATGACCAGCATGCGCAGATCCTGTTCAACGTGGACTGCGCGCCCAGCGGCGACGGCAACGCCATTGTGTATGTCAGCGCACTGCGCGAGCTGTACACGATGAAGAAGTCCAGCAATTCGGCCAGCGTGGGCCTCAGCGTGCTGGGCGCGGTGTCCATGCCGGTGGGGGCCAGCGACGATTCGCTGGTCAAGACGTCCAGCGAAACCATATCGCGCGGTGCGTTCTACGAAGGGTTCTTCGAGCAGGTCGAGCGCAACCTGCCGTCGGCGCGGGCCGCTATCAGTGCGGGCGCGACGCCGGGCCAGAATCCGGTCAACCCCAACGCCAACGCCAACGGCGCCGCAGCCAGGCCGGGCACCGGCGCGCCGGCGGCCCCGGCGCGACCGCCGGTGCCGCCCGCCGCCGCACCCGCGGCACAGCCCGCAACGCAGCCCGCGCCAGCCACGCCGCGCTGATTTCCCAGCCGCCAGCCTGGCGCATGACTTGCGCCGGGCTACCCGCGGCGCGCCGCCTCGATGGCGGCGATGTCGATTTTCGTCATTTCCATCATCGCCTGGAAGGCGCGCTTCGCGGCGGCCGGGTCGGGATCGGCAATGGCGTCGGTCAGGGCCCGCGGCGTGATCTGCCACGACAGGCCCCATTTGTCTTTGCACCAGCCGCAGGCGCTTGCCTGGCCGCCGTTGTCGATGATGGCATTCCACAGTCGGTCGGTTTCGGCCTGGTCGTCGGTGGCGATCTGGAACGAGAAGGCTTCGTTGTGCTTGAAGGCGGGGCCGCCATTCAGGCCCAGGCAGGGAATGCCCGCCACGGTGAATTCGACCGTCAGCACATTGCCCTGCTGGCCCGAAGGGTAGTCGCCGGGCGCGTGGAGAACGCGGCCCACGGCGCTGTCGGGAAATGTGCGGGCGTAGAACTGCGCCGCGTCCAGGGCGTCGTTGTCGTACCAGAGGCAAATCGTGTTCTTGCTGACCATGCGGACTCTCCTTTTCTTGGCAAAGCCGGCGGGTCGCGCGCGGCCTCGGCCCCTCTCACGTTAACGCATTGCCCGCCGGCCAGGCGGTATTTGCTGCGCCGCAGGATGGAAATTCGTTGACAGCGATTTTCCTTTGTCGGACTATTTGTCCAGACAAAGTGACAAATAAGACAAAGGAGACGTCATGGAGGTGGTATCCACCGGGCCCAAGCGGTATCGCTTCAGCTTCGGCCGCTATCTGGAAGAGTTCGAAGTGGGGGCGGTGTACGAGCACCGTCCCGGCCGCACGCTGACCGACGCCGACAACATTCATTTCTCGTTGTTGACGATGAACTTTCATCCCATGCACTGCGACGCGGCGTATGCCGGCCAAAGCGAGTTCGGCCGCCTGCTGGTCAATAGCGGCCTGACAGTGGCGGTGGTGCTGGGCATGACTGTGGGCGACGTCAGCGGCAAGGCCATTGCCAACCTGGGCTGGAAGGAAATCAACCTGACCGCTCCGGTTTTCGCCGGGGACACCTTGTACGCCGAATCGGAAGTGCTGGAGCTGCGCGAGTCGCGCAGCCGGCCTACGCAGGGCATCGTGACGACGCGCACGCGCGCCTACAACCAGGACGGGGTCGAGGTCATGAACTTCATACGGTCCTGCCTGGTACCCAAGCGGGGACACGGCGTAGGCGACAAATAAACACGCCGGACCCGACGACGCGGGCGCCGCCCGCGCCGTATCGCAGTACTCATCCAAAGGAGAGTTGGTCATGGTTCATTCGCTGTTTCGCCGGGCGGCGCTGCTGCTGGCGCTGGCGTTGCCGCTGCACGCGGGCGCCGTCGAGATGGTGCTGACGTCCGAAGTCGCGGCCTCGCACTGGAAGACCCGCTACATGAACGAGTTCGCCCAAGACGTGGCCGAGCGCACCCATGGCGAAGTGCAGGTCAAGGTGTTTCCCGCCGCGCAGCTGTACAACGACCAGGACGGACTGGCCGCGCTGGGCACCGGCGCCGTGCATATGGTGTGGCCGGTGTCGGTGCGGCTGGAAACGCTGGACCCCGGGCTGGGCTATGTGAACCTGCCGTTCGGTTTGTCGGACAAGAAGATGGAAAACGCCTGCTTCGCCAGCGGACTGACCGACCTGATGTCCGAGCGGCTGAAGTCGCGCCAGTTGCAGGTGCTGGGCCTGCTGCGCACGGCCGACCTGTTCTTCATTTTCCGCGACCGTGACGTGAAATCGCTGGAGGACATGCGCGGCGCCAAGCTGCGCGTGACGGGCGGCCGTATTTTCCTGGACATGGTGCGCAGCTTCGACGCCAGTCCGGTCTCGATGGCGGCTTCGGAAATGAGTACGGCGCTGGCGCAGGGGGCCATTGACGGCGTGCTGACCTCGCCGGCCGGCTGGGCTGAAATGATAGGCAAGACCGGCAAGTACGCGTTCCACGTGCCGGGCATGTCGCTGGCCACCTACGCGGTGGTGGTGGACCGCGCCTGGATGGATGCGCTGACACCCGCGCAACGCAAGGCCGTGGCTGACAGCCTGAACAGCATTATCTCGCGCCAATGGGAAGAGGCCCGCGCGGCCGACGACAAGCTGATCAAGCAGATGGAGAAGGAAGGGTCCGTCTACCGCGTGGCCGACGACGCGGCCGCGGCCGAATGGCAGGCCCGCGCCGACACCGCCAAGAAGGCCTACACCGACAAATACCCGGAGGTGGTCAAGCAGGTCGACGCCATCGCCAAGCGCTGCGGAGTATGAAATGGATGCATTGACCCGGTCGGCGCGCGAGTGGTCGCAGGCGCGCGGCTTGCCGCTGGACGACCAGGACCTGCCCGATCTGGTCGCGGCGGTGGCCGGCCTGGCCGACGCCCTGGAGCGGGAAACCGCGTCGCTCGGCATGGAGCAGGTGGCTGCGCCATTCGGCCAGGTGCTGCATGCGCTGGCGCCTGCCGCGTGGGCCGACGCGCCGGCGCCGGCAGAAGCGGGCGCATTGGACAGCGAGGCATGGGTGCGCGCCAGCCTGGCGGAAATCGAGCAGGCCGCGCCCGGCCGGCTGGCGTGGGTGGAAGTCGACGCCGAGGCCGCGCTGGCCGAAGCGCGGCAGCGCGACGATGAGCGCCGGCGGGGCCGGGTGCGCGGGCCGCTGCACGGCATGCCGGTGGGCATCAAGGACATGTTCGACCGGCAGGGGCGCGTGGCTGGCTGGGGCACGCCGCTGCGCCGCGACAGCGCGCCGGCGGACGCCGACGCCACGGTGGTGGCGCGCCTGCGCGCCGCGGGCGCAGTGGTGCTGGGCGTGCAGCACATGGCCGAATTCGCCATGTCGCCGACAGGTTGGAATGCCAGTTACGGGCCGGGCCGCAATCCGTGGGATACCGGACGGGTCTCGGGCGGCAGTTCCAGCGGGGCCGCGATGTCGGTCGCGGCCGGGCATGTGCCGCTGGCCATCGGTTCCGACACCGGCGGCTCGGTGCGCCTGCCCGCGGCCTTGTGCGGGCTGACCGGCCTGAAACCCACCCAGCATCGCATCAGCGTGGCCGGCGCCATGCCGCTGTCTCCCAGCCTGGACTGCATCGGCCCGCTGGCCTGGTCGGCCGAACTGTGCGGCCATGCATACCGCGCGCTGGCTGGCGCGGACGCCGCCGATCCGTTCTGCCTGCACGCAGCCGCCGTGGCGGGCCAGCCGCCGCGCCGCTTGCGCCTGGCAGTGCCGCGCTGGCGCGACGACGACCCCATGTCCGGCGCCATGCGGCAGGCGCTCGACGAGGCCGTGCGCGCGTTGCGCGACGCCGGCGTGGAGTGCGTGGCCGTGGGCTCGCCGTATCCACTGTTGCAGCGGGCCGGGCAACTGGCGTCGATTGTGCTGGCGGTGGAAGCGGCGGCCATGCACCAGCGCTGGCTGCGCGAGCGCGCCGATGGCTATGGCCGCCAGGTGCGGCGCCGCATCGCGCGGGGCCTGCTGGTGCCGGGCGTGGACTATTGCAATGCGCTGCGCCTGCGCGGGCCGTTCCTGCAGCGCTACCTGCGCGAAACGCTGGGCGAGGCCGACGCCTTGCTGTTGCCTTGCACGCCCGATGTGGCGCCGCGGGTCGATGACACCCTGGGCGACGACCAGGGCCGCCTGGAACGCGAATTCGCATTGCTCTCGGCATGGACGCGCGGCGTCAATTATCTGGGCCTGCCGGCGCTCACCCTGCCCGTGGGAGCGGGGGCCGGCGGCCTGCCGCTGGGCATGCAGCTGGTGGGTCCGCCGCTGGGCGAAGACCGGGTGATGGCGCTGGGGCGGCTGTTCCAGCGGACTACCGAATGGCATGCGCGCCGCCCGGCGGCATGCACACAATCAGGCCGCCAGGCCACCAATAAGGAGACGACATGAGGGCATTATGGAACAAGGCCGCGCCATGGTTCGCCGCCCTGGCCATCGGCTGGAGCGCTGGGGCGGGAGCGGCGGAAATGATCATCACCAGCGAGATCCCGCTGGCCACCAACCCCAGTCCGTACATCGAGCAGTTCATCGCCGAAGTCGGCAAGCGCACCGACGGCGCCATCCAGGGCAAGTATTTCCCCGCCTCGCAGCTCTACAACGATCGCGACGGACTGGCCGCGCTGGGCACGGGGGCCGTGCACATGGTGTGGCCCGTGTCTTCGCGCCTGGAGCAGTTCGACGCGCGCGTGGGCCTGGCCAGCCTGCCGTTCGCGCTGACCACCGACGAAATGACCAACGCCTGCTTCGCCGACGGCTTCACGCGCATGATTTCCGGCTACCTGGAGCCGCGCGGCATACAGGTGCTGGGCTTTCTCCGTACGGCCGACCTGATCTTCTTGATGAAAGACCGCGACATCCAGCGGGTGGCCGACCTGAAAGGCCAGAAAGTGCGGGTGATCGGCGGGCAGATCATGCTGGATGCCATGCGGTCGGTGCAGGCCAGCCCGATCTCGATGTCGGCCTCGGAAATGTCGGCGGCGTTGTCGCAGGGCGCTATCGATGGCGCCATGACCTCGCCGGCCGGCTGGGTCGACGTACTGGGCAACACCGCCCGGTACGCCACGCTGGCGCCCGGCATGGGGCTGGCCACGTCGGCCGTGACGGTCGACAAGCAATGGCTGGATGCCTTGCCCGAGGCGCAGCGCAAGACCATTCACGACGTGCTGGCGGAAATCATTGCGCGGCAATGGCAGGAAACCGTGGCCAAGGATCGCCAGCTGATCGAGCAGATGGTGGCGCAGGGCGGGCACTACCGCGTCATGGCCCCGGAAGATGTCGAAAAACTGAAGGGGCGGTTTGTCGCGGCGGGCGAAGGGTTCCGCAACAAGCATGCGGACGCCATTGCGCAGCTGGAAAAAGTGCGCAAGGAGTGCATCCATGATGGCAAGTGACCTGGAGTCTGCGCGCATGTCGACGGCGCGGCAGCCCGCCAGCGGCGCGCCGCGCGCCGCGCCGCGGTTCGGCGGGCTGGGCTGGGCCTCGCGGCTGGTGCTGGCTGTCGCGACCATCATGGCATTGGGCGCGACGTCCATCATGGTGCTGGAGGGCTTCAGCCGCTATGTGTTGAATATCAGCTACTTCTGGGCGGAAGAATCGGTGCGGTTCCTGATGGTGTGGGCGTTCTTCCTCACGCTGGGCGTGGCGGGCTTTCGCCAATATCACATTCGCACCGAACTGCTGGTGCAGCGGCTGCCGGCGGCGGCGCAGCGCGCGGCGTGGCTGCTGTCGTGCGCGGCCGGCATGCTGTTCGCCTTCATCCTGGCCTATTCGTCCATTCCGCAAGTGCACCGGTTCTACACCATGGGCATGGTCTCCGAGTCTTCGCTCGAGCTGCCGATGTGGCTGCTGTTCCTGGCCATGCCGGTGGGCGGCGTGGCGCTGTTCTGCTATTACGCCTGCGCCGCCTGGCATGCGTGGCGCTGGGGCGACCCTTTTGCCCCCGAAGCCGTCGACGACGAACCCGATGCCGGCGTGGCCGCCGCCATGAACCGCCAGGAGCCGCTGCTATGACACTGGGACTTTCCGTAATCGGCCTGCTCGTCCTGCTGGCGCTGGGCGCGCATGTGGGCACCGCCATGGGCCTGGTGTCCAGCGCGATGGTGATGTCGGTGGACGGCGTGCCGCTGACCGTGGTGGCCCAGACCGCCTTCAAGTCGATCAACAGCTATCCGCTGATGGCGATTCCGATGTTCGTGCTGATGGGCAACCTGATGATGCGCGGCAATATCGTTGCCGTGATGATCGAGCTGATCGGCAGCCTGGTGCGTTGCGTGCGGGGCGGACTGGCCCTGACGGTGATGCTGGCCTGCGTGTTCTTCGCGGCCGTGTCGGGCTCCAGCGTCGGGTCGGCCGCCGCCATCGGCGCGGCCACCGTGGACGGACTGAAGCGCGAGCACTACCCGCCGCGCTTTTCGGCCGCGCTGGTGGCGGTGGGCGGCACGCTGGGCCTGATGATTCCGCCGTCGCTAGGGTTCATCCTGATCGGCTCCATCGTGGGCCTGCCGGTGGACCGCCTGTTCGTGGCGGGCATCGTGCCCGGGCTGATGGAAGCAGGCCTGCTGCTGACCACCACGGTATGGCTGACGCGCCGGCACGGCTATGGGGCCACCAGCGGCAAGCCGGACGTGGCCGGGTTCGTGCAGCGCCTGCCGCGCGCGGCGGGCGCCTTGTCGATGCCGGTACTGGTGCTGGGCAGCATCTACATGGGCATCTTCACACCCACCGAGGTATCGGCGGTGGCCGCCGCCTACGCGGCCGTGCTGTGCGTGCTGGTGTACCGCACCATGAACTGGGGCACGGTGTGGAAGGTATCGCAAGAGTCCATCCTGCAGTCCACCATGATTTTCATGGTGGTGATGGGCGGCAGCCTGATCGGCTTCATCCTGGCGCGCATGGGCGTGTCGGCGTCGCTGATCGGATTCATGGAACGCATGGATATGTCGGCCTGGCAGTTCCTGCTGCTGGCCAACGCGGTGCTGCTGGTGCTGGGCATGTTCCTGGACGGCGTGGCCATGATCGTGCTGACCGCGCCGCTGCTGTTTCCCATGGCCACGCACCTGGGTGTGGACCCGGTGCATTTCGCGGTGATCATGGTGGCCAACGTCGAGATCGCCACGCTTACTCCGCCCATCGGCCTGAACCTGTTCGTCATGAGCGGCATCGCGCGCATTCCGGTCGAGCAGGTCGCGCGCGGAGTCGTGCCGTTCTACGCCACGCGGCTGGTGTCGCTGGCCCTAATCACATACGTGCCCGCGCTGTCGCTGGCGCTGGTGAGCTGAACAAGAGGAGAACACGCATGAAAGACAATGCAGACATGCCGGCCACCGGGGTGGCGCTGTCCGAGACCCTGGCGGACTATGCCGCCGGTTTCGACGGGGCGCGCATTCCAACCGAGGTGCGCGAGCGCGCGCGCCTGCTGATGCTGGACTCGATCGGCATCGCGCTGGCTTCGCACGGCTACGATTTCTCGCGGCGCGCGCTGGCGGCCGTGAGCGAACTGGATGGCGGCGGCGACAGCGTGGTCATCGGCACGCGGCTGCGCCTGGACTCGCGCAATGCCGCCCTGGCCAATGGCGTGCTGGTGCACGGGCTGGACTATGACGATACGCATGCGCGCGGCGTGATCCACGCCACCGCGTCGGTGCTGCCCACGGTGCTGGCGCTGGCCGCGCGCGACGGCCGCTCCGGCGCCGACATGGTGACCGCCTATGTGCTGGGCATGGAAGTCGCTACCCGCCTGGGCGCGGTGGCAAAGGGCGGCTTTCACCAAGTGGGCTTCCACCCCACCGGCCTGATCGGCGCCTTTGGCTGCACGCTGGCCGCCGGCTGGCTGATGGGCCTGGACGCGCGGCAGATGGTGGACGCGCAGGGCCTGACGCTGTCGGTGGCGGCGGGCAGCCTGGAATTCCTCAACGACGGCGCCTGGAACAAGCGCATGCATCCCGGCTGGGCGGCCAATGCCGGCATCACCGCTGCTACGTTCGGCAAGCATGGCTATACCGGCACGCGGCTGGCCTACGAAGGCCGCTTCGGCCTGTACGCCAGCCACCTGGGGGACGCCGGCTACGATCTTGCGCTCGCCACCGAGGCCCTGGGCCAGCTGTGGGAAGTGCCGCGCGTGTCGGTCAAGCCGCTGCCCGCCTGCCATTTCACCCACGCCAGCGTCGACGCCGCGGTGCGCCTGCATGCGCAGGGCGTCAAGCCGGAGCAGGTGCGGCGCATCACGGTGCTGGTGCCGGCCGAGGTGGTCAAGACCGTGTGCGAGCCCGAGGCGTCCAAGCGGCGGCCCGCCAACAGCTATGAGGCCCAGTTCAGCATTCCCTATCTGGTGGGCACGGCCTTGTGCAAGGGCCGGCTGACGCTGGACGACCTGGAAGAAGCCGCGCTGCGCGATCCGGCCGTGCTGGCGCTGGCCGCCGTCACCGATTACCGCAACGACCCCGACAGCGGCTTTCCCCGCCACTATTCCGGCGAGGTGATCGTCGAGCTGAAAGACGGCCGCGTCTTGCGCGAGCGCGAGGCGGTGAACCGTGGCGCCGAAGACCGGCCGCTGAGCGCCGAGGACATCCGCGCGAAGTTCCACGACAACGCGCGGCGCCAGGTGCCGGCCGCGCGCGCCGACGCCATCGAGCAATGCGTGCTGGGGCTGGACCAGGGCTCGGCCCGCGCGCTGGCCGACCAGTTGGGCCAGGCCTGAGCGCCGCCGCATTTTCAAGGAGAACATTGCATGACAGTGCATGACGAGGGCCAGGAACAGCTGATCCTGGACATGGTGGGACGCTTCCTGGAGCAAGAGGTGCGGCCTCACGTGTGGCAGATGGAGCACGACGATACTTACCCGGTGGAGATCGTCGAGAAGATGAAGGACATGGGCCTGTTCGGCTGCCTGATCGCTCCGGAATACGGCGGCCTGGGCTTGTCCACCGTGACGTACGCCAAGATCATCGAGCTGATTTCCGAAGAATGGATGTCATTGTCCGGCATCTTGAATTCGCACCTGATCATGGCGGCCGCCGTGCAGCGCAACGGCACCGAAGAGCAGAAGCAGGCCTTCCTGCCGCGCTTTGCCACCGGCGAGCTGCGCGGCGGCATCGGCCTGACCGAGCCCGACTGCGGCACCGACCTGCAGGCCATCCGCACCGTGGCGCGCCGCGATGGCGATGCCTACGTGATCAACGGCGCCAAGATGTGGATCACCAACGGCTATCACGGCAACTGCTTTGCCCTGCTCGTCAAGACCGACCCGCAGGCCGAGCCGCGCCATAAAGGCATGAGCCTGTTCATTGCCGAGAAAGGGCCGGGCTTTACCGTGAGCCGCCAGCTGGAAAAGCTGGGCTACAAGGGCATCGATTCGACCGAACTGGTGTTCGAAAACTACCGCGTGCCGGCCGACCGCCTGATCGGCGGCGTCGAGGGGCGGGGCCTGCAGATGGTGCTCAACGGGCTGGAACTGGGCCGCATCAACGTGGCGGCGCGCGGCGTGGGCGTGGCCCAGGCGGCGCTGCGCGAATCGGTGAAGTACGCGCAGCAGCGCAAGACTTTCGGCAAGCCCATCTGCGAGCACCAGGCCATCCAGACCAAGCTGGGCGACATGGCCACCCGCACCGAGGCCTCGCGCCTGCTGGTGCAGCGCGCCGCCGAAGCCTACGACCGCGGTGAGCGTTGCGACATGGAGGCCGGCATGGCCAAGCTGTTCGCCACCGAGACCGCGGTGGAAAACAGCCTGGAGGCCATGCGCATCCATGGCGGCTACGGCTATTCCAAGGAATACCTGGTCGAACGCTTCTACCGCGACGCGCCACTGCTGGTAATTGGCGAGGGCACCAATGAAATGCAGCGCATCATCATCGCCCGGCAACTGGTGGAAAGGAACCGCATATGAGCCTGCCGCTGACAGGATTGCGCATCGTCTCGGTAGAGCAATATGGCGCGGGGCCGTTCGGCACGCAACATCTGGCCGACCTGGGCGCCGAAGTGATCAAGATAGAGAACCCGCACGACGGCGGCGACGTGGGCCGCGCCGTGGGGCCGCACTATTTCGGGCCGGGCGACAGCCATTTCTACCAGGCCTTCAACCGCAATAAGAAAAGCGTCACGCTGGACCTGAAAAAGCCCGAGGGACAGCAGGTGCTGCGCAGCCTGTGCCAGCATGCGGACGCCGTGTTCAACAACCTGCGCGGCGATCTGCCGGGCCGGTTGGGGCTGACGTACGAGGCCCTGAGCGAGGTGCGGCGCGATATCGTGTGCGTGCACCTGTCGGCCTACGGCCGCGACGGCGAGCGCGCCGGCTGGCCGGGCTACGATTATCTGATGCAGGCCGAGGCGGGCTATTTGTCGCTGACCGGCGAACCCGACGGGCCGCCGTCGCGCTTCGGCCTGTCGATCATCGACCTGATGACGGGCACCACGGCCGCGCTGGGTCTCGTGTCGGCTGTACTGGGCGCGCGCCAGAGCGGCGTGGGGCGCGATGTGGACGTCAGCCTGTTCGACGTGGCCCTGCACAACCTGGGCTATCTGGCCACCTGGTACCTGAACGGCGGCCACAAGACCGGCCGCGCTCCGCGCTCGGGACATCCGTCGCTGGTGCCCAGCCAGCTCTACCGCACCGCCGATGGCTGGATCTTCATCATGTGCAACAAGGAAAAGTTCTGGCCGCTGCTGGCGCAGGCCATGGAGCATCCCGAGTGGGCCGAAGATCCCGACTACCGCGATTTCGCGGGCCGCCTGCGCCACCGCGAGCGCTTCAACCAGGAACTCGAGGCCGTGTTCGTGACCGCCACCACGGCCGACTGGATGGCGCGCTTTGCCGGGCGGGTGCCGGCAGCGCCGGTTTATGATGTAGCGCAGGCGCTCGACAACCCTTTCGTGCAGGCGCGCCATTGCCTGCTCGATGCCCACGATGCCGGGGGCCGGGCCATCAAGGGCGTGGCCTCGCCGATCCGCTGCCCGGGCGAAGCGCCGCTGACGCGGGCGGCGCCGGCCATGGGCGCCGATACCGACGAGCTGCTGGCGCAGGCAGGCTATACGCCGGACCAGATCGCCAGCTTTAGGAAGACTGCTGTTCTATGACCTTGAAGATCGAAGCGCCCGGCGGCCGGCCGCGCTACCTGCAGCTGGCCACCACCCTGGTTCACGAAATACGCTCCGGCCGTTATCCGGTGGGCGGGCTGTTGCCCACCGAGTTCGAGCTGTGCGACCAGTTCGGCGTTTCGCGCTTCACGGTGCGCGAAGCGGTCAAGCAGCTGGTGCAGATGGGGCTGGTGACGCGCCAGCCAGGCGTGGGCAGCCGCGTGCTGGCCAAGACGCCGGTGACCCAGTACACGCAGACCATGTCCGGCATTACCGACCTGCGCCAGTACGCCTACGAAACCTCGCTGGAAATCGAAGGCCAGGAGCTGCTTGAGGTGGACGGCGAGCTGGCCGGCACCCTGGACGCCTCGGCAGGCGAAACCTGGCTGCATGTCTGGGGGCTGCGCTACACCGAGGCGCACGATGCGCCCATCTGCATGACCGACGCCTACATCGCGCCTGCCTTCCGCGCCGTGGCGGGCATACAGGGCCGCATGACGCGCGCCCTGTATGCGGTGCTGGAAGAACAGTTCGACCTGCAGATCAAGACCGTGCACCAGGATATCCGCGCCGTGGTGCTGGACAAGGCCGCCGCGCGGCGCCTGGCGGCCAAGCCCGGCTCGGCCGGGCTGCGCCTGGAACGCCGCTACCTGGATGCCCGCGACGCGCTGGTCGAGCTGGCCGTCAGCGTGCATCCGGCCGACCGCTTCAGCTACCGCGAATCGTTCCGCCGCGACTGGCAGGTGCCTGCGTGAAAGTCTCCGGCGCGGGAACGCTCGCCATCACGCTGGCGGTGCAAGCGCTGGTCGCGGCAGCGGCCCTGGTGGTGCCGGTGCTGGCGCCGGTGCTCAGCGCCTCGGCCGGCGTGGGCGCCGAGCTGGTGGGCGTGTACGTCTCGCTGATGTATGCGGGCGCCATGGCGGGCAGCCTGATGGCCGGCGGCTGGGTGGCGCGGCAGGGGGCCATCCGGGCCAGCCAGTGGGGGCTGGCCTTGTGCGCGCTGGGGCTGCTGTGCAGCCTGTCGGGCCATGTGGCGCTGCTGGCCATGGGCGCCGTGCTGCTGGGGCTGGGCTACGGGCCGATCACGCCCGCCAGCTCGCACCTGCTGATCCAGACCACCCCGCCTCACCGCATGTCGTTCGTGTTTTCGGTCAAGCAGACCGGCGTGCCGCTGGGCGGCGTGCTGGCCGGGCTGCTGGCGCCCAAGATGGAAATCGTCGCGGGCTGGCGCGGCACGCTGCTGGCCACGGCGCTGGCCTGCCTGGCCTGCGCGGCCCTGGCGCAGCTGGTGCGCGCGCAGCTGGACGCCGATCGCAAGCCGCAACGGCGCGCCGGCCTGGGCGACCTGCGCGCGCCGCTGGCCCTGATCTTCTCGCGCCGCTCGCTGGCGATGCTGGCGGGCGCGTCTTTGTGTTTTTCGGCGCTGCAGTGGTCGTTCAGCGCCTATGTGGTGACCTATCTGCACGACAGCCTGGCCTACACGCTGGTGATGGCGGGCGTGATGCTGTCGGTGGGCCAGGTGGCTGGCGTGGTGGGCCGCCTGCTGTGGGGCTGGTGCGCCGACCGCTACCTGGGCGCTGTCGCCACGCTGGCGCTGCTGGCGCTGTTGATGACGCTGGGCTCGGTGACGCTGGCCTTGCTGCCGCCAGGCACGCCGGTGCCCGTGGTGGCTTTGGCGCTGATCGTGCTGGGCGCGGCCGGGGTGGGCTGGAATGGCGTGTACCTGGCCGAAGTGGCGCGCCAGGCGCCGCCCGGCAAGACCAGCCTGGCCACGGGCGGCGCGCTGACCTGCACGTTCCTGGGCGTGGTGCTGGGGCCACCGGCCTTCGGCGCCGTGGCTGCGCTGCTCGACAGCTATCGCCTTGCCTTCGTCTTGATCGTCATTCCGGCGCTGCTGTTCGGCTTGCTGCTGATCGCCCAGCGGCGCCGCTTCCAGGCCCAGGAGCCTACTGCCCATGAATCGTCTGCGTAGCCTGCTGTTCGTCCCCGGCGACCGTCCCGAGCGTTTCGATAAAGCCGCCGCGGCGGGCGCCGACGCCGTCATCCTGGACCTGGAAGACGCCGTGCTGCCCGATGCCAAGACGGCGGCGCGCGAGGCGGCGGCCGAGTGGCTGGCTACGCCGGGCCGGACGGCCATCCTGCGCATCAACGGCGCGGGCACGCCGTGGTTCGACGACGATCTGCGCGCCGCGCGCCAGGCCGGCTGCCGCGCGGTGATGTTGCCCAAGTCGGAAGACCCTGCGGTGCTGGCGCGCCTGCGCCAGCAGTTGGGCGCCGAGGCGCGGCTGTTTCCCCTGGTCGAGACCGCCCTGGGCGCGCATCGCGCGCGCGAACTCGCGCAGGCCCCCGGGGTGGCGCGCCTGGTGTTCGGCAGCGTGGATTTCGCGCGGGATACCGGCATCCAGGACGAGGCCGGCTGGCTGCCGGTGCGCGTCGAGCTGGTGCTGGCGTCGCGGCTGGCGGGCCTGGCCGCGCCTATCGACGGCACCTCGCTGCACTGGGAGGACCCCGCGGCCGTGCAGGCTGTGGCCGCCGCGGCGCGCCGGCTGGGCTTCGGCGGGCAATTGTGCATTCATCCGCGCCAGGTCGAGCCCGTGAACCAGGGGTTCCTGCCATCGCGCGAGGAACTGGATTGGGCCCGCAGGGTCGTACAGGCCGTGGCCGGCGGCGGGCGCGGCGCCATTGCCGTGGACGGCAAGCTGGTTGACAAGCCCCTGCACGACCTGGCGCTGGCGTGGCTGGCCCAGGCCGGGCAGGCCGCGCCGGCGCCGCAAGCCTGACTTCCCAGGGGTTGCCCCGGGCGGGCTTCAGGTCGTGGGCAGCGCCAGCCCCATGGCCGCGAACAGCCCGCCGCAGGTCTTGTTGAAGCGCTTGCCGGCCCGTTCCAGGAACGGCCGCACCCGGTGCGCCCCGCGCGCCAGACCGTATTCAACCAGGAATTCCATGGCCGCGAATGTGGCCGCCATGGTGGCGAACTGGGCCGCCAGGCCGCGCGCAGGGTCGATGAATTGTGGCAGGAACGCGCCGAAGAACAGCAGCGCCTTGGGGTTGGAAACCGCCGACAGCAGGCCCTGGCCGAACAGCCGCGCGGGCCGCGCGGCCGGCATGGCCGGCCCGGCCTGCAATTGCACGGCCGGCGCGCGCCACAGCTGGATGCCCAGGTACACCAGGTAGGCGCCGCCTACCCATTTCAGCAGGATCAGCGCCGGCGACCAGGCCTGCAGCAGCGCGCCGATGCCCAGCATGGAAAGGCCAATGACCAGGGTGAAGCCCAGCGTGCCGCCGGCGATGGTGCACAGCGCCTTGCGGTGGCCATGCAGCGCGCCGTGCGTCAGCGCCAGCAGCGTATTGGGGCCGGGCGTGACCGACAGCCCCGTTACGGCAATCAGGTAGAGCAGCCAGGTGTGCAGGGTCATCGCGGCATGGCCACTACCGGAACACGACCGTCTTGTTGCGGTTGAGCAGAATGCGGTGTTCCACGTGGCTGCGCACCGCGCGCGCCAGCACCAGCGATTCGACGTCGCTGCCGACCTGGGTCAGGTCGGCGGCGGTCATGGTGTGGTCGACGCGTTCGATGTCCTGCTCGATGATCGGGCCTTCGTCGAGGTCGGATGTCACGTAGTGTGCCGTGGCGCCGATAATCTTCACGCCTCGCGCATGGGCCTGGTGATACGGCCGGGCGCCCTTGAAGCTGGGCAGGAAGCTGTGGTGAATGTTGATCGCGCGGCCCGTCAGCGCCACGCACATTTCCGGCGACAGGATCTGCATGTAGCGCGCCAGCACCACCAGGTCGATCTGCTCGCTTTCCACCAGCGCCAGCACCTGTTTTTCTTGCTCGGCCTTGGTGTCGGCGCTGACCGGCAAGTGGTGGAACGGGATGCCGTACGAGGCCGCCAGGCCGGCGTAGTCGTTGTGGTTCGACACGATGGCGGCGATCTCGGCATGCAGCTGGCCGCTTTGCACGCGGAACAGCAGGTCGTTCAGGCAGTGGCCCTGTTTGCTGACCATGATCAGCAGGCGCGCCTTGCGGCGCGCGTCGTGAATCTGCCAGTCCATGCCGTAGGCGCCGGCCAGCGCGCCGAACTGCTCGCGCAGGCTGGCTTCGGTCACCGTCGCGGGCAGGTTGAAGTGCACGCGCAGGAAGAAGCGGTTGGTTTCGTCGTCGCCGAACTGCTGCGAATCGAGGATGTTGCAGCCCAGCTCGAACAGCAGGCCGCTGACGCGGTAGACGATGCCGGTGCGGTCAGGGCAGGACAGGGTCAGGATGTAGTCGTTATGTTGCATGGTCTGCAGGAAAAATCGGGCGATGCGGGGCGATGCCGGCCTTACGGCGCCAGGCGCGCCAGGACCTCTTCGGCGATGGCCAGGCTGGCGGTCAGCCCGGGCGACTCGATGCCGAACAGGTTCACCAGGCCGCCCACGCCGTGCGCCGCGGGGCCGGCAATGACGAAATCGGCGGCAGGTTCGTGCGGGCCCGAGATCTTGGGGCGGATGCCGGTATAGCCCGGCGCCAGCGCGCCGTCGGGCAGGCCGGGCCAATAGGTACGCACCGCATCATAGAACACCTCGGCCCGGGTCGGGTCGAGCGTGTAGTCTTCGGTGGCGATCCATTCCGTGTCGGGACCGAATTTGGCCTGTCCGCCCAAGTCCAGCGTCAGGTGCACGCCCAGGCCGGCGTGTTGCGGCACCGGGTAGACCAGGTGCGAGAAGGGCGCCCGGCCCGCCAGCGTGAAATAGCTGCCTTTGCACAGGTACTCGGCCGGAATGCTGGCCGGCGGCAGGCCCTGGATGCGGCGCGCCAGGGTGGGCGCGTGGATGCCCGAGGCGTTGACCAGCACATTGCACGACAGGCTCATGGCTTCGTCGCCGCCGAACTGCACCTCGAAGCCGCCTTCGGGCCGCACCCGCGCGGCCAGCATGGGCGTATGGAACACGCATTGCGCGCCGGCGTTCTCGGCGTCGCCCTGGTAGGCCAGCATCAGGCCATGGCTGTCGACGATGCCGGTGGACGGCGACAGCAGCGCCGCCGTGCAGCGCAGCGCCGGTTCCAGCGCGCGGGCTTCGCTGGCGCTCAGGCGGCGCATGTCGTCCACGCCGTTGGCGCCGGCGCGCGCGGCGATGCCGTCGAGCAGGGCGGCTTCGGCGTCGGTGGTGGCGACGATGAGCTTGCCCAGCCGCTGGTGGGCAATGCCGCGCCCGGCGCAGTAGTCGTACAGCAATTGCTTGCCGCGCACGCACAGGCGCGCCTTGAGGCTGCCGGCCGGGTAATAGATGCCGGCGTGGATGACTTCGGAATTGCGCGAGCTGGTGCCCGTGCCGATGGCTTCGGCGGCCTCGGCCACCAGCACTTCGCGGCCGGCCAGCGCCAGGGCGCGAGCCACGGCCAGGCCGACCACGCCGGCGCCGACGACGATGCAGTCGATGTCAGTGCTCATGATGCGATGAGGTTCATTCAGAATGCTTGTGGGCGGGCGTCAGGTCGAACCCGCCGGCGTGAAAGACCAGGGGCGCTTCGCCGCTGTGGCCGCAGCGTTCCACCTCGCCGACCATGATGATGTGGTCGCCTTCGATGTAGCGGCTGCGATTGCGGCATTCGAACCAGGCAGCGCAGTGCGCGTCCAGCATGGGCGTGCCGCCCGGCGCCTGCGCGCGCGCCAGGCCGTTGAAGCGCTCGCGCGTGTGGCCGGTCGCGAAGCGGCGCGCCAGCGCGGCCTGGCCGGCCGACAGCACGTTGACGACGTAGCGTTCGCATTGCTCGAAGATGCCGAGCGAGGCCGAGCTTCGCGACAGGCTCCATAGCACCAGCGGCGGGTTCAGCGACACGGAATTGAACGAGCTGACGGTCAGCCCGATGGGCGCGCCATCGGGCGCCGCCGTGGTCACGACCGTGACTCCGGTCGCGAAGCGGCCCAGGGCGGTGCGAAAAAAACGCGCGTCGAAGTCGGGGGCGATGTCGGGCATGCAGGGGCGGCGCGGCTCAGGGCGAAAGCCGGTCGATGGCCCAGCCGCCACGGCCGTCCGGCAGGTAGCGCAGGCGGTCGTGCAGGCGCGACGGGCGGCCCTGCCAGAACTCGAACAGGGTCGGCACGACCCGGTAGCCGCCCCAGTGCGGCGGGCGCGGTGGCTGATCGCCGTAGCGGGCGCGGATTTCCTGTTCGCGCGCTTCGAGTTCGGCGCGGGTGACCGGCTGGCTTTGCCGCGAGGCCCAGGCCCCGATGCGCGAGCCCAGCGGGCGGCTGTGGAAGTAGGCGTCGGATTCTTCCGCGGATACTTGCTCGACGCGGCCTTCGATGCGCACCTGGCGTTCGAGCGGCTGCCAGAAAAACAGCAGCGCGGCGCGCGGATTGGCCAGCAGGTCGTGGCCCTTGCGCGATTCGTAGTTGGTGTAGAACGCGAAGCCGCGCGAGTCGTAGCCCTTGATGAGCACGATGCGGGCCGACGGCTGGCCATCGGCGTCGACCGTGGCCAGCGTCATGGCGTTGGGTTCGGGCACCTGCGCGGCCAGCGCCTGGTCGAACCACTGGCTGAACTGGTCGAATGGCGAGGCGGCCGCCGAGTCTTCGAGCAAGGTGCTTTTTTCGTAGCTTTGGCGCAGATCGGATACAGACATGGAATGCGGGATGCCAGGACAGATGGAGGGCGGGTGAATGGATGAGTTTACCGCCAACGCATGGGGCCCTAGTTGTCGACCTGGGGGTCGTCGGGTTCTTCCAGGCGCCGGGCGATGCGGTCGAGCCGGGCGTCGCGGATGCCGGCGGCGCGCAGCGCCTGCGCGGTCTGCACGACGTATTCAGTGCAGCGCCCGTAGCGGCCCGAGGCGCGGCGCACGATGGCCAGCAGTTCGGCGTCGGGCAGGGCGCGGATGTAGGCGGGGTTGTCGCGGTTCATCACGAACACCAGCGCGCGCACCAGTCCTTCGTCGGTGGCGCAATTGATCCAGCGCGGCAGATAAGCGCCGGTGGACATCTCGCGTTCCCACAGGGCCGGGAAGTAGTCGGGCACGGCCTGGCCGGCCAGGCGGTACACCACGCCGCGGCATGAGCCGCCGCGGTCCAGCCCGAACACCAGTCCCGGGCATTCCGGCGTGCCGCGATTCACCCGCGACCACAGGCACAGCGCGCGGTGGTGGCCGCGCAGAGTGGCCAGGCGGCGTTCCTGGTATTCGAAATCGGGCCGCCAGATCAGCGAGCCATAGCCGTACACCCAGACGTCTTCGCCCTGGCGCCAGTGCTTCAGGGCGTCGTCCAGCGAGGCGCGCCGTTCTTCGGGCGTCCACAGGCGGAAGGGCATGGAAGGAATGGCGGGGGGCTGCGAATTCACGGCGCGGGGGTCTCGACGTCTTGCGGGGGGTGGCGATTGGCCCAGCCTCCGGCGCCGAGCGCCAGGGCGTAGGCCCAGAACAGGGGAGCGATGCCAATTACCGCACCCAGCGCGCCGAAGGTCAACGGCAGCGAGACCTGCGAGGCGTTGATGAAGGCCATGCGCAGTCCCACGGCCTCGGCGGCGCGGCCGTGCGGGGTGTGCTGGTGCAGCAGCGACAGGATGCTGGGCTGGCAGCAGCCCAGCGCCAGGCCAAGAATAAAGGATAACCCGATCAGGGTGGCAACTTCGGCGAAAAGCGGGTAAATCAGGAAATCCGCCGCGGTAATGCCCATGGCCGTGCGTATCAGCGTCCATGATCTGACGCGCGTCTGGATAAAGGGCAATACCAGCCGGATAAGGAATGTTCCCAGCGCGAAGGCGGCGAGTATGCTGCCGATCGTGGTGGCGGACAGGCCAATGGCCACCCCGAACAGGGGCACCACGAACAGGTGGGTGTCCCAGGCGCCCGACAGGATGGTGTTGACCATCAGAATGCGGCGCAAGGGGGGCAGTTTGAGCAGCTCCGCCACCGGGCGGCGCCGGGCCTGGCGCTCGGCGGGCTCGATGGCGTGGTCCATGGCGCGCAATGCGGGCTGCAGCCGCCGCAATCCGGCCAGCGCCACCAGCGGCCCCAGGGCCAGGATGCCGAAGGCCATGCGCGAGCCCAGATGGTCGATGGCCAGCCCGGCGATCAGCGGGCCACTGAAGCCGGAGCCGGCCATGGCCAGTGACAGCCACGAGAAGTTGCGCAGCCGCCGCTGGGGCTCGGCATGGCCCAGTACGTCCTGGGTGGACACCTGGTGCAGCATGAAACCGACCCCGATGCTGCAGGCGGCCACCAGCAGGGCCCACTGGGTCTGGAAGGCAAAAGGCAGCACGGTGCCCGTGACGACCAGCCCGTTGCCCAGCGTCACGGGCCGGCGCACGCCAACGCGGTCGATCCACTGGCCGGCACGCACCGACATCAGCATGGGAATGACGGCGAAGACCGCCACCAGGCCGCCCACGACGAAAGTGGACAGGCCCAGTTGCAGAGCGGTCAGGGAAACCGTGATGCGTCCGCCGGTCAACGCCACGTGGTTCAGCATGGCGACCACGCACAGCAGTCCCGCCCCGGAAAATTCCGGCGCGTCGGCAGAAGGCGAGGGAGAAGAGTGTGAGGCGGACACGGCGTTAACTGCAGTCATTCTGGCCGCATCTTCCGGCAGTGTCGAGCGATGGCGCCGTCCGGCCGCCGTGGCGGGCGGTTGCGGCCGTGTCTGGGGTACAGGCAGCGATGATGGTGCGCTGGCGGCAATTGGCGGGCAGATCGGCGTAGATGGCGTCCTGTTGCCGCTACAAATAGATGTTGGATCAATAGTTTACGTGTGTCGTTCTTGCAACGGCCGGGCCGGCGCGCCGCCCGCGGCGTCATGGGAGAATACGTGCCATGGCCATTTCCCCCGTCCCTGAATCCAGTATTTCCGCCTCGCTGTGCGAGATCGACGCCGAACGCCGCTTTGGCGGCCTGGCCCGCTTGTACGGCCCCGACGCGCCCGCGCGCCTGCGCGAGGCCCATGTGGCGGTGGCCGGGCTGGGCGGCGTGGGTTCGTGGGCGGCCGAGGCTCTGGCCCGCTGTGGCGTGGGGGCGCTGACCCTGATCGACCTGGACCATATCGCCGAGTCCAATATCAACCGCCAGGTGCACGCCCTGACCCCCACGCTGGGGCAGTCCAAGGTTGACGCCATGGCGGAACGCATCATGGCCATTAATCCCGATTGCGTGCTGACGCGGGTGGACGATTTCGTCGAGCCCGGCAATGTGGGCGAGGTGCTGCCAGGCTATTACACGGCGCTGGCCGATTGCACCGACCAGGCCGCAGCCAAGATCGCCATGGTGCTGCACGCGCGCCAGCGCGGCATTCCGCTGCTGCTGTGCGGGGGCGCTGGCGGCAAGACCGATCCGCTGGCCCTGCGCGCGGGCGATCTGTCGCAGGCGCAGAACGATGCATTGCTGGCCAAACTGCGCAATATCCTGCGCCGCCAGCACGGCTTTCCCAAGGCCAGCGACGCGCGCGGCAAGCCGCTCAAGCGCGTGCCGCGCATGGGCGTGCGGGCTTTGTGGTTCGACCAGCCGGCGATCTTGCCGGCGGCGTGGGCGCGCGCGGCCGAGGCGGGCGACGACCTTGGCGCGGCGGCGCAGGCTGCGGCGCCGCAGGGTTTGTCGTGTGCTGGCTACGGTTCGGTGGTGATGGTGACGGCGGCCATGGGGATGGCGGTGGCCAACGAGGCGGTGCGGCTGGCGTTGCAGGGCACTTAACTTGTGCGGGCGGGCAGTTGGGTTCTTGCTCCGTCACGCGGCGGGCGGCCGGGCGGCGGGCGGCGCACGTGCGTCGGGCTCGGGCGCAACCAGGCGCCCGAGGCCTGCTGCGCAGGCTGCCCCGCCGCCCAACGCGCCGCCCGCCGCCCGGCCTCCCACCGCGTGACTAGGCGGGTGGATCAGCGTGTCGCCGTTCGGTCTTGGCGTCGCCCTGCGAGCATGAGGGGCGGAGCATAGTGTGCGGCGGCGTCTAGGAAGGTGTCAGCGGGTAGCTAGCAGGTCGAATTCCATGCGGATCTTCTGGAACGGGAATTCGAGCCGCGCGAAGTAGACGACCCGGTTGCCGATGCAGGCGTAGCGGCGCAGTTCGGCTACGGGCGCCGACACCGGAATATGCAAGGCCTCGGCCGATTCCCGGCCCGCCTCGATCACGTTCAGCACCTGGCGCGCCTGCGTGATGCGGGTGCCGTAGAACTGGTCGAGCACGGGCGCCACGGTGCTGCTGCGGATGCGCGTGCGGTGCCTGCGGAACAGGCCGCTGTCCAGGTAGACCTCGCTGTAGCAGAACGGCCCGGCGTCGGTGATGTGCACGCGGCGCAAATACTGGAAGCGGCCGTCGCGCGCCTGGTCGCAGGGCATGCCCAGGTTGTCGGGCAGGGCCGTGTCCGCGCTGGATTCCATCAGCGACACGGTGCCCAGCTGGTTGCTCAGGGCCACGGTCTCTTCCCAGTTCTTGGGAATCAGCAGGGTGGGGGTGTGGGGCAGCGCTTCGTTCACGAAGGTGCCCGAGCCGCGCGCGCGGCGGATCAGGCCTTCGTTTTCCAGCAGGCCGAAGGCTTGCCGCACCGTGGAGCGCGCCACGCCGTATTGTTCGACCAGCGTTTCCAGCGGCGGGACCTGCTGGCCCGGCCGCCAGTGGCGGCTGTGGATATTGCTGCGGAACACCGCGGCGATCTGCAGGTACAGCGGCTGGGGACTGCGCGCATACAGCTTGGCGGCGGCCATGGTCAGTGGGCCGCCGATTCGGCCAGCAGGGCGATGGCCATGTCGCGCAGCCGGTGCTTCTGTATCTTGACCGAGTTGGCGCTTTCCACGGCGGGAAACGCCTGCAGCACCTGGAAGCCGGCGGGCACCTTGAAGCTCGCCAGCGCCCGCTTGCAGGCCGCCCGCCAGCCTTCCGGGTCGGGTTGCGCGCCGCCTTCGAGCAGCACGAAAGCATAGGGCACCGTCTTGCCCTGGTGCTCGGCGCCCACAACCTGGCAGGCGCGCACGCCGGGCAGCGATTCGACCAGGTGTTCGATTTCGGCCGGGTTCACCAGGAAGCCCGCCAGGCGCAGGGAGTCGCCCAGGCGCGCCTGGAACACGAACTGGCGCGGCCCCAGGGTGTAGCCCAGGTCGCCCGTCTTGAAATAGCCGTCGGGCGTCAGCGCGGCCTGCGTGGCTTCGGGGTTGTCCAGGTAGCCGCGCATCAGGCTGGGCGACTGGATGTGCAGCTCGCCCGACTGTCCGTGCGGCAGCACGGCGCCGGTTTGCGGGTCGCAGGCGCGCACGCGCGCTTGCGGATAGATGAGCAGGCCGCCGGCCAGGTGGCGCACCGACACGTCGCCCTGCGCCGCATCGAGCGGCTGGGCCGCCACCAGGGCGATCAGCTCGCTCGATCCGTACAGGCCAGTGAGCGGCACGCCATGCGTTTCGGCCAATTGCAGCAGGTTTCCTAGCGCGGGGGCGAAGCTGGCGAAGCCGCACAGGCGCAAGGAGGCGAAGTCGCCCGGCTGTCCGGCCTGGAACAACTGCGCCAATGCTTCATTGTTGGCAAACGCGTGCGTAATGCGATGGCGGCGGATGGCCTGCGCCGTGCGTCCGGTGTCGTAGACCGGCTCGCATACCAGCGGCACGCCGGCCGCCAGGGCGCCCGCCAGCATGGCGAAACCGAAGGCCCCGCAGAACGGCGCGGCGGCCAGCACGCAGGCGTCGCTGCCGTAGCCGTAGGCCTGCGCGATGGCATCGCCGTGGCGCAGCAGCGTGCCCTGGTCGTGCAGCACGAATTTGGGCAGCGAGGTGGTGCCTGAAGTGGTGAAGCACAGCGCCGCGGCATCGGCCGGCGCGGCGGGAACGGCGGATGCGGCGGATGCGGCCGGTGGCGCGCCGGCCAGCAGTTGCCGCCACGGCAGCACCGGGCGGCCCCGCACTTGCGCGGGCGCGCCGCCCGGCGCGTCGTCTGGCGCGTCATCTGGCGCGTCGTCTGGCGCGTCGTCCAGGGCGATGACGCCGCGCAGCGTCTGCAGGGCGTCGTCAGGCACGTCGTCGAGAATCGAGGCGAAGTCGATGCCTTTGAAGCCGGGCCAGTACACCAGCCATTCGGCGCGGCCCCGGCCCAGGATGTCGGCCACTTCGGTGGAGCGAAAGCGCGTGTTCACCGCCAGCACCAGGGCGCCCAGTCGGGCGCAGGCCAGGAACGCCACGACCCATTGGGCGCAATTGGGCAGCCACAGCGCCACCCGGCTGCCCGGACCCACGCCAGCCTGCGCCAGCGCGGCAGCCAGGCGGTTCGCCGTGTCGCGCAGGGCGGCGGTCGAGAGCGGCTGGCCGCGGTCGATCAGGGCCGTGGCGTCGGGCTGCCGTTGCGCCAGCGCGTCGAGGCGGGCCGCGAAGGTGGGCGCGCCGCTGGCGGCGGGTGTTGTGGGAACAGACATAGTTGTGGTTATATGCATAAAGTACGTATTTACGTACTTTATTGAAATCCCGCAGAGGAAACAAGCCGGCCGATGCCGCAATAAAGGAGACCACCCCATGCGTTCTGCTTTGCCGTTTTTCGCCGCCAAATGCCTGGCCATCGCCGGGTTGGCGCTGGCCCTGGCGCCCACCGCGCAGTCCGCCGCTTATCCCGACCGCCCCGTCACGGTAGTGGTGCCGTATCCGCCAGGGGGCGCCGCCGACATCTTCGGCCGCGCCATCGCGCATGCCATGGAGCCCGGCCTGAAACAGACCGTGCTGGTCGAGAACCGCCCCGGCGCGGGCGGCAATGTGGGCATGGCCCACGTGGCGCGCAGCGCGGCCGACGGCTACACGCTGGGCCTGGGCACCATCGGCACGCAGAGCATCAACGAGTTCCTGTATGCCAGCATGCCGTTCGATCCGGCCAAAGACCTGGTGCCCATCGCGCTGGTCTCGACCACGCCGAACGTGCTGGCGGTGCGCACCCAGTCGCCCTTCAAGACTCTGGCCGACGTCATCCAGGCGGCCAAGGCGCGCAAAGACAAGAAGCTGACGTACGCCTCGCCGGGCGTGGGCTCGTCGGTGCACCTCACGGGCGCCTATTTCGAGGCCGTGGCCGGCGTCGAACTGCTGCACGTGCCATTCAAGGGAACGTCGGCATCGCTGCCCGCCGTGGCCGGCGGGCAGGTCGACCTGCTGTTCGACAACTTGCCGGGTTCGCTGGCGCAGATCCGCGACGGCTCGCGGGTGCGCGGCATCGCCATCACGTCGCTGCAGCGCGATCCGTCAGTGCCCGACCTGCCCACCTTCAACGAGTCGGGCCTGCCCGGTTTCGACGTGACCGCCTGGTTCGCGCTGTACGCCCCGCGCGGCACGCCCGAGCCCGTGGTGCGCGCCCTGATCCAGGCCGCGCGCAGCGGCTTGCAGGCGCCCGAGCTGGCACGCCAGTTCGAAGGCATGGGCGCCCGGCCCGGCACCCTGTTCGGCGACGACCTCGGCGCGTTCGAGCAGCGCGAGCGCGAAAAGTGGGGCGGGTTGATCAAGCAGCGAGGCATTGCCGCCCAATGAGCCGACCCACCGCATTGATTACCGGCGCCAGCCGCGGCATAGGCCGCGCCATTGCCGCGCGCCTGATAGAAGACGGCTACGACGTGGTGAATTTCAGCCGCGGCGCGCCAGCCGCGCTGCTGGCCGGCGAAACCTTTGTCTCGGTAGACCTGGCCGACGCTGCCCGCACCAGCCAGGCCGTGGCAGAGCTGGCGGCGCAACGCGAAGTGCTGTACCTGGTGAACAACGCCGGCATGATCAAGGTGGCCGACATCGAGCAGGTGTCGGGGCAGGCCATGCAGGAAACACTGGCGGTGAACCTGGTGGCGCCGCTGCTGCTGTTGCAGGGGCTGCTGCCCGCGATGCGCCGGCGCGGCCATGGCCGGGTGGTCAATATCGGCAGCCGCGCCGCGCTGGGCAAGCCGGGGCGCACTGCCTACGGCGCCAGCAAGGCGGGCCTGGCCGGCATGACGCGCACCTGGGCGCTGGAACTGGCCGCCTCAGGCATCACGGTCAACGCGGTGGCGCCCGGGCCTGTGGCCACCGAGCTGTTCAACCAGTCCAATCCGCCCGACCATCCGCGCACGCGCGAACTGGCCGCCTCGATTCCGGTGGGGCGCATCGGGCAGCCGGAAGACGTGGCGCACGCCGTGGCCATGCTGCTCGACCCGCGCGCCGGTTTCATTACCGGGCAGACGCTGTATGTGTGCGGAGGGATGACGGTGGGGGCGGCCTGAGCAGGTTCTGCGCCAGCTTTGTCGCCGGGCTTGCCCCCTGCCAGGTGTCGGGCTCCGCAGGTGCCCGACACCGCCTTGCGCAACGGGTACTCCGCCGTGCGGCGAACCCAGGCATCGGTCAGCCGGCATGCAGTTCGACGTCGAACCAGCCGCGCAGTGCATTCGACAGGCGGACGCCGTCTGCCGCGTGCAGGTCGTCAAGGGTCAGCACGCGCTCTTGCGCGCGCCCGCTGTCGAGCAGCTCGGCGCGCTGCACGCCGGGCAGGCAGCCGGATTCGATGGGCGGGGTGTACCAGACGCCGCGCACCTGCAGGTAGACGTTGCTGCGGCTGCCTTCGCACAACTCGCCGCGCTGGTTCAGAAACAACAGATCGAACACGCCGGGATGCGCGGCCAGCCAGGCGGCGGCATCGGCATACCAGGGGCGGTGCGTGGTCTTGTACCGCAACAGCGGCTCGCGCGCGTCGAGCGGCTGGTCGGACAACATGACTTGCTGGCCGGGCGCCAGCGGCGGCAGCGCGGCGGTCTGGATGTGACGGCGGCCGGCGCGGTCGAGCAGCAGGCGCAGTCGGTGCGGGCCGGGCGTCATCAGCGCGGCGGCGGCCATGCGCAAGTCGCGTTCGATGGCCAAGGCATCGCAGGGGTAGCCGAGCGCGTCGCTGGCCGCTTGCAGCCGTTCCAGGTGGCGCGGCAGCAGCGGGATTTCGCTTTCCGCGTCAGCCAGCAGGGTCTCGATCAGCTCGGGAGGCATGGGCAAGTTCCGGTTGAGGGGGCCTGGTTCATTGCGGCGGCGGGATTGCATCGCGCAGGATGCGGGCTTTCCACAGGCATTCCTGCCATTCCTGTTTGGGATCGGAATCGTGCACGATGCCGCCGCCCACACTGTAGACGCCGCGGCCGCCTTTATCCAGCACCAGCGTGCGGATCGCCACGTTCAGCGAGAAGTCGCCGTCCGGCGCCAGCCAGCCGATGGCGCCGCAATACAGGCCGCGCGGGGCGACCTCGAGCTGGCGGATGCGGCGCATGGCCGCCACCTTGGGCGCGCCGGTGACCGACCCGCACGGAAACAACGCATGCAGCACCTGGGCCAGGCCTGCCGCGGGCGCACGCGCCGTGACGGTGGAGGTCATGGTCCATACCGTGGGATAGCGTTCCAGCGAGAACAGCGCGGGCACTTGCACCGAGCCGGGGTCGGCCAGGCGGCCCAGGTCGTTGCGCAGCAGGTCCACGATCATCAGGTTCTCGGCGCGGTTCTTGGCGCTGGCGTGCAGCTCGCGGCCCAGGCGCTCGTCTTCGGCGGGGTCCGGGTGGCGCGGCGCGGTGCCCTTCATGGGGCGCACCGTCAGGCGCTCGCCGTCGCGCCGCACGAACAGCTCGGGCGAGAACGACAGCACGGTGCGCGCGCCGTCTTCGATGTAGGCGGCGTGGGCCACGGGGTGGCGCGCGGCGATGCGCCGGTACAGCTGTGCGGCATCGCCCTGCACGCGCACATCCAGCGGCTGGGTGTAGTTCACCTGGTACAACTCGCCGGCCTCGATCAGCGCGCGTATGTGCTGGATCTGGCGCAGGTAATCGGCGCGCGCCATGCGCGGGCGCACCGACAGGATGCGCGCGGCGTCGGCGCTTTCCGGCGGCGCGGGCCAGGGCGCTTCGGCGGCCATGCGGCCGAATACCAGCGCGGTCAGGCGAGGCGCGTGCCCGTCGGGGCAAGCCGCAGGGGCCGGGCCGGTAGGCGGCGGCAGGGTGGTCTCGGGCGCCAGCCATTCGCCCAATTCGTAGTCGAGCAGCAGGGCTACCCAACGCCCGGCGCGGCGCGCCGTCTCGATGGCGTCCAGCGCCGCGGGCAGCTCGCCCGGCCGGCGCGCTTCGATGCGTTGCAGCGGGTCGCGCAGGCACAAGGCCTGCCCGGCCAGCCGGTCTTCAAAGCGGCAGTGCATGGAGGGTCACACCTTGGCGCTTTCTTCTTGCTGCGCCAGGAACTCCGCCAGCACGCGGCCGGTGTGGGACTTGTCGCGCAGGCTCATGACGTGCTCGGGCGAGCCTTCGGCCACCAGCTTGCCGCCGCCGGTGCCGCCTTCGGGGCCCAGGTCGAGCAGCCAGTCGGCCTCGGCGATGACGTCCAGGTTGTGTTCGATCACCACCACGGTATTACCCGCCGCCACCAGTCGGTGCAGCACGTGGATGAGCTTTTCCACGTCGGCCATCGACAGGCCCACGGTGGGTTCGTCCAGCACGTACAGCGTATGGGGAATGCGCGACGCCCGGCCGGTGGTGATGACGCCTTCGGTCAGGCGCGCCTTGGACAGCTCGGTCACCAGCTTGATGCGCTGGGCCTCGCCGCCCGACAGCGTGGGCGAGGGCTGGCCCAGCGTCAGGTAGCCCAGGCCGACATCCTGCATCAACTGCAGGGGGCGATGGATCTTGGGGTGCGCGGTGAAGTACTCCAGCGCGTCGTCGACTTCCATGTTGAGCAGCTCGCCGGCATTCTTGCCGCGCATCTGCACCGACAGCGTGTCGCTGTTGAAGCGCGCGCCGTTGCAGGCGTCGCATGGCACTTTCACGTCGGGCAGGAAGCTCATCTCGATGGTGCGCATGCCCTGGCCTTCGCAGATGGGGCAGCGGCCGTCGCCGGTGTTGAACGAAAAACGCGCCGCGCCCCAGCCGCGCATGCGCGCCTCGCGCGTGTCGGCGAACTGGCGCCGCACGTCGTCCCAAAAGCCGATGTAGGTGGCCGGGCATGAGCGCGGCGTCTTGCCGATCGGCGTCTGGTCTACTTCCAGTACGCGGTCGATGGCCTGCCAGCCGGTGATCTGCTCGCAACCATTCCAGCGCGGCGCCTTGCCCTGCGACACTGCCTGCAGCAGGTTGTCGAGCAGCACTTCGCGCGCCAGGGTGGACTTGCCCGAGCCCGATACGCCCGTCACCACGCTCAGGCGGCCGACCGGAATGCGGGCGTCGACGTGGCGCAGGTTATGCAGGCGCGCGCCATGGATCTTGATCATGGGCGTGTCATCCTGCACCGCGCGGCGCCCCTGCAGCGGATGCGCGAGCGGCCTGGCCAGGTAGCGGCCGGTTACCGATTCGGGCGCGTCGATCAGGTCTTGCGCGCTGCCCTGCGCCACCACGCGACCGCCGCGCACCCCCGCGCCGGGGCCGATGTCGATGATGTGCGAGGCGCGCCGGATGGTGTCGTCGTCGTGCTCTACCACCACCAGGGTGTTGCCGTTGCCTTCCAGGCGCGCCAGCGCATCGAGCAGGATGCGGTTGTCGCGCGGGTGCAGGCCGATGGTGGGTTCGTCCAGCACGTAGCAGACGCCCTGCAGGTTCGAGCCCAGCTGCGCGGCCAGGCGGATGCGCTGCGCCTCGCCGCCCGACAGGGTGGGCGCGGCGCGGTCCAGTGCCAGGTAATCCAGCCCGACTTCTTTCATGAAGTTCAGGCGGCCGCGGATTTCCGCCAGGATGTCGCGCGCGATCTCGCCTTCGCGGCCGCGCGCCACCAGCCCAGTGAAGAACGTGTGGGCCTCGGATACCGGCATGGCAGCCAGTTCGGCAATGGAGCGGTCGCGCCAGCGCACGGCGCGCGCCACGCGATTCAGGCGCTCGCCGTCGCACACGGTGCAGGTGCTGGCCTCGCCTTCGTAGCCGGCGTTCCAGGCGCTTTCTTCGCCCGTCTGCTCGGCGTCGAAATTCTGCAGTTGCACGCCGGTGCCGAAGCAGCCCGGGCACCACCCGTGCTTGGAGTTGTACGAGAACAGGCGCGGATCGGGCTCGGGAAAGCTGGTGCCGCACGACGGGCAGGCGCGCTTGACCGAGAAATGCTGTTGGTGCAGCTCGCTGTCGAGCGCCTCGTGCAGCTTGTCCACCGGCCACACCATGCTCAGCACGCCCTGGCCGTGCTCCAGCGCGCTCTTCACGGCCTGGCGCAGGGCCGCTTCGTTGTCGGGATCGACCACCAGGTCGGCCACCGGCAGTTCGATGGTGTGTTCTTTGTAGCGGTCCAGGCGCGGCCAGGGGCTGACCGGGATGAAGGCGCCATCGACCCGCAGGTGCGTGTGGCCCTTGGCGCCGGCCCACTTGGCCAGGTCGGTGTAATAGCCCTTGCGCGCCGTGACCAGCGGCGCCAGCAGGCCGATGTGCTGGCCTTTGTGTTCGCGCAGCAGGCGCGCCACGATCTGGTCGGCGTTCTGCGGCTCTACCGCCACCTGGCAGTCGGGGCAATACTGCGTGCCCAGCTTCACATACAGCAGCCGCAGGAAATGGTGGATTTCGGTCATGGTGGCCACGGTCGACTTGCGGCCGCCGCGGCTGGTGCGCTGTTCGATGGCCACCGTGGGCGGTATGCCGAAAATGGCGTCCACGTCCGGCTTGCCGGCAGGCTGGACGATGGCGCGCGCATAGGCGTTGAGCGATTCCAGGTAGCGCCGCTGCCCTTCGTTGAACAGGATGTCGAAGGCCAGCGTGGACTTGCCCGATCCCGATACGCCGGTGATCACCGTGAATTTGTCGTGCGGGATCTCGACGTTGACGTTCTTCAGGTTGTGTTCGCGCGCATTGCGGATCTCGATGGCGCGCGCCTCGCGCCGGCGGCGCATTACCGATTGCAGCGGCGTGCCCGCATCGGCGTTGTAGACCGCCACCGGTTCGGCAATGACCGGGGCCAGCCCGGCCTGCTCGGCGATCTGCGCGTCGGCGTCGCTGCTGACCGCCACGTCGCCCGGCAGCACGCTGACGGCATATTCGCGCAGCGCGGCGCCAGTATGTGAACGCGGGTTGTCCATCAGGTCTTGCGGCGTGCCCACGCCCACCACCAAGCCGCCCGCATCGCCGCCTTCGGGACCCAGGTCGATCAGCCAGTCGGCCGCGCGGATCACGTCGAGGTTGTGTTCGATGACCAGCAGCGTGTGGCCGGCCGCCAGCAGCTTGCGGAAGGCCCGCATCAGGCGCGCCACGTCGTCGAAGTGCAGGCCGGTGGTGGGCTCGTCGAACAGGAACAGGCTGCCTTTCTTGGCCACCTTGGCTGTCGAGATGCCGCTGCGCGCCGCCTCGGCCAGGTGGCCGGCCAGCTTCAGGCGCTGGGCCTCGCCGCCCGACAGGGTGGGCACCGGCTGCCCCAGCCGCACGTATTCCAGGCCCACGTCGGCCAGCGGCGCCAGGCCGGTCTGCACGTCGCGCAGCCCCTTGAAGAATTCCAGCGCCTCGCTCACGGTCATTTCCAGCACCTGGTCGATCGAGGCGCTTTTGCCCAGGTGCTCGACGCGCACTTCCAGCACTTCGGGCCGGAAGCGCCGTCCGTCGCAGTCGGGGCAGCGCAGGTATACGTCGGACAGGAACTGCATCTCGACGTGCTCGAAGCCGGTGCCGCCGCAGGTGGGGCACCGGCCGTCGCCGCTGTTGAAGCTGAAGGTGCCGGCGGTATAGCCGCGTTCTTTCGACACCGGCGCCTGCGCGAACAGCTTGCGGATGGCGTCGAAGGCGCCCACGTAGCTGGCCGGGTTCGAGCGCGCGGTCTTGCCGATGGGGGTCTGGTCCACCATGACCACGTCGGCGATCTGCTCGGCGCCCAGCAGGCGCTCGAAGGCGCCGGGCGCCTCGGAGGGCTTGCCCTGGTGCTTCAGCAGGGCGGGGTACAGCACGTCTTGCACCAGGGTCGATTTGCCCGACCCTGATACGCCGGTCACGCACACCAGGCGGCCCAGCGGCAGTTCCACCGAGACGTTGCGCAGGTTGTGTGCCGTGGCGCCTTGCAGCAGCAGGCGCGGCGTGTTGGCCGCCACCGGCATGGGGCGCGGCGCCTCGACGCGCTGGCGTCCGCCCAGGTAGTCGCCGGTCAGCGTGGGCGAAGCGCGCAGTTGCGCCGGCGTGCCGTCGAACACGATGCGGCCGCCGCGTTCGCCTGGACCGGGGCCGATGTCGATGATGCGGTCGGCGGCCACCATGACCTGCGGGTCGTGCTCTACCACCACCAGCGTGTTGCCGGCGTTGCGCAGCCGGTGCATGACTTCCACCACGCGGTGCATGTCGCGCGGGTGCAGGCCGATGGAGGGTTCGTCCAGCACGAACAGCGTGTTCACCAGCGAGGTGCCGAGCGCGGTGGTGAGGTTGATGCGCTGCACCTCGCCGCCCGACAACGTGCGGCTTTGCCGGTCGAGCGTCAGGTAGCCCAGGCCCACGTCGCACAGGAATTTCAGGCGCGCGCGCACTTCGGTGAGCAGCAGGTCGGCGGCGGCATCGAGCGCGCCGGTGAATGAAAGCGTATCGAAGAACGTGCGCACGCGCTCGATGGGCAGCAGCATGACGTCGTGGATCGACAGGCCATCCAGCGATTCGAGTTGTTCGCGGCTCCAGGACGCGCCGGCCGGCATGAAGCGCTGGTAGCGTTCGTCGCCAGGGGGCAGCACCTGGTCGGCCTCGGCCTTGCTGCCCAGGCGCCACAACAGCGCGTCGGGCTTGAGCCGCGCGCCGTGGCAGGTGGGGCAGGGCGTGTAGCTGCGGTATTTCGACAGCAGCACGCGCACGTGCATCTTGTAGGCGCGGCTTTCCAGCCAGGCAAAGAAGCGGTGCACGCCGTACCACTGGGTTTTCCAGGCATTGTTGCCGCCTTTCCAGTCGGGGGCGCCATGCAGCACCCAGTGGCGCTGCGCGTCGGTCATGGCTTTCCAGGGCACCGACATGGGCACGCCGGCGCGCGGCGCGTACTTGGCCATGTCATCCTGGCATTCCTTGAACGACGGCGTCTGCCAGGGCTTGATGGCGCCTTCGCGCAGCGTCTTGTTTTCGTCGGGAATGACCAGGCCGTAGTCGATGCCGATCACGCGCCCGAAACCGCGGCACGCCTCGCACGCGCCCAGCGGCGAATTGAACGAGAAGCTGCTGGGCAATGGGTCGGTGTATTCGATGTCGCAGTCGGCGCAGTGCAGGCGGTCGCTGTATTTCCAGACGCGCGCGTCGGCGCCGTCGTCGTCGAGCACGTGCACGGCCATGTGGCCGCCGCCCATGCGCAGCGCGGTGTCCAGCGCTTCCATCAGGCGTTCGCGCTCGGCGCTGGAATGGCGGAAGCGGTCTTGCACCACGTGCAGGATGCGGCGCTCGCCTTCGCCGGCGGCAGCCTTGCCCTTGTTCTTGCCTTTGCCGCCGCGCGCGGCCGGCGCGCGCGCGCGGCCGGTTTCTTCGCTGTGCACGCGGGTATAGCCCTGCCGCTCGAGGAAGCCGCGCACTTCTTCTTCGGTGAAATTGGCCGGCACCGCGATGGGGAAGGTGACCACCAGGCGCGGGTCGCCGGCCGCCGGCGCGCGCAACGCCAGCGAGGCCGCGATGGAATCGGGCGTGTCGCGCCGCACTTCTTTGCCGCAGCCGCGGCAATACAGTTTGGCGCCGCGCGCGAACAACAGCTTGAGATGATCGTTCAGCTCGGTCATGGTGCCGACCGTGCTGCGCGAGCTGCGCACCGGGTTGGTCTGGTCGATGGCAATGGCGGGCAGGATGCCCTCGATGCGGTCGACCTGGGGCTTGTCCATGCGGTCGAGGAACTGGCGCGCGTAGGGCGAAAACGTTTCGACGTAGCGGCGCTGGCCTTCGGCGTACAGCGTGTCGAACGCCAGCGAACTCTTGCCCGACCCCGACACGCCGGTGATGACCACCAGCTCGCCCGTGGCGAGAGTCAGATCCAGGTTCTTCAGGTTGTTCTGGCGTGCGCCGACGATGCGGATGTGGGAACTCATGGCGTGGGAAGGCGAGGGGCGATGTAGAGGAAGACCCGAAGGCGACAAGAATATCGCTGAAAATATCTGTATATATAAACAGTATCTCAGATTCCCGAATATCCGGGTAGCGCGCCATCGACAGCGGGGCGCAGGCCAGGGATAATGTCTATATTATGAATTTACTGTCCACAATATGGACGAAACCTATTCTACGCCTTCAGCAAGTCCCGCGCCGGGCAGTCCGCCGGTGGCCGGCACGGCCGCCTTCGGCAAGTTCATGTGCGTGCTGCAGCATGTCGCCGACGCGGCGCAACCGCCGAGCATGGCCGAGTTGGCCGCGCGCAGCGGCTTTCCGCGCCCCACGGTGTACCGCATCGTGGCGGGCCTGCTCGAACACGGCCTGGTCGCCGCGCAGCCCGACGGCACCTATGTGCTGGGCCCGCGCCTGCTCAGCCTGGCCAGCCGCAGCTGGTCGCGCTTCGACTTGCGCGTAGCCCTGCTGCCAGACTTGCACGCCCTGCGGGACGCCACCGGGCAGACCGTACACCTGGCGGTGCCGGCTGGCGACGCCATGGTCTATATCGAAAAACTCGACGGCCCGGGGGCCGTGCGCATGGCTTCGCGCATTGGCGGGCAGCTGCCGCTGCATTGCAGCGCGGTGGGCAAGGCCTGCCTGGCCACGCTCGAGCCGGCCGCGCTCGATGCCCGCCTGGCCGCTCTGCCGCTGCCGCGCCTGACGCCGGCCACCCTGGCCAGCGCCTCCGCCCTGCGCGCCGAACTGGCGCAGGTGCGCCGCCAGGGCTACGCGGTCGATAATGAAGAAAACGAGCCCGGCATCGTCTGCTATGGCGTGGCGCTGTGCGATGCCAGCGGCCGCGCAGTGGCCGGCGTCAGCGTCAGCACGCTGGCTTTTCACCAGCCGGCCCGGCCGCCATCGGCCTGCATCGATCCCCTGCTGCGGCTGCGCGCCGCGGCGTCCGCCCGCTTGGCCGGCATGCCCGCGCCGCTGGGCAATCCACTCTTGTAACCCTGCCGCGAGATACCCATGAGCTCTTCTTCCGCTTCTGTCCCGATGGCGCGCCTGCTGGCCGACCGCGTCGTGCCGGTGCTGCGTTATGCCGACGCCGCCACCGCCGGCTATGCCGCCGAGATCGCCGTGCAGGCCGGCTGCCAGACCCTCGAACTGACCTGGACGATTCCCGGCGTCACCGACCTGGTGCGCGCCCTGCGCGACAAGCATGGCGACGCGCTGACGCTGGGGGTGGGCACGGTGCTCGATGAAGCCCAGGCGCGCGATGCCCTGGTGGCGGGGGCCGATTTCCTGGTGGCGCCAGGCCTGGTGCCCGGCATCGCCGAAATGGCCCACGCGGCTGGCGCCCTGTGCCTGCTGGGCGCCTTCACTCCCAGCGAAGTGCTGCAGGCCCGCCGGGCCGGCGCCGATATCGTGAAGATCTTTCCGGCCGACACCGGCGGTCCGCGCCACCTCGCGGCGCTGAAATCCGTATTCCCCGACACGGTGTTCTGCCCCACCGGGGGCGTCACGCAGCAGAACATGGGCGAATACTTCGCCGCCGGCGCCGGGCTGGTGGGCATCGGCAGCAACCTGTACGACAAAGCCGCCTTTGCCGCGCGCGACACCGCCGCCCTGGTGCGCCAGATCGTCCGCACCCGCGAGGCCGCTCATGGCTGATTTCGACATCGTCGGGCTGGGCGAGCCGCTGATCGAGTTCAACCAGACCCGCGCCGGCGATCCGCACTACCTGCAGGGGTTTGGCGGCGACACCTCCAACGCCGTGATCGCGGCCGCGCGGCAGGGCGCGCGCTGCGCCTACCTGACGCGGGTGGGCGCCGACGCGTTCGGCGACCAGCTGCTGCAACTGCTGCGCGGCGAACAGGTCGACACCGCGGGCGTGCGGGTCGACCCCGACGCCCATACCGGCGTGTACTTCGTGCAGCATGGCCCCGACGGCCACGTATTCAGCTACCTGCGCCGCGATTCGGCGGCCAGCCGCATGCAGCCGTCCGACCTGGACGGCGCGCCGCTGTCGCGCTGCCGCTACCTGCACGTGTCGGGCATCAGCCTGGCCATCAGCGCCAGCGCTTGCGACACCGTGTTCGAAGCCATTGGGCGCACGCGCCAGGCGGGCGGGCAGGTGAGCCTGGATTCCAACCTGCGCCTGCGCCTGTGGCCGGTGGCGCGCGCGCGAGCCATTCTGCGCGAGGCGCTGGCCATGGCCGACCTGTTCCTGCCCAGCCTTGACGATCTGCGCCACCTGACCGGCCACGACGACCCGCAGCGCACCCTGGACTGGATTCGCGCCGCCGGCGCGCCCGGCGTGGTGGTGCTGAAACTGGGCAAGGACGGCGCGCTGGTCGATGACGGCCATGCCCGTACCCCGGTGCCGGGGCTGGCCGTCAAGGCGGTGGATGCCACCGGCGCCGGCGACTGCTTCGCCGGCAACTTGCTGGCGCGGCGCTGCGCCGGCGACGACTGGCTGGCTGCCGTGCGCTACGCCAACGCGGCGGCGGCGCTGTCCACCACGGGCTACGGCGCCGTCGAGCCGCTGCCGCGCCCCGACGCCGTGCGGGCCCTGCTGGCGGGCGGAGGGGCGGCCGGCTGAGCGGCAAGCCGGCCGTTGCCCGGGAAGGCGGGGCAGCGGTTTGGCGGCCAGGCCGTTTCGGGCTAGAATGCCGAGTTATCCCAGTTTTTGCCGCCAGCCTGTGGCCCCCGGTACCGCACCGGGCACGTCGGGCGGGTTTGGGCACCATCGAACCTTACCGGAGAACCATCATGGCTGAGCGCAAACGCGTGCGTCGCAACACCCTGGAACGCCGTTGCCTGGGCAAGGCTTTCAAGCGCTTGTTCGTCAACTCGCCCAAAGGCGTGTTCAAGATGCTGGAAAAAATCAAGCGTGTGTAATGGCTTGTAGTTGGGCGTGCAATTGAGCATGTAATTGCCCGCTTTGATAAAAAACCGCCGGTTTCCGGCGGTTTTTTTTCGCCTGCCACGGGAAGCAGGGCAGGCGGGGCAGACAGGGCCGGCCGCGCCAGGCTGTCCGCCCGGCGCGTTGCGCACTGCCTTATTGCGCGGCTGCCAGGTGGGCCCGGCCCACCACTGTTTTCCAGCGCGCCACTTCGCCCTGGACGAAGCTGCCCAGCGCCTGTGGCGTGCCCGATTGCACTTCGGCGCCTTGCTCGCGGAATTTGTCGATTACGCCCGGGTCGCGCAGGGCCGTGTTCAGCGCCTGGTTCAGCCGCGCCACAATGGCCGCATCGGTGCCGGCTGGCGCGAACAGCGCATACCACTGCGGCACGTGCACGCCCGGCACGCCCAGTTCGTCCAGCGTGGGCACGTCTTTCAACGCCTCGGAGCGATGTTCGCCGGCCAGCGCCAGGGCCTTGACCTTGCCCGACGCCAGGTGAGGGTGGGCGCTGAACAGGCTGGGGAACATCACCTGCGTCACGCCGGCCAGTGTGTCGGTCATGGCGGGCGCCGAGCCCTTGTATGGCACGTGCAGCATATCGATGCCGGTGCGCAGCTTGAACAGTTCGGCCGCCACGTGCGGCGCGGTGCCCAGGCCCGCCGAGGCGTAGTTGAGGCTTTCGGGGTCTTTGCGGGCCTGCGCGATCAATGCCTGCACTGAATCGATGTGCGCGCTGCTGGACACCACCAGCAGCGTGGGCGACGAGGCCATCATGCCGATCGGCTGGAAGTCGGCCACCGGGTCATAGCGCAGGTGCTGCAGTGCCGGGTTGATGCCGTGCGTGGCAATGTAGCCCAGCATGATGGTGTAGCCGTCGTGCGCGGCCTGGGCCACGTATTCGCAGGCGATCGCCCCCTGCGCGCCGGCCTTGTTGACCACGATGATGGGCTGTCCCAGGGCGGCGCCCATTTTCTCGCCCACCACGCGGGCCAGCGTGTCGTTGCCGCCGCCCGGCGCGGTGGGCACCACCAGGGTAATGGGCCGGTCCGGCCAGGCCGCCTGGGCAGCGGCGGCGGCGCAGGCGCAGGCCAGCGCGGCGCCTGCGCGCGCCGCGAAAGACCAGGTTCGGGAAAGCAATGGCATGTCTGTCTCCGGTTTATGTATCAGGGCGCCGGGCCGGCGTCGCGCGGGGCGCCGGCCCGGCGGGTCAGAGTAGTTCGGCGGGCACGTACAGGCGGCCGTCCATGATCTTGCGGGCCGTGCGGATCAGGCTGGCGGTGCGCACGCTGCCGGCGGCCGGCGCGGCGTCGATGTCGATGTCGATTTCGATGCGTCCGGCCGGGTGTGCCACAGTGATGCGGTGCCTGCCCGGCAGGCGCGGCGCGGTGGCCGCGCAGGCCACGGTGCCCGGGGTGACGAAGGCGGTGGCCACGCCGATGGCCCCCGTCACCGCATGCGAACGATGGCAGCTGGCCGGCGTGAAATAGCGCGACACGATCTCATCGGGCGTGGCGCCCGGGCTTACCAGCACCGGCTTGGGCACGACGCTGTTCGACACGTCGCCCATCCCCATGCGCCGCGCGGCCTGCCGGCGCAGCGACTCCAGCCGGGCCAGCAGGCCGGGGTCGGCGTCGAGCGCCGCTGGGCTTTCGTCGCCGCGCAGCCCCAGCGTGCCGGCGGCGACCATGACCAGCGGCATGGCCGCGTCGATGCAGGTGACCCAGGCGCCATCGACCAGGTCGCGCGCCTGGCCCGTGGGAAACAGCCGGCCCGAGGTCTTGCCCCAGGCATCGACGAAGTTCAGCCGGATCGGCGCGCCGGTGCCGCTGACACCGTCGATGCGCGCATCGCCCTCGTATGCGGGATGGCCGTCGGGCGTCTGCACCGTGGCGTCGATCGTGGACTGCGTGTTGACGTTGAAGATGCGCACGCGCGTTTCGCCACGCCGGCCGCGCACCAGCCCTTGGTCGATGGCGAACGGCGCCACGCCCGACAGCATGTTGCCGCAGTTCGGGCGCGTATCGACGGCCGCGCGGTCGACGCTGACCTGCGCGAACAAGTAGTCCACGTCACAGCCAGGCCGGTGCGAGGGCGACACAATGGCGACCTTGCTGGTCAGCGTGTGGCCGCCGCCCAGGCCGTCTACCTGCAATTCGTGCGGCGAGCCCATGGCGCACAGCAGCACGCGGTCGCGCCGCGCGGGGTCGCGCGGCAGCCAGTCGGCGCGGAAGAAAGGGCCGCGCGACGTGCCGCCGCGCATCAGGACGCAAGGAATGGTTTTCAGCATGGCTGGGATCATGGAACAAATGCCATAATCCGTGAATTGCAAGTTTTATATTGATAAATGCATGGCACGCATCAATTTCGATTTGCAGGAACTGCAGGCGTTCGTGGCGGTGGCTGAACGCTCCAGCTTCCGCGCCGCCGCCGAAGACCTGCACCTGTCGCAGCCCGCGCTCAGCCGTCGCATCGAGAAACTGGAAAACCTGCTGGGCGCGCGCCTGCTCGAACGCACCACCCGGCGGGTGGCGCTGACCCACGTGGGGCGGGTCTTCCTCGAACGCTCGCGCGCGGCGCTCGACGAACTTGAAAGCGCCATCCTGGGCGCCGAAGACCTGGCGGGGCAGCTCAGCGGGCTGGTCACCGTGGCGTGCGTGCCGTCGGCGGCCTACTATTTCCTGCCCTCGGTGTTAAGCGAATTCGCGGCGCGCCATCCGCGCATCAGGGTGCGCGTCATCGACGACGGCGCCAACGCGGTGCTCAATGCCGTTACTTCCGGGCGCGCCGATTTCGGCATCAATTTCGTCGGCACCCAAGACGCCGAGGTCGATTTCCGCGCCATTTTCAAAGAGAGTTTCGTGCTGGCGGTGCGCAACGACCACCCCCTGGCGCGGCGCAAGAGCGTCATGTGGGACGAGCTCGCCGGCGAGCGTTTCATGACCGTATCCAAAGAAAGCGGCAACCGGCTGCTCATCGACGTGGCCCTGGCCAAGTCGGGCAAGCGCGCCATGAGCGCCTTCGAGGTCAGCCACATCCTGACACTGCTGGGCATGGTCGAGGCCGGCCTGGGCGTGGCCGCGGTGCCGCAGCTGGCGCTGCCCCTGACCACCCATCCCACCCTGGTGGGCGTGCCGCTGTCCAAGCCGCGCGTCAGCCGCACGCTGGGCCTGATCGTGCGCCACGGCCGGCCGCTGTCGCCCGCGGCGCGAGTGCTGTACACCTTGCTGAAAGACGCGGGACGGGCGGCGCGGCGCTGAGCGCGCGGCCGGGCTTAGTCGGCCGGGTCCAGCCAGGGCCGCAGGAACTCCATGAACACCCGCGTCTTGGCCGGCAGCACGGGCGACGGGAAAATCGCGAATACCGGCAGCGGCTCGGTGCTCCAGCCGGGCAGTATCTGCCGCAGCGCGTTGCGGCCAATAATAGGCGCCAGCGCGCGGCAGTTCGGCAGCCGCGTGATGCCCAGCCCCAGTCCGGACAGCGTGCCGATGACGCTGATGTTGTTGCCCGCGATGGAACCCTGCACCGTGACGCGCTCGGTGCGGTCGCCGTTGCGCAGCGTCCATACCGAATGCTCGCGATCGATGGCCGTGCGCAGGCATTCGTGGGCCGACAGGTCGGCCGGCTGCTGCGGCTCGCCGTGGGCCTGCAGATAATCGGCCGATGCGTACAGGTAGCTGTCCAGCGTGGCGATTTGCTGCACCGACGGGTCTTCCGCGGCAAGCTCGGCCGCCACCTGCTCGCGGCCGAACCGCAGCGCGACATCGAAGGGGCCGCCCTGTGAGTTCTCGGTCGGTTTCAGGCTCAGGTCGAACTCGCATTCCAGGTCGGGGTAGCGTTCAGTGAACGCCTGGAGCGCTTCGGGCAGCAGCCAGATGGCCATGCTGTAGGGAATGGAGATGCTCAGGCGTCCTTGCGGGCGCGCCGACAGCGTCAGCAACTGTTCGTGCGCGAGGCGCGCCTCGTCGACCAGCCCCTGACAGCGGCGCAGGTATGCCGCGCCGGCGTCGGTGAGTTCCAGGCGCCGCGTATTGCGGTTGATGAGCCGCAATCCGATGGCCTGTTCCAACTGGCCGATGCGGCGCGACAGGGTGGAAGTTGGCATGGACAGCGCACGCGCGGCCATGCTGAAGCTCTTGCGGCGGGCGACTTCAACGAACAGCGCAATATCGTTCAACTGGATGGGACTGGATTCCATGGCTATTCCGTATGAGCCGCCCGAGTTTACCGCCGGCTGCGTGGGTTGCGGACCGCCGCGATGCCGGGGCGGTCACCGTATTCGGTATAAATATGGAAAAACAAGACAAATTTGTTTGCAAAATGGACAGGCCGGGATGAGTTGGTTTCTCGCATATCCCATACACTGGAGCCCTTGTTTTTACCCATAATCAATTAGACCGTCGCCTTAGACCGTCGCAGTTTGTCCTGTCGCGAACCGGCTCCAGCGCATGAGTGACCCGCATTACATGTTCACGGTACTGACGCCCACCTACAATCGGGCCGCCACGTTGTACCGTGTGTATGAATCCCTACGGCGACAGACCTGTCGTGACTTCGAATGGCTGGTCGTGGATGACGGTTCCACCGACCGCACCCACGAGGCCGTGCTCGCCTGGCAGGCGCAGGCCGATTTTCCCATTCGCTACGTGTGGCAGAAAAACCGCCACAAGAAAACCGCATTCAATCGCGGCGTGCGCGAAGCGCGCGGCGAGTTCGTGGTAGCGCTGGACAGCGACGACGAAATTCCGCCTCAGGCGCTGCAGATCCTGCAAGAAGGCTGGGACGCCATTGCGCCCGGGCAGCGCGAGGGGTATGTGGGCGTGACCGGCCTGTGTGCCCGCCCCGATGGCACCATCGTGGGCGACGCCTTTCCTCAGGATGTTTTCGATACATCGGCGGTCGAGATGTATTTCCGCCATCGCATCAAGGGCGAGAAATTCGGCAGCATGCGCACCGACGTTTTGCGCCGCTTCCCATTCCCCGAAGACGTGGAAGGCTTCGTGCCCGAAAGCCTGATCTGGTGGGCCATGGCGCGCGCGGGCTACCTGAACCGCTGCATCAACCAGGTGGTGCGCATCTACCATCCCAGCCCCGACGGCCTGAGCCGCGGCGCCGTGTCGGTGCGCAACAATGCGCAGGGGCTGTACCTGCTGGCCTGGGACATCCTGGAACACCACATGGACTGGTTCCGCTACCGGCCCAAGGAATTCCTGATGGCCGCCGCGCGCTACACGCGGTTCCGGCTCGACCTGAAATATTCCGGCCTGCCTACTGCGGTGCAGGCCTACCGCCTGACTGTTCCCTCCGCGAGGGCCCTGGTGGCCGTGATGTGGCCGCTGGGCTACGCGCTGTATTGGCGCGACCGGCGGCGCGGGCTGGCGTAGCCGGCCGGCGCGGTCTCAGCGCGGGCCGGGGCCGCCGGGCCCGACCTCGTCGCCATCTTCGTCTTCATCGTCCTCGTCATCGTAGTCGTCATCATCCGGCAGCGGCTCGTCGGTCAGCGCGAATGGCAGCACATCGGCCAGGTCATCAGACCAGGCGGCCTCTTCGCCGGATTGATCCAGCTTCACGAAGCGCTCGCCCTCGGCCAGGGTGATCTGCACGGCCCACAGGTACAGGCAGTCGTACGCGTCGTTGTCGGCCGGGGCCAGGCCGCCGCGATTGCCCAGCAGGCGGGCTTGCGGGCCGCCTAGCTGCACGTGGGGCTGGTCGTCGGCGGCGGCTCCCTGGGCCAGCGGCACGCCGAAGGTGACCCACTCGGTGCCCTCGTCGCCGAGCACGACCTCGGCCAGCACGGGTTTGCCCATATAGGCGCTGAGCGCGTCGGCGGTCTTGGCCAGCATGTCGAGTTCTTGCGGGCTGAAGTGCCCCGGCGAGGCCGGCGTAGGGGTGGAAGCGGACATGAAAATTCCTGTCAGGACGCGGCCGGGCCGCGCAAATGCGGTGAATGCCGCCATTGTCGCGCGTTTCCGTCGATGTTTCCCGGCCCTGGCGGCCAGGGCGCTAATATCGCGGCTTTGCTTCACGCTTTGCCTGTTTCATGCCCGATGCCACTCCCGCGCCGTCCGCGCGCCATATGTTGCTGCCGCTGACGGCGGCGCTGATCTGGTCCTTGAACATGGTGGTGACCAAGATGGCGGCCAGCGTCATCGAGCCGGCTGCCATCGGCTTCTACCGCTGGGTGCTGGCGGCGCTGCTGCTGACGCCGTTCGCGCTGCCGCGCGTACTGCGCAACTGGCATGCCATCGCGCCCCACCTGGGCAAGCTGGCCGTGCTGGGCGCGCTGGGCATGGCCTTGTACCAGGGCCTGACCTATGTCGCGGCCGCCACCACCACCGCCACCAATATGGGCATCATTACTGCCATGGTGCCGCTGCTCACGATCATCCTGGGCAGCCTGGTGCTGCGCGAGCGCCCCGCAGCCACGGCGGTGCTGGGCGGCGCCCTGTCGCTGGCGGGCCTGGGCGTGCTGCTGGGCGAGGGCAATCCGCTGCGCCTGCTCGAAGTGGGCGGCAGCTTTGGCGACGCCCTGATGGGGCTGGCGGCGCTGGCTTACGCCATGTACGGCGTGCTGCTGCGCCGCTGGCCTTTGCCGATAGGCATGTGGCAGTCCCTGTACATGCAGGTGCTGTTCGGCATCGCGCTGCAGTTGCCGTCGTTTCTGCTGGCCCCGGCCTCGCCGCTGAATGCCGGCAACATCCCGCTGGTGCTGTACGCGGGCATTTTCCCGTCTTTGTTCGCGCCCTATCTGTGGATGCAGGGCGTGCGCCACCTGGGCCCCAACCGCACCAGTATTTTCCTGAACCTGATGCCGGTGGCCACCGTGGCCATCGCCGCCGTCATGCTGGGCGAGGTGCCGCATGCGTACCACGTGGCGGGCGGCCTGATGGCGCTGGCCGGCGTCAGCCTGGCGCAGTGGCGCCCGCGCCGGACGGCGCCGCGCTAGCCCGGGAGGAGGGCAGCGGCCCGATCCGGCCTACAATCATTGCTTCCCCTTGATTCATCTTTTGCATACGAGCCCATGGCCCAATACGTCTACACCATGAACCGCGTTGGCAAGATCGTGCCGCCCAAGCGGCAGATCCTGCGCGATATTTCCCTTTCGTTTTTCCCCGGTGCCAAGATCGGCGTGCTGGGCCTGAACGGCTCGGGCAAGTCGACGCTGCTCAAGATCATGGCCGGCGTCGACAAGGAAATCGAAGGCGAAGCCGTGCCCATGCCGGGCCTGAACATCGGCTACCTGCCGCAAGAACCGCAGCTCGATCCGGCCCACACCGTGCGCCAGGCCGTCGAAGAAGGGCTGGGCGCGGTGGTGCAGGCCAAGAAGCGCCTGGATGAAGTCTACGCGGCGTATGCCGAGCCCGACGCCGATTTCGACGCGCTGGCCGCCGAGCAGGCCGAGCTCGAAGCCGTCATCGCGGCGGCGGCTTCCAGTGGCGCCGACGACATCGAGCACCAGATGGAAATCGCCGCCGATGCGCTGCGCCTGCCGCCCTGGGACGCTACGGTGGGCAATCTGTCGGGCGGTGAAAAGCGCCGCGTGGCGCTGTGCCGGCTGCTGCTGTCCAAGCCCGACATGCTGCTGCTGGACGAACCCACCAACCACCTCGACGCCGAAAGCGTCGAATGGCTGGAGCAGTTCCTGCACAAGTTCCCGGGCACGGTGGTGGGCGTTACCCACGACCGCTACTTCCTCGACAACGCGGCCGAGTGGATTCTCGAACTCGATCGCGGCCATGGCATTCCCTGGAAGGGCAACTACAGCTCGTGGCTCGAACAGAAAGAGGCGCGCCTCAAGCAAGAAGAAGCCGCCGAATCCGCGCGCCAGAAAACCATCAAGAAAGAGCTCGAATGGGTGCGCCAGAATCCCAAGGGCCGCCAGGCCAAGGCCAAGGCGCGCCTGTCGCGCTTCGAAGAGCTGTCTTCGTACGAATACCAGAAGCGCAACGAAACCCAGGAAATCTTCATTCCCGTGGGCGAGCGCTTGGGCAATGAGGTCATCGAGTTCAGCAACGTCAGCAAGGCCTATGGCGACCGCCTGCTGATCGACAACCTCAGCTTCAAGGTGCCGCCGGGCGCCATTGTTGGCATCATCGGCGCCAACGGCGCCGGCAAGTCGACGCTGTTCCGCATGATCGCCGGACGCGAGCAGCCCGATTCGGGCACCATCGCCATCGGCCAGACAGTGAAGCTGGCTTTCGTCGACCAGTCGCGCGATTCGCTGCAAGACAACAAGACCGTGTTCGACGCGGTGTCCGACGGCGCCGACCTGCTCACCGTGGGCAAGTTCGAGATGTCCTCGCGCGCATACCTGGGCCGCTTCAACTTCAAGGGCGCCGACCAGAACAAGATCGTCGGCCAGTTGTCGGGCGGCGAGCGCGGCCGGCTGCACCTGGCCAAGACCCTGATCGCCGGCGGCAACGTGCTGCTGCTCGACGAGCCGTCCAACGACCTGGACGTGGAAACCCTGCGCGCGCTCGAAGACGCGCTGCTGGAATTCCCCGGCTGCGTCATGGTGATCAGCCACGACCGCTGGTTCCTCGACCGCATCGCCACGCACATTCTGGCCTTCGAAGGCGATTCGCAGGTGGTGTTCTTCGACGGCAACTACCAGGAATACGAAGCCGACAAGAAGCGCCGGCTGGGCGAAGAGGGCGCCAAGCCGCGCCGCCTGCGCTACAAGGCCCTGAAATAACGGTGTGTCCCGGCTCTTTCCGGGCCGGGGCGCATCGCGCGGCGAACTACTGAGACGAGGCTCCTATGCTGCTGCAAGCCACCGATTCGACGCTGCTGATCGTCGACATGCAGGAACGCCTGATGCCGGCCATCGCGCACGGCGCCGAGCAGGCCGGGGTTGCCGAGCGGCTGGCGCGGGGCGCGCGCCTGCTCGATGTTCCTGTGGTCGCCACCGAGCACGCCAGCGACGCCCTGGGCCACACCATCGAGCCATTGCGCGGCCTGACGCAGGCCGTATTTCAAAAGCGGCATTTCTCCGCGGCTCGCGAGCCCGGCTTCGATGCCTGGCTGCCCGCCGCGCGGCGCCGCGTGCTGGTGGTCGGATGGGAGGCGCACGTCTGCGTGCTGCAAACCATCGTGGGGCTGCTCGAACTGAATTACCAGGCGGTGCTGGTGTCCGATGGCGTCGGCTCGCGCCGGCCCGCCGACCAGCACGCGGGCATGCGCCGCATGCGCGCCGCGGGGGCCACCGTGGTCACCGCCGAAATGGCTTTGTTCGAGTGGATGGAGAGCTGCGACCATCCCCGCTTCCGCGACGTGTTACGTTTAGTGAAATAACCCGCCCGCCGGGCAACATCTATGCCCGTTATCCTGCCTCTGGCCTACCCATGGATACAATTTATGGGCATCCCTAACAGCAGAAAGCAGCGCTTTTTGCGATTCTGAAGGTTCAAAAGTTTGTAGGGGACGCCGTAGTGCCTGTCAGGGCCTCTTCTGATTCCAGCGCGTTGTCCCAGGCACAAAAAACAGGAGCCTCATCATGATCAAAATCGGAACCTTCGCGAAAATCAGTACAGCCATTGTGTTGGCGGCATCCGTCGCGGGATGCTCGTCGTGGGATAGCATGAACCGCCGCCAGAAAAGCACGGTTGGCGGCGCCGCCATCGGTGGCGTGGCCGGCGCGGTGATCAGCGGCGGCGGCGTCCTGGGCACGGTGGGGGGCGCCGCGCTGGGCGGCATCATCGGCGACCAGGTCGGCAAGTAAGCCGCGCTCGCCTCGCGGGCAACCCAGGGCCTGAGTCCGGCGTCGCGCCGGCTCAGGCCTTTTGCTTTGCGCCGCCCGCCCGCTGTCCGCTCGGCCCGACCGGCCGTGGACTGCGGTTCATTCGCCGTTGGTGACGAGAATGATCCGCGACACCAGTTCGGCGGTGTTCTTGGCGTTGAGCTTGCGCATCAACCGGCCGCGGTGCACCTCGACCGTGCGGTGCGAAATGCCCAGCTCGGAGGCGGTTTCCTTGCAGGTGAGCCCATTGACAATGAAGCCCGCGATTTCCTGTTCGCGCGGCGTCAGCGAGGCCGTCTTGCTGGGCCGGTGCTGGATGCGGTCGAAATTCCAGATCATCAGGCTGAAGGGGTCTTGCGGCGTCAGCGTGACGCCGCGCGCGCGGGCCCAGAAAATTTCTTTGCTGCGATGCTGCATGAAGCGCTCGTCTTCATATGCCGTGTTGTGGCGCAGCGCGTTCAGGCAGCGTTCGCCGATTTCGTAGTAGTCGGCGCTGCACGGATAGAGCTTCAGGATGAGCTCGCCGGTAAGTTCTTCGACCGAATAGCCGAACAACGACGCGAACGCCTTGTTGCAGCGCAGGATGCGCCGATGCTCGGTCATGATCAGCGGCGAGGGCGACTCGCGGAACGCCAGTTCTTCCAGTTGTGTCTCGGTCATATGCGTAGAACTACGTATGTTGGTACGTGTGTGCACTTATAGACGTACGTATGGCGAGTGCCCATCATATGCCAAAAGAACCGTCATGCGGAGGAGCATCATGAACAGGCACACCGTTTCGCTGGTCGGCAGCGGCCACACCAAATTCGGCCGGCTCGACGCGCTCAGGCTCGAAGACCTCATCGTCAGCGCGGCGCGCGAAGCCATGGACGACGCGGGCGTGCCCGCCAGCGAAGTCGACGCGGTTTTCCTCGGGCACTTCAATTCCGGCATGGTCAGCGACGGCTTTGCATCGTCGCTCATCCACCAGGCCTCGCCCGACCTGCGGTTCAAGCCGGCCGTGCGCTGCGAGAACGCCTGCGCGTCCGGCGCCGCCGCAATCGCCGCCGGCGTGGCGGCCATCCAGGCCGGCCAGGCCGAGATCGCGCTGGTGGTGGGCGCCGAAAAAATGACCCACAACAGCACGGCCGACGTCACGCGCGCGCTGGCGGGCGCCGGCTACCAGAACGACGCCGACGAAGCGGCGCTGAGCTTTCCGCAGGTTTTCGCGCGGGCCGCGCAGGAATACACGCGCCGCTACCGCGACCCGCTGCCGGCCATGGCCGCCATCGCGTCCAAGAACCACGGCAATGCCATGCGCAACCCCCTGGCGCAAATGCACCGGGCGCTCGACGTCGAAGCCTGCAACACGGTGTCGGACCGCAATCCCCTGATCGCGCCGCCGCTGCGGCTGACCGACTGTTCGCTGGTCACCGACGGCGCGGCCGCGGTCATACTGGCCAGCGCCGAGCGGGCGCGCAGTTTTCCGCGCGAAGTCGCCCTGCGCAGCCTGGCGCATGTCAGCGACCTGCTGCCCATGTCCGCGCGCGATTTCCTGGCCTTCGAAGGGCCGCGCAAGGCCATTGGCGACGCCCTGGCCGGCGCCGGCATCCAGCTTCGCGACCTGGATTTCGCCGAAGTGCACGACTGCTTCACCATCGCCGAATTGCTCATCTATGAAGCCATGGGGCTGGCGCCGGCGGGCGAGGGACACCGCGTGCTGGACGACGGCACCGTCATGCGCGGCGGCGCGCTGCCGGTGAACCTGTCTGGCGGCCTGAAGGCCAAGGGGCATCCGGTGGGCGCCACGGGCGTGTCCATGCATGCGCTGGGTTTCCGTCAGCTTACCGGGCGCGCGGGCGAGATGCAGGTCGACGGCGCGTCGCTCGGCCTGGTGTTCAACATGGGAGGCGCGGCGGTGGCCAATTACGCCTCGGTTCTTGAAGCAAAGCGGGCGTAGGCCAATGAATGTCGCCAATTGGCTCCATGCGCGGGCCTTGCAGACCCCGGCCGCCCCGGCCCTGTTCCACGGCGCCGAGTGCCGCGCCGATTACCGCCAGTTCGCCGCGCGCGCGGCGGCGCTGGGCGCCGCCATGGCCAGCCGCCATGGCGTGCGTGCGGGCGACCGCGTTGCGTTGTACATGCCGAACCGCGTCGAGTACCTGGTCGCCATGTACGCCGCATGGTGGGTCGGCGCGGTCATCGTGCCCATCAACTACAAGCTGCACGTAAAAGAGGCCGCCTGGATCGCCGCCGACGCCCAGGCCGCGTTGCTGGTCACTGACGGCGGCAGCCAGTTCGAGCCTGGCCTGCTGCCCGAGGGGTGCCGCGAACTGGGAGTGGATACCGGCGAATTCGAGGCCGCGATGCGCGCAGCCGATGCGTTCGGCGCGCCCGCGCCGGTCGGGCCCGGCGCGCTGGCCTGGCTGTTCTATACGTCGGGCACCACCGGCCGGCCCAAGGGGGTCATGCTCAGCCACGACAATCTCGTCGCCATGGCCCTGTGCTACCCGTACGACGTCGACAGCGTGTCGGCCGCCGACGCCTGGCTTTACGCGGCGCCCATGTCGCATGGCGCGGGCCTGTACAACTTCATGTTCGTGCGCGCCGGGGCGCGTCACGTGGTGCCGGCGTCGCGGGGCTTCGACAGCACCGAGATCTTCGACCTGGCCCGTCAGCTGCGCGATATCTGCCTGTTTGCCGCGCCCACCATGATCAAGCGCATGGTCCGCGAAGCGCCCGCCCGCGTCACCGGGCTGCGCACCATCGTGTGCGGCGGGGCGCCCTTGTATGCCGCCGACCTGGTCCAGGCGCTGGACGCGCTCGGCCCCGTTCTGGCGCAAATCTACGGCCAGGGCGAGAGCCCCATGACCATCACCGCGATGCGCAAAGACGCCATCGCCGACCGCGGGCAGCCGCGCTGGGCCGAGCGCATCGCCTCGGTGGGCACGGCCCAGTCGTGCATGGAAGTGCGGGTGGTCGACGCGTCGTTCAACGATCTGCCTGCCGGCGAATGCGGCGAGGTCGTGGCGCGCGGCCCGGCGGTCATGAGCGGGTACTGGCGCAATGAAGCCGCGTCCCGGCAGGCCCTGGCCGATGGCTGGCTGCGCACCGGCGATATCGGGTTCCTGAGCGACGACGGCTTCCTGACGCTGACCGATCGCTCGAAAGACGTGATCATCTCGGGCGGCACCAATATCTACCCGCGCGAGGTCGAAGAAGTCATCGCCCGCCATCCCGACGTATTCGAGGTGGCGGTGGTCGGCGCGCCGCACCCGGAATGGGGCGAAGAAGTGGTGGCGTTCGTGGTGGCCCGCCCGGGCGGCAAGCCCCTGGACGCGGCCGCGCTCGAGGCCTGGTGCCGCGCCGAGATGGCCTCGTTCAAGAAGCCGCGGCGCTACGAGTTCTGCGCCGACCTGCCCAAGAACAGCTACGGAAAGATACTCAAGACGGATTTGCGGGCGCGCGCGAAATCGGGCGCGCCGGCGGTTTAGACCTGTCGCGGGTCATACGAGGCGCAACCACGCGCCCATAATCAGGAGGAGTCATGAAACGTCGTGAATTCATCAAGGCCAGCGGTCTGCTGGCGGGCGCCGGCGCACTGGGTGGCCTGGGCGGGGTGGCGCATGCCAAGGACAAGGTCACGTTCAAGTTCGACAGCTACGTGTCCGAGACGGCCGGGCCGTCGTGGCTGGACAGGTGGTTCCTGGACCAGCTGGAAAAACGTTCCGGCGGCGTCGTGAAAGTGCGCCGCTATTGGGCCGCCTCGCTGAACAAGGTTGGCGAGCACTTGCCGGCGGTGCGCGACAACACCTCGGAAATGAGCCTGATCTCGCCGGGATACTACCAGGCCGACCTGCCCGTGACGCGCGGCCTGGAATGGTACTTCCGCATGAACCGGGCCGACGCCCTGCTGCAGGTGTGCCGCGACGTGTACGGCGAATTCCAGCCGCTGCGCGACGAATGGGAAAAGCGCCACCGCGCCAAGGTCATGTACTGGACCAACTGGAACTATGCGCCGCTGATCACGCGCACGCCGATCAAATCGCTGGACGACATCAAGGGCAAGCGCATCCGCGGTTACGGCGTGGCCACCGACGTCATCGAGCGCCTGGGCGGAACGGCGGTGCCCATGGCCGCGCCCGAGGTGTACACGGCGCTGGAGCGCGGCGTGCTCGACGGCGTATATGGTTTCGACTTCATCACGGCGGTGGCCTACAAGCTGCATGAAATCGCGCCGCACTTCACCGACATCGGCGACGGCCCGCACGCGCCCGCTGCCACGGTCATCAACGTCGATGCCTGGGGCGCTTTCCCGGCCCAGGTGCAGGCCACCTGCAACGAACTGGTCGACGAAATCTATGGCGGCCAGTATTCCACCATCATGAACAAGGTGCTGCGCGACTACGTGAAGAAGGCCACCAGCGAAGGCGTGAAGTTCCATGTGCTGGACGACGCGCAGAAGCAGTCGGCCAAGGCGCTGATCCAGCCGGCGCAGGTGAACAACTGGATCGACAGCGTGGCTACGCCCGCCGGCATCGACGGCAAGCGCATGCAGGCGCTGATCGACCAGGCCATCGCCAAGCACGACGCCAAGGGCACGCTGCTGCGGCCTTCTGAAATCGCGCTGCAGGCCTGATCCGCATTGGGCCTCTCGCCCGCGCCCGCCGGGCGCGGGCGGGCCTCGCGCGGGCGTAACCTTGATGGGAGGGCCGCATGCGGCAACTCGAAAATTTCTTCAGATCGGTATCGAACCTGTTCGGCGCCGTCTCGCTGGTTTTCCTGATGTTCCTGATGCTGGGCACCACCCTGGACGCGGTGGCCCGGGGGATATGGGGGCGGCCGATCTCCGGCGTGTTTGAACTGGCCGAGCTCAGCATGGTGCTGGTGGTGTTCCTGGGCCTGGGCTGGACCATGCTCGACAACGCGCACATCCGGGTCACCTTGCTGGTGGAGCGCATGCCGCCCTGGGCCGCGCGCATCGCCGAGACGCTTTCCTGGGGCTTCGCCGCGCTGTTGCTGCTGATCCTGGCGGTGCCGTCCACGCAGGACGCGGCGCACTCGTTCGCCATCCGGGAGTTTCGCTGGGGGTACATCGAATTCCCGATCTGGTGGGCCAAGATCGTGCTGGCGGTGGGGCTGTGGTTCGGCTTCCTGCAGCTTGCCTTTCACACACTGTACGTGGCGCTGCGGGGGCAACCCGCCCAACCCGCGCAGGGTCCTGCCGCAGCCGCGGCGGGCGCCGGCGTTCGCATCGAGCCCTGAGGGGCGCGCCAGGGGAAACAACCATGGATGATTTCGTTGTCGCGACCACGGTCGCAACGTGCCTGATCTTCGTCTTGATGGCGATCGGCACGCCGGTGTTCGCCGCCTTGGGGCTGGCGGGCGTGGCCGGCATTGTCATGATCGAAGACCTGGGCTTCGTGCTGAACCGCCTGAAGGCCTTTTCCTATCACCAGTCGGCGTCCTACCTGCTGACGGTGGTGCCGCTGTTCATCCTGATGGGGGCTTTCGCCCATCATGCCGGCGTGGGGCAGAAACTGTTCGGCGTGGCGCGCAAGTGGGTGGGGCATCGGCCGGGCGGCCTGGCCATGGCCAGCATTCTCACGTGCGCCGGCTTTGCCGCCACGTCGGGCTCCAGCGTGGCGACGGCCGCCACCGTGGGCTCGGTGGCTATCCCCGAGATGCGCAAGGCCGGGTACGACCCCCGCCTGTCTGCCGGCGCGGTGGCCGCGGGCGGCGTGCTGGGCGTGCTGATACCTCCCAGCGTGCTGCTTATCTTCTATGCCGCGCTGACGGAAGTGTCGGCGGGCAAGATGCTGGTGGCCGGCGTGATCCCGGGCATCCTGTCCACCGTGGTGTTCATGGCCGGCATCTGGGTGCTCAGCCGCGCCACGGGCGCAGCCGGGGCCACCGTGCCCGCCGAGAGCTGGGGCCGGCGCATTACGTCGCTGGCCGACGCATGGCAGGTGCTGCTGTTGTTCATCGTGGTGCTGGGGGGCATTTATCTCGGCTTCGTGACGCCGACCGAGGCCGGCGCGGTCGGCGCGTTCGCGGCGTTCGTGATGCTGCTGGCCTCGCGCCAGGCGCGGCCCTTCCTGAAGACCCGGCTGCTCGAGAGCTGCCGTTCGGCCATCACGACCACGGTGATGATCCTGTTCACCATGATCGGGGCGGGCATATTCAGCTACTTCCTGAGCCTGGCGCAGATTCCCCAGTTGATCGCCACCGCGGTGGTCGATGCCGACGTGCCGCCCCTGGCCGTGATTTTCCTGCTGCTGGCGGTGTATTTTCCGCTGGGCATGTTCCTGGATGCCTTCTCGATGCTGGTCATCACGCTGCCCATTATGTTTCCGACCGTCGTGTCGCTGGGCTACGACCCCATCTGGTTCGGCATCCTGGCCGTGAAAATGTGCGAAATCGGCCTGATCACGCCTCCTATGGGCCTGAACGTATACGTCATCGCGGGCATAGACCGCAGCACGTCGCTGACCCAGATATTCCGCGGCGCGTGGTGGTTCGTGGTGATGGAAATCGTCACCACGCTGATTCTTTTCTTCTTTCCGGCCATTGTGACTTTTCTGCCGGAAAACATGCTCGGCAAATGAATACCGTGCCGGGACCAACAAGGAGCGAGAGACATGGCAGGGCGACTGGCAGGCAAGACGGCGGTGGTGATGGGAGCAGGGTCCGTGGGACCCGGCTGGGGTAACGGCAAGGCGGCTGCGGTGCTGTTCGCCCGCGAGGGGGCCGCCGTGGTGTGCGTAGACATCAACATCGAGGCCGCGCAGGACACCGCGCGCCTGATCGAAGGCGAGGGCGGGCGCGCGCTGGCGCTGCGCGCCGACGTCACGCAACTGGCCGACATCGCGGCCGTGCAGCGCGAGGCCGTGGCGGCTTTCGGCAAGGTCGACATCCTGAACAACAACGTGGGCATCCTGAGCGTGGGCGGCGTGGTCCAGACCGACGAAAGCGAATGGGACCGCGTTTACGCCGTCAATCTGAAAAGCTGCTTTCTGTCGATGAAGCAATTCATTCCCGCCATGCGGGAGCAGGGCGGTGGGTCGATCATCAATATTTCGTCCATCGCGTCGTTGCGCTACACGGGCGTGCCGTACGTGACGTATTCCACCACGAAGGCCGCCATGAACCACCTGACCCGCACCACGGCGGTGGAATATGCCAAAGACAAGGTGCGCGTCAACGCGATCTTGCCGGGACTGATGAAGACGCCGATGGTGGAAAACGCGGCCGGCCTGGCCGCGGAGTACGCCGATGGCGATGTCGAGGGCATGTGGCGCGAACGCGATAGCCAGGTGCCCATGGGGCACATGGGCGATGCCTGGGACGTGGCCCAGGCCGCGCTGTACCTGGCTTCCGACGAGTCCCGGTACGTAACGGGCATCGAACTGGTGGTCGACGGCGGCATTACGCTGAAGTACTGAGCGCGGCCCGCGCCGGCCGCCCAGAAAAAACGCCCCCGGCAGCGCGGCTGCCAGGGGCGTTGTGCATCGATGCGCGCGCTCAGGCCTCTTTCTGCGGCATCTCGATCTTGACTTCCAGGACTTCAAGGGTGTCCTGGCGTTCCAGGTGCACCTTGATGTCGTCAGGGTTGATGTTCACGTACTTGGAAATGACGGCGACCAGCTCTTGCTGCAGCTGGGGCAGGTAGTCGGGCGAGGCGCCGCGGCCCGAGCGCTCGTGCGCCAGAATGATTTGCAGGCGTTCCTTGGCGACGACCGCCGAGGTTTTTTTCTGGCCGAGCAGAAACGACAGGAAGGACATTGCTTACTTCCCTCCGAACAGGCGCTTGAACAGGCCGGGTTTTTCGTAGTCGGTGAAGCGCAGGGGCTTTTCTTCGCCCAGGTAGCGGGACACCACGTCTTTGTAGGCCTCGGCCACGTCGGTGTCGCGCAGGTGAATGGCGGGCAGGCCCTGGTTCGAGGCCTGCAGCACCGCTTCAGACTCGGGGATGACGCCGATCAGCTTGATGCGCAGGATGTCCTCGATGTCGGTCAGCGACAGCATTTCGCCATCGTTGACGCGCTTCGGGTTGTAGCGCGTGAGCAGCAGGTATTCCTTGACGGGCTCGTCGCCTTCGATGGCGCGGCGCGACTTTGCGGCCAGAATGCCCAGGATGCGGTCGGAGTCGCGCACCGACGACACTTCCGGGTTGGTGACCACCAGCGCGTCGTCGGCAAAATAGGCGGCCATCAGGGCGCCTGTTTCGATGCCGGCGGGCGAATCGCACACGATGTAGTCAAAGCCCATTTCTTTCAGGTCTTCGATGACCTTGGCCACGCCTTCCTGGGTGAGGGCGTCTTTGTCGCGGGTTTGCGAAGCCGGCAGGATGAACAGGTTTTCGAGCTGCTTGTCCTTGATCAGCGCCTGTTTCAGCGAGGCTTCGCCCTGGATCACGTTGACGAAGTCATACACGACGCGCCGTTCGCAGCCCATGATCAGGTCCAGATTGCGCAGGCCGACGTCGAAGTCGATGACGGCGGTTTTGTGGCCGCGCATGGCCAGGCCGGATGAGAAACTGGCGCTGGTGGTGGTCTTGCCGACCCCGCCCTTGCCGGAAGTCACCACAACAATACGTGTCATGACCGTTTAACCCTTATGTTCGTATAAATCGCGTTATCGTAAAGCAAAAAGCCCGTGTAAGGCTTCTTACAAGATGTAGACATCGTGGCGGCACGCAAGCGCGGGCCACCTATTTTTTCAAGGCCTCGACCCGCAGCGTCTCGCCGTCCAGGTAGACCAGGGCGGGCTGGTTGTGCAGCGTGCTGTCGAGTTTGTCTTCCACCACCCGGTACACGCCGGCCACGGCCAGCAGTTCGGCATCGAGCTGGGTCGTGAAGATGCGCGCCGAGGTGTCGCCGCGCGCGCCGGCCATCGCCTTGCCCCGCAGGGGGCCGTAGACGTGCACGTTGCCGTCGGCAATGACTTCGGCGCCCTGGCTGACCATGCCGATGACGACCAGGTCGGTGTGGCGCGCATAGACGCGCTGGCCCGAGCGCAGCGGCTTGGTGATGACCAGCGCCGAGGCCGGCGCGGGCACAGCCGGCGGCTCGGGCGCCGCCGCCGGGGCGGCGGGCTCGGCCGGGGAGGAGTCCGCCGGGGCCTTGTCCGTGGTCGCCGAAGCGCTGGTTTCCAGGGCGGCGGCCGGCACCGCCGGCACGGGGGTGGCCGCGTCGTTGGGCGGGGCCGTTTCCACGGCGGGCGCCGGGCGCGCCGGGGGGGTGGACAGCTCTACGGCCGCCAGGCCGGCCGCCTGGGCCGCCGCCAGGTTGGCGCCTTCGGCGACCACGCCGATGGGCGGCAGGTTGTGGCCGCGCAGGGCCGCCAGCAGGGCGGGCCAGTCGATCGGGTCGTCGACCCGGCTGGCGTCGACCACCACCGGCTCGTTTTCGAAGAAGCTGCCGGCGTCGGCCATGCGCTGGTCCAGCGCGGCGGTCAGGCGATCGAGGTCGGCGTCGTGCAGCACCACGCGTATGGCATACAGCGTGGCGCTCTTGAAATCCAGGGCGAGGGAATCGGTAGTCATGGTCGGACGGAGATCAGGCCGTGGCCCAAGAGTCGCGCAGCGTCACGATGCGGTTGAGCACCGGCGCCTGCGGCGTGGAGTCTTTGCTGTCGACCGTGAAGTAGCCCAGCCGCTCGAATTGCCAGGTGGCGCCCGGCTCGATCGCCGTGCCGGGTTCGATCCAGGCGTCGACCGTGTGGCGCGAATCGGGGTTCAGGCAGGCCAGGAAGTCTTTGTCGCCGGCGTCGGGGTGCGGGTCGGCGAACAGGCGGTCGTACAGGTGCACGCGCGCCGGCAGCGCATGCGCGGTGCTGACCCAGGTGATGTTGCCCTTGACCTTGACGCTGTCGGCGCCGGGGGTGCCGCTCTTGGTGTCGGGCAGGTATTCGGCCTGCACTTCGGTGACCCGGCCGGATTCGTCTTTGGTGAAGCCGGTGCAGCGCACCACGTAGCCGTACTTCAGGCGCACCAGGTTGCCGGGGAACAGGCGGAAGTACTTCTTGGGCGCTTCTTCGCGGAAATCGTCGCGTTCGATCCACAGCTCGCGCGTGAACGGGAACTGGCGCGAGCCGGCCGCCGGGTCGTGCGGATTGCGCGGCGCGGAGCAGAGCTCTTCCTGGCCGGCGGGGTAGTTGGTGATGACCAGCTTGAGCGGGTCCAGCACGGCCACCGAGCGTGGCGAGCCGGGGTCGAGCTCATCGCGCACGGCTTGTTCGAGCAGGCTGTATTCGATGCGCGAGTCGGACTTGGACACCGCCGTGCGGTCGCAGAACAGCCGGATGGCCGACGGCGGATAGCCGCGCCGGCGCATGCCGAACAGCGTGGGCATGCGGGGGTCGTCCCAGCCGTCGACATAGCCTTCGCGCACCAGTTGCAGCAGCTTGCGCTTGCTGGTGACGACGTAGGTGAGGTTCAGGCGCGCGAATTCATACTGGCGCGGCAGCGGCCGGGCCAGCTTGCCCAGCTCGGCCAGGCGCGCCAGGATCCAGTCGTAGAACGGGCGCTGGTCTTCGAATTCGAGGGTGCAGATGCTGTGCGTGATGCCTTCCAGGGCGTCTTCGACCGGGTGCGCCCAGCTGTACATGGGGTAGATGCACCATTGGTTGCCGGTGCGGTGGTGCGTGGCATGGCGCACCCGGTACATGACCGGGTCGCGCAGGTTGATGTTGGGCGAGGCCATGTCGATCTTGGCGCGCAGCACCAGGCTGCCGTCCGGATGCTTGCCCTCGCGCATTTCGGCCAGCAGCGCCAGCGATTCGGCGGCCGGGCGGTCGCGCCAGGGCGAGGCCACGCCGGGCTCGGTCAGGGTGCCGCGGTTCAGGCGGATCTGCTCGGGCGACTGTTCGTCGACATAGGCGTGGCCCGCCTGCACCAGCGCCTGGGCGAATTCGTACATGAAGCCGAAGTAGTCGCTGGCAAAGTACAGGTTGTCGTTGCCGTCGGCTTTCCAGTCGAAGCCCAGCCAGTGCACGGCCTCGATAATGGCATCGACGTATTCCTGGTCTTCTTTCTCGGGGTTGGTGTCGTCGAAACGCAGGTGGCACACGCCGCCGAAGTCGCGCGCCAGGCCGAAGTTGACGCAGATGCTCTTGGCATGGCCGATGTGCAGGTAGCCGTTGGGCTCGGGCGGAAACCGGGTGCGGATGCGCGCCGGGTCGGGGGCGCCCTGCGCCTGCACCGACGCGGGGCCGGGCGCGCCCGCCCAGCGCTTGCCCTGGTAGCGGTCGGCCCGCAGGTCATCTTCGATGATGTTGCGCAGGAAATTGGTGGCGGCAGGCGGCGTCGGGGCGGTGGTCATGCTCGAAGGAATAGGAGGAAAAGGCAGCAGCAAAGCGTCAATTTTGCCACGTCCGCACCCGATGCCGTCCAAACCCGTCCCCCGCGTTCCGAAAACAGGCTCTACACTACCGGCCATCATGGATACTGTCCCCCTGCTACTGGCCCGCATCCAGTTCACCGCCAGCCTCAGTTTCCTGGCCCTGTTCATGGCCCTGGCGCTGGCTCTGTCCTGGTTGCTGCTGTTTTTCAAGCTGCGCGCGCACCGCACCGGCCTGCCGGGCTGGACCGCCGCGTACCGGTTCTGGGTGCGCTTTTTCGCCCTGTCATTCGTGCTGACCCTGGCCGCCGCGCTGCCGGTGCTGATCCAGGTGGGCAGCCTGTGGCCCGGCCTGATGGACAAGATCGGCAACGTGGCCGGCCCCCTCATCGGCTTCGGCGTGCTGTCGGTGTTCATCCTGAAATCCTGTTTCCTGGGGGTGATGCTGTTCGGACAGCGGCGGGTGTCCGAGCGCGTCCACACCCTGGCCGTGTTCATGGTGGCGGTGGGGCAGGCCGTGGCGCTGTTCTGGGTGCTGGCGCTGCAGTCGTGGGTGCAGACGCCGGCCGGCGCCACCCTGATCGACGCCCGCTACCAGGTGTACGACTGGTACGCCGCCGTCTTCAATCCGTCGCTGGGCTGGAACCTCGGGCTGACGGCCCTGTGGTCGGCCCTGGCGGCGGCCTTCCTGATCCTGGGCGTGACCGCGCTGCAGGCCTTGCGGCGCCCGCTCGACGATGGCGAGCGCTGCGCATTCAAGACCGCGCTGATCGTAGCGGTGGCAGCCTCGCTGCTGCAGGCGCCCGTGCTCGACGGCGCCGGCCGGGTCATGGCCGAGCACCAGCCCGCCAAGGCGGCGGCTGCCGCCGGCTACTGGCATAGCGGCGCCGACCCCAACTGGACACTGTTCGGCTGGCCCGATGCCCGGGCCCAGGCCAACCGCGCCGCGCTGGCGCTGCCGGGCGCGGGCGGCGCGTGGCTGGGACGCGATGCGCAGGGCGCGTACCAGGGCCTGGACAAATTCTCGGGCATGCGGCCCCCGGTGGCGCTGACGTTCTGGGCGCTGCGCGTGGCGCTGCTGCTGGGCGCGGCGATGCTGCTGGTGTCTTGCGTAACGCTGGCGCTGACCGCGCGGCGCGGCCTGGACCCGGCCCAGGTGCCGGCGTGGTGGCTGCGCGTGATCGTGGGCATGCTGTATGCCGGCGGGCTGACCGTGCTGGCCGGCGGCGTGTTTTCGCTGGTGGGCATGCAGCCATACGCGGTCAATGCCACCATTACTCAGACCGAGGTGCTGGGCGTCACCCGCACGCCCACCCTGGCGGCCAGCCTGGCCGGCTACCTGGTGCTGTACGGGCTGCTGCTGGCGGCGTTCAACGGCATGCTGTTCCACGCGGCCCGCTACGGCGTGGTGCCGGTGCGCAAACCCGGAGGATCGCCCCAATGATCGACATGCTGGCCGCTTCGTTGGGCGTGAACGCCAACGATCCCACCTTCTGGATGCCGCTGGTCTTCATGGGCCTGTTGTTCCTGCTGATCGCCGGCGGCATTGTGCTGGACGGCTTCGACCTGGGCGTGGGCATGCTGCTGCCGCTGGCGCCGGCCGACCAGCGCGGCCGCATGATGACGCTGCTCAGCCCCTGGCGCGACGCCAACGAGTTCTGGCCGCTGCTGGGCATCGGGCTGTTCGCCTCGGCATTTCCGCTGGCCTGGGGCGTGATCTTCGGCAAGCTTTATGGCCCGCTGGCCCTGATGGCGCTGGGCCTGGTGCTGCGCAGCGTGTCGTTCGAATTCCGCATCCGCGCCCGCGCCGAGCTCAAGCCGCGCTGGATCTTCGGATTCTGGCTGGGATCGGTGGCCACGGCTTTCGGGCAGGGCATGATCCTCGGGCGCATCGCCACTGGCTACCAGACGGATGCCGGCTACGGCTGGTTCGCCGTGCTGATGGGGTTGTGCGCCGTTGCCGCCTATGTGTTGCTGGGCGCCGCCTGGCTGGTCATGCGCGTCGAGGGCGACCTGCAGCGCCGCGCCGCGCGCTGGGGCCGCCACGCCATCCGCTGGACCGCTGTCGGCATGGTCGCCACGGCGGTGATGCTGGGGCTGGCCAACGCCGGCATTTTCTACAAATGGAGCAATCCCGGCGGCCTGGCGGTGGCCGTGGTGGTGTGGGCCTTGATGCTGCTGTGCTTTTCCAGCGTCGAGATGTTGCTGGCCCGCGTGCCGGGGCGGGGCGAGCTCAACAGCCGGCTGCCGTTCGTGCTGTGCGTGGTGCTGTACCTGCTGATGCTGGCCGGCCTGGCGTACAGCCTGTTTCCGTACCTGATCCTTGACGACATGACCCTGTGGGACGGCACGGCCTCGATCGGTTCGATGCGGCTGGTGCTGGCCGGCGCCGTCATAGGCGTGCCGGTAGTGCTGATCTTCAACCTGCTGGCCTACCGCTCGGTATTCGGCAAAGAGCGCCGCGCGGCCCCGTAAAGGCGGCGGGGCCGTTCGATATCCCGGGCCCCGGCGCCCGGCTTCCGCGCGACGGGTGTCAGACTGCGTTGTGCTGCTCGGCCGCCAGCGGCAGGGTAATGCGCACCAGCAGGCCGCCGCCGTCGGCCTGCAGCAAGGCCAGTTGGCCGCCATGCGCCCGCGCGATGGCTTCGGCCAGGGCCAGTCCCAGGCCGACATTGCCGGTGCGGGTGCGGGCGTCGTCCAGCCGGGCAAAGGGCCGCAGCGCCTCGCTGCGGCGTTCGGGCGCGATGCCGCGGCCGTGGTCTGCCACGTCGAGCACCGCCATGCCGCCTTCGCGGCGCAAACTGACATCCACCGGCGGCTCGCCGTGGTGCAGGGCGTTGCCGATCAGGTTGTCCAGCAGCCGGCCCAGCGCCACGGCATCGCCTTGCACGGTGAGGCTGTCGTCGGACATGTCCAGGTTGACCGACGTGCCAGTGCTTTGCCAGCCGCCCACCCGGTCGGCCAGCCACGCGGGCAGGTCCAGCGGCGCATAGCGGTAGGCGGCCGGGTCGGTGCCGCGCACAAACCCGATGAACTGGTCCACCATGTGCTGCATGTCTTGCAGGTCTTTGCGCAGGCCTTCTTTCAGAGAGGGATCGTCGGCCATTTCGATGCGCAGCCACATGCGCGATAGCGGCCCCTTGAGATCGTGCGGCAGACCCGACAGCAGGGTGCGGCGCACCGATTCGGATTCGGCCAGCGCGTCGAGCATGGCATTGAAGCGCTCGCCCAGGGCGCGGGTCTCGCTGGGCCCCGACGGTTGCACGCGCTGCGGCTGTCCGGCCGCCAGGCGGTCGGCGGCCTCGGCCAATCCCGTCAGGGGGCGGGTAATGTGCCAGGAAAACCCCGCGGCCAGCAGTAGCACCAGGCCCAGGCCGCCCAGCCAGACGGCCACCAGGGGCGTGGCCACCGGCGGGTCGAGGCGGTCTAGCGGGATGACCAGCCATTCGCGCAGACGCGGCGCGTCTTCGGTGTCGGGGTTGCGGGCCAGCGAGATGAAGATCTCGGGGTCAGGTCCGTGCGAAAGCGCCACCCGGGTGCCATCGTTGAGCCGGTCATTCAGTTCGCGGATGGGCCCGCGCAGGTCGCGCCGGATGTCGTCGGGCGCATTCTCGTGCATGGCGCGGAACCGCTGGCGCCGCGCCTCGCGTTCGCGCTGTTCGTCGGCGGGGTCGGGGGCGACGTCGCCGCCGCCGCCGGGCTGGCGGGCATCGTCGTGCCGCGGCGGCGGTGGGCGGTCCAGGCGCTGCAGCCGGGCTTCGGCCGGCAAGGTGCGCGACCACAGCCGCCACTGGTTCTGCGAGGCATTGCGCACGAACTCGGCGCGATCTTCGGCCGGGATCTGCGACACCGCCGCCCGCAGCGTGCGGATGGTGGTAGCGATGTAGCCGATGGCGACGTCTTCCAGGAATTTCTGGCGGTAGTACGACACGGTGGCCAGCGTGGCGGCCTGGGCCAGCAGGACGGCGCCCAGCACGAGCAGGATCAGGCGCGCCCGCAGCGAGCGTGGCAGCAGGAAGCGGGGGAGGCGGTTCATGCGGCGGGGCGGGTCAGGGCGAGAAGCGGTAGCCGATGCCCCATACGGTCTGGATCCAGCGCGGCTGCTTGGGGTCGTCTTCGATGGCGCGCCGCAGGCGCAGGATGGCGATGTCGATGGCGCGGTCGTTGCGTTCGCCGCTGTCGTCGTCGCGCGCCAACGCCAGCAGGCGCTCGCGCGACAGGGGTTTGCCGGCATTGCGCACCAGCGCTTCCAGCAGGTTGATTTCGCCGCCGGTCAGCTTGACCGGCTCGCCGTCGCGCAGCAACTGCCGCATGGCCGGGTCGAACACGAAGGGGCCGAAGCTCACCGGCGCGTCTTTGGTCAGGGCCGACGGCCCGCGCTTGCGGCGCAGCACGGCCTCGATGCGGGCCAGCAGTTCGCGCGGATCGAAGGGCTTGCCCAGGTAGTCGTCGGCGCCGGCCTCCAGGCCGATGATGCGGTCGACTGCTTCGTCGCGCGCGGTCAGCAGGATGACGGGGATGTCTTCGCCCTGCTCGCGCAGGCGGCGGCAGGCGTCGGCGCCGTCGCCGCCCGGCAGCATGCGGTCGAGCACCAGCAGATCGGGCGCGTAGCGCGCGATGCGGGCGGCCAGGTCGTTGGCGTCGGGCGCCAGCAGGGTGTCGTAGCCGTGCCGGTTGAGGTAGTCGGCCAGCAACTGCCGCAGGGCGGGGTCGTCGTCGACGACCAGCAGCTTGGTGTGAGGGGTGTCCATGGGTGCCATAGTGGCCGCGGACGGGGCGGCCGGCAAGAGGCAAGAAATGGATTGAAATATACCGTGACGTGCCGCGGGTTCATTAAAATACCGTTGGAACCCCTTGCGCCCGTTCAACGACGTTTACAGATGCCTCGCCTTCCGGTCTTTACACTGTACGGTGTCATGACCCTGCGCAATTTGCCTCGCAAGCGGGTCTCCCGCCCGCTGTCGGCCGCCTTGCTCGCCGGCAACATGGCCTTGGGCGCCTGCGCCACGCTCGAACCCCCGGCCGCCAGCCCCGCCCCCGAGGCGGCGCCAGCCGTAACCCCCCAGGCGCCGCCGCCGGCCCGCCACGCCGGGAACGAGATCGAGCGGGCGGCGCGCGAGGGCATTTCGGTGCTGGCGCCGGCGCAGCCCTTGCCGGTGGCCCCGGTCGCCCGGCCCGAGTCGCGCGAGCTCGACCTCGACCCCATGCCCTGCCAGCTGACGCCGGCCGAGGGCCTGACCGATTCGTCGCTGCGGCCCGTCGCGAGCCTGCCCGACGCCGCGCAGCGGCCGCCCGGGCCGGACGCTACCGGCACGTTGGACGGCCCGGTGGATGCCGGCCCGGAGGCCGCGCCGCTGCCCATTCAGTGCGCCAACCTGTTTCCCGATGTGGCCCCGGCGCCGCGGCAGGAATATGCCTTCGGCCTGGAAACCCGCGACCCGGTGCCGCACGGTTCGGTCATGGTGGTGACCGGGATGGCGCAGCCTCCCAATCCCTGGTTTTCGTCCGTCGCTGCGCAACAGGGCTTTTCGTACGGCGGCGGGCGTTGGGTCTATCAAGCCTCCGCCGGTCCGACAGTGGCGCTGGGCAACCTGACCGCCAACGCGCCCATCTGGGGCAGCGCCGTGCCCATCGGCGGATTGCAGATCGCCGATTGGGCCGGCGGGACACAACACGTGCCGCAAGGGCGCCTGGCTTATTCGTCGACGGTGGGCGTGCTGAACTACACCGACATGGCGGCCCGGTCCGGCGCCATCGACTATGGCGTTACCGCCGGCAGCGGCACCGTGCGCTACGGCCTGACCCCCGAGCTGACCCTGGAAAGCCAGATGCAGAGCGCGCCCGACCTGTCCACGCGGGGCCTGGGCAGTACGTATTCGGCGGGCGACCTGGGCACGTTCCAGGCCGGCGCCACGCAAAGCAGCTTCGATGACATCAACGCCTGGCGCTATCGCTTCGGCTACAACGTCAACCTGTTCGAGTCCGTCAGCCTGGCGGTCACCAACGAACAGATCGGCGCGGGGTTCGGCGACCTGGCTCAGTATCGCAATGGCGTGGCGGCCGCGCCGCAGATGCGCAACACCCTGGCGGCCGGCGTGCCGATCATGGGCTGGGGCACGCTTACCGGCACCTACAGCGGGCTGCGCCAGTCCGGCGAGCCCATCGAGCAGCGCTTCGGGCTGCAGCACAGCATGCTGATCGCCCCCAGCGTGCGCCTGGCGGTCGGCGCCGATCGCGACGTGGTGACGGGCCACTATGAAATGCGCGCCGGCGTCACCATGCCGGTGGACGCCTTCATGCGCGGCCGCTGGCTGCCGTGGTAGCGCGGTTTGCGCGCATCGCGGCCCCGGCTTCGGCAATGGGGCTTAAAATCGCCGCCATGATGCTTTCGGCTACCTCCCATGTCTGACCCGCGCGCCCAGGGCGTCCTGCAGCGCGTTTTTGGCTACGAATCCTTCCGCGGCGACCAGCAGGCCATCGTCGAGCACGTCATCGGTGGCGGCGACGCCCTGGTGCTGATGCCCACGGGCGGCGGCAAATCGCTGTGCTACCAGGTGCCGGCGCTGGTGCGCGAAGGCACCGGGGTGGTGGTGTCCCCCCTCATCGCGCTGATGCAAGACCAGGTCGACGCCCTGACCGAGCTCGGCGTGCGGGCGGCCTACCTGAATTCGACACAGGAATGGCGTGAGGCGCGCGATGTCGAACAGGCCTTCCTGGATGGCAAGCTCGACCTGTTGTACGTCGCGCCCGAACGGCTCCTGACCGACCGCTGCCTGCAGTTGCTGGAACGCGGCCGCATCGCGCTGTTCGCCATCGACGAGGCCCACTGCGTGTCGCAATGGGGCCACGACTTCCGGCCCGAATACCTGGGCCTGTCGATGCTGCACGAACGCTGGCCCGATGTGCCGCGCATCGCGCTCACGGCCACCGCCACCGCCGCGACGCGCGTCGAGATCGCGCAGCGGCTAGCGCTGGACCAGGCCCGCCATTTCGTGGCCAGCTTCGACCGGCCCAACATCCGCTACCGCATCGTCGAGAAAAACGAGGTGCGGCGCCAGTTGCTGGACTTGATTCGCGCCGAACACGAAGGCGACTCGGGCGTGGTGTATTGCCTGTCGCGCGCCCGCGTCGAGGAAACCGCCGATTTCCTGTGCCAGAACGGCATCAATGCCTTGCCGTACCACGCCGGCCTGAGCGCGGCCGTGCGGGCCCGCAACCAGTCGCGCTTTCTGCGCGAAGACGGCATCGTCATGGTGGCGACCATCGCGTTCGGCATGGGCATCGACAAGCCCGACGTGCGGTTCGTGGCGCATATCGACCTGCCCAAGTCGGTCGAGGGCTACTACCAGGAAACCGGGCGGGCGGGCCGCGATGGCTTGCCGGCCACGGCCTGGCTGGCCTATGGCCTGCAAGACGTCGTGCAGCAGCGCCGCATGATCGACGAATCGCCGGGCGACGAGGCCTACCGCCGCCGGCTGGGCCAGCAGCTCGACGCCATGCTGGGCCTGTGCGAAACCGTTGAGTGCCGGCGGGTGCGCCTGCTGGCTTATTTCGGGCAGACCATCACGGCTTGCGGCAATTGCGACGTGTGCCTTGAACCGCCGCAGTCATGGGATGGCACGGTGGCGGCGCAGAAGGTGCTGTCGGCTGTGTACCGCCTGTGGAAAGAGCGCGGGCAGCGCTATGGCGCGGGCCACATCATCGATATTCTGCGCGGCAAGGAAACCGAGCGCACGCGCCAGCATGGGCACGAGACGCTCAGCGTGTTCGGCGTGGGCGCCGATCTGTCCGAAACCGCCTGGCGCGGCGTGTTGCGGCAGTTGCTGGCGCAAGGGCTGCTGATGGTTGACCACGAGGGCTACGGCACGCTGGCCCTTACCGAAGGCAGCCGCGCCGTGCTGAAAGGCGAACGGCAACTCATGCTGCGGCGCGAGTCCGAGAAAAAAGCCCGCGCCGGCAAGTCGGGCGGCCGGGCGCGCGCGGCCGTCATCGAATTGCCGCCCGACGCCCAGCCGCTGTTCGACGCCCTGCGCAACTGGCGCGGGGAGGTCGCCAAGAGTCATGGCGTGCCGGCCTACGTGATTTTCCATGACGCCACGCTGCGCGAAATTGCCCTGGCCCGGCCGGGGTCGATGGACGAGCTTGGCCACATCAATGGCGTGGGCGCGCGCAAACTGGAAGCCTACGGCGACGACATCCTGCGGCTGGTGGCGTGATCCGGCGTCAGGCGCGAGACGCCTGTACAGCCGCGCGCGCTATTTGTTGAACAGATCGCCGCTGCCCGAGGGGGGCGCCAGGCCCAGGTGCCGCCAGGTGGTCTGGGTGGCCATGCGGCCGCGCGGCGTGCGCTGCAGATAGCCGTGCTGGATCAGGTACGGTTCGATGACGTCTTCGATGGTGTCGCGCTCTTCGCCGATGGCCGCCGCCAGGCTGTCCACGCCCACCGGGCCGCCGTCGAATTTGTGGATGATGGCTTCCAGCAGCTTGCGGTCCATCAGGTCGAGGCCTTGCGGGTCGACTTCCAGCATGGCCAGCGCGCGGCCGGCCGAGTCGGCATCGATGGTGCCGTGCGATTTCACCTGGGCGTAGTCGCGCACGCGCCGCAGCAGGCGGTTGGCGATGCGCGGCGTGCCGCGTGACCGGCGCGCCACTTCGGCGGCGCCGTCGGGCGTGATTTCGGCCTGCAGCAGGCCGGCGCTGCGCGTGACGATGCGTGCCAGGTCGTCGGCGTTGTAGAACTCCAGGCGCGACACGATGCCGAAGCGGTCGCGCAGCGGGTTGGTGAGCATGCCGGCGCGGGTGGTGGCGCCAACCAGGGTGAAGGGTTGCAGGTCGAGCTTGACGCTGCGCGCGGCCGGGCCTTCGCCGATCAGGATGTCGATCTGGAAGTCTTCCAGCGCCGGATACAGGATTTCTTCGACGACCGGCGACAGACGATGGATTTCGTCGATGAACAGGACGTCGTTTTTTTCCAGGTTGGTCAGCAGCGCGGCGAGATCGCCCGGGCGCTCGAGCACGGGGCCGGAGGTCTGGCGCAGCTGCACACCCATTTCGTGGGCAATGATGTGGGCCAGCGTGGTCTTGCCCAGCCCCGGCGGGCCGAACAACAGCACGTGGTCCAGCGCCTCGCCGCGCTTGCGCGCGGCCGCGATGAAAATCTCGAGCTGTTCGCGGGCCCGTTGCTGGCCGACGTATTCCTGCAGCGCCTTGGGGCGCAGCGCGCGTTCGATGGATTCTTCGTTGGGCGACACCGGTTGCGGAGTCACCAGGCGAGGAGCGTCGGGCAAAGAGGAAAGCGAGTCGGACTGGATGGCCATGGTCGGGAATGAGGCTGGCGGGAGACAAGAAAAAGCGGGTGCCAGCGAGGTGCATCGTACACCACGGGGGGGAGGGTGGAAACGGTGATTGTCGGTGTTGCCGGAGGTGGGTTCCTTGCCCCGTCCCGCGGCGAGCGGGCGGGCGGGGGCGGCGCCCGTGCGTCGGGCTCGGGCGCAACCACGCGCCCTCGGCCTGCTGCGCAGGCTTCCCGCCGCCCAACGCGCCGCCCCCGCCCGCCCGCTCGCCGCGGGACTGCACCGGGGGGGTTCGGGGCGCCGACTACAAATCGTATTTCGCAGGGGCCGCGCCTGCGCGAGGAGTCGCTACGCGATCATCCGTAAGGCCGAAGCCACGTCATTTGCCATAAACCACACTCTGGCGCTGTCTTGTCCCGAATTGCAAACACACGAGAGCCTTGTCGTGGCGGGGGCTGGGCCGGGCGGGTTGACCGGCGGGGCAGTCTGCGCAGCAGACCGAGGGCGCCTGCATGCGCCCGAGCCCGACGGGCTTCGCCCGGCCCAGCCCCCGCCACGACAAGGCGCCCGAAGAACTAAATCCATTCGCGCATGCCCCCACAAACATGCAAGCATCCCGCCACAACTGGCGATATCATGCACCCGTTCCCGATCACTCCTTGAAGGACCCCGTCATGTCCCCCGCACTGCCCACTTACGACGACGTTGTCCGCGCCAGCGAAACCCTGGCCGGCGTCGCCCACCGCACGCCGGTGCTGACCTCGTCCACCGCCGATGCCCGCACCGGCGCCCAGGTGTTCTTCAAGTGCGAAAACTTCCAGCGCATGGGCGCTTTCAAGTTTCGCGGCGGCTACAACGCCATCGCGCGCCTGAGCCCGTCGCAGCGCGAGGCCGGGGTGGTGACGTTCTCGTCGGGCAACCATGCGCAGGCCATTGCGCTGGCCGCGCGCCTGCTGGGCGTGCGCGCCACCATCATCATGCCGAACGACGCGCCGGCGGCCAAGCGCGCCGCCACGGAAGGCTACGGCGGCCAGGTCATTACCTACGACCGCTATACCGATGACCGCGAAGCCGTCGCGCGGCGCGTGCAGGCCGAGACCGGCGCCACGCTGATTCCGCCTTACGACCACGGCGACGTGATCGCCGGGCAGGGCACCGCCGCCAAAGAGCTGTTCGAAGAAGTCGGCCCGCTCGACGCCTTGTTCGTCTGCCTGGGCGGCGGCGGGCTGCTGGCCGGCTCGGCCCTGTCGGCCCATGCCCTCAGTCCGGGTTGCGCCGTGTACGGCGTCGAGCCCGAGGCCGGCAACGACGGGCAGCAGTCGCTGCGCAAAGGGGAAATCGTGCGCATCGCCACGCCCAAGTCGCTGGCCGATGGCGCCGTCACCACGCACCTGGGGCAACTGACCTTTCCCGTGATCCAGCAGCGGGTCACGGACATCGTCACCGTCACCGACGCGCAACTGGTCGACACCATGAAGTTCTTCGCCGAACGCATGAAGATGGTGGTCGAGCCTACCGGCTGCCTGTCCACCGCCGCGGTGCTGCACCAGGCCGTCGCGGTGCCGGGCAAGCGAGTGGGCGTCATCATCAGCGGCGGCAACGTCGATCTGGCCAACTACGCGCGCCTGCTGGCGGCTTGATCCATGCCCTTGCGGCCGGCTGCGCCGCAAGGCAGAATGCCCTTACTGGCACTTCAGTACTGGGGTAGCGGCAATGCGTATCCTGCTGATCGGCGGTACCGGTTTCCTGGGCCGGCATATGGCGGCGCGGCTGGCGGGCCGCGGCCATGTTCTTATCGTCCCCACGCGTCAATACGGCCGCGGCCGCGACCTGCAACTACTCCCCGCGCTCACCCTGGTCGAAGCCGACGTGCACGACGACGCCGTGCTCGACCGCCTGCTGCGCGAATGCGATGCCGTCATCAACCTGGCGGGTATCCTGCACGGCGGCCGCGGCCAGCCTTATGGCGCCGGCTTTGCGCGCGTCCACGTCCAATTGCCGCAGCGCATTGCCCAGGCCTGCCGCCGCCACGGCGTGCGGCGCCTGCTGCACGTCAGCGCCCTGGGCGCCGATTCCTCCGGCCCCAGCATGTACCTGCGTTCCAAGGGCGACGGCGAAGCCGCCCTGCGCGAAGCTTATGCGGCCTGGCCCGAAGGCGCCTGCACCATCTTCCGGCCTTCGGTCGTGTTCGGGCCCGACGACCACCTCACTACCTTGTTCGCCCGCCTGGCGCGCTGGCTGCCGGTCATTCCGCTGGCCGGGGCCGACGCGCGCATGCAGCCCATCAGTGTCAGCGACATCGCCTTCGCGGCCGAAGCGGCGCTGGGTAACCCGCACACCGCGGGCCGCACTTACGAGCTGGGCGGGCCGCAGGTGTACACGCTGGGCGAAATCGTCCGCCTGTGCGCCGCCTGGAGCGGCCATCCGCGCACCGTGCTGCCCCTGCCCATGGGCCTCGGCCGCCTGCAGGCCTTGTTTTTCGAATGCCTGCCGGGCGATCCGCTCATTTCGCGCGACAACCTGGCGTCGCTTGCGGTCGACAACGTCTGCTCGGCGCCCATGGACCCTGAACTGGGCATCGTGCCCACCAGCATGGAAGCAGTCGTGCCCGGGTACTTGAAAGCGGGGCGCTGACCCGCCGGCGCCGTTACCGCACCAGCGCTTTCAGCGCCAGCCGGATGCCCTCGGACACCCCGGTGCCTTCGGGCAGTTTCTTCAGCGCCGCTTGCGATTCCTTGTCGGAATAGCCCAGGGCCAGCAGGGCATTCAGGATGTCGGTCTGGCTGTCGGGCACCGCGTGCGCCGTGGCGCCGATGTCGGCGCCCAGTTTGCCGCGCATTTCCAGCAACAGGCGTTCAGCCGTTTTCTTGCCGATGCCCGGCACGCGCGTCAGGCGGCCCGACTCTTGCAGCGTGATGGCCTGCGCCAGGTCGCTGACCGACAGGCCCGACAGTACCGACAGCGCGGTGCGCGCGCCGATGCCGCTGACCTTGATCAGCTCGCGGAACGCGCCGCGCTCGGCCGCCGTGGCGAAGCCGTACAAAATGTGCGCGTCTTCGCGCACCGTCAGGTGCGTATGCAGGGTGACCCGCGCGCCGAGCTCGGGCAGGGCATACAAGGTGCTCATGGGCACCTCGATGTCATAGCCCAGGCCATTGACGTCCACGCAAATGGTGGGCGGCAGTTTCTCGATCAACGTTCCGGTGATGCGTCCGATCATGGTGCGGGTGGCGACAAGTGGAAATGGAGCGCGCCGTGCGCGCCTGCCGGCATTCTAAACGTTGCGGCGCCGGGGCGGTCAGCCCACCAGGCGGCCGCCGCGCACGCGCGTGCCGCCGCCCAGGCCGGTGGCGGCCGATAGGCTGCCCAGCCGGGCCTGCAGCGGCCCGACATGCGCGTGGCAGATGGCGCAGGCCAGCGCGTCGGCCGAGTCGGGCGCCGGCGTGCCGTCCAGCGACAGCAGGCGCTGCACCATCATCTGCACCTGTTCTTTGGCCGCGCGGCCGGTGCCCACCACGGCCTTCTTGATCTGCAGCGCGGTGTATTCGTGCACCGCCAGCTGGCTGTCGGCCAGCGCGCACAGCGCCGCGCCGCGCGCCTGGCCCAGCAACAGGGTGGAGGCGGGATTGGTGTTGAGGAAGACGATTTCCAGCGCGGCCACGTCGGGACGGGTATCGCGCGCGACCTGGCGCAGGTTGTCCAGGATGACTTTCAGGCGTTCCGGCAGCGCCAGCGCCGGCGGCACCACGATCGTGCCGCTGGCCACATAGCGCAGCCGCATGCCTTCGGCATCGATCACGCCGAAGCCGGTGCGGCGCAGGCCGGGATCGATGCCGAGGACGCGCATCAGTGACGGAAGTGACGGGTGCCGGTCAGCACCATGGCGATGCCGTGCTCGTCGGCCGCGGCGATGACTTCGTCATCACGCACGCTGCCGCCGGGCTGGATCACGCAGGTAGCGCCGGCCGCCACGACCACATCCAGGCCGTCGCGGAACGGGAAGAACGCATCCGACGCCACGGCCGAGCCTTGCAGCGTCAGGCCGGCGTTCTCGGCCTTGATGGACGCGATGCGGGCCGAGTCGACGCGGCTCATCTGGCCCGCGCCCACGCCCAGCGTCATGCCGCCGCCGGCGAAAACAATGGCGTTGGACTTGACGTACTTGGCGACTTTCCAGGCAAAGCTCAGGTCGTTCATTTCCTGGTCGGTCGGCTGGCGCTTGGTCACGACCTTGAGCGCGTCGCGCGGCACGTTGTACGAGTCCGGCGTCTGCACCAGCCAGCCGCCGCCCACGCGCTTGATGTCGAAGTCGTTGTGGCCCGTGCCGGCCGGGATTTCCAGCACGCGCACGTTTTTCTTCGCCGCCAGCACGGCCAGCGCGGCGCCGTCGTAGCCCGGCGCCAGCAGCACTTCCAGGAACTGGCCGCTGACGGCTTCGGCGGTGGCCGCGTCGACCGGTCGGTTGAAGGCGATGATGCCGCCGAAGGCCGAGGTGGGATCGGTCTTGAAGGCTTGCTGGTAGGCGTGCAGCGGATCTTGCGCCACGGCCACCCCGCACGGATTGGCGTGCTTGACGATGACGCACGCCGGCGTGTCGAAGCTGCGCACGCATTCCCAGGCGGCGTCGGCGTCGGCGATGTTGTTGTACGACAGTTCCTTGCCCTGCAGCTGGCGGTAATTGCCCAGCAGGCCGGCCGGACGTTGCGCGTCGATATAGAAGGCGGCCCGCTGGTGCGGGTTTTCGCCGTAGCGCAGGGCCTGGGCCTGGTGCACCTGCAGCGTCAGGGTGCCCGGCCAGTCGTGGCGCGCGGGCGCGGCGTCTTGCGCGGGGGCCGGCTCGGCCAGGCTGGTCAGGTAGCTGGCGATGGCGCCGTCGTAGGCGGCCGTGTGGGCATAGGCCTTGGTGGCCAGCGCCAGGCGCAGCGCGTACGAGGTGGCGCCGCCCTGGTCCATTTCGGCCAGCACGCGGGAATAGTCGGCGGGGTCGATCACCACCGTCACGCCGCCGGCGTCGGTGCCGTGGTTCTTGGCCGCCGCGCGCAGCATCGCCGGGCCGCCGATGTCGATGTTCTCGACCGCGTCCGCGAACGTGCAGCCCGGGCGCGCGATGGTCTCGCGGAAGGGGTAGAGGTTCACCACCAGCATGTCGATGCGGTCGATGCCGTGCTGCGCGATGGTGTCCATGTGTTCGGCGCTGTCGCGGCGCGCCAGCAGGCCGCCGTGGATCTTGGGGTGCAGCGTCTTGACGCGGCCGTCGAGGATCTCGGGCGAGCCGGTATGGGCGGCGACTTCGGTCACGTCCAGGCCGGCGTCGGCCAGCAGGCGGGCAGTGCCGCCGGTGGACAGCAGGCGCACGCCCCGCGCGGCCAGCGCGCGGGCGAATTCGACGATGCCGGTCTTGTCGGACACTGAGAGCAGGGCAGTTTCGATTTTCATGTTGGGACGGCTGAGAGGTAGGAAAGCGGTCGGGGCGCGGAGCGCTCAGGGCTGGATATTGTGCGCCTGGAGCTTCTTGCGCAGGGTGTTGCGTGTGATGCCCAGCATTTCAGATGCGCGCGACTGGTTGCCGCCCGAGCGTTGCAGGGCCACTTCGAGCACCGGGCGTTCGACGCAGCGCATCACCATGTCCCACATGTCGTGTGGCTCGGACTCGCCCAGGTCTTCGAAATAGCGCTCCAGGCTGGCGCGCACGCAGTCTTCCAGGACATCTTTCTTGCTCATGTGTACAGATTTTATAGTTGGAGGTGGGTGGCGGATCACGCCGCCAGCAGGGGTTGCGCGACGGTGGCCGGAGATGCCGGGCCGCCGCGCATGAGTTCATCGAACCATTCGGACACGGCCCGCCACTGGTCGCGGGTGCTGTCGATGAGGTTCATGCGGTCGCGGAACGCGTCCGCGCCCGGCAGGCCGTCGATGTACCAGCCGATGTGCTTGCGCGCCGAGCGCACGCCGGTGTGCTCGCCGTAAAAGCGGTAATGGTCGTCCAGGTGCTCGAGCAGCAGGTCGCGCATTTCTTCAAGGGAAGGGGGCGCCAGCGTATCGCCCGTGCGCAGGTAGTGGTCGATTTCGCGGAATATCCAGGGGCGGCCCTGGGCCGCCCGGCCGATCATGACCGCGTCGGCGCCAGTGTAATCCAGGACGCGGCGCGCCTTCTGGGGGCTGTCGATGTCGCCGTTGGCGATGACCGGAATGGACAGCTCGGCTTTCACTGCCCGGATGGTGTCGTATTCGGCCGTGCCGGTGTAGAGGTCGGCGCGGGTGCGGCCATGCAGTGCCAGCGCGGCGATGCCGGCCTCTTGCGCGCGGCGCGCCACGCGCAGCGCGTTGCGGTGCTCGCGGTCCCAGCCGGTGCGGGTCTTCAGGGTCACGGGCACGCCCAGCGGAGCGCACGCGGCCACCACGGCGTCGAGAATGCGGGCGACCAGGTCTTCGTCGCGCAGCAGCGCCGAGCCCGAGGCCAGGTTGCACACCTTCTTGACTGGACAGCCCATGTTGATGTCGATGATGCGCGCGCCACGGGCCGCATTGAAGGCGGCGGCCTCGGCCATCATGGCCGGGTCGGCTCCCGCGATCTGCACCGCCACCGGGGCGATTTCTCCATCGTGGTTCAGGCGGCGCGCGGTCTTGACGCTGTCCCACAGGCGCGGGTTGCTGGCGGCCATCTCGGACACGGCGTGGCCGGCCCCCAGCCGCTTGCACAACTGGCGGAAAGGCCGGTCGGTCACTCCGGCCATGGGAGCGACCAGCACGTTGTTGGGAAGGGTCCAGGGGCCGATGCGCATGGGGCGGATTTTACCCGCCTTCATGTGGCCCCTATTCGTGGCCGGCGTGCGCGGCCTAGTTGCGCAGCCCTTGCAGCAGGTGGCGCGCCAGTGGCGCGCGCAGGGGCGCGGCCAGGTCGAGAGCCAGCAGGCCCAGTCCGCAGGCATGCTCGACCGGCGCCAGGCCGGTGGCGAACGCGCGCGGCATCAGGTCGGTAAGGCCGGCGGTAATCCAGCGGTCGGCGCGGCGCGCCTGGGCAAATGCCGCCAGCGCGGCGGCCGGGTCGGCGGCCGGGCTGGCCTGCCAGTCGGCCAGGCCTTGGGCCAGGCGCGCCGCGTCGCGCAGCCCCAGGTTCAACCCCTGGCCGGCCACCGGATGCAGGGTTTGCGCGGCATTGCCGATGGCCGCCACGCGGCCCTGGGTGAGCGTGCGCCGGGCGTTGAGCGCCAGCGGGAAGATGTGTCGCGGCGCCTGGCTGGACAGGCGGCCCAGCCGGGTGCCGAACGCCTCGCTCAGCGCCGCGGAAAAAGCGGCGTTGTCCAGTTGCGCCAGCTCGGCGGCGCGCGCCGGCGCACTGCACCACACCACGGAATACCCTTGTGCCGGGTGCGGATGCGGCAGCAGCGCCAGCGGACCCTGGTTGGTGAAGCGTTCCCAGGCCCAGCCCGGCCGGGGCAGGGTGGCCTGGGCGCTGGTGATGACGGCATGCTGCCCGTACTCGCGGCGCAGATCGTTGGCGCCGCTGCCGTCGGACTGCACGGCCACGCCGCAGCGCACTTCGGCCTCGCCCTGGCGCACGATGACGCCCTGGCCGTCCTGGCTCTGCACCTGGGCCCGAGGTCCGTGCAGCACGGTCACGCCGCTGGCCTGGACGCGCTCGTGCAGCGCGGCGTGCAAGTCGGCATACGACACCGTGCTGCCCAGTCGCGGCACCTGGAAATCGCCGCACTGGATCAGCGTGCTGCCCAGCCGGCCGCGTTGCGACACATGCACGGTGCGGATGTCGGCGGCGCGTCCGGGCCAGGCCTGCAGCGATTCGAGCAGCACGCGGCTGCCGTGGTTCAGCGCCAGCACGCGCGGGTCGGCCGACGGAACGGCTCCGCCCGGCTCGGGCGCCGCCCCGGCCAGCAGGGCAATACGCTGCGGCCGCGCGGCCAGGCGGGCCAGCAGCAGCGCCAGCACGTGGCCAACCGGGCCGGCGCCCAGGATGGCAATGTCGTAGACGGACTGAGTCATGCCGGAATTCTACCGTCCACTACAATCGCGGACATTCGAATCCGGGGGGCCCGCAAGCCAGCGCCGCCCGGGGGCGTGCCTACTTTTTCCTGTTTTCCCATGCAGCCAGCCTCGCCTTCCATGTCCGACTCCGCTACCCGCCCGCGCAGCAAGCTCGTGCTGGGCCTGCTTGCCTGCCTGCTGGGCTGGCTGGGGGCGCATTGGTGGTACTTGCGCCGCCGCCATGCCTGGCTGGTGACGCTGGCCGCGGTTGCCTGCCTGGCTGCCGCAACGCAGTTTCCCGTGTGGTACGACAACCCGGCCTTCTTCCTGGCGTTCGTGCCCATGATCGACGGATTCATCGAGGGCGTGGTGTTCAGCCTGATGCCGGACGAAAAATTCGACCGCCTGTACAACCCCGCGCACGGGCGCGTTACGCATACCGGCTGGGGGCCGGTGCTGGTGGCCCTGATGGGCACGCTGGTGGGGGCCATCGTGGGCATGTTCGCCATTGCCATGGTCGTGGTGTACACCTGGACGGCCATGGGCTGGCTGGACGGCTACGTATTCTGAGGGTTCGTTCCGAGTCTTCATCCCGGCCCGCCCGCGGCGAAGCTCGAACCACCACGGTCATTCGCGCATCAGGGCCTCGATTTCGCGCGCATCCACCGGCACGCCGCGGGTGATGAGCTCGCAGCCCTCGTGGGTGATCAGCGCATCGTCTTCGATGCGGATGCCTATGTCGTGGAATTGGCGCGGCACGTCGTCGGCGGCGCGTACATAAATGCCCGGCTCGATGGTCAGCACCATGCCCGGCTCCAGGTTGCGCCACGGGCGGTCCTCCGGGGCGGCCGGGCCGCTGCGATAGTCGCCGGCATCGTGCACGTCGAGCCCCAGCCAGTGCCCGGTGCGGTGCATGTAGTAGCGGGTATAGGCGCCTGATTCGATCACTCCGTCCAGCGATCCTTGCAGCAAGCCTTCGTCGAGCATGCCTTGCGCCAGTACCCGCACCGCGGCCTCGTGGGCGTCGTTCCAGCTGCGGCCCGGCGCGGTAGCCGCGACGGCGGCGGCCTGGGCGGCCGCCGTCAGGTCGTACAGCGCGCGTTGCGGCCCGCTGAAGTGGCCGTTGACCGGAAACGTGCGGGTGATGTCGGACGCGTAGCTGTCGACTTCGCAGCCTGCGTCGATGAGCACCAGCTCGCCGTCGCGCAGCACGGTGTCGCCGGCGGCGTAGTGCAACACGCAGGCATTGGCGCCGGCGGCGACGATGCTGGGGTAGGCAGGTGCCTGCGCGCCATGGCGGCGGAATTCGTACAGCAGCTCTGCTTCCAATTCATATTCGTGCAACCCCGCGCGCGCGGCCCGCATGGCGCGCGCATGGGCGCCGGCGGATATGCGCGCGGCCTGGCGCATGGCGGCGATCTCGCTGGCGTCTTTCACCAGCCGCATGCTGGCCAGCAACGGCCGCAGGTCGTGCACGCGCGCCGGCGGCTGGCGCCGGCCACGGCCTTGCTGCTCGGCTTCGGCCTGCCAGCGGCGCAGCTTGCGTTCCACCGGTCCGGCCGCCGCGAAAGAGCGGTACAGCGCCGGCTGGTCGAGCAGCAGCGCGGGCATTAGCTCGTCGAGCTCTTCGATGGCGTGGGCGTCGTCCATGCCGTAGCGTTCTATCGCCGCTTCGGGCCCGCAACGGTAGCCTTCCCAGATTTCCTGTTCGGGATGCCGGGCGCGGCAAAACAGGATGGCGCGGTCGACGGCGCCCGCTACCAGCACCAGCCAGGCGTCCGGCTCGGTAAAGCCGGTCAGGTAGTAAAAATCGCTGTCGTGCCGGTAGGGGTATTCGGTGTCGCGGTTGCGCACCGCGTGGGGTGCGGTGGCCAGCACGGCGATGCCGCCGCCGGCTGCGCGCAGGTGGTCGAGCACGCGGCGGCGCCGGTTGGCGAAAGGGGCGATGTCGGTGGCGGGCAGGCTCATGGCAAAGGGCTTTCCGGGGCGGGGACAGGCTTACTTTACCTTGCCGGCGGCGTGGCGGGGCGTCATTGCGCCTGCTACAATCCGGGCCACTGTCATTGGGGAGTAGCCATCCTTTGAATCCCCAAAGGAGTCAGCGTCAACAGACTTGGTGGTTTCGTACCCCATGGCGCTGACGGTTCCCGCGCGGCGGCCTTGCCTGCCGCCCCGGGCCAGCCAGGCGAGACCTTTGGCCGCGATGCGTTCACGCCAGCCGGGCGAGCCGCGTCGTCGCGCCATTGGTGTCTGCTCGTCCGGCTATTTGTCATGCTGCTCACCCTGTTCCTGTTTTTCCTGTCGGCGCTGGTCATCTACTTTGCCTGCGAGTATTTCGTCAATGGCATCGAATGGGTCGGCCATCGCCTGAAGCTGGGCGCCACCGCCGTGGGCACGGTATTGGCCGCGTTCGGCACGGCGTTGCCCGAAAGCGCGGTGACTTTCATGGCGGTGGTGTTCGGCGCCACGCCCGAACAAAAAGACATCGGCGTGGGCGCGGCCATGGGCGGGCCCCTGGTGCTGGCCACCCTGGCCTACGCGGTGGTGGGGCTGGCGCTGTGGCGCGGCGGGCGCAGCGCCGCCCGCATCAATGCCGACCAGAAACGGCTGGCGCGCGACCAGGCCTGGTTCATGGGCGTGTTCGTGACCAAGGTCGGCCTGGGGCTGCTGGCGTTCGCCTGGAAGCCCTGGCTGGGTCTGTTGTTCCTGGGTGTGTACGGGTTGTACGTCAAGCGCGAGTTGTCCAGCGATGAAGAATGCCTGGACTGCGACGATCTCGAACCCCTGAAGCTGCGCCCGCGCGACGATGATCCGTCGATGGCCTGGGCGTGTATCCAGACGCTGCTGGCGCTGGCGGTGATTGCCGGCGCTTCGCATATTTTCGTGCGCCAGATCGAGCTGCTGGGCATCGCCATGGGCGCTTCGCCCCACATCGCGGCGTTGCTGCTGGCGCCCGTGGCCACCGAACTACCCGAGATCATGAACGCCCTGATCTGGGTGCGCCAGGGCAAAGAGCGGCTGGCGCTGGCCAATATTTCCGGCGCCATGATGATCCAGGCCACGATACCCAGCGCGCTGGGCATCTTCATGACCCCGTGGCTGCTCGATGGCCCGCTGGTGGCGGCCGGCCTCTTCACGCTGCTGTCGATCCTGCTGCTGTGGCTGCGCTTTCGCCGTGCCGGCATGAGCGTGCCGGTGCTGTCGACGGTGGGCGGGTTCTACGGGCTGTTCGCCCTGTACCTGGGCTGGCACTTCGCGCGCTGACGCCGCGCACGGCGGCGTGTCGTGCGCGGGCGGCAGCGGGCCCACGCCGCACGCCACTGCATGGTGGCGTTGCATTGGGGTGCAAAAACCGGGAAAACCCTTGTTATCAGGCCAAAAGACGCGTAAAATCAATACGTTTACATCATACGGAGTTGCTCTGTGAATACCGATTCCGGCGACAGTAGTCGATCTTGCATCGACGTCGCTGCCTGACAGGATCCACGCAGAAACTCCATCTGCCGCATCCTGCCAGCGCAGGGTGCGGTATGCGGCGGCACGTTCTTTGCCGCCATTGCCCCACCAAACCGCCAGAACCGTCGCTGTGCCATCGCAGCCTGTGCCGGCGCGCGCCTTTTGCGCGCCGCCAGTTGCCGCGAGGGCGCGCGCATTCGCAGCTGCGCTCCCCTGCTTCAGGGAGGTTGCCATGCGTTTATTCGACCTGTTCATGCGCCGCGCCGGTGTCGATCGCGGCGCGCTCAACCGCCGTCCGGGCACGTCGCGCCTGACCATCGAGTGTCCGCGCGATGCCCTGGGCGCCGTCCGCAAGCAGATTTGCCTCGATTTCGGCGCCGCGGGCCTCGATGTGGCGCAGTTCCAGATCGATTCGCGCCGCGATGCCGATTTCGCGTCCGCCTGCATTACCGTCAACTGTCCGCCTGAATTGCGGCCCGAGCTCATGTCGCAGGCACGCCGCCTGCGTGCCAATCCGGCGGTGCGCCACGTGCGTTTCGGCACTTCGGCCCGCGCCTGACCCAGCCGCCGCGCCCCGGCGGCGCGGCTCTACTACAATGCCATGGCGGGCTGCCGCCCGTGTTTCGTCAGGATTTTCGGATTTTCGGCATGGATCGGCTCGGCTGGCTCGTCCCGTGGGAGTTTTCCCCGACCCTGGTGGCTGCCTTCGTGGCGGCCATCGTGCTGTTCGTGCGCGGCCAGCGCGTGCACCGGGTAGGCGCTGCGCGCCAGGTTCTGTTCTGGACCGGCATGGTGCTGTTGTACCTGTCGCTGCACACCCGGCTCGACTACTACGCCGAGCGCATGTTCTTCATCCACCGCATCCAGCACCTGGTGTTGCACCACCTGGGGCCGTTGCTGGTCATGGGCGCCTTCCCGGGCTCGGTCATGCGCGCCGGCCTGCCCATGGCCTGGCGGGCGCGGTTGCGCGACTTCCTGCGCAGCGCGGGCGGCCGCGCGCTGGTGGGCGTGCTCACCAACAAATACCTGGTGCCGGCCCTGTTCGTGTTCCTGGTGCTGGTCTGGCTGATTCCCTCGGTGCAGTTCTATTCCATGCTCGACTGGCGCCTGTACCGGCTGATGAACTGGTCGGTGGTGATCAGCGGCTTCATGTACTGGAACCTGATCCTCGACCGGCGGCCCAGCCCGCCGGCGGCCATGAGCCCGGGCGGCCGGGTGCTGTCGCCCATCCTGACCATGGCGCCGCAGATGGTGGCGGGCGCTGTCATCGCCTTCACCGAATCTGACATCTACCCCTTGTTCGAGCTGTGCGGCCGGGCCATTGCCATGTCGGCGCAAACCGACCAGACCATCGGGGGCCTGACCATGTGGATTCCCGCCGCTATGGTGGAAGTCTTCGGGTTGCTGGTGGCGCTGGGCACCTTGATGCGCCTGTCGGGCAAGGGCCGCCTGCGGCCCGAAGACCGCCAGGCCCGTGCCCGCGCGCGCGAACGCGAGCGGGCCGCCAAGGCGGGGCAGGCCGTCGCCAGCCCCTGAGCGAGGCCGGGCAGCCTACGCCACCAGCCCGTGGTACTTGCGGCCCAGGGCTACCGTGGCCTGGAACATCCCGGCCTTGCTGCCGCAGTCGTAGCGTTGCCCCGCGTAGCGGTGCGCAAACACCGGGCGCGCGCCCAGCAGGGCGGCAATGCCGTCGGTCAGCTGGATTTCATTGCCGGCCCCGATCTGCGTGGCGCGCAGATGGTCGAAGATCTCGGGCTCGAGCACGTAGCGGCCCACCACCGCCAGGGTCGAGGGGGCCTCCTCGGGCGCAGGCTTTTCAACGATGTGCGTGATGCGGGCGGTGCGGTCGTCAATGGGGCGCGCCGCCACGATGCCGTACTTGCGCGTGTCTTCGCGGGGCACATCCTGCACGCCCAGCACGCTGGCGTCATGGGCGTACGACGCGTCGATGAGCTGCTTCAGCACCGGAGTGTCGGCGTCGATCAGGTCGTCGGCCAGCAGCACGGCAAAGGGTTCGTTGCCCACGGCGGGGGCGGCCGTCAGCACGGCATGGCCCAGCCCCAGCGGGGCGGCCTGGCGGATATACAGGCAATTGACATGCGCCGGCAGAATGCCGCGCACCATGGCCAGCAGTTCGTGCTTGCCCTTGCTTTCCAGGTCGGCCTCGAGTTCGGGGGCCGAGTCGAAGTGGTCTTCGATGGCGCGCTTGTTGCGCCCGGTGACGAAGATCAGGTCGGTGATGCCGGCCGCCACGGCTTCTTCCACGGCGTACTGGATTAGTGGCTTGTCGACCACCGGCAGCATTTCCTTGGGCATGGCCTTGGTGGCAGGCAGAAACCGGGTGCCCATTCCTGCGACAGGAAAAACGGCTTTGCGGATTGGGCGCATGAGAACCTCTGGTAGAAAATTGATCGGACCGTCAAACTTTTTCCGGCGGTCGCTATCATATTGCCATGAACCGCAGGCATACGATATTCCGGTATCCCATTGTGAAGCGCGGGCTGGCTGGCGCCCTGAGCCTGGCCCTGGCCCTGCCCGCCGCGCCGGCCCTCGCTCAGCCGGTGGGCCTGCCCTCGATGGGCGCGGCCTCGTCGGCCGATCTGTCGCCCGCGCTGGAACGCCAGCTGGGCGAGGCCATCATGGCCCAGGGCAGGCGCGACCCCACCTATATCAACGATCCTGAGGTCACTCAGTACCTGACCACCATGGGGCGCAAGCTGGCCGTGTATTCGCCCGGCACGGTGCCCGATGTCGAGATGTTCGGCGTGCGGGACCCTGAAATCAACGCTTTTGCCATGCCGGGGGGGTTTATCGGCGTCAACAGCGGCCTGATCGTCTCGTCCACCAGCGAATCCGAGCTGGCCTCGGTGCTGGCGCACGAAATCGGCCACGTCGTGCAGCGCCATATCGCGCGCGGCATGACTCAGCAGAGCCAGAGCGGCGTGGTCATGATGGCCAGCATGGCGGCCGCGCTGCTGGCGGCGCTGGCCGGCGCGGGCGGCAACCTGGCCATGGGGGTGGCTGCCTTCGGCCAGGCCGCCGCCATCAACCGGCAGCTGGGTTTCTCGCGCGATGCCGAGCGCGAGGCCGACCGCGCCGGATTCCAGATGCTTACCAAGGCCGGCTACGATCCCAACGGCATGGTGCGCATGTTTTCGCGCCTGATGAGCGCCTCGCGCCTGAACGAAGGCATGGGCGGCGGCGCGTGGGCCAGCACCCACCCGCTGTCCATCGAGCGGATGTCCGACATCCAGAACCGCGCCCGCAACCTGCCGGCCGAGCGCCACGCCGACAGCGACGACTTCTGGTACGTGCGAGCCAAGATGCGCGTCATCCAGGGGCGTGATGCCGTCAGCCTGCGCACGGCCGGCCAGCAATTGCAGGACGAGGCGCGCACGCTCACCGGCGTGCGCCAGTCGGCGGCCTACTACGGGCTGGCGCTGCAGGCTTTCCAGCGCAACAACCTGGACGAGGCCCGGCGCTATCTTGACCAGGCAGGCGCGGACCGCAGCCCGCAGCTGGCGCGGCTGGGCATTGACCTCGCGGCCGCCAGCAAAGACAACGCAAAGGCCCTGGATCTGGCCACGGCCGCCATCAGGCGCTGGCCGCAGCAGCGAGCCCTGGGCATCGCCTACGCCCAGGCCCTGCAGGGGGTGGGCCGGCATGCGGACGCGCAGGCCTACCTGCGCGACCGCATCAAGCAATGGGGAGACGACGAGCCCGGTCTGTACCAGATGCTGGCGCAAAGCGAAGAGCACAACGGGCAGCCAGTGCAGGCGCGCCGCGACATGGCGCGCTATTACGTGCTAACCGGCGCCTACGCGGCGGCCGAGTCGCAGCTACAACAGGCGCGCGGCCTGTCCAAGGATTTCTACGAACAGTCGCAGATCGACGTGCAGATACGCGAAGTGAAAGACAAACTGGCCGCCGAACGCGATCTCCTCGAACGCTTCAAGGGCTGACCGCAGGGCGTAATCCGGGCCAGGTGTCTGGCTCCGCAGGTGCCAGACACCGTACGGCTAAGACGACCCTGGCATGCAACGGTGTCAGGCACCTTCGCAGCCAGACACCTGCTCTAGGGGAGTGGCCGGGCGCCTGGCACCGAAGGTCCATGCAGGGCGTAATCCGGGCCAGGTGTCTGGCTCCGCAGGTGCCAGACACCGTATGGCTAAGACGACCCTGGCATACAACGGTGTCAGGCACCTTCGGAGCCAGACCCCTGATCTGGGGGGGGCCGGGCGCCTGGCACGGAAGGTCCATGCAGGGCGTGATCCGGGCCAGGTGTCTGGCTCCGCAGGTGCCAGACACCGTACGGCTGAGACGGCCCTGGCATGCAAGGGTGTCAGGCACCTTCGGAGCCAGACTGATCTGCGACCCTCTGGCAACCGCGCCGCTTTGGACGGCTTATCGCCCAGTCTCGAAGAAACGCCCCAGCCGCTGCGGCAGCCAGCTCAGGTGGGCGGGGAAGGGGCCGGTGGGAAAGCCGGCATGCCCGCCTTCGGCCGGCTGGTGCAGCAGCACGTGGGCCGAGCAGTCGCGCGGCACGGGCAGGGCGCTTTCGGGCAGGAAGGGGTCGTTGCGCGCGTTCAGCACCAGCGTGGGCACGGCGATGCTGGCCAGCCACGGTTTGCTCGAGGCGCGCGTCCAGTAGTCGAGCGCATTGCGAAAGCCGTGCATCGGGGCCGTGTAGGCGTCGTCGAAGTCGCGCAGGTCGCGCGCATGGGCGATGCGCATGACGTCGATGGCGCCCGGAAAGCGCCGCGCCTTTTCCAGCACCTTGTGCTTCATGGTTTTCAGGAAGTGCGCGCTGTAGAGACGGCGGTTGATGAACCCGCGCGACAGCGTCGTACCGCCGGCCACCAGGTCAAGCGGCACCGACACGCCGGCGCACGCCGCCAGCCACGACACATTGCTGCCTTGCTCGCCCAGGTACTTGAGCAGCGCGTTGCCGCCCAGCGACACGCCCACGGCATGCCAGCGCGCGTGCGGGATGCGGGCGCGCACGGTGTCGAGCATGAAGCCGACTTCGGTGGAATCTCCCGAGTAATACGCGCGCGCCAGCCGGTTGGGCGTGCCCGAGCAGCCGCGGAAGTGCGCCACCGCCACGATCCAGCCGCGCGCCCGGAAATGATGGGCGATAGACTGCGCATAGCGGCTGGTGCTGCCGCCTTCCAGCCCGTGCAGCAGCAGCAGCGCAGGCGTGTCTGGGGTTTGGGGCAGCGAGGGCCAGTCGGCCTCGGTGATCCAGCGGGCGGCGGCGGTCCTGCCGGCCACCACGGGGGCGGCGTTGTCGATGGGGTGTCCGTCCGGGCCCTTGTGCGGAAACAGCCCCGGCCCGGTCCAGTCAATGTCGATGAAATCGGTATCGGGCGTGTCGACGCGCTGGCGCACGAACGCGATTTGATGATGCTGGGCCACGAAGGCGGCATAGATCGTCTGGCTATGGCGATCGGGCAGCCAGGCGGGAACGGGGCAGGGCGAGGTATCGAGTCGGGCGGTGGCCAAGCGATGCACCCGGGGTCAGTGCAGCCGGTCGGGCACGTCGTGCAGGTCGAGTACCCCGGCATCTGCGGGCGCCGGCGACGCGTGGTGCACGACCATGCGCCATCCCGTGGGCCCCTTGTGATAGATGTTGGTGGCGTAGCAGTTGGCGTACTGCACGCCGCCGCGCGCGCGCACGGCCACCTGTTCGACCAGCGTGTGCACCGAGCACATCATGCTTTGCATGGCCAGCGGGCGCAGCGGCCGGATATGCAGCGGCCCGGCCGCCAGCGTCTGTTGCCAGGACTCCTGCACGGCCGTATGGCCGACCGCGCGCAGCCCGCCCGGATGGATGCAGACGATTTCCTCGTCGTCGGCCCAGATCTGCATCAGGCGGACGACGTCGGCTTGCTCGAGCGCTTCGTAGAACGCTTGCTCGGCTTCTTCGGGCGTGGCGAACATGGGGCGTTCAGTGGCCGCGGACGACGGTGCCCGGTTTCAGGCGGTATTCGGCGCCACAGTAGGCGCAGCGCGCCGAACCGGTGTGGGTGATGTCGAGGAACACGCGCGGATGCATGCTCCAGAGGGGCGCCTTGGGGCCCGGGCAGTACACGGGCAGGTCTTCGGCGCCGATTTCGATGGTTTCGTGCGAGGTCGCGGCGGCGGGAGCGGCGGCGGTCATGAGGTTTCCTGGAAAAAACGTAAGGTGGAAGAAAGCGGCGGATCAGACCGGGGTGAGCCAGTGCGCGTACTTGGCATTGCGCCCGCTGACCAGGTCGAAGAACGCCGTCTGCAGTTTTTCGGTGACCGGCCCGCGCCGGCCCGCGCCGATCTTGCGGTTGTCGACTTCACGGATGGGTGTGACTTCGGCGGCGGTACCCGTGAAGAAGGCTTCGTCGGCGATGTAGATGTCGTCGCGCGTCAGGCGCTTGGTGACCACGGGAATGCCCAGATCGGCGGCCAGCGCATGCACGGTGGACCGGGTAATGCCGGTCAGGGCCGAGGCGATTTCGGGTTCGCACAGCACGCCGTCTTTGACGATGAAGACGTTTTCGCCCGCGCCCTCGGCCACGAAGCCTTCGGTGTCGAGCAGCAGGGCTTCGTCGTAGCCGTCTTGCAGGGCCTCGGCGTTGGCGATGATGGAGTTGGCGTAGGTGGTGGCCACCTTGGCGCGCGGCATGGTGACGTTGACGTGCTGGCGCGCGTACGACGACACTTTCACGCGGATGCCCTGCGCCAGGGCTTCTTCGCCCAGGTAGGCGCCCCAGGGCCAGGCCGCGATGGCCACGTGCACCTTGGCGCCCTTGGGCGATACGCCCATTTTTTCCGAGCCGTAGAACACCAGCGGGCGCAGGTAGCAGGATTCGAGCTGGTTGGCCCGCACGACCTCGCACTGCGCGGCGTTCAGCGTGTCAGGGTCGAACGGCATGGGAATCTGGTAGATGTGCGCCGAGTTGCACAGCCGCCGGGTGTGGTCTTGCAGGCGGAAGATAGCGGTTCCGGCGTCGGTTTTGTAGGCGCGCACGCCTTCGAACACCGACAGGCCGTAATGCAGGGAGTGGGTCAGGACGTGCGTGGTGGCGTCGCGCCACGGCACCAGCTTGCCGTCGTACCAGATGAAACCGTCACGGTCCGCCATCGACATGGTATTCCCCCCTTGAAAGAGGCGCCTATTGTATCAAGCGGCAAGGGTACAATGCCGCGTTTCAGCGCCAGGGCCGCGGGCGCCGCCCGGCTTGGCGCCGCGCCGGGCGAGCTGGCGTGCGTGTATGTGCCTTCTTTGATGAATTCCATGCCGTCCAGTTCCGTTTGCCAGGGGGCGCCAGGTGCCCGCTGACCCTGCCGCCATGCCCGAAGACCCCCGCCTGGTGCGCCAGGAGCGCATCGCGGCATTCCGCGAGGGCCTGCATGCCCTGATGCCGGCCCTGATCGCCACCGCCACCTGGGGCCTGGTCACCGGGGTGGCCATGGTCAAGTCGGGCCTGACCGAATCCATGGCCTTGGCCATGACCCTGCTGCTGTATGCCGGGTCGGCCCAGTTGACGTCGCTGCCGCTCATTGCCAGCGGCGCGCCCCTGTGGCTCATTTTCATGGCGGGCAGCGTGGTCAACCTGCGCTTCATTATTTTCGGCGCCGCCCTGCATCCCTACTTTCGCCATCTGTCCTGGCCGCGCCGCCTGGGGCTGGGGTATTTCACGACCGACATGGGTTTCGTGCTGTTCATGCCGCGCTTCGGCGACGCCGCCGAACGGGGCACGCGCGAGCAGTTGTGGTATTTCCTGGGCACCATCGCCCCGGGCTGGGTGGTGTGGCAGTCGTCGTCGATTGCCGGCATCTACCTGGGCACGCTGGTGCCCACGGCCTGGTCGCTCGACTTCGCCGCGGTACTGGCGCTGCTGGCCATCACGGTGCCGCTGGCCAATTCCCGCCCCATGCTGGTGTCCATGCTGGCCGCCGGGCTGACCGCCTGGGTCGGCCAGCTGCTGCCCCTGCGGCTGGGCCTGGCGGCCGCGGTGATCGTCGGCATCCTGGCCGGCATCGCCGCCGAGCGGTATTTCCACAAGGTGGCGCGCCCATGAGCTTCTGGCCCTCGGAAATCTACGTCTATTCCGCCATCCTGTTGCTGGCGCTCTGCAGCGTGCTGACCCGCGCGGGCTTCATGCTGTTCGGCGACTACGTGCCGCTGCCCGATGGCGTGCGCCGCGCCCTGCGCTATGCCCCGGCGGCGGCCCTCACGGCCATCATCGTGCCCGACCTGCTGCCCTGGAAAGCCGGGGCGGGTCCAGCCTTCGACTACCGCCTGGTGGCCGCCACGGTAGCGGTCGTGGTGTTCCTGCGCACCCGCAGCGCGGTGCTGGTTATCGTGGCAGGCATGCTGGTGCTCTGGACGCTGCGCTGGCTCGCCGGCTAGGCCTCTGGGCCGGCTGCGCTAAAATAAAGTTATCCACAGCAATCCGGGCTTGGCAGCATACTCGTTTTGTTCTTTTTCATTGCCCCGGCATCTGCCCATCCTGATGACTGACTCCACTACCCCCGAAGCTCCCAGCACCGACGCGCCCACCCCGACTTTCGCCGACTTCGGACTGCACCCGCAACTGCTCCAGTCGGTCGCCGACACCGGATACACCACCCCGACGCCCATCCAGGCGCAGGCCTTGCCTGCCGTGATGGCCGGGCGCGATGTCATGGGCGCGGCGCAAACCGGCACCGGCAAGACGGCGGCCTTTACGCTGCCCATCCTGCATCGCTTGATGCCGCTGGCCAATACCAGCGCATCGCCGGCGCGGCATCCGGTGCGCACGCTCATCCTGACCCCCACGCGCGAACTCGCCGACCAGGTCTACGAGAGCGTCAAGCGCTACAGCAAGCACACGCCGCTGCGCTCGGCCGTGGTGTTCGGCGGGGTTGATATCGGGCCCCAGAAAGAGGCGCTGCGGCGCGGCTGCGAAATACTGGTGGCCACGCCGGGCCGCCTGCTCGACCACGTCGAGCAAAAAACCGTCAACCTCAGCCAGGTGGGCATCCTGGTGCTGGACGAGGCCGACCGCATGCTCGACATGGGCTTCCTGCCCGACCTGGACCGCATCGTCAGGCTGCTGCCGGCGCAGCGCCAGGGGCTGCTGTTCTCGGCCACTTTCAGCAACGAAATCCGCAAGCTGGGCCGCACCTACCTGAATCAGCCGGTCGAAATCGAAGTCGCCGCGCGCAATGCCACGGCCGATACGGTCAGCCAGATCGCCTACCAGATGCCCAGCGACGCGAAGCGCGCCGCGGTGGTGCACCTGGTGAAGTCGCGCGGGCTGAAGCAGGTGATCGTGTTCTCGAACACCAAGATCGGCACGGCGCGCCTGGCGCGCGAACTCGAACGCGACGGCGTGCGGGCCGAATCCATCCACGGCGACAAGAGCCAGGCCGACCGCATGAAGGCGCTTGACGCCTTCAAGGCCGGCGAGCTCGAAGTGCTGGTGGCCACTGACGTGGCCGCCCGCGGCCTGGACGTGGCCGGCGTGCCCTGCGTCATCAACTACGACCTGCCGCACAACGCCGAAGACTACGTGCACCGCATTGGCCGCACCGGCCGCGCGGGCGCCTCGGGCGAAGCCATTGCGCTGTTCACGGCCGACGAAACCCGCTACCTGCAAGACATCGAAAAGCTCACCAAGCGGCCGGTGCCGCGCGGCACGCTCGACGTGCCCCGCGACCTGGTGGCGCGCAGCCACACGCGCGATACGCGCGACGGCCGCGATGCCCGGGGCCGCGGCCGCGAGCGGCGCGGGTCTTCGCAGGCCTACGGCGCGCCGCAGCAGCCGGTGGATGATTTTTTCTACAAGCCGTACGAGCCGGCCGCGCCCGCGGCTGACCAGGCCGAGCCAAAAACGGAATCGCGCAGCAGCACGCCCAAGCGCCAGGTGGCGGTGCTGCTGGGCGGCAGCCGCAAGCCCTGAGTCCGCCCAGCCGCTACTGCGCCAGCAGCGCGGGCACGTCGGGCAGGCCGGTGGCCACCGCGGGGCTGTCGGGCCCCAGGCTGTCGAGCAGCCGCTCCAGGTGGCCGATGTGCGGCAGCATCGGACCATAAAACACCACGCGCCCGCCCACCTGCACCAGCAGCGTGGGAAAGTTCTCGACATCTTCGTCGCCGAGCAGGTCGGGGTGGTCTTCGATGTCGATCCATGCAAACACCCGTTGGGGCTGAGCGTCGGCCAGGGCCGCCAGCCGCGGCCGGTATTGGCCGCAGGTATCGCACCAGGCCGCGCAAAAGCAGGCTACCAGCCAGGTGTCGGGGCCGCCGTCGGCCAAGGCGGCGCGCAGCGCGGGGGTGTCGGTTCCGGGAACGAGCAGGGGCATGGCATCAAATCGCAGCGTGTTTGAGACTATGATACCCGGCATGTCTACCGACAGGTTCGCCTCATGATTCCTCCCCGCCCCGATCCCGCGGCGCCCACGCCGGCCCGCGCCGCCGCGGCAGGCGCGGCCGGCGTTGCCCAGGCGTTCAAGCGCGCGCTGGTGTCGCAGTGCCATCCCAATATGCTGTTCGCGGTGCTGCTGCCGTTCGTCATCGCGCTGCTGGGCGCGTTGCTGCTGGTGTGGCTGTTCTGGACTCCGCTGACCGACTGGCTCAACCTGCAGGCGTCGCAGTGGCAGTTCGTCAACAACGTCGATGCCTGGCTGGTGGGCATCGGGCTGTTCTCCATCAAGCTGTATTTCATTCCTGTCATTGCAGCGGCCATCCTGCTGCCGGTATCGGGCATTCTGGGGCTGGCCATCGCCGCCGTATTCGTCATGCCGCTTGTGCTGCGCCACGTCGGCGCGCGCGAGTACGCCGGGGTGACGCGCCAGGGGCGCAATGCCACGGCGTACAGCGTCTGGAACGCCATCTGGGTCAGCGCGATATTCGCCATCGGCTGGGTGCTGACACTGCCATTCTGGCTGATCCCACCCATGGCGGTGATCTTGTCGGTCTTCTGGTGGGCGTTCGCGTTTTCGCGCATGCTGCGCGTCGATGCCATCGTCGAGCATGCCAGCCCCGCCGAGCGCCGCATCCTGCTCGAACGCCACAATACCGGCTTCTGGACCATCGGCCTGATCTGCTCGTTGCTGAACCTGCTGCCGCCCGCGTGGATCATCCTGCCCGTGTACTCGGGCCTGGTGTATGCGCATTACGGGCTTGAAGCCTTGCGCCGCCTGCGCCAGGAACGCGTCATCGAAGCCTGACCCCTTCCACTTACCAGACACCATGGCTGCTTCCACTTCCCGCCGCATCGGCCTGATCATCGTGGGCGATGAAATCCTGTCCGGCCGCCGCCAGGACAAGCACTTCGCCAAAGTCGTCGAGCTGCTGGCCGCGCGCGGCCTGCAACTGTCGCATGTCGAAATCCTGCCCGATGACCGCGCGGCGCTGACCGCGGCCCTGCGCCGCAGCTTTGCCTCGGGCGACATCGTGCTGTCGTGCGGCGGCATCGGGGCCACGCCCGACGACCACACCCGCCAGGCCGCCGCCGCCGCGCTCGATGTGCCGCTGCAATTGCATCCCGACGCCGAGCAGGCCATCGCGCTGCGGGTGGCCGAGATGGTGGCCAAGGGGCAGGGCTCCCCCGACATGAGCACCCCCGAGAACCAGCACCGCCTGCAGATGGGCATGTTCCCCGCCGGCAGCGAGATCGTGCCCAACCCCTACAACCGCATCCCGGGCTTTTTCATCCACGATCACACCTTCGTGCCGGGTTTTCCGGTCATGGCCTGGCCCATGCTCGAATGGACGCTCGACACGCGCTACGCTGCCCTGCATCACCAGGTGGCGCACGTCGAGCACTCATTCCTGGTGTTCGGCATGCCCGAATCGCGCATCGCGCCGGTGATGCAGGTCATCGAGCAGCGTTGGGCCGCGGTGCGCGCTTTCAGCCTGCCCAGCGTGGGCGAGGCTGGCGGCCCGCCGCACATCGAACTGGGCGTCAAGGGCGACCCCGGTCCGGCCGCCGAGGCGCTGGCATTTCTGCAGCAAGAAGTGCAGCGGCTGGGGGGCCGGCTGGCCCCCTGAACAGGGCCGCCACAGGCGCCAGACGGGGAAACGGGTTGCCAAATCGGCTGCGAGATTTCACAATACGGGAAATCAGCCTCATGGTGCGCCGCGGCATCCGTCCCCGCGCCGGGGGCGCATCTGTGACCCGCGTTAACCAACCATTGTGACTTCCACCATGTCAGCCACCGCGCCGGGCTCGGACAGCGAGCATGCCCCGGGCCAGTCTCCTATTGCCATCCAGGTCATCGAACGCGCCATGCGCCTGCTCGACGCGCTGGCGGCCCACTCCGACCCGGTCACCCTGAAAGAGCTGTCCGCCACCACCGGGCTGCACGCGTCTACGGCGCATCGCATTCTTAACGACCTGGTCGTGGGCCGCTATGTCGAGCGCGTCGACAACGGCTTGTACCAGCTGGGCATGCGCCTGCTCGAACTCGGCTCGCTGGTGAAAGGGCGCCTGAACGTGCGCGAGGCCGCCATTTCGGCCATGCGCTCGCTGCACAAGCTTACCGGCCAGACCATCAACCTGTCGGTGCAGCAGGGCGACGAAATCGTCTACATCGACCGGGCCTGGAGCGAGCGGTCGGGCATGCAGGTGGTGCGCGCCATCGGCGGACGGGCCCCGCTGCATCTCACGTCCACCGGCAAGCTGTTCCTGTCCACCATCGACAGCCGCCAGGTGCGCGCCTATGCGCTGCGCACCGGGCTGGCCGGACACACCCGCAACAGCCTTACCGATCTCGAACGCCTCGAGCGCGAGCTGGCCCTGGTGCGCCGGCATGGCTACGCGCGCGACAACGAAGAACTCGAAATGGGCGTGCGCTGCATCGCGGCCGGCGTTTTCGACGACACCGGCAAGCTGGTGGCCGGCCTGTCGATCTCGGCGCCGTCCGAGCGCCTGCAAGACGAATGGATCCAGGCCCTGGTCGAGGCCGCCCGCAATATTTCCGAAGCCCTGGGCTACGAGCCCACGGTTACCGCCAACCACACCGGCAAGGGCCTGGCGCCGCATGCGGTGCGCACGTAATCCGCCTCCCTGGCCGGGCAACTGGCGAGATCCGCCAAACTTGACGCCGGGCAATCCGGCCGCTCCGCAATAAAAAACCCCTGGCAAGCCAGGGGTTCCAGGGGCCCGAGGGCCAGTATTATTGGTTTTATTGTTTCGGTACGCCAGCCTTCTTGAACAGCTCGGCCCACTGCGGCACTTGCTGCTTGACCTTGGCTTCGAGCGCCTTGGGGTTGGCGTCGTCGTTCAGCACTTCGGCGCCCAGGCCCGCCATGCGTTCCTTGAACTTCGGGTCTGCCAGGCCGGCCTGCAGGGCCTTGACCAGCTTGTCGACGACCGGCTGCGGCGTGCCCTTCGGTACCCACATGCCGTGCCAGATACCCACTTGGAAGCCCTTGAAGCCCGATTCGTCCATGGTAGGCAGGTCGGGCAGCGTGGGCACGCGCTTCAGGCTGGTGACCGCATAAGCCTTCACCTTGTGGCTGGTGATGTACTGGGTGGTGTTGGTGGTCTGGTCGCACAGCATGTCGACCTGCTTGCCCAGCAGGTCGTTCATGGCCGGGCCCGTACCCTTGTAGGGAACGGTCAGCAGATCGACGCCCAGGGCATCGACCAGCATGGTGCCGCACAGGTGGCTGGCGGCGCCGATGCCGGCGTTGGCCAGCGAAACCTTGTCTTTATTGGCCTTGACGTAGTCGACCAGCTCTTTGATGTTGTTGGGCGGGAAATCTTCGCGGGCGATGATGGTCATGGGAACGTCGACCACCAGGCCCACCGGCTCGAAGCTGGTGAAGGGATCGTAGCCCGGGTTCTTGTACAGGGAGGCCGCCGTGGTGAAGCCCAGGTGCATCAGCAGCACGGTGTAGCCGTCGGGTTCGGCGCGCGCCACGAACGAGCTGCCGATGGTGCCGCCCGCGCCGGTCTTGTTTTCGACCACGACGGACTGGCCCAGGGTGGGCCGCATGGCTTCGGCCAGCGACCGTGCCACGTTGTCGGTGGGGCCGCCCGCCGAGAACGGGACGACCATGTTAATGGCCCGTTCCGGATATTCAGCGTGGACAGCGCCGGCTGCGAGCAGGGCGCCGGCGGCCAGCAATGCCGAAAGCGTACGGGGGATGAATGTCATGAGGTCTCCTGTGCCGCAGGGTGCGCGGCGGTGTTTTCACTTGGGCTGACGAGCCTTTCTTGGAGTGTCATCAGCTGGCAGCCAGTGTAGAAAACAAATAGGGGGTCCGTCACCGGGTATTTCCCCCGATCCTGCGGCGGCGCAAACCTGTAAATGCTGCGACGCGTCAAAAATGCTTGACACGCGGTTCCAGGCCCGTAAAATGTGGTTTGTGCAGTGCAACAAACGCGCCGGCGATAGCTCGCAATACCCGCTACCGGGCCGTTTGCACCCCCTAGCGAAGCATCATTATCTGCCGGCACGCCCCCGGCCCACTACCGGAGATCTACATGACCGCCATTCCGCAACAAGTTCTGGACCGCCAGAAATCCGCCCTGAATACCCTGGCTGCCACCCAGGCCACCCTGTTCGCCGGCTTCGAAAAGCTGGTCGACCTGAACCTGAAGGTGGTCAAGGCGACGCTGGACGAAGTCGCCCAGACCTCGCAGCAGGCCATTGCCGTCAAAGACCCGCAGGAAGCCGCCGCGTTCGCCACCGCCCTGGTGCAGCCGGGCGCCGAAAAGGCCCTGGCCTACGGCAAGCACGTGTATGACATCGTCGCCGGCGTGCAAGGCGAACTGGCCAAGCTGGCCGAAGCCCAGATCGCCGAAGGCCAGCAGCAAGTGGCCGACGCCGTCGAACAGTTTTCGAAAAACGCCCCCACCGGCTCGGAAAGCGCCGTGGCGCTGCTGAAGTCGTCGCTGGCCACCGCCAACGGTGCCTATGAATCGCTGACCAAGGCCGCCAAGCAGGCTGCTGAAGTCGCCGAGTCGAACCTGAACGCCGCCGCGAACGCCACGTTCAAGGCCGCCACCGAGGCTGCCGAGGCCGCCACCAAGGCGCCGCGCAGCCGCCGCGCAGCCTGATATGGCTGGCCGGGGCTGTTGCCGCCGGCCAGACTGTAGTACTGTTGAGTGACAGAGCAGAGCTGGAATTAGCCACCCCCCGGGGTGGCTTTTTTTATTTGCCGTCTGCTTTGATAGCGCTCACGCATTCGCCCACCAGCGCCGGCCCGCGGTAGATCAGCCCGGTATACAGCTGCACCGCGTTGGCGCCCGCGTCGATTTTCTCGCGGGCCTGGCGGCCCGACAGAATGCCGCCCACCCCGATGATGGCCGCGCCAGGCCCCATGCGCTGGCGCAGGCGGGCGATGACGGCCAGCGACAGCGCATGCACCGGCGCGCCCGACAGGCCGCCGGCCTCGTTGGCATGGGGCTGCCCGGCCACGGCATCGCGCGACAGCGTGGTGTTGGTGGCAATGACGCCATCGACGCCGTAGCGCGGCAGGATGTCGGCGATGGCGTCGATCTGCGCTTCGCTCAGGTCGGGGGCGATTTTCACGGCCAGCGGCACGTGGCGCTGGTGGCGGTCGGCCAGTTCGGCGCGCTTGTCGCGCAATTGCGCCAGCAGCGCCGACAATTCATCGCCGCCTTGCAGGGCGCGCAGGTTCTGCGTGTTGGGCGACGAAATATTCACGGTGACGTAATCGGCGTGCGGGTACACGCCTTCCAGCCCCAGCAGGTAGTCGTCGGCTGCCCGCTCGATAGGGGTGTCGGCATTCTTGCCGATATTCAGCCCCAGCACGCCGCCCTGGGCGCGCCACTGGCTGCGCTGCACATTGGCGATGAAAGCGTCCAGGCCCTGGTTGTTGAAGCCCAGGCGGTTGATCAGCGCCTGGGCGCGCGGCAGGCGGAACATGCGGGGCTTGGGGTTGCCCGGCTGCGCCCGCGGCGTAACAGTGCCCACTTCGACGAATCCGAAGCCCAGGTTGCCCAGGGCATCGATATAGGCGCCGTTTTTGTCCAGGCCGGCGGCCAGCCCCACGGGGTTGTCCAGCGCCAGCCCCATCAGGGTGGCGGGCGCCTGCGGGCGCGCGCGCAGCAGCCTGCGCGTGGCCCCGCAATCGTAGGCGCGTTGCAGGCCGGCCAGCGTGACTTCATGGGCGGTTTCCGCGTCCATGGTGAACAGGGCCGGGCGCGCGAGGGGGTAGGCTTGGAACAGGATCGACATGGGGCGCAATTGTAGCCAGTTTGCGCCGTCGCGAGCGGGTCAGAGCGTGCCGGGCGGCGGCGCTTGCCAGGCGCCGTCCAGGTATAGCTGCAACGGCTTGAAGCCCGACTTGTAGGCCATCTTGCGGCTGTCGCGGATCCAGTAGCCCAGGTACAGCCAGGGCAGGTCCAGGGTGCGGCACTGCTCGATCTGCCACAACACGTTGTAGGTGCCCAGGCTGCCGCGCGCGGCCGGATCATAGAACGTGTACACCGAGGACAGGCCGTCGTCGAGCACGTCAATGATCGACACCATGGCCAGCGTGCCTTCGGCATCGCGGAATTCGACCAGGCGCGTGTTGACCCGGCTGGTAAGCAGGAACTGCGCGTACTGCGTGCGGCTGTCGTCGTCCATGCCGCCGCCGGGGTGGCGGCCCTGCTGGTAGCGGGTGTATAGGTCGTAGTGCTCGGGTGACCAGGCCAGCTCCGCCACGAAGGCGCGCAGCCCCTGATGGCCTCGCCACGCGCGCCGCTGGCTGCGATTGGGCGCGAAACGGGCCGTGTCCACGCGCACCGGCACACACGCCCGGCAATTGTCGCAATGGGGCCGGTAGGTGAACAGCCCGCTGCGCCGGAATCCCTGTTCCACCAATTGCGAGTACGCGCCCGCGTTGATCAGGTGCCCTGGCGCGGCCACCTGCGATCGCGCCTGCTGCCCGGGCAGATAGCTGCACGGGTAGGGCGCAGTGGAATAAAACTGCAGGGTGGCGAAAGGAAGTTCTTTGAGCTGGCTCATGGGCGGCCCGCCAGGAATCGGGCCGGGCGGACATGGCTACATCTTAACGCCGAAGCGGGTCAGTACAGCAAGGCCGACAGCGGGGCGGGGTGCAGTCGGCCCTGGCTGTCCAGGCGCCCCGACTGCCAGGCGGGCGCAGGCCCGGCAACTGCCTGGCGCACGTGTTCCACGAAGCGGGCGCGCGACACCGGCCGGGCGCCCAGGCTGGCAAGGTGCCGCGTCTGCTGCTGGCAGTCGATCCATTCGACGCCGGCCCGCCGCAGGAACGCCACCAGATAGGCCAGTGCGACTTTCGAGGCGTCGGGCACGCGGGTGAACATCGATTCGCCGAAGAACATGCGGCCCAGGCTGATGCCGTACAGGCCGCCCGCCAATTCGCCGTCGATCCAGGTTTCGACGCTATGCGCCACGCCGGCGGCGTGCCAGGCGCGGTAGGCCTGCCGCATGTCCGCGGTGATCCAGGTGCCGGCCTGCCCGTCGCGCGGCGCGGCGCATTGCGCCACCACGGCGTCGAACTCGGTGTCGACGCGCACCTGCAGGCGCGGCAGCAGCGCGCCTTCTTCGCGCGCGATCTGGCGCAGCAGCTTGCGCAGCGAATGCGAAGGCGCGAAATCCGCGCACGCCAGCACCATGCGCGGATCGGGGCTCCACCACAGAATCGGCTCGCCTTCGCTGTACCACGGAAAAATGCCGTTGGAGTATGCGGCGGTCAGGCGTTCCAGCGACAGGTCGGCGCCCGCCGCCAGCAGGCCCGCCGGGTCGGACAGTGCATGCTCGACGGGCGGGAAGGGCGTGTCGGGGGATAACCAGGGCAGCTTCAAGATCAGCGATGCGATTCGAGGGTGTAGCGATGGGTGCCGAAGCTGCCGCGCCGGCGGTCCTCCAGGAACTGTTTCAGGGTGGTGGCCACCGTGCGGAACGACAGGTCTTCCCAGGGGATGTCGGCCTCGTCGTAGTAGCGCGCTTCCAGGCTTTCGGGGCCGGGGTCGAGCTCGGGATCCAGCGCGCGGGCCAGATAGAACAGGTGAACCTGCTCAATCTGCGGCACATCGATGATCGTGAACAACTGGCCCAGCTCGATGCGCGCGCCCGATTCTTCCAGGGTTTCGCGCGCCGCGCCTTGCGCGGTGCTTTCGCCGAGCTCCATGAAGCCCGCCGGCAGGGTCCAGGTGTCGTAGCGGGGTTCGATGGCGCGCCGGCACAGCAGGATGCGGTTTTCCCAGACGGGCACCGTGCCCACTACCATGCGCGGATTCTGGTAGTGGATGGCGCCGCAGTGGTCGCAGATGTCGCGTTCGCGATTGTCGCCATCCGGCACCCGGCGGTTGATGGGGGAGCCGCACTGGCTGCAGAAGCGTGCCCGGCGCGGGGCTGGGAAGTACGTCGGAGGCGATTGGGCGGTCATGCCGTCGATTCTAACGGCAGTCGGGCCGCCTGTTGCGCGGCGCGTCGCGTTCAGGCGCGCGGGTTGGCCACGAAGGCCAGGCGGGCAGGAATGTCGGCTTGCGCGACGTCCAGATACAGCGGGGCGGGAGCCGGCAGGGCAGGGTGCAAAACCGGCATGCCCGCGGCGGCCGATTCCAGCGCATCGGCCAACGGCCGGCCCTGCGCATCGCGTAATGAGTCGAGCAGCGCAGGCAGTTCGCGGCCTTCAACCATGGCCGGCCCCGCATCGGTCTGCGCGTACAGGCGCCCCGTGTCGTCCAGCAGCCAGGCTGTCACCGCCCGCACCGTCCGGCCGGTATGCGTGACCAGGCCGACGCCGTCGTCGGCGCGGCGCAGCAGGAACGGCGCGGCATCCAGGCGCACGTACACGCGCTGCGGGCCATTCTGGAAAAACCAGCGGCCTGCTTCGTCACGATCGTAATTGCGGCCGATGAAATCCAGGATCTGGGTGTTTTCGATGGATTCGCCAGGCCCGCCGCCGGTGGCGTCGCCCAAAGGATGCAGGCGCCAGCGTCCGCGTTCGTCCAGTGACAGCCAGCCGTACACGGCGGGAACATTGGGCCATTTGGCCAGGGCGGCTCTGACGGAGGAATCCATGGGTGGGCGGCAAGATGCCGCGGGCCGGCGGCCCGCGTGTCTCGCCATTTAACCAGAATGCCCGTGCACCGGGGCGCTGGCGCTACACGCTGACGGCAGCTTCGCGCGCCATGGCGGGCCAGCCCAGCGTCGCGCCGCGCGAGATGGCGGCATAGACGGCTTCGGTGCGGTTATGCACGTGCAGGCGCTGGTACACGGTTTCCGCATGCACCTTGGCCGTGGTGACGGCAATGTTCAGGTCGCGCCCGATCGCTTTCAATGTATAGCCGCGCGCCAGCAGTACCAGCACTTCGTACTGGCGCGGGGTCAGCCCCAGCGCCTGGCCTTCATGGTGCATGAACTGAAGCTCGCGCGGCGCCGTACAGGCCGCGTCGGCATCGGCCGCAGGCTGGCAGGGCGCGTCGAGGTGTTCGGCCCCACGCCTGCCGATGCCTTGCGCGGGAAAGAACATGCCGCCAGCCAGCACCAGTCTGATCGACGCCTGCAGCATTTCGGCGGGGGCGTCGGTGGGCACGCACCCCACGACGCCGGCCGGCAGGCCGTTGGCCCAAGGCGCGACGCCTCGGCTGCTGACCAGCAGCAGAATGGCCTTGGGCATGTACGTCAGCCTGGCCATGGTCACGGCCTGGTGCACGTCGTCCAGGTCCAGCACGGACAGCAGCATCAATTCATATCCCTGCTCGCGCCATGGCTCGACAGGCATGTCGAGGTAGGCGGAACCGTCAATGCGCCAGCCGGGTGCGGCCTGCGCAGTGGCCTGGAGAATGCCTTGCCGTATCCACGGCCGTGATTCGATGACGATGATGGTCGACACGTTTGCTTCTCCCTTGATGATCCCAATGCCCTGTTTGTAGTTGTTGCTTGGGGCGCGTCAGAAGCGGTGACGATGGACGAAACCGGCGGCAGGCATGTCTGTCCGCAGCGGGATGGCCGGCAACCCATGTTGCCGGCTTGTGAAAAAATTTAACTTGAAATAATAGAATTAGCAATAGATTTGCTACATAATAATATCAATTATCATTAATAATTACTGAATCCAGCAATTTAATTGTACCCGTCGAGGATTGAACTCCCAATTCGTGGGAAAGGTTTCAAAGCGCTCGGCGAAGCAAGAGGCTCGCAGGCTATAGCCGGAGCGCGGCAGCCACTGGTCCAGCAGGTTCGCGTACAGCGCCGGCAGGCCGTCGGCCGTGCATTGGGCTTCGCACATGGCGATGCGGCCGCCGGGCAGGGTGATCTCGAAAGCATCCTTGGGCTTGGGGCCGAACCCGGGGGGAACCTGCACGCCGCAGTAATAGCGCATGAACGGCGTGGGCACGAACATCGGCGTGTCGTAGGTCAGGCCGAAGAACGGCCCGGTGAGCAGGTCTGACCGCAAGTGTGCGAACAGCCGGCGGAAGTCGTTCCAGCAAGCGTACTTCTGACTGGACATGCCTTCGTAGCGTACCGCCCAGAAGCGGGTGGACGGCAGTTCGCGTACCGTGACGCGAACCTGGCTATCCGGCGCGCACTGAGCGTAGGCGGCCACCATGCCCGACTCGTTCATCTTGGCAATGTAGCGGGCATGCGCCAGCCGGAACCGGCAGGGGGAAATTCCCCAATAGCGGGTGAAGGCCCGCGTAAATGCCTGCTGGCTCGAAAAACCCATGTCGATCGCTATTGAAAAGAGCGGCTGACGCGTATGCGCCACCATCAGGGCGCAGCGCCCCATCAGGTTGCGATGGATGTAATCGCGAGGCGAATGCTGGAAGTCCTTCAAGAACAGGCGGGTCAGGTGGAACCGGCTGAGCCGGATGTCGTGTGCCAGTTCTTGTATGAGCGCGTCATGCACACAGTGTTCGGTTGATTCATGCAGGATTTTCTGTTCGATCTGCGTTATGCAGTATTGAATGCGTGGGTCCATGAGACTCGTCCTTTCGCTGGTGGGCCAGCGCCCGCTGCCGGCGCTTGCTGATTCAGGCGCGGAACCATGCAAGGCCAGATTTCAAAAAAAAAATTTGAAAAATCACAAACTGTAAATTTTGTGAATCGGAACTGCCTAGAATGAAGTCCGTGCAGGCGAGTATGAACGGGAGTAGGGAGGCAATTTCAGAAAGCGTCGGGGCAGACGTGGAAATTGCAGAGATTAGTCAGAAGTTTGCAGTCGTGGGTTTCACGGCTCGATTATGCGGCGAACAGGGTAAGTATTAAATAGGCCGTTGGTAGTAGACGGGCGGTACGCCAAGGCGCACCGGCGGGGGCCGAATCAAATACTGGTGCCGATTTTCAACCTGGCATTTTCAGCCAGGCTGGGGATCTGTTTGCCCGTAATTTCCGAAATAGCGGGATTGAGCGATTTTCGTTAAGGGATTTCCAGTACAGGAAACCACCATATTTGCAGACAAAGGATATTCCGTGGGATTGCGGCGTTATAGAAAAAAACGATAGCGGCGTAATCCCCAGATAACCGGGTTGGACCGCCTCGAGACGGATTCTCGAGATATCAGGAGGCATACATCATGAAGAAAGCACTATTGGCAGTGGCCCTGGCCGTCAGCTCCGTGGGTATGGCGCATGCGGCGGGTTTTGCGATCGGCGTATTCGGTGGAACCGGCGCCGCCACGTCCGGCACCCAGGGTGGTTCGCAGGCGACCAGCAGCAGCGGCTCGATCGGCTTCGGCTCCGCCTTGCAGGGCACCACGGCGACCAGCACGACCAGCGCCAATTCCGGCGTATCGCTGACCCCCCAAGGGACTCAGACGTATGCCAACGGCGCCAGCGTCAACCAGTCGGTGGGCGGCGGCTTCACCAGCGGCTTCGCGGTGGGTGGAACCTCGGGCATGGCCGGAGGTGAATACACCAGCGGCGCCACCGGCAACGTTGGCAGCATCGGTTTCGGCGGCTGGACCTGGTAAGCCCATCTGTCCGGATACCTGTCGTGTGGGGAAGAACGGTCTTCCCCACACGTGGGAGAACTCTCATGAAACCCTTGCTATGCCTGGCTTTGCTGGCCTTCGTGGCTTGCGCGGCAATGCTGCGTCCGGCCTCCGCGGCGACCGGGCCGGCGATGGTGGGACCGGTTGCTCCGGCCTCGCTTGCGCCGGTCTGTGAGCGGGACGCCGACATGAAGATGCCGCAGTTTGCCCTGTCCTTTCCGACGATCACGCCGCCCGAACAAGGCTTCTCTCTTGCCGAGAGCGCATCGCCGGATTGCCGCGCGGCAGGCGGCAGCGGTTTCACGAGCGTCGTCGCGCGGGCCCAGGCTGGCGGCGACTACCGGTGGCGCGACTACTGGCTGGCCGGCACTCGCCTGCTGCCTAGTTATCCGGATGCCGGCAGCCCCGCTTTCGTGCCGCCCGGCTGGCACTGGATAGAACTCGATCGCTGAACCTGATTTTAATTTTTTTTGCGGACGACCCGATGTCCTTATTATCAGGCCGTCCAAGGGGGCGGCCAATTATATGGCCGCGAAATACTGCATTAAAGAACGGCAGTTACATTCCCTCCGAGTTAATCGCAAGTTTGCTCGGGAAAGGGCCCACCTGAGGAGCGCTGGTAATGGACGAGAAACTTGACGAAGAAATCAAGCGGTGGACGGTCAGGCGCAAGAGCGTGCTGGTCATGGATATTATCCAGGGCCGCACCAGCGTGCGAGAAGCCAGCGAGGCTTTCGATCTCCCCGTACCCGAGATAGAGCGGTGGGTCGAAGAAGGAAAGCGTGGGCTGGAAAACGCGCTAAGATCCAACCCGTTGAATGTAAAGGAATTTTATGAAAAACAGATCAAGGCCCTGCAGCAGGCGTACGGCGAAGCCATGCTGGAGCTGCGGGTCCGGGGCAAGCAGAACGGACCGCCATCCGACGACGACAAATGATAATCGGTTCCGCCCGGACGCGCCGCCCGAGGTAATTTTCACCCGAATACCGGAGGCGGGCTGCTCAGTTGCGCGGATCAAGCCTTACGAGTATTGAAATCAGGCAGTTTCTTGGAATAAGCCGTCTCGATTTATTTTTAATAAATAGTTTGTGAAACCTCACAAAATGGCAAAAAGTGGTTTTAGAGTAACCATAAAATGAATTGCCAATATTCGTATGGTTACAGGCTTCAGAATAAAGCGATTATGTGGCGGATGTGTCTTCAGACAGCATTGGGGTGGCCTCATTCCAGGAGAATAATCATGAAACGCCTATTATTTTTGGCATTGGCCTTATGCGCCGCCGGCGCGCACGGTCAGACCATCACGACGGGTGCCGACGCGACATCCAACGCAACCGGCAACGCCAGTTCCAGTTCACAGTCGGGTACCGCCCAGGTAGGGGTGTCAGCCCAGATGGGCATGGGCAACATTACGTTCGAAGGATCTTCCCAGCGCGAACACCAGAGCATTTCCACCACGCCCAACGTCTACATCGCGCCCAGCATGTTCGGCGGCGCCAACAATTGCGGCCAGAGCAATACCATGGGCGTGGGCGTAACCGGGTTTGGCATAGGCGGTTCGGTGGCCAGCGAGAGTTCTGCTTGTAACGCTCGCGAAGACACGGCCACGGCCTACAAGCTGGGTTACAAAGAGGTGGCCGACATGAGATTTTTCTGTTTCGGCGAAGACGAGAACCGCCTCGCGTGGGAAGCCACCGGCCATACCTGCCCGGCCACGGCCAAGCCGACCGCCCAGGTGTCGCAGCCTGTTGCCAGCGCAGCGCCCAGCAGCGGCACCTATGGGCCATTGCCCGCTTACATCGAGCCCTGACACCGGGTGGAGGGGCAGTAGCGAAGCGGCAAAAAAAGGCTCTCGGTAACGAGAGCCTTTTGCTTGCCGCATTGCCTGCCTGACCGCGTTGGTCTTACCTGAACACGGCGTAGCATTTACGCCAAGCGTGCGCCCAGCACGCCAACCTCGACGCTCTCGCTAACGGGAATCGATGCCGATTCTGCCCGCTCGGACATATCGAAGCATTCCCCATATTACGCATCAATGATTGTGGCGCGACTCACCGCGTGCCTCCAGGATGTTCAAGTAAAGTGTGGCCGGTTCAAGGCACGCGCCGCTGCCGTGCTGGCCCACTAGGCTCCGATAGATTTCCTCCCACGGAGTCTTGTGTTGCAACGTGGGCGGGACCCACGCATCGCGCCTGCGGGCGAGTTCATCTTCCGGCAATATCACGTCCACCTTGCGCGATTTCAGATCGATGCGAATCCTGTCTCCTGTTTTGAGTAGTGCAAGGCCACCTCCGACAGCCGCCTCTGGCGACACGTTGAGGATCGATGGGCTCGCCGAAGTGCCACTCTGCCTGCCATCACCTATTGTCGGCAGCGTTTTGACGCCGCGCTTCAGTAGTTCGGCGGGAGGCTGCATATTGACTACTTCCGCGCCACCCGGGTAACCGACTGGCCCGCAGTTACGGATGACAAGAATGGAGCGCTCGTCGATACCCAATTCCGGATCGTCGATGCGCGCATGATAATCCTCTGGCCCCTCAAACACGACAGCCCTGCCCTCGAATACGTCTGGGTTGTCGGGATCGGACAAAAACTGTTTGCGGAAGGCGGGATCAATAACGCTGATTTTCATTACGGCGCTGTCGAACAGGTTGCCCGACATGACAACGTACCCCGCCGCTTCCTTCAACGGCCTGTCGTAGGCGCGAATTACTGTACGGTCAGGTACATCGACCGCGGCCAGGTCCTCGGCCAGTGTATGTCCTGTGACCGTCCTGACCTCCGTGTTCAGACGTCCGGCCAACATCAGTTCCTTCATGACCGCCGGCACGCCTCCCGCGCGGTAAAACGCCTCGCCGAGAAACCGTCCGGCCGGTTGGCAGTCGACGAGTAGCGGAATCTCCGGCCCGAGGCGCTGCCAATCGTCAAGCGTGTGGTTGACGCCCATGTGTCTCGCAATTGCGACGACATGAATCGGACAGTTGGACGATGCGCCGAGCGCCGCCGCCGCGACAACCGCATTCTCGAACGCGGCCTGAGTCAGGATATCGGATGGCCGCAGATTCTCGGCGACCATCTCGACGATCCGCTGCCCTGTGCGATAGGCCATCCAGCCTCGCTCCCGATAAGGCGCGGGAATCGCGGCGCACCCGGGCAGCGACATGCCAAGCGCCTCGGCGAGGGAGTTCATCGACAGCGCCGTGCCCATCGTATTGCAGTGTCCCACCGACGGCGCAGACGACGCCACCATGCTCATAAAAGCGTCATAGTCTATTTCGCCGGTGGCGAACCGCTTGCGCGCATCCCACACGACGGTGCCAGAGCCCGCCAGGCGCCCCTGGTACCAGCCGTCGAGCATCGGTCCGCCCGAAAGGACGATAGATGGGATATTTACCGTGGCCGCCGCCATCAGGCAGGCCGGCGTAGTCTTGTCACAGCCGGTAGTGAGCACCACGCCGTCGATTGGATAGCCGTGCAGAATTTCGACAAGGCCAAGATACGCGAGGTTGCGATCGATCGCGGCCGTCGGGCGCTTACCGGTTTCCTGGATTGGGTGCACCGGAAATTCGAGGGGAATTCCACCTGCATCGCGGATGCCGTCCCTGACGCGCTTGGCCAGGTCGAGATGATGCCTGTTGCATGGCGCAAGGTCCGAGCCGGTTTGCGCGATTCCGATAATCGGTTTTCCCGACTGCAGTTCCTCGCGCGTGATGCCGAAGTTCATATACCTCTCGATATACAGAGCGGTCATGCCCGGATTGGTGGGATCATCAAACCAGCGGCGGCTGCGCAGGCGAGGGCGCCCCCCCGTTGCAACCGACGGATTTTTCTCTGTCGTCATGGTACGCACGTTCCTAAAAGTGTCAGTCGCGCGAATTGGGGCGCGACACCCGATGCATGGTCAACGCCCGCCGTCGCCACGTTTTCCGTCGCCTTGTGCATTCCGCCTCGAACGCCGAACCCTTGAGCATGGCGCTTGGCGATTTCGCGAGCGCCGCGCCTATCTCGTCGGCCCAAGAAATTCCGTCGGCAACGGCCGACCGGAGAAGTAAGCGCTCAGATTGTCGCGTACGAGCGCACCCATCGAGGCACGCGTTTCCGTGGTTGCACTCGATTGGTGAGGCTGCAGGATTACATTGTCGAGCTCGCCGAACTCTGGCGCGATACTCGGCTCATTGTGAAAGACATCAAGCGCCGCTCCGGCGATCAGGCGCTCGCGCAAATATCTTAGCAAGACAGGTTCGTCAACGATCGCCCCCCGGGCAATATTAATTAACATCCCATCGCGCCCCAATGCGTCGAGCACACGACTGCCGATCAGGCCTCGCGTGTCGGTATCTGCCGACGCGCAGATCACCAGGAAGTCCACTTCAGCAGCCAATGCGGCCACGTCGTCGAAATAGCGATAGGGCACATCATCGAAGTTGCATCGATCGTGATAAGCGATCTCAAGCTTGAATGCCTCTGCTCGGCTGGCCACCGCGCGCCCCACGCGCCCGAGGCCCAGTATGCCGAGACGCTTGCCCCATACGCGTGTGGTCAGGCCGGGACCGCCCTCGGGCCAGCGTCCTTGCCTCACGTAGCTATCACACTGCGGAATACGACGAGCGCACGCGAGCAGCAAGCCGATCGCCATGTCGGCGACATCCTCGGTCAAGACATCTGGCGTGTGGGTCACGCGGATATTTCGCCGCCGTGCGTGCGCGAGGTCGATTGCGTCAAGTCCTACTCCAAAGCTGGCGATGAGCTCGAGGTCCGGGAGTAAATCCATCATCGCCGCGTCGGCGCCGTGCTCACCGTCAGTCGCGAGCGCGCGCACGCCTGGGCCGAATTTCCGAAGGAAGCTGGCCTTGTCGGTTGCCTCCCACAGACGATGCACGTTGTATGTTTGCTCGAGAATCGCCATATCGGTCGGAGTATATGGCCGCACAACAATCAAGGGCTGTTTGCTCATAAGGTCGTAATCAACAGGGGAAATGGGGATTTAGCGTTCCTGCGAACCGGCATCACGGAAGCGAATCTTCCGTGGCATCGCGTAGGCGATAAGCAACGCCGTCACAGCGCAGGTCAGTGCGATCGTGTAGAGTCCCATTGATGCGCTGCCGGTCACTTCCTTGACCTTGCCTACCATATACGGTGCGATGAGCCCGCCGATCTGTCCGACCGAATTGATGAGCGCCACGCCCGCGGCTGCGGCGGCTCCCGTCAATACGCGCGCGGGAAAAATCCAGAAAATGCCGAACGAAGCGATGATGCCGGTCGCCGCGATCATCATGCCGATCACCAGAATCAAGGTGTTATTTCCGTACGCCGCGCTGAGCACATAGCCGATTGCCGCCGCCAATGCGCAACCCGTCAGGTGCCAGCGGCGCTCGCCGGTGCGATCCGACGTCCTGCCCAGCAGAATCGTGCCAATCAACGCCACCATGTACGGCAGTGACGTGATCAGGCCGATCATGAACGGATCGGAGGTGCCGGCTGTCTTGATCAATTGCGGCATCCAGAACAGAAAACCGTAGATGCCCATGCACAGCCCGAAATAAATGAGCGAAAACAGATACGTGACTGGCCGCTTCAGCGCCTCCGCGAACGAGTGCGTGCTGTCCACCTGAGGATCACGCGCGAGGATCGCGCTCAGGCGCCGCTTCTCGTCTTGCGAAAGCCACTTCGCATCTTCGACGCGATCGTCGAGCGTCATCAGCACGACCACGCCCAGAAAAATCGACGGCACGCCTTCCAGCAGAAACAGCCACTGCCAGCCTGGCAAGCCGTGAACGCCGTCGAAGAACTTGAGAATCCCGCCTGAAAGTGGCCCGGCGATAATGCCGCACAGCGCGATGCTGCCGAAGAAGAGATTGTTGATGCGCCCACGCCGCTCGGCCGGAAACCACTGTGTGAAATAGTAGAGCACCCCCGGCACGAAACCGGCTTCCAGTACGCCGAGCAGAAAACGCAACAGGTAGAACGAGGTTTCCGAGCGCACGAACATCATCGAGGCCGAGACGATGCCCCAGGTGATCATGATCCGCGCGATCCAAAGCCGGGAACCCACCCTTACCAAAATGGCATTGCTCGGAATTTCGAACAACAGGTAGCCTATAAAAAAGGCGCTGGCTCCGAGCCCATACGCGGCTTCGCTCAAGCCGATATCCGACTGCATCTGCAGTTTGGCGAAACTGATATTCACCCGGTCCAGGTAGGCAACGACAAAACAGGCGAGAATCAACGGAACAATACGCCAACCGACCTTACTGAAAATTCGCGTCTCGTCGAGCAGATCGACAGGCTGTTCGCCCGCCGCCAATGATGCTTGTTGTTGCATCGTATGTCTCCTATTTAATTTTTTAGTGTTGGTTAAAACAACCCACGTATGATGACTACGCCTTTTTGCGCTACCCACGTCCTATGAAAGGCATCGAAGTTGCCATGACGGTCATGAACTGAACGTTGGCTTCCAGCGGCAGGCTCGCCATGTAGGCAACGGAACGCGCCGCGTGCGACACATCCATCACCGGCTCAGGTACACGTTCGCCATTCGCCTGAAGTGTGCCCGCGCCCATCTTCGCCGTCATGTGAGTCTGCGCATTGCCGAAGTCAATCTGGCAGACCGCTATGCCGTATTGGCGTCCGTCCAGCGCACAAGCCTTTGTCAGGCCATGGACCGCGTGCTTGCTTGCGGTGTAATCGGCGGAATGCAATCGTGGGACATGCGCGGAGAGCGAACCGTTATTGATAATGCGCCCGCCGCTAGGGGTCTGCGCGCGCATCTGCCGGAACGCGGCCTGAGTACAAAGCAGTGTCCCAGTCACATTGACGTCCATCAATTGCTTCCAGCGGTCGATGGACAATGCCTCCACCGAGACCCCTTCCACGCCAAGGCCCGCGTTATTGAAGAGCAGGTCAAGGCGCCCGAAGGTCTCTCGCGTCACGTCGAACAATCGCTGCACCGACGCTGGATCGGACACGTCAGTGGGTACCGCGATCGCACGAGAGTCTTCGCTTCCCGCCGCGCGATACGCACGCACTACTTCATTCAGCGCATCCTCGCGACGGCTGGCCAGTACAACGTGCCAGCCGTCTTCGAGCAACGCACGCGCAGTGGCCCGGCCGATTCCAGTGCTCGCCCCGGTCACGATTGCCACGCGGTGATGATTTGGGCCTTCCTTTGGTGTTCCTTTCTCCATCTCGTACCCTCCTTTTGCTGGCATATGCGCCGGCGTGTTCTTTGAGTTACGGTGCCTAGGGGTTAATAACTCGTGGCCAAGCACGATCTGACGCTACGCAAGTTCGCTCTTTCCATCGATGAGGCGATTGACCTTCCAAGGGTTGGCCGTTTTTAGCGCCTCGGGCAGCAGCGCCTCTGGCACGTCCTGATAGCAAACCGGCCGTAGATAGCGGCGAATCGCCAGACTGCCAACCGAGGTCGAGCGCCCGTCGGCCGTGGAAGGGTAGGGGCCGCCGTGCACCATCGCATGCGAGACTTCCACACCCGTGCCGAAACCATTGACAAGCACCCGCCCTGCACGTCGCTCCAGGGCGGGCAGGAACTGCCGTGCCGCAGGGTAATCCGCCTCGTCAATATGCATTGCGGCCGTCAGCTGTCCTTCCAACGATTCAATCAGTGCGAGCATCGCCTGCAGATCCGGGCACCGTACGATCAGTGAAGCAGCGCCAAAAATCTCTTCACGCAACAGGGCGTGCTCGCGGAAAGCCTCGACGGTCGTCGAAAAGAGCGCGCCTTGCCCCTCGTTCGCGCCCGCGGCAGGCTGCGCGCGTGCCAAGATCTGCACATGCGGGTGCGCACAGAAGTTCGCCACGCTGTTCTCGAATGCCCGATGAATGCCCGGCGTGAGCATCGTTGCGGCTGGAGTACGCGTCAAAACCTCCGTCGCCGCCGCCACGAACCGTTCGAGTGCCGGCCCCTGCACGGCCAGGATCAATCCCGGATTCGTGCAGAACTGGCCGGCGCCCAGCGTCAGCGATTGCACGAAAGCCTGCGCGATCGCTTCGCCTCGCTGCTCGAGCGCATGAGGAAACAAGATCACCGGATTGACGCTGCTCATTTCGGCGTAGACCGGAATTGGCTCGGGACGCGACGCGGCAATAGCCATCAGGGTCGTTCCCGCCTGGCGCGAACCTGTGAAACCTACCGCCTTGATGCGTGGATCGCTCACGATGGCCTGGCCGATTTCGCGGCCGCTGCCGAACAGTAGCGAGAATGTCCCCTCGGGCATGCCACAATCTTCCACGGCCTGGCGCACCGCCAGGCCCACAAGTTCTGATGTGCCTGGGTGCGCCGCATGCGCCTTGACGATCACGGGGCAGCCCGCCGCGAAGGCGGAGGCCGTATCACCCCCCGCAACGGAAAAGGCGAGCGGAAAGTTGCTGGCGCCGAACACCGCGACCGGTCCTAGTCCAATATGGCGCATGCGTAGATCGGCGCGCGGCAGAGGCTTGCGTTCTGGCTGTGCCGGATCCACACGCACGTCGAGAAAATCGCCCGAGCGCACGACGTCCGCGAACATGCGTAATTGACTAACCGTGCGTGCGCGCTCGCCTTCGATCCGCGCGCGCGGCAGTCCCGTCTCCGCGACGCAGCGGTCGATGAGCCCGTCGCCAAGGGCGAGAATATTGGCGGCAATCGTATCCAGAAACGCCGCGCGGGCTTCCAGGCTCGTTTCGCGAAAGCGGTCGAACGCGGACCACGCGAGCCCGCAAGCGGCATCCACGTCCTCGAGCGTGGCGCTTCCGAAGCCTGGCGCGAGGCGTTCGCCGCTAGCTGCGTCGATCCCATACGACACACCGTTGGTTCCTCGTCGCGCAGTCTGGCCAATCAATAGGTTTCCTGCGATATCCATTTCCATTTCCTCAATGGGGTAAATCGAATCTCCGAATGTCAAACAGGGGGACTCGCGCGCGCGCAAGCGCCGCTTTTTGCCTGCGCCACCTGAACGCCTTACAGAGACGCTTCGAGCATGTCGCGGTAATCCGCCGCGAGCGCCTCGCGCGGATTGGTCTTGTGGCTGTGATCCTTGAGCGCGCCCGCGATGATGTCCGGGAACGCCGCCGGCGTGACGTCCAGCTGAGCGAGCCCGGTCGGCAAGTCAAGCCGCTGCGTCATCGCACGCACCGCCGAAGCCACTTGATTGCCGCCGTTCAAGCCCATTGCCACTGCAATGCGCTCGAGTTTGTTCTCGTTGCGCACGGAAGGTGCTTCCTGGTTAAAAGCGAGCACGGCCGGCAGAAAGATGGCGTTCAGTGTGCCGTGATGAAGTCGCGGGTTGATGCCGCCGAGCGAATGGCTCAGGCTGTGCACGCAACCAAGGCCTTTCTGGAATGCGAGTGCGCCCTGCATCGACGCGCTCATCATGTTCATGCGCGCGACGCGATCGCCGGGTTCGCGCGTCGCGCGCTCAATATGCCGCCACGCGCGCCACAATCCGTCGAGCGCGATACCGTCCGCGGGCGGGTTAAAAGCGGGGGCAAGGAACGTTTCGATGCAATGCGCGATGGCATCCATGCCCGTCGCCGCCGTCAATGCGCTTGGCAGGCCCAGTGTCAGTTCGGGATCGCAGATTGCAACGCGCGGCACCACGAACGGCGAGAGCACGCCGACTTTGCGGCCGTCGTCGAGAATCAGAATCGCGCCGCGCCCCACTTCGCTCCCAGTACCGGCCGTCGTCGGCACCGCGATGACCGGGGCGGTTTTCGCGGTGATGTTTGCCACGCCACCTTCGATCACGGCGAAACGCTGCAGCGGACCATCGTGGGTGGCGCAAACGGCCACGCCCTTGGCCAGGTCAATGGAGGACCCCCCTCCTACGGCGATGATGCCGTCGCACTCTCCCGCCTCATAAACCGCCACGGCTTCGCGCACGGCAGCCTCGTTGGGATTAGGCGGGGTGCCGTCATAGATCGTCACCGGTACGCCGCCCGCAAGCGCGTCGAGCACGGTATCGATAATGCCCGCGGCACGCACCCCTTTATCGGTCACGATCAATGGGCGGGATACGCCCACGCGTTCGCATTCACTCTTGAGCAAACGGACGGCACCGAAGTCGAACTGAATCTGGGTGATGTAGTTGATGAGGGGCATGGGAATAAGCGCTGGTTATAATAAGTGGGTCGATGAATGCGCCGCTACGGCGCTTGATTCTGACCGTCTGGGACTCGGGAAACGCGTATAAATCTGAATGCTTTGCGTTGACCCAGTATAGGTAAAAGCTAATCGCGCAGTAATTGAGAGCTTCTAATACGGGTATAACTTATTATCAAGTCAATGATTCCCTCACTCAATTCCATCATCTCCCGATTGCACCTGAAGCAATTGCGGCTTTTGATTGCGCTTGGCGACCACGGCTCGCTGCTCAAGGCCGCGCAACAGGTTGCGCTCACGCAGCCGGGCGCCAGCAAGGCACTGCAGGAAATCGAAACCACCTTCGGCACGCCGCTATTCACTCGTACCAACCGTGGGCTTCAACCCAACGAGACCGGACATTGCGCGATCCGTTATGCGCGAGTGATTTACACGGAGCTTGCGCACATGCGCGAGGAAATGGTGGGGATCCAGGGAGGGCGTGTGTCGGTTGGCGTCATCATGGGGGCCGTACCGCTTCTTACTGACGCAATCACGATGCTCAACCCGGACATGTCGGTCGAGATCGTGGAAGACACAAGCGCAGCCCTGCTGAGCCTGATTGATGTGGGCCGCCTCGACCTCGCGATCTGTCGTACGACAATCAGCCAAACGCCACAAATTTACGATTCGCTCAAGCTGCAGGACGAAACGCTTGCGGTGGTTGCCAATGTCAAGCACCCACTCAGGCGGGCGAAGCGGCTGACGCTGCAAGATCTTGTGGATTATCGCTGGGTGGTGTACCGCGCGAACATGCCGATGCGCCTGCTGCTCGAACGCGAGTTCAGGGACGCCGAAATCCCCTTTCCGAGACATCTGCTCGAAACGACTTCTGTGTTCGCCACCCTCGCGATTCTGCGTAGCGATCCGTCATTCGTCGCGCTCGTATCCATCGACGTCGCGCAGTTTTTTGCCCGCCACGATATGACCTGCATTCTTTCGCTCGACCTAGCCTCGCGCAGCGAACCCTATGAGCTCGTTACGCGAAGAGGCGCGCCGCTTTCGCAGGGCGCAAGACTGCTAATCGAAGCGCTGAGGCGCAACCAGGAAATTAATAATTGATGTTCCAGTTGATCCTGGTTCGAGCCCCGTTTGAGTGCAGAATAATCGGAAGATGGGACCGGGAAGTCGGGGTCAGGCGCTAGGAAAGGACGGATGGCGCCCAGATCAGTCACCACTTTTGTGACGCTTGAGCGACAAGCTCGCTGCTCCAGTCTACGAAAGATCGGACGACGGGCGAGAGATGGCGGCTATGGGGGTAGAGAATGGATATGGGCTCGGGTGGCGAGGACAGATGGTTCAGCACCCGTATCAATCTTCCTGCGGCCAGATGCTCGCGCACCATGTAGCTGGCGACACGAATCAGGCCCAAACCCGTGACCCCGGCATCCAGATAGGCATCTGTGTCATTCACGCGGACACCTTCCTTCATAGTGATGTCAACCACTGCTCCTGCGTGGCGAAACTGCCAGCGAGCAAAGCGTCCCGCTTGCCCGCCCTGATAGCCTACAGCGATGTGCTGACTAAGCGCCTGCAGATTTTCAGGCACGCCGTGTTGCGCCAAATAGGCAGGCGCACCACATACGACCCACTGGAAACTTCCAATGCGTCGGGCCACGAGCTGAGAGCTGCGCAGCGACCCGGTACGGATTACACAATCAAGGCCCTGCTGTACGACATCCGCGGTAGCGTCTGACAGGTGGAAATCGAGTTCGACGTGAGGGTGGCGCTGCGTGAACGCGGGCAAAGCTGAAATAAGGCAATGCCTGGCCAGTGACGAGGTGGTGCCGATCCTGATCGTGCCGCGCAGTGAATCGGGCCTCTGCGATGCCAGGGCCTCGGCCTCATACAGTTCGCGCAGGATTGACTTGCAACTGTCGTAATAGCGCAGGCCAGCATCGGTAGCGCTAATTGCGCGCGTCGTGCGATTTAGCAGGCGCGTTCCTAGATGAGATTCAAGTTCCTTAATCGTTCTCGTGACAGTGGACGGAAGCACATGAAGTGTCTCGGCAGCCCGACGAAAGCTGCCTGCCTCGATCACTCGCGCAAAGGTTTCCATAGCCTGGAATCGATCCATCGGTCTTGTCTCCTGAGGGATTCGGGTCGAAGGGGTAGTGGAGATCCAACTCCCAAAGAAAGATGAGTCGCGACTGGAAATTATTGCATTTATTCAAACAATGAAAAGCGTCAAAACCGATTTATTCGCACGCGCGACTTCTTTACCATTTCACGGCGTTGATAGAAAACGCCCATTCAAAAGGGATCGCCCCAAAAGGAGCGCTGATTCGTACCAGCAGGTATTTTTGGGATGGCGATCTTTTGTTCGAAATTAGGAAATATTGAACATGCCTCTCGAAGAACTCGATCGTAAGGATTTTCTGATATTAGGCGCCGGCCAGCTTGGTATGGCGGTGCTGCGTGAGCTTGTCCCGCGTGCGGCGGCCCTGCGTCAGTCTGTCACCGTCGTTGTGGCGCCGAGAAGTCTTTCCAGCTCGGATCACAAGGATATCGCGCACATCGAGGAGCTGAAGAAGCTCGGGCTTGAAGTGTTAGGCGTGGATCTCGCAGGTGATGTGGGCGCTCTGGAAAAATTGTTCGCCCGTTACAAGACGGTGATCAACTGCACTGGATTTGTTGCGGGTCCAGGCACGCAGATCAAGATCACTCGCGCTGTCCTTAACGCCAGGGTCGAGCGCTATTTTCCGTGGCAATTCGGCGTAGACTACGACGTCGTGGGCCGTGGGAGTGGCCAGCCGGTATTCGATGAACAGTACGATGTACGACAAATGCTGCGCACCCAGCGGCAGACCGAATGGGTGATCGTCTCTACCGGCATGTTCACCAGTTTCTTGTTCGAGCCGGCATTCGACGTGGTGAATCTGACAGCCGGGACGATTCACGGCTTGGGGACGTGGGCAACGAAAGTCACGGTGACCACGCCAGAGGATATCGGTCGCCTCACTACAGAGATTTTGTATGCCATGCCGCGCATCGCGAATGAAATCGTGTATTTGGCCGGGGACACCATTTCGTACGGTGAGCTGGCTGAGGTGATTGAGCGGGTGACGGGGAAGTCATTCCGCAAGACGCTTTGGACCTTGGATAAATTGCGCGCTGACCTTGCTCAAGCACCCGACGACGTGATGACTCGCTATCGCGCTGCGTTTGCGTTAGGAGATGGCATGTGGTGGGACAAAGCCAACACGTTCAATGCAAAAAATGGCATTGAAACAGTGGATGTTGAGCGCTACTTGCGCCGAGTGCTTGAAGCCTGATCTGCAGCCATTGACACGAGGATCCGCCGCAATGCGCTTCCGCTTGCGGCATTTTTTCAGGTGTTGCTAATTCGCTTTACTGATCACATGATTGGCGCAAATCCGATGCCGATGAGGTCATTCTGGGGCCTATCCGCTGTTACAAAAAAACCGAATTTGTAAACCGACGGTCGTGACGAGGCGGCACGGAAATGTGCTCGTTTTGAGGCCTTTTTTGGGTGTTTTTGGGCGAAAAAAAGCCCTCAAAAAGAGGGTGATTTTTGGCTTTTGCGGGAAAACTGCGGTTTTGCGGAAAAACTGCAAAACCGGCTGGGAACCCGCATGAATACTGGAGGCGCAAGCCGGAATCGAACCGACGTACACGGATTTGCAATGCGATTCTGCTGTACGGCCATCCAGTACGGGAATGGGCTTTCATAGGGGAAACTGTTCGACCTGGACGGGCATAAATCCACGAAAAACCCGCCGAATGTCAATTTTTCCCCACACCCCTTTTGGCTATTGAGCCGAGGGCATCGGACAGGTTGTCCAGGGCCAAATGCGAGTACCTGGCGGTCGATCTGGCCGACTTATGGCCCAGCACCTTCCCAACAGTGTACAGAGGCATGCCGGCCTGCACCATGGCGCTGGCGGTCGAGTGCCGCAGGTCGTGGAAATGCAGCCCAGGGCGCCCGACTGCCTCCGCTGCCTTGCGGAACCAGATCATCATTGATCGATAGCTGATCTTGGGCGGAAGGTGCCTCTTGGCGTACCGCCTGATCTTGGGCAGCATGGGAACCACACGACGCTCGCCATTCTTCGTGTCCTCCAGGATGAACCGGCCGGCTTGCTGCTTCGCAACCCAGATTTCCCCCTTGCGCATCCCGCTATAGAACGCGATCAGAATCAATGCCCGGACCTCGCGGCGCTGGCACTTTCTAGCCAGCTGGATGGCCTGCTTGCGGGTCAGGTATTCGTGGCGCTCGTTCTTGACCTCAGGCAATTCCAGGTGCAAGGCCGGATCGGGGATTTGTAGCCGCTTTGCCTTCCACAGGAACCGGCAGGCGGCACGCAGCAGGGCGATGCGTTGCTTGATGGTCGCCGGGCTCCAGGCGTCGGCGTACTTCGTTTTGATCGCCTCGCAGACTTCCGCGAGTTGGCTGAAGCGCTTCCCCTCGTAGTCATCGAGAACCGCCATCAGGTGACCCGCTGCGGTGCGGTGCGACTTTAGGTCCGACTTCTTCTCTAGGTAGAACTTGACGGCCGTCTCGATGAGCGGGGATTCCTGCTCGATCCCCTGCGCTATGGCATAGAGGCGGCTGCCTTCCTCGCGGTCGAACGCGTCTGCCTGGGCTTGAGTCCAAGCTTTCGGAAGTAATTTCGTAGCCCGGACTCGGCGTCCGGCAATAAGGCGGTCGAACTCAAAGCGATATCGACGGCGGCTTTTATCGAAGTAGATCGACATTCTTGTTCATACCTTTCAATGTCGGCCGACTCGAAGCGAATCAGCCTGCCGAACCGATAGCAGGGGATCGGCCCGCCCGGCGCGGCAAGTCTACGCGCCTTGTTCGGGCTTATGCGTAGCCGTTCGGCTACCTCGTCTGGCGTCATGACTGACATATCGCCTCCTAGAAAAGCCGCAGCCACTGCCAGGTGTCCTGCAGGCGGCACAGAAGCCGCACCAGGCGCCGCGGTAGCCAGCTCGGCACGGTATTGCAGATTTCGTCGATGACCAGGCCATCGGCGCGCATGTCGGCGACCTGGGCGGGCGTGGCCTGGAAAGGCACAGACCAGCGCGCATGGACGTCGATGGAGTACCAGCGCTTCATGGCTGTGCCTCAAAGAGATCGCCCACGGCGGCGCGAGCCTTTCTCGTTGCGCGTGCCGATTCCGCGTGGTGCTTGGCGTCATATCGTAGATGGCAACGCTGGCACCAGGCGCGCAGGTTAGCCGGATCGCAGTTCTCCGGCTGGTGGTCCAGGTGGGCGATGGTCAGTACGATATCCACCATCCGAAGCACTTCGAACTCCGACATACGCTTGCGGCCCAGGTATTCGCCGGTGTCGGCGTGGTACACATGCGCCTCGGCCGTCATGTAGGTGTCCGCGTCCTCGCCAGCCCCGCGCGCGATGCGCGTGTGGTTCTCCGCTCCGCATTGCTCGCAGAAGCCTCCAGCGCGTGCCAGGATGGCCGCTCGGATCTCTGGCCAGTTGGAGGGATATCGGGCTCGGTTCTCGGGCTTGATCGGCATCACGCCTCCCCATCGTTCGCCGTGGCGGCGTCCAAATAGCGCAAATTCCAAGTAGGGTGAAAGGCTATCGAGTTTCTGTCGCCGTCGAGCCGGACCAACAAGTACTGTTGGCGTGACCCGGTGATGGTTCCTTGGATGCGCATACCGTTTCTTGAGTACTCCACACGGGTACCGCGCTTGGCCGGCACGCCGTATGTGTCGCGGATGTACTGAAAACTCATCACTCACCCCCTTCGCCCTGGCTCTGATGGTCCGGTACAAAGCCGTGGGTGCACCAGCAATAGCCCGCTGCACCCTCTTTGATTTGAGGCAGGGCAGCGAGTACCGTCTGCAGCTGCTTGCGGGGGATGCGGGCGACTAAGCGATCATTGCCGACTCGCTGGAAGTTTGCCTTGCCTATGTGTGGCGACAAGGCAAGAAAGTTGGCCTCTGCGTCCGCCGTATATCCAAGGTCCACCAGGATATGGCGGCCAGGCTTCATGGCGTTCTCCATCCAGTAGTTGGGCATCACTTTCCCTCCTGGCGCTGCTGGGCGTCCGTAGGCGGGTCTATCCGGTCGGCTTCTGCGCGCATGAGGCGGGCCGCGCATGGCTGGCACAGCACAACCGCACCGGGGCAGTAGGCAATTTCGATGGTGGCGTTGACCCGCGTGTGGGCCGAAACGTCACGGTCGCTCCAAAGCAGTCGACTTTCCGGCTGAAACGGTCTGTCAGTTGGCGCGCGGCACATGTCGCAGGTGTAGGCCACGTGGGTTGTGGTGGTGATCCCCATTTCAGTCTTCCCCCTTGCCCTGCTGGGCGATGGCGGCGTCGAACAGTCGTTCGGCGCGGTTGTAGCCGATCAGCAGCCGTGCGGCGATTTCAGTCGGGCGCGGCTTTGCCAAGGCATTGACCAGCAAATTCGCCGCGCCTTGCAGCGGGTCGGCATCGTCCGCCTCCTGCGCGGCCACTGGTGCAGCGTAGAGCGGCACGTATTCACGGCCCCGCTCCTGGTCGATCTGCGACATATAGGCGAGCGACGAAATGCACGTCGGATGCGGGGAGTTGAGCGTGTCGGCGGCAACCCACGCCACCGGCTGCTCATCCCCTGCGGCGGCCGGTGCCTGGGCGGCAACGGGAGCGCCATACCTGCCGACCAGATGGCGCGCCATTTCCTTGAAGTGCTCGAACCGGAATTCCCGGCCATCGGCGGTCTGCCATCCCCACATGCCGAACAGAATCAACAAGTCTTGCTCGGTAGGCTCCGCGCTAGCGGCAGGCTGCGCGGCCAGCGTAGCGCGCAAGCCATTGCGCGACCAAAAAGCATCGCCAGCCTTCCCGTAGCGGGCCAGTGCCTGCACTCGCTCATAAACGGCATCCCATGCCTCGCGGACGTTTTTCAGGTCGTCATCGGCCACGCCTCGGCCTTCCATCCACTTCTGCCCGCCATAATGCCGGATCGCGGCCAGAACCCCGCCAAGCTCGTCGTCGGTTTTGTACTGCTCAGGCTCCGCGCTCGCGGCAGGCTGTGCACGATCAAGCGCCTTGCTGGCCGTTCGCGCGTCGGCTAACAGGTCGCCCGTATCCAGGCCCGGCACGATTTTTTCCACCAGCTCGGTAAGCGCGCGTTCCATCGCATCATCGGCGACGGGTCTTGGCCACGCGCTCTGTGCAGGCTGCAATGGTGCCGAAGGAGTGCAATCCGGGCACGGCTCTGCATTCAGGATGTTGCCGACTGCGCCTTTGTCGCCACAGGTGAGGCACGGCCCCCCTAAATGATCGGCGGCAGGTTGCGCGGCCAGGGCGGCGGATAGGCGCTGCACTTCGCGGCACAACGTGAGGATGTCGGATCGTGCATCGTCTAGCGCGCAATAGATTGCCGCCGGAGATTGTTCCAACATCGCGCTAGGGTCGCTGGCCATCCATCGTTCGATCCCCCGACGTAGCTTGCATTCAGCCATTGCTTTCCCCTTTCGTAGCGGACAGGGCAGCGCACCATTCCGCGCGCGTGATCGTGATGCGCTCGACGGGAATGGTGTTACCGCTGGAGAATTTCTCAGCCACCAGGTTATGCAGGCCACCCCCTCCGCTCTGCTGGCGGTCGTAAGTCTCGCGTGCAAATTTTCCTGCATGCCATGCATGTCCTGGGGCGTCCCCTGTATAGCTTCCAAGCGATTTTCCCGAGAAACCGTCGCGCCAATACTTCGCCAGATAGTCGCTATGCGGGTTGATAGGCAGCGCAACATCCCCCGCGCCCCTCGCGGGATTCTCGGCCGCTGGCGCGGCGAGTTTGTAGTGAGCTTCCGCATCGCGCCAGCCTTGGCAGTAGTAGACTCCCGGCATTTCGCCGCGAGTGAATTTCACGTTCGCAGTGATGTGGTCGTCCAGCCAACCGTCGGCGACCAGCTCCCGCGCCTCGGCGCTGGCCTGGGGCGCGGCGTAGAGAGGCACCCATTCCCCGGGCCTCTCATCGCGGAGCATCTTGCCCAAGTTGGAGTTGTTATGGTGCGGCCCTTCGTACAGCCCGCCGCGGCACGGCCGATACCAGAACAGCGGCTCGCCCGCTGCGCGCAGCGTGGTGCCGGCCTTGGCCAATTCACCCGCCCATCGCTTCACGTCTCCAAGCAGTCGCTCAGCCCGTTTCGGGTCCCGCGCCATGCATTCAGTGATCTTGGCCAAGGTCGTGTTGATGTTTTCAAGCAAGATGTTCATGTGGTATCACCTCCGCGCACGGCCAGCGCCGTCGCAATGGGCCGCACCCAGATAGGCGTGCTGGACAGTTGGAAGGATTCTCCGGCGCGCGCCAGCAGGATGGCCCGGCCGATCTCTTCGGCCATGGCCTTGGCGGCCTTCTTAGGCACAGCGTTCCCGATGCGTTCGCGCCAGGCCTGGTCCGAGCTGCCGTGCAGGATGAACTGCTCGCCGGCCTCGGCATAGTCGTCGGGGTCGTAGAGGCTCTGCAGGGCGGCGAGGTCCAGGGTGGTGAATGGGCGGTGCCAGGTGCCGTCCAGGGCGCGGATCACGCACACCAGCTTGTCGGTGGCCTCCGGCAGCCGCCAGTCGGCAACGCTCCAACGGCCGTTGTCGTGGCACGCCGACGCCGACACCGCGCCGGACGGCTCCGCCGGGTCCACGACGCCGTAATGGCCGGCGGTCAGGTAGTTGTCGCCGCGGCCGCGCTCCATGTTCGGGCGAGGGTCGGCCACTGCGTAGGCTCCGTTGGCGTTGCCGGCGATGACCGCCCGGGAAGGATCAGACCAGTCCGACACCGGATATTTGCCGTGCTGCTCAGCCGACGGGCGGCCTCCAAGAGGATCGGCCACGCACTGGCCCGTGCCGTGGGCACCGGTTACGGCGCGGGCCTGGCCGTCGAAGGGCACGATGCGGAACTCGTTGGAATGCTTGGCCGGGCCGGCATGGCGGGGGTCCGCGACGCTGAAGCTGCCCTGGCCAGGCGATTTAACGCCGATAACTGCGCCGGACGTGTCCGACATGCTCAACACGCCGTACTGCTGGTATTGGCTGGCGCCCGCCGCGGCGCGAGGGTCCGCAACGGAGAAGCGGCCGTTGCTGGGCAGGGATTCGCCCGCCACGGCGCCCGTAGGCGCTTCCCAGGCGTTGACCCCATAGCCGGCCGAGTAGACCTCCTGGCGCGGGTCGGCGATGCTGTAGGCGCCATTCGTGGGCCCACAGCGGCTCGATACGGTCCCGCTGGCATCTTCCCAGCGCTGCACGCCCAGGAAGCCATGGTGGGCCTCGGGCACGATCAGGTAGTCGCGCAGGTGGCCGTTCTCGACGGCCAGCCGGTTCAGGCTACGCCAGTCCTTGCCGGCCTCGACGAAGGCCAGGCGCACCCAGGTTTTCCAGTTCAGGCTGGGGATGCGGTGCATCGGGCCCATGGCCGGGTCACCCGGGCGCCCGTAGCGGCTCAGCACCTCGCCCACCGACCGCAGCGCCCGCTTGGGCGGCTCGTAGATGAAGGGCGGCACTTTGTCGGCGTGCCTGGCGATCAGCAGGAAGCGCTTGCGGCTCTGGGCCAGGCCGCCCAGCTCGCCGCAGTCGTGCGTGGTTTCGCGCACCACGTAGCCGTAATGGCGCAGCATGCCGGTGATCTGTTCGAGCAGGTGCCGGCCTCGCGTGGCGATGCGCGGCACGTTTTCGAACAGGATGACCTCGGGCGGATCGTCTGCCCAGGCCTCCAGCATCAGCCATACGCCGCGCAGCGTCAGGCGGTTCAGGGCCTGGTACTTGGCGGTGGTGCTGCGGGTCTCCGACAGCAGGCCGGAGAAGCCCTTGCAGGGCGCCGACAGGAAGACGATGTTCGGGCGGTGGCCGTTCGCCGCGGCGCGCACGTCGGCCGGCATGGCCTCGATCCAGCCCGGGCCGGGCTCCCGGCCGTGGAAGTCCAGGTACTGGCTGCGGTCGAACAGGTCGCGCACGGTGCCGCGCACGCCCGTGAAGTGGTAGAAGTCCTCCGCGCCGGCCGGGTCAACGTCCATGCCGCCGATGCAGACCATTCGGCCGTGCAGGCCGGGAATCTCCGGGCGTGCTTCCTGGAAGCCGGCAGCGCCGCCGCCCAACCCGAAGAATAGGTGGAAGTGGTTGATGTCGGTGATCAATGTGACACTCCAATGGGGGCGCGGTACGATCCATCTGCGCAACTTGGCGTATGGAGACAAAAATGGAAGACGGCTGGATCCATCAGTGCACCGGAAGTTCTGAGGGTTGGGAGTACGTAGTCGAGACACAGGAACGTGGCGGAACGCATTTCGTTCGCATCAAAACGGCGAACAGGCCTTTTCGCGCTTTGGACGGTAGCTACGAATCTGAGGGCGAAGCGGTTGCTGCCGCCACGGCTTTCGCGACAGGATGGATACGGGACCAGCGTTCCGCTGAGGGCTATCCCGAAGCGTGATCGGATCGAGCCCACGGCTGACACTCCTGTTACGGCGGGATACGGTCCCGGCCTTGAAATGGAGGGGGAGATGAGCGACGCCGGCGGAAAATTTGAGTTCTCTACGAAGCTGCTGTATCGGTTCTGCCTCGCACTTATCTGCATCGCGGTAGCGGCCCCGATAGCCGCTGCTTTGGGAGTCTTGAAACCGGAGGCCGTGCATACGGCAGCTTGGCTCCAACGGAGCGCTGCCATCAGCACAGTCTTTTCCTTACTTGAATTTGAAGCCGCTGCATTCGCTCTCGGCCGGCTATACATGCCTGGGACGTACGGCGACGTGGACAAGTTGGCGACATATGCTGCGTATGTCCCAAGATTCAACGTGTTGCGATACTGGGCGGTCGGCATTACGGTCCTCGGGACGCTTCTTTGGGGTTATGGCGATCTATTGCCGCTGCCGTAACGCTTTCGAGTTCGGCCTTAACCTGCGTCTGGCGCAGCAGATCAAGCTGATCGTCCGGGTCCGCCATTGCCATGGCGCGACGCAGCGCTGGCATTTCCTTGTCCAGCTTCGCCAGCGTGGATTCCATGACGGGCGCCAAGTACTTAAGCGCGATGTGCAGCTCTCGCAGGCCCTCCAGGGGCAACGCGCGGCCATGCCGAGTGCAGTGCATCTCCATGTGCCAGATAACGCCCTCGATCGCGTCAGCCGACGGATACCACTGGCCGTCGCCGGCTTGAAAGACCGGGTAGCCCTTGCTGTCGGTGATGGCGGTACCGTCGCGTTCGAGCTGTTCGATGATTTGCTCGAGGGGGCGCAGCACAAGGTCAGTGCCGACGATCATGGGGGTGCGGATTGGCCGCGGGTGGTAGGGCTTGGTCCGCCGCTTTTCGCGGCGCGCCTTGCGGAATGGGTTGCTCACGCCGCCTCCTTCAGCTTGGCCGCGCCGGCTCGGCCCTGCTCGACCCAATAGACGGTGAAGGCCTCGCTGGGGGCAGCAGGCGCCGCCTTGAGCGTGCCCAGCAGCAGCACGGTGTCGATGTCGCCGTCGGCGGCCAGAGCATCGAGCAGGCCCAGGACTTCGGAGCGGCCGGCCAGGTTCAGGCAGTCGAAGCGGTCCAGGATGGCGCAGCGCAGGCCCGACAGGTGGGCGATGGCCAGCGCCAGCAGGGCGTCGGCGCGCCACTTCTCCGACTCAGAGAGCAGCCGGTAGGCGCGGCCGGCGGCAGTGATGGTCATGTCGCCGTCGATCTGGACGAGCGGCCAGCCCGCGCAATCCGACATCGCCACCAACTCGTCGTTGAAGGGCTGCAGGGCCTTGGCCAGGATCTCGCCGGGGATTCCGTCGGGCGACAGCGCGCCGCCGATGGCGTCCCAGGCCATGACCTCGGCGTGGTACTCGGCAGCGTTCCGGGTGCGCTGCACGGCACCGACGGCCGCCTGCTTGGCCGCTAGCAGGGCGTCAACCCGGTCTTGCGCGGCGCCGCGCTCGGTGCGCAGGCCGGCCAGGTGGGCGCGGGCGGCCGCCACGTCTTCGTCGGCCACGGCCTCGGGCGCGGCGCGCGATTTCAGGTCTTCGGCCGCGGCTTCGGCGGCGGCGATGTCGCGCCGGCAGTTCTCGGCGGCGCGCGCCGACAGGTCGCGGGCCTCAATGGCCTTGGGCAGCGCCGCGGCCGCTTCGGGGTCGCCGGCGGCGTCGAGGTGGCCGTATTGCTCGATGTAAGCCTTCAGCGCAGCCTGGGCCGCCCGATCTTCCGCCGTAACGGTCTCGATCTCGATGAAGCCCAGCAGATAGTCCACGGCACGCGCCAGGTCGTGCACCAGCCCCTGGCGCGGCCCCGTGCCGGCCTTGGCCTGCAGTTCCTGCACCCGGGCGGTCCAGGTTTCCAGGTCCTGCTGGTCGCATTCCAGCTTGGCGCGCAGCGAATCCAGGCGGCCGGCGCGCTCCTGCAGGGCCGCCAGCTGATCTTTCTGGCCCTGGTAGGCGCGTAGCTGCTGCTCCAGGCCGCCCACGGCCTTGGCGCCGGCCTCGATGCGGCCCTCGATGCCGGCCAGCTCGGTCTGCGCGGCGTCCAGGGCGGCCTGGTCGTAGGCCGGCACCTCGGCCTGCCAGGTTTCGCCCTTCTGGCTGCCCCAGGTTTCGTTGGTGACGCCGCGCCAGGCACCCTTGGCTTCGGTCGCCTGCTTCTTGGCGAACTCGGCGCCGGCCGCAAAGCCGCTGCGCAGGATAGGCTTCATCTGCGCCACCAGCAGCTTGTGGCAGCCGCGCTCGAGCAGCCGGCGCTCGATCTCGTCGGGTGTGGCACGCGTGCCGGTCAGCGTGAACAGCAGCTGGCGGCGGTCGTCGGGCTTGGCCGCCGCGAACAACTCGGGCGACAGCACGTAGGGCAGGGCCGGGTTGGAGGGCACGGCTTCCTCACCGCTGCGCTTGCCGCTGGGCAGCGCGATCGCCACCGGCGCGCCGTCGACGTCCACTGCCACCGTGCCCAGCTTGGCGCCGTCGCGCACGACCTGGCCGAGTTCCTTTTTCAGGCTGACGCGCTCGGCGCTGCCCAGCAGGGCCATGCGCACGGCCTCGGCGATGGTGGACTTGCCGGCGTAGTTGTCGCCGGTGATGAAACCGATGGCGGTGGGCAGCGGAAGCTCGGCCGACTGCACGCCCTGGAAGTTGGACACGGAGAGGTTGGTCAGGCGCATGGTGTCAGCCCTCGGTGCCGGTGGGCTGGCTGTCATCGGCGGCGCTGCCGTGCTCGTCGTGGAAGGTCTTCCAGCCCTTGACCCACTGGATGCACAGTTGCCCATCCATGACCGGGCAGGCAGACTCGGGCTGCCCGTCAGCGGCCGCCGCATACCCGTTGTCCCAGGCCTCATCCAGCTGCTCCTGCGTGGGCCCTTCGGGCGCCGGCAGCTCTTTGAAATCGGCGTCGACCACGTTGTCGTCTTCCATGCCGTCACCGTCGTCGTCGGTGTACTCTTTGCCGAGGTCCATGGCGCGCTGGTCGCTTTCGCCGCGCACGGCGCCCATGCCGGCCGTATGGGTCTGGCTGTCGGCCACCACGATCAGCACGGCCTTGCCTTGCGAGTCGTAGAGATCGTGCAGGGATTCAGCGCCTCGGCCGATCTTGATGACGACCTTGGCGCCATCCTTGATGGTGACCTGGTCCAGATCGCCCTGCACAACCGTGCGACCTTCGCTGGCGATCAGGTGCACGGCCATCTTGACGTTGTTTTCGACGCGGTCGCGCAGGCGGTCGATGATGTCGTCCTGCTTGGCCTGCGACAGCTTGTGCCACGGCTCGGGCAGCAGCTTCAGTTCCTGGATGAGGGCGGAAAGCAGGTCGCGGCCGACAGTGGTGGCGGTCATTTCGCGGGGGTCTTGATGGGACATGGCTCAGGGCTCCGGGTGAGATATTCGGGCGCCGGTTACCCTCGTCCGGCCCTGCGTCAGACCCTGCGGCGGGCCATCTATGCAGTGGGTGCGGTCGGAATCGGCCGACCGTCAAGACTGCCGCCGGAGGCTCGGAGGCAATCGTCTCTATGCGGGCCTACCTCGGACAGATCAGCGCTCGACCCGCCTTCGGATTACCGCGATGCTCTGCGGCGCGGCCCTCTCGGGGTGCGTTCTTTGCTACCGGCGCGGGCTTACTCGGGAGCCGCCATGCGGCGGCGCTGGGTGGTCTGGCGGGGGCTGGAGGCTTGGGCTGCGGCGGGCTGCTGCTCGGCATGCGCCGCCTGCTTGATGACCTTGCGGCGCTGCTCGTAGACCTGTTCCAGATGCGCTTGTGCCTGGATGTCCAGCACGCCACCAATGGAATCGGCGGCCAGGTCCAGCACTTCCAGATCCTTGGCGGCCATCAACTGCGCCTCGACGGCGTCCACGCTGAGGCCCCGCTGGGTGCTTTCCTCGGTGCCGGCCAGGTGGCCCTGGGCGCCGGCCTGCTGGGATGCAGGGGCGGCCGCTGACGCGCCCTGCGCCGGTTTACCGGCCTCGGCTTGCGCCTTCGCGGGGGAGGTATCCAGTACTTCGCCAGTCTCCGGGTCCACGTCGGCGACGTCGGTCGGTTGGCGACGGGGCGTGGCATTGGTTTGCGTACCGCGCAATTCGTCCACGTTGACGCTGATCGTGCCGTCGGGCCCGGTTCGCGCGTCGAGCGTGTCGATGAGCTCTTCGTGGGAGGTCAGGCCCATGCTGATTTCCGGCGCATACGCACGTTGCCAGAAAGCGGCGGCCCGGTAGATGAACATCTGGTCGGGCATCGTGAGCCATTTGCTGCCGCTCTTCTTGTTCCAGCCTTCCGCCTTGACCATCTTCCAGTCGATCCACGTGCCGTACAGCTTTTCGCCCGTAGACTTTTCGATGGTCCAGGCACGGCAGCCGTAATCGTCGGTGCCAGGTTCTCCGCGCCACTCGTAGCGCAGAGTCTCGAAGCGGCCGCACGTGTTCACGCTGGCGATCAGGAACTTGCTCGACCAGCCGGGGTTGCCGTGGACGATGTACAGGTTCTGCATCACCATCAGCTCGTCGGCCCGCAGGCGCCGTGCCAGGTTCAGCGCGATCATGCAGTTGGCGACGTTGTTCTGGTAGTGCTGCGGCACAAGGGTGGAAGAGGCAAAGGCCTTGGCCACGCGTTGCAGCAACTCGAAACCCTGGAGGTCGAAGAAGCCCGCGACGACGGGAGGCATACTGCTTTCGGCTGGCGCGCGCAGCGCCTGAACTGTGGTGGATTGCGACATGGGCTTATCCTTTGAACTTGCAGGAGGGGTGGCGGGGGCAATACTTGGCCGAACAGAGGTACGACTTCGGGTTGCCGTAGAAGCTGCCGCTGTGGATGATTCGGGAGGCGTGTTCGAGCAGGCCAGGGCTGTCGTCGGTGCCCACCAGCGCTCCGCGGGCCTCGACGATCTCGCCGGTGCCGACGCGTTGGGCCGCTGCAGTCTTGCCAGTTTGCAGGCCGATGATCTGCGCGGGCGCGGTCAGGGGTTCGCCAAGCGAGTATTCGGCAAGCAGCTCGTAGACGCCCATCTGCGGGCCGTGGCCGGCGGTGGCCACGCGGCCGTCGACGCCCACGGCGTTCTTGCCACTTTTCAGGTCAGCGATGCCAAGGCGGCCATCAGGGACGCGACGCACGCGGTCGGTCGTGCCAGTCAGCGCCAGGCCCAGGTCGGTGATCTCCAGGCGCTCGCAAGTGAGCTCGACCGCAACGTAATCCTGCTGTGGTGCGATCTCCGCGCAGTACCGCGTGTGCAGCGCCAGCGCGACGCGCTCGGCGTCGGCCGGCTGGGTGCCGTCCCAATCGACCTCTTCCATGGTGTCGTGCAGGACGTCGACCAGCGCGCCGGCGGCGTCGTCCGCAGTGATCGGGTTGCCGTCCAACCTGGCCTGGTCGAAGGCGGCGGTGCCGGCATGAATGGCCGTGCCCAGGCGCGCGGCAGCCGAGGACGGCATCCGCATCTTCAGGATGTGCTTGGCTTCCCACCTCGCCGGACAGTCGAACAGTTCGGCCAGGCTGGACGCCCGGATGGGGATGATGGTCTTTTGCATGGTCAGAATCCGGCTGCGCGGCCGACGAACGGCACGATGAAGAAAAGGAGGGCGAGGACGGCGCCTGCGCCGATCCACGCCAGGCGCGGGATGCGGTGGCTGTCGGGCGCCCAGCTGCCGCCCCAGTCGCTGGTGCGCTGGGCGCGACCGGTCCAGTTGCTGCTCGAGCGGTCAATACCGCCAGGCCAGTTTGCGGTGCTCATATCAGCCTCGAATGCCAGCGACAGCCGCCGGCGGAGGGTTGTGATGGGAAACCCGGGCGGGCAGGGCCGACGAAGCGGCCAGAGCCAGCGCCAAGGCGGTAAGAATGCGGATCACGCGTCACCCCGGCAGATGGCGGTGACGTGGTCGCCGAGCAGCGCCAGCGGAAATGCGACGGCCAAGCCGACGACGCTGAAAACGGCGACGAAGGTGAGGGCGTCGATCACTGGTGCACCTCGAGCTCGTCGGCCGTCATGCCGGCCAGCAGCTTGCGGGCGCGCTTGAGCAGTTCGGCCTGCAGGGCGGCGATGCCGGGGCCGCAGCGGTCGCGGTCGAAGTGCCAGGTGGTCATGGCAGCCAGCCCGACTTGGGCAAGGGCAGGGGCACTGATGTCGGTGAACGACTCGGCCCACCATTCCAGGTCCTCGCCATAAGCGCGGTCGATGCGGCCGGCAAACAGGTCGTAGATCGGGCCCAGCACCTGCTCGTCGTCGAGCTCCAGGGCCTTGACGCCGCGGTCGCGCTGCAGTTGGCCGTAGTCGGCGGTGCGCGTGGCGTCGTCTGGCAGGGCGGCAAGATTGATCTGCATGGTGTTCTCCTGGCCCGCGCGGCGGGCGCGAGGGTTAGCGGTCGCCGTTGGCGATGTCTCTGCGGAGATCGCGCGCTATGAGCGTCAGGCGCCCGAGCCTCGATTCGTAGCCCCAGTCGCCAGGGCTGCCGGCGTACTTCAGCAACTGGTCAAGCACGGCGATCCAGCGGGCGCGTTCTTCGATGGACAACTCGCACTCGGCGAGCGGGCATTCGTTGAAGGGTTTGGCGGCCATGACTCACGCCGCCTTGATGTAGTTGGTGAACAGGCCGCGCCCGTGGTTGGCGCCGCCGCACTTGCATTCGCAGGCGCCGTTGTGCTTGCCATTCAGGCACTTGGCGTTGCACTCATGGCGCGAGGGGAAGGCCTTGTATTCGATCTTTCGGGTGATCGGCAGCACGGCGCCACCCAGGTTCCCGCCCACGTGGCCCACCAGCATCTGGTAGCCGTCGTAGCGGATACCCTTCACGCCAGGCCAGCGCGCGGCGAATTCCTTATTCGGCATGCCGTGCGGCGCGGTCAGCGAGACCGCTTCGCCGGTCACGTCGCTGAAGTACTTGATGCTTGCCATGCTGATCTCTCCCATTCGCTGGCCCGGCGGACCGTGGTGATACGATGGGAGAATATTAGGCGAAGCCTTATTTAATGTAAATAGGCAAAGCCTTATTTATTTGTAACGTGTGCCGCGCCGGGGATGCCCGGCCCGCCGCGCCACGCGATGCGCTACGATTCTGGAATTATTTAGTTACCCGGAGGAGGGCCATGAACCACGACTATCAGCTTGCTAGCATTGCAGCCGTCGGGCTGTACTATGTTGCTTGGCCCGTTGTTTGTTGGATTGCGTGCGCTTTTTTTTCGGCCTACATGGCCGGGCAGAAGGGCAGATGGGGCTTCGTGTGGTTCGTGTGGGGTGTCTTGTTCGGCCCCGTGGCTTTGGTCGCCATTGCTGGCCTGCCGCCTCGAGTTCAGCCCGTGGAGGAGGTGTCGTTGAGAGGACGCCCGAATCGAGGTGAAGAGCCGCGGCTGGTGTGAACGTGCGCCCATAAAGAAAACCGCCCGGAGGCGGTTGGGTTACTTGCTGGGCGGCGAGGGAGTGGGCGGCGGTGTGCTCTGTGCCTGCAGTCCAGCCTGGAAGGCTGAAAGCATGTTTGCGGTAAGGGTGCCATTGAACGCGGCGATCCCCAACACGATGGCGACGACCGTCACGATAGCGGTGGTGATGATCGTCGTCTTCAGCCCGCCAAGCTTTTCAGCCGTCGTGCGATTTTCGGCCCGGATTTCCTTCACCGATTCGGCGACCGCTTTGACCGCGTCTTCGATACGCGCAACTCGCCCCTCCATGCGGGCCTCTATGGCCTGCAGCTTGGCGTCGAGTTCGGGACGGGAGACAGGTTCCATGGCCTGATTATCGCTCAACTGCGCTTTGCGGTCACCCACAGAAGGTTTCGTGGCGCCTGACAAGTAATCGCTGAATCTATCAATGAAGTCATCAAGCCGATTGGACTCGTACGGTTGGTGAACGCCGCGCGCGAGCTGCGCAATGACATCCATGTACCGTTTGTTGGCGGCCGGATCAACTTGCATCCCCGTCTCCCTCCGAGGCCTTTCTGGCGAGGCTCTTAAAAAAGTCGAGAACTGCCGCGACGCCGGCCGTGTGTTCCTTCGGCGTGAACTGTTCTATTCGAGCGGCAAGTGCAGCGCCGTCAACCGCTTTTGCGGCCAGCAATTCCTTTGTAAGAGCGCTCAATACGACGAGATACGAAATATCCGCGTCTCCAGGTTCAATGGTCGCCTTCTCTTTTTGTTCAGCCATTCAATCCTCGTGTAGTTCTATTTGACCTGCGTTGTCAGCTTCTCGGTGGGGTGGGGCGCTTAGCGCAAAAAAGGCGACGACAGCGCATTCCTCGATGACGATCCCGCGGCGATCAGGTCGATGACCGAGATCACCGTCACCACGATCGTGATCACCGCAAGAACTTTGGCGAACTTGTTCACGTCTGGCTTGGTGAGACTAGCCACCATGCGGGTGATAATGTAAGCAGCGAGCATGAAACCTATGGCTGGGATCAAGGTTCTCTCCGTGATTTGGCGGTTACTGCGGCGCCGTGCCAAACGGGAAGTCGACCCGATTACCCGACGGCTTAGGTTTTTTCAGGACGCCGCGAAGCTCTTCAGGGAACTCATCCTCGACGTTGAAGCTGTTGCAGAGGGCTTCGTTAAGGCCCCAGGTCTGGCCAGTACGCACTCTCCCGTCAGATTCTTCGCAGGTCATCCAATGATCGGTTTGGCCGAGCAGGTAATCCATGCGCGCCCAGAAAGTGTCGTAAATGGCAGTTCCTTGGACTGCGGCTCCCCCGTAGCCAGGCAAAGTTGCTACGGAGGCACCGCCGTTGGTCGTTGCCATCGGGGCCATCATTCCGCCCGTGGTCGTCGAAACTCCTATCGAGGCCTTGGTCCCATCGGGGGAGGGCGTTGCGCGGAGCAGCCAAGTGTCGCTTCCCGCCGCCGCGGCTAATACCAGATACACCGACCATGGCCGCACGGCCGTCATCGTATCTTCTGTGTAGGAAATCTGGAAGTCGGCCCCATCCGCCAGCCGGAACAACTTCTCTGCAGCTTTGAAGACTTCGTCCGGGGATTTGCCTGGATATGTTCGTTGGGTTGCCGACAGCCACTCATCACGGGTCATTTGCCGCGGCGCCGCGCATCCGGTCAACAGGACCGCCAAAGAAATCAAAAGAAGCAGTTTTCGCATTTGGTCACTCATAGGCGAAAATTTTTGGCCCATTTAAAAATCCTCGCTGCGCCAGACCTTCAAAACGCGACCGAAAACTTCGAAGTCCATCGAGCTGTCAATCACCCAGTCTCGATAGGCATTGTTTTCCGAGATGGCCAGCAGGCCTTTGCCAGGCACGCGCTGCAGGCGCTTGATGAAGCCCTCGTTGCCGACACGGAAGAAGTACACGGCATCGAACTCCACTGAGTTCACGCTGGAATCTAGGATCAGCGGATCACCGGGGTTGAACATCGGGCGCATGGAATCGCCAAAGCCAGTCACGATGCACAGGCTGTTCACCTGAGAGTAGCCGCGCACGTTCTTCTCCAGCCATTCCCGACTGACCCGCCAACTTTCGATGACGCCCGGCTGATCCCTCAGCTCCACTCCTGCCACTCCCATCCTGCCACCCGTGTCATATTGACTGATGGTAACGGAAGATGTCGATGTGTCGGGAAGTGGGGTTAACCCGGCCGAGGTTTCTGTTCCTTCGTCCTCGGCCAATGGCGCCGCTGGCCACTCTCGCAACCCCCAGTGTTCAGGCCCGACCACATCCGCGAAGTAGCTCCAGAGCTTGGGAAGCTTGTCTTTCCCAATGACGCCGCGGTTAAGCCAATCCTGCACAGACGGGGGGGTCACGCCAAATTCAGACGCAACGGCCTTTTGGGTGACCCCTTTCTTCTTGATGGCGGCGCGTATGGCGCGCCCGAGTTGTTCGCCAGTAAGCATTGCCTAATTTCGCCTGTGCGCCTCAGATTCGGCAATGCCTATTGATTAAAATTAGGCTAAGCCTTATTATCGCCGCATGAACGAGACCATGCAGCGCGCCGCCGACGCGTGCGGGGGGCAGGCCAAGCTGGCCCGCCTCATCGGCGTCACGAATCCGACGGTGAACCAGTGGGTTCGAGGGAGTCGACCGGTACCGATAGAACGCTGCCCGGACATCGAGCGCGCAACTGGTGGCGCCGTAACTCGCCGCGACCTGCGACCCGACGACTGGCAGCGGATTTGGCCGGAACTCGCAAAGAGCGAGGCCGCCCATGTGTGACCCCGACCCCAAAGACGAACGTATCCCCATCGGCCCGACCGACGTGTGATCCCGCTGTGTGCATGGCGTTGTCATGCACAAATTTTTGTCCACTTTTGCCTCTCAACACCTCACAACTGTCTTGCGAAGCAACCATGACCCAAGGTGAATTGACCCTGCAGAACATCGCCGTGCGCCCGGAAGAGGTCGCCCGCAAACAGTCCCTCGGTGCCGCCATAGAGCTGTGCGCCGAGCTGGCCGGCTTCTCGCTGGACAAGGAGCTGCAGATGGCCCTGGACGTGGACAAGGGCCAGTTCTCGCGCTGGCAGTCGGGCCAGGAAGGCATCAAGTGGGACAAGTTCGTCGCGCTGATGAACGCCTGCGGCAACGATGCGCCAATCCTGTGGATGCTGCACCAGCGCGGCTACGACCTGCATGCGCTGCGCAAGCGCGAAACCGAGACGCAGCGCGAGTTGCGCGAGGCGCGCGAGCGCATTGCCGAGCTCGAACGCGAGCGGGCCCTGACCATCCGCGTGCTGCGCGACGTGAGGGCTGCCTGATGTCCGAAATCCTGCTGGTCAAGCAAGACCCCGTCGAAGTGTCCGAAGCGGACCGGGCGGCCGCGCGCCGTGTGATCTTCGGCGCAGTCGATGGCTTGGGTGAGCGCGGCAGGAAGCAGTGGCGCCGTCTGTGGAATCGCATATTCAAGCTGCAGCCCGGCGAGGCGATGGAGATCATCACGCACCAGGAACGGCTGGGCTGGTATCACCGCAAGCACATGGCGCTTGAGCAGCGCGTGTTCGAGGCGCAGGAGGTCTTTGAGCATTTTCGTACCTTCCGCGCGTGGCTGAAGATCGGCGCCGGGCACGTCGAATTCGTGCCGGGGGCTGATGGCCAGCTGCAGGCCGTGCCGCTTTCCATCAGCTACGCCGAAATGGAGCAGGCGCAGATGGAGGAATTTCACGATGCCGCCGTGGCGTTTCTGCGTTCGCCGCGCGGCGCGTCGCAGCTTTGGCCGCACCTTCCGGTGCTGGCCGCCGGCGGCATGATCGATGCAATCCTCGGAGATTTCGGCGAATGAAAGGCCGCTCAACCAATGCGGCGCAACGCCGCTTTCATGATGCGCTGTGCAGCCTGGGCTGCATCGCCTGTCGCCGGCGTGGCATCCGCAACACGTATTGCAGCGTGCACCACATCGACGGCCGCACGAAACCCTGGGCCCACTGGTTGGTGCTGCCTTTGTGCGGCCCACACCACCAGGACGACGGCACCACGGGCGCCATCGCCGTGCACCCGCACAAGGCGCAATTCGAGCAGATGTTCGGCAAGCAGCGCGACTTGTTGCGCATGTGCTTAAACATGCTGGCAGAGCAGGGCGTTGAGGTGCCTGAGCCGGCGCGGCGTGCCGCCAATGGCCAATGGACAAGGATGGTCGCATGAAGACGTATGAGGAATTCTTGCGCGAGAAAGTGAAGCTCGCGGCGTTCACCGGCTTCGATGTTGATCCGGCCGAAATCAATCCGGCGCTGAAGCCGCACACCCGCGACATCGTTCGCTGGATGGTGAAGGGTGGTAACCGCGCCGTGTTCGCCAGCTTCGGCTTGCACAAGACCGCGACGCAGCTGGAAGCGCTGCGGCTGATCGGCGCCCACCGTTCAGGCCTGCGCCTGCAGGTGCTGCCGCTGGGTGTGCGGCAGGAATTCTTCCGCGAGGCCCGCGAGCGATTCCAGGGAGACTTCGCAGTCGATCTGCGCTTCATCCGCAGCGACAGCGAAATCGGCGATGAACGCACCATCTACCTGACGAACTACGAGAGCGTGCGCGAGGGGAAAGTGTCACCGTCGCTGTTCCGCGCCACCAGCCTGGACGAAGCCGCCATCCTGCGCAGTTTCGGCAGCAAGACCTACCAGGAGTTCCTGCCGGCGTTCGCCCCGGTCGAGTTCAAGTACGTGGCCACGGCCACGCCGGATCCGAACCGCTACAAGGAATTGATCCACTACGCCGGCTACCTGGGCGTCATGGACACCGGCCAGGCTCTGACGCGCTTCTTTCAGCGCGACAGCGAAAAGGCCGGCAACCTGACCCTGTACCCGCACAAGGAACAGGAGTTCTGGCTTTGGGTCGCCAGTTGGGCGGTGTTCATCACGAAGCCCAGCGACCTGGGCCATAGCGATGACGGCTATGTCCTGCCCGATCTGGACGTGCGTTGGCACGAAATTCCGAGCGACTACGCAGCGGCGGGCACCGAGAAGAGCGGCCAAGGCCTGCTGGTGCCCGACCTGGCCATGGGCCTGTCGGCCGCCGCGCGCGAGAAGCGCGACAGTTTGCCGGCTCGGGTCGAACTGGTGCGCGATCTGGTGGACCAGGATCCGGAGGACCATTTCATCGTCTGGCACGACCTGGAAGATGAGCGCCACGCCATTCAGAAGGCCATTCCCGAGGCGGTGAGCGTGTGGGGGTCGCAGCCACTGGAAGAGCGCGAGCAGCGCATCATTGACTTCAGCGATGGCCAGCACCGGATACTGTCCACAAAGCCGGTCATCGCGGGCAGCGGCTGCAATTTCCAACGGCACTGCCACCGCGAGATATTCGCCGGCGTCGGGTTCAAGTTCAACGACTTCATCCAGGCCGTGCACCGGACGTTCCGATTCGGCCAGACCAAGCGCGTGCGCCTGGACATCATCCACACCGAGGCCGAACGCGAAGTGGTGGCGACGCTGAAGGCCAAGTGGAAGCGCCACGACGAGCAGCAGGCGCGCATGGCGGCCCTGGTGCGTCAGTATGGCCTGGATCACCTGGCGATGCAGGACACGCTGGCCAGGACCATCGGGATCGAGCGTCGGGTCGTGCGAGGCCAGTGCTTTGAGGTCGCCAACAACGACTGCGTTCTGGAAGCGATGGAGCAGCCGGAGAATTCGGTCGACCTGATCGTCACCAGCATCCCGTTCGCCAACCACTACGAGTACACGCCCAGCTACAACGACTTCGGCCACACCGAGGATAACGACCACTTCTGGGCCCAGATGGACTACCTGACCCCGGAGCTGCTACGGATCCTCAAGCCGGGCCGGATGTACTGCTGCCACGTGAAGGACCGGATCAATTTCGGAAACGTCACGGGCGCCGGCGTGCCCACCGTCAGCCCATTCCACGCCGAGGCGATCTTTCACGCCCGCAAGCACGGTTTCGACTACATGGGCATGATCACCGTGGTGACCGACGTGGTGCGCGAAAACAACCAGACGTACCGCCTGGGTTACAGCGAAATGTGTAAGGACGGCTCGAAAATGGGGGTGGGCAGCCCTGAGTATGTGCTGCTATTCCACAAGCCGCAGTCCGATCGCGGCCGCGGCTATGCCGATACCCCGATAGCGAAAAGCAAGGCGGAGTACAGCCTGGCGCGCTGGCAGATCGACGCCCACGCCTTCTGGCGCTCGAGCGGCAACCGCCTGCTGACCGCCGACGAGATGGCCATGATGGGCCCGGACCGCCTAGCTAAGTTCTTCACCGAGGACAGCCTGCAGCGGGTCTACGACTTCGAGCATCACCGCCAGATTGGCGAGCAGCTGCAGGCACGCAATGCGCTTCCCAGCGATTTCATGAGCCTGGCGCCGGGGAGCCACCACCCCGACGTCTGGCACGACGTCAATCGCATGCTGACGCTCAACGGCGACCAGTCGCGGCGCGCCGTTGAAAAGCACGTATGCCCGCTGCAATTTGACATCGTGGACCGCCTGATCGAGCGCTACAGCATGAAAGGCGAGCGTGTCTACGACCCGTTCCATGGGCTGGGTACGGTCGGCGTGCGCGCCATCAAGCTGGGCCGTACGGCCGGCGGATCGGAGCTCAGCGCCGCCTATTTTAAGGATCAGGTGCACTACCTGCAGGCAGCCGAGCGCGAAGCCACCATGCCCACGCTGTTCGATTTCGATGAGCTTGAGGCTGCGGCATGACAGCGCCGCTTATCAGCAGCCAGCGCTACCTCGATCCGCAGCTGGTCGAGCGTAAGGCCCGCACGTTCCGGGTGTTCGTCGTGTCCACGCTTCAAACGCAGCTGCGCGGCAAAACCTATCGCGTGCTGCTGGACGGCCACCACAATCTCGCCGCCGCTCGACTGGCGGGTGTCGCACCGGACTGGCGCGGCCCGTCCAACAAGATGCGGCGGATCATGGCCAGCATGCCGCCGGCCGACTTCGAGCGCATGCTCATCAACAATCTGACCGATTCGGAGTGGTATTTCGTCGACACCGGCGAGGTGGTGCCCGATCTGCTGGGCGTCGAGCGGGAGGCCGCATGAAGTGGTCCGAACACACCATTGCCCGCGCGCTGGTACGCCAGACGTTCAACCGCAAGTACCTGGTGGTGGTGCCCAACTGCAACTGGACGGGCCACGAATGCGACCTGCTGGTGGTGACGGAGAACCTGCGCATCATCGACGTCGAAATCAAGATCACCCGCGCTGACCTGAAGGCGGATGCCAAGAAGGACAAATGGTGGCACCGCCAGTACGTAGGCGCGCCGCGCTGCGTGGACCAGTTCAATCGCCACGGGCGACTAATCAGTCGTCGGCACGTGTACGCCCAGCAGTTCGAGCTTCGGGACTGGCCTCACAAGGTCTGGAAGCACTACTACGCGCTGCCCAAGGAAATCTGGCGGCCCGAGCTGCTGTCGGTCCTGCCGAGCCAGCACAGCGGCGTCCTGTTGCTGGATGGCGACGGCTACCCACGGCCGGCGGGCGACATCATGCGGATCGATTGCGTGCGTCGCGCCACGCCAAACCGGGACGCGCCGGCGATCAGCCCGGCCGCGGCGGTCGATATCGCGCGCCTGGCGAGTCTCCGCATGTGGGAGGCGTACGGGCGCCTGGAAAGCAAGGAGGCCGCGTGATGGCCAGCCCTGAACCCCTGACACCCCCTGACTGCAACCTGCAGGACTTCCAATTCATGCCGCTGGACGTGCTGCGCCTGCGCGACTCCGAGCTGGCATCGAACGAAACCCCCGAGGCATGCTGGGCCGCCGTGCTTCTGTGGTGCGCGGCCTGGCACCAGGTGCCGGCCGGCTCAATCCCGAACGACGAGCAGTGGATCGCCAAGCAGGCCGGCTACGCCAGGCGCGGCCGCATCGACAAGGAATGGGCCGACGTTCGACCTGGGGCCTTGCGGGGCTGGATCGAGTGCAGCGACGGCCGCCTGTATCACCCTGTGGTGGCCGAGAAGGCGCGCGATGCGTGGCAATCGAAGCTCGAGCAGCGCTGGCGGTCGGAGTGTGGCCGCGTCAAGAAGCACAACCAGCGCCACGGGACAAAGGTGGTCGCGCCCGATTTTGTCACCTGGCTGTCGCTTGGTTGTCCCCAGGGACAACCGTTGCCTGTCCCCGGGGACAACGCACAACAGGAGCAGGGACAAGGGGTCAATGTCCCCGGCCCAGGCGCCGCAAGTCCCCAGGACACCCCCGGGGACACGGGGTCCAAGGGACAGGGAGAGGGACAGGGACAGGGAGACTCTTCCGTAGAACCTAGTGGTTCTACGGCCGCTGGCGCGGCGCCGAAGCCGCCCGACCAGATGACCAAGGACGAGCTGTGGGCGGCCGGCAAGAGCCTGCTCAGCCAGGCCGGCATGCCCGCCGCGCAGTGCGGCTCGTTCGTCGGCAAGCTGGTCAAGGACCACGGGCCCGACGTAGTCGTCGATGCCGTGCGCAGCGCCGTGCTGGAACGCCCCGCAGACCCGGCGTCGTTCCTGAGGGCCGCCTGCCAGCGCCGCGTGGGCCAGCGCCAGACCCCCAACCGCCAGGAAGCCCTGGAAGCCCGCAACCGCGAAGTGGCGCGCCGCCTGGCCGCCGGAGGAACCGCATCGTGACCGAATCCGACCGCGAACCGTTTTTCACCCTGCTGGCTGACGTCTACGCCTTCTACCGGGCGGACCTCTCGACCTTCGTGGGCAGCGTCTGGTGGACCGCCATGCAGCCCTACGACCTGGCTGCCGTGAACGACGCCATGGGCCGGCATTGCGCCAACCCGGACACCGGCCAGTACCTGCCGAAACCCGCCGACGTCGTGCGCATGCTCCAGGGCAGCACGCAGGACAGCGCCCTGGTGGCTTGGGCCAAGGTCGATCGCGCCGTGCGCCAGGTCGGCACCTGGCAGTCCGTGGTGTTCGACGACGCCCTGATCCATCGCGTGCTGCACGACATGGGCGGCTGGCTGGCGCTCGAGCGCAATACCGAGGACGACTGGCCGTTCGTGGCCAAGGAATTCCAGAACCGGTACCGCGGCTACCGAGGGCGCAGCGAGCGCCCCGACTACCCGCCGGTGCTGGTCGGCGCCACGCAGGCGCACAACAGCCGGGTGGGTGGCGGCGCGCCGGCGCCGGTGCTGATCGGCGACGCCGGCCAGGCCCGGGCGGTGCTGGCCGGCGGCACGACGTCGCCGCTGGTCGGCTTTTCCCAGGTCACGCGGCCCGAGCTGCTTGCGCTGGCCGCGCCGAATCGGGAGGCCGCGTGATGGCCGCCGAACAGCAGGGCATGCCGGCCCAGCCGCTGCGCGACCCGCGCCGCTGGGCGCGCAAGATCCTGGCCGAGCAGCAACGCCGCGGCGGCCACCGGTATCCGCCGGCAGTGCTGGCCATGGCCGAGCGCGCCATCACGGCGCCGGCCGGGGAGGGGCGGTCATGATCTGGGTATTCGCCGTCCTGGGGGTGGTGCTGGTGGCCTGCCTCGGCTTGGCGATCTGGGCGCTGGCCGCCGCCTACAAGCGGGAGTACGACGAATGGCTGTGAGAGGCGGTTACCTCGCCATTGGCGTCTGGCCGGTGGTCCGTGAGCAGGGTTGGGGCATCCTGCCGTTCCGCGGCGACAAGGTCCATTACTTCCACCGCGGCGCGCTGACGGCCGAAGGCGGCCGGTTCGTGTACTCGAGCTGCGGCGTCCGTGGCGCCGAGACAACCCAGGTGCCGCTGCTGGTGCCCGGGAACTTCCCGCGCTGCCAGAACTGCACGCGCGCTTTGCCAGCCTGGAAGCGGTACGCATGACGCCGCCAAATACCGTCCAGTGCGTCGGCTGCCGCCTGTTCAGCTTGCAGAAGCACGCGGCCATGGCAGAGCAGCAGCTCGGCAAGTGCGAGCTCGAGGCGTCTACACATCCCGGCCGATTCCGCGGCGCCCACCGCGTCCACGAATGCCCGAATTTCGCCGCGGCGCTAGCCCCGGTGGTTGAAAAACGAGCTGAATGGCTGCGCAAGCGCCGTGAGGATAGGAGGTTGATGTGCTTGAATTCGTGATTCCCGGGGTTCCCGCTGGAAAAGGGCGGCCACGCACGCTCAGGCGCGGCAACCACATCAAATTGGTTACCCCGGACGAAACTGCTGCATACGAAAGCAAGGTCGCTCTGGCCGGCCACCAGGCTATGGCTGGGCGCGCATTGCTGAGCGGGCCCGTACGCGCAGTGCTCACGATCAAGCTGCCAATCCCGGCGTCTTGGTCCAAGCGCAAGCAGGCCGCCGCGCTGGCGGGCACCGAACTACCCACCAAGAAGCCGGACGCCGACAACGTCGTCAAGGCCATATTTGATGGCCTCAATGGCGTCGTCTGGAACGACGACACCCAGGTGGTCGACATGGTGGTCCGCAAGCGCTACGCGGCCGTGCCGGGCGTGGCCGTCAGGATCGCCATCGTCGAATTTCAACCTGAAGACCTTCTGGAAGCCCTCTGATGCAATCCGCCGCCGCAGTGCACCGCGACGCGCTGGCCACCCCGGCCGGCGAGCCGCTGTTTTCCAGCGCCCACGCCGCGCTGACGTTCGCCTTCAACCACACCGCCCAGGTGTACGACCGGCCGCTGATGGCGCGCCTGGCCAGTAAGCCCCGCCCCGGTGGCGGCAAGGGCCTGGGCGGCACGGATGGCGCCGGCCAGGCCGGCATGATCCTGGCCAAGTTGGATCAACTGACGGAGCTGCACCAGTTGATCATCCTGGCAAGGTTCCTGCCGCAGACGGCGTGCTGCTCGCATTGCGGCAGCGATGCCTGGGACGCCGATTGGCTGGCCGTAATTCGCAAAATATCGGACGCCGCCATGCTCCATGGTGTGCTGTCCGGACACATCATCCACAGGGCAGTGCGGGACGCCCTGGTGATGCGCTACTTCGCCAACAAGGCCAATCGCAAGCGCATCTTGTTGGGCACGATTGCCGCCAAGGCCGGCATCAGCGACCGCACGGTGACCGACCAGAACAGCAAGATCGTGCTATGGCTCAAGGGCAGCCGGTTCACGAAGGCTGGCAAGGGGCAGCTCGCCGCCGGGCAGAAGGGTGAAGATGCGCGGGCCATGGAACGCGTCGAGGCGGCGCTGGTGGCGGCCGGGATGATTGGCACCGACGAAGATTGACGATTCAGCTTGACGCTCGGGAAAAAAATCCGCAAAATCCTTTGTATTCCGTCAAGGTGCATAAGTGCGCCCAGAAGAAGCCCCGGGCGAGAGCCGGGGCTTTTTTTAGGCATTGGTATCGCCAGTCACTGACAGTTTTCACGAATGGCCTTCGCGATTGCTGCGCGAGACGGAGGGCGCCATCCAATCACTTTAGTCGCCTGGATGACTGCAAAACCACGAGTCTGGCCTCTACCGACACGAGTAACGAGCAGTCCGTGCTCTTTTTCCGCCTGAGCAGCAATCTTTGATTCGGTGGATTTGTTCATATTTTCTCGTCCGCTGAGTTTCTTCATTTGCTCAAGTGTTAGGTAGTAGCGTCCGTACGATTTCCCACCAAATTCAGAGTGATAGAGCTGATTTAGTGCGGCGGCAATATTTGCGATCTCGAACATGATTTTCCTTTTTCTAGAATATCTATAGATTGAAATTGAATTGATCTATAGATTGAACGAATGATATCTATGGATAGCCAATTTGACAAGTAATTAAGCTGCTTTTTTTGATTTTTTTAAATCCAAAAAGCTTGATTGAGCCGTCGCCGAAGAACTCGTCAAATTGGAAGTCGCCTTCGGGCGGCTTTTTCTTTTGCGCAAACCCGGCGCGCATCTCCGCCGTCCTGGCCGTGAGGCCGCTGGCACCCATCCGCGCGCCTTTGCCCGGACAAGCCGGTCAGTGTCCGCAACAACGCCGGCAGCGCGCCATGTCGGCGGTCCGCCCCATCTCCTGACGGGTCGGTGGTAGGGGCGCGCACACCACCTCACTCCAGGAGAACCGCCATGTTCGGTGCCGACGCCCCGATCAACTGCCCGTTCAGCCCGCCGCGCAAGCAGGGTCTGGGTCCTGGCGCAGCTTCGTGACCATGTCCTGCCAGGCCGACACGGCTGAGACATGAAGGAGCGCCCATGTTCGATTTCGAGAAGCGCGGCATGACGACGCGCGAGCTGCTGTCTGTGGTCGTGCTGCTCGCCAGGCAGTGCGGCTACGAGGTTGGGCCCGGCGGCACGCTGATCGACAAGAAGACCGGCCGGATCCTCGCCGACGGCCGTACCGAGGCCGAAATGCTGCGTGACGCCGTCAATGACGGTGATATCCGCGCCTTGCGCGAGCTGCTGAAAGAGCCCGGCCACGAAGGCCAGGGCCGCGCATAGCCCCCAGAACCGAATCTTCCCGACGGACCGCCCAGCCAGCCGGGTGCCCGCGTGCGGGTAAACACGCGGGAAACTTGTCCCGGGCTCGTCCCCGGACGCTGGCAGACGATAACCGCGGCGCCCAGCCCGCAACGGCGGGTAGGCCGGTATGGGCGCCAACCACAGGAAGCACCACCATGAAAGCTCAACTTGCCAGGCGACCGCGTCCGCCGCAGGAATTGGCCACTGGTTGTGCATTCTTGCCGGCCCCCGAGGTGGCCGCCTGGGTCGAGGCCCAGATGCTCGCCGACGGCGGGCCACTCCATAACCCCGACCACCAGCACCTGATCGGTGCCGACTTGGTGTTCCTGTGGGCGTCGCAAGCCTTCGCCAAGGCTGGCCGCACAGTGCTGGGCCAGGCCGAGCAGGTCATGATCCGCGCTGGCGGCTGGCAGAAGGCGCGCCAGGAACAGCAGCTTATCGAGTGGTTCGGTCGCGTGCCGGCCTTCCTCATCACGCTGGCGGCCGACTACTGCGCCATTTGCTCGGACGCCGAGTTCTGCGCGCTGGTCGAGCACGAGCTGTACCACGTGGCCCAGCTGCCCGACGAGTTCGGCGCGCCGGCATTCTTCAGGGACGGCCGACCCAAGCTGGGCATTCGTGGCCACGACGTCGAGGAATTCGTTGGCGTGGTGCGCCGGTACGGGGCTTCCGAAGAGGTGGCCCAGATGGTGGTGGCCGCCAAGAAGCCGGCCGAGGTCGCGCAGATCAACATCGCCAGGGCGTGCGGCACCTGCCTGCTCAAAGCGGCATAACACCTTTGGTCATCGCAGCATTCCACGGCACCAAACGTTCGGACTGCTTGTTGCAGAGCCATCGCTCGACTGCGGCAGCGATCCCTTCACTGTCGTCTCCAAGAGCAGTGAAGGCAGATAACGGAGGGCCGATTCGCTGTAAGAGGGTCCCTAGGGAGTGACCGGTAATCGCGCGGACCTCGTACCAGGTCGAGAGCTGAGCAGTAATTTCGCGCTCTATATGTTTCCAGCATTGGCTGTGAAACAACTGATCGCGGGCAAGTCGAGTCATGGTCATAGCGTCGTACGCAGGGCAGGTACGCCAACGATCCTTCAGTCGGTTGCGCGAGATGCCGACATAGCGGATTCCGAAATCGTTCCCAGCGACCATGTAAAGACATGGCTCCCTTCGCCGCCAAGCGGCATCGTTCAGAAGGTCATATTCCGCTTGAAGCCAGGGACCAATGCGGGTGCCAGACGCGACATTTCGCTTCCAATGCGTCCCTCCCAGTGAGTGGATCCTGATCACAGGTGTTGCTGCCTCGTAGATCACGTGGGCAATAGATTCAGCTGGCGACTTCATTCCATCTACGGTTGTGCTCGGCGGGCCGTGAAGATAGCAGACTGACTCGATAGTTGTAAATAAACGTTTCAGTAAGCGCTACCCCGCCTTTACGGATTCAAGAAATATGGCAACGCTCAACGATGCGGCCAAGCGCTTCATTGTTCAGGCGCTGGCCTGTTACGACACACCAACGCAGGTGGCGGAAGCGGTAAAGGAAGAGTTCGGCCTCGAAGTTCATCGCGCCCATATTGCCCAGTACGATCCGACGAAAGCGTCCGGGCAGAAGCTGGCCAAGAAGTGGCGCGTTATTTTCGAGGACACGCGGCGCCAGTTCCGCGAACATGTGGCAGAGATTCCAATTGCGCAGCGGGCATTTCGCCTTCGCACGTTGCAGCGTTTGGCGAGTAAAGCCGAGGGGCAGCGCAACATTGTCTTGGCCATGCAGGCATTGGAGCAGGCCGCCAAGGAAATGGGTGACGCCTACGTGAATCGTCGGCTTGACCAGCCCGGCCGGCCGCCTGGGGGCGATGCCGGCGGCGGCGACCCGGCAGACATGACAGCTGACGAATACGTGCTGCGGCCCGACGAAGATGCTCCAGCGAACCCGATCCTTTGAAGGCCCGGTATCGCTGACGCCCAAGCAGGCGAACATCTACGTCTGGGGCTGGCAGCGGCAGGCGCGGTTTCGGGATGCCGTCTGCGGCCGGCGCTTCGGCAAGACCTTCCTGGGCAAAGCCGAGATCCGGCGCGCCGCGCGCCTGGCCGTGAAGTGGCAGGTCAGCGTCGAGGACGAGATCTGGTACGCGGCGCCGACGTTCAAGCAGGCCAAGCGAGTCTTCTGGCGGCGCCTGAAGCAGGCCATCCCCAGGGACTGGCGCGCCGGCAAGCCGAACGAAACCGAGTGCAGCATTACGCTGCGCAGCGGTCACGTGATCCGGATCGTGGGCCTGGACGCCTACGACAACCTGCGCGGCTCAGGTCTGTTCTTCGTGCTGATCGACGAATGGGCAGACTGTCCCTACGAGGCGTGGGAAGAGGTGGTCCGGCCCATGTTGTCGACCTGTAGATATGTGGTCGACGGTGTCGAGTACGTCGGCGGCCACGCCCTGCGGATCGGCACTCCGAAGGGCTTCAACCACTGCTACGACACCTACCTGGATGGCCAGGAAGGCCGCCAACCCGACCACAAGAGCTGGCTGTACACGTCGCTGCAGGGCGGCAATGTGCCGGCCGAGGAAATCGAGGCGGCGCGCCGCCGGATGGACCCGAAGACCTTCCGGCAGGAATACGACGCCAGCTTCGAGAATTACACGGGCGTCGTCTACTACTGCTTCGATCGCCGGAAGAATCACACCGACGACCGCGTGCGCAAGGGCGACGTCCTGCACATCGGCATGGACTTCAACGTCAGCAAGATGGCGGCCGTGGTGTTCGTGGTACGCGAGGATGGCTGGCCGCGCGCGGTCGACGAGGTGATGGACGTCTTCGACACGCCCACGATGATCGAGAAGCTGAAAGAGCGCTTCGCTGGCCATTCGATCACGGTTTACCCGGACGCCTCAGGCGACAGCCGCAAGACCAACAACGCCAACGAGTCCGATATCTCGTTGCTGCGCAAGGCCGGCTTCGTGGTGCGAGTGAATCCGGCGAACCCGGCCGTGAAAGACCGCATCAACAGTATGAACGCCATGCTGTGCAACACCTACGGCGAGCGCCGCCTGCTGGTGAACACCGACCAGTGCCCGAAGTTCACGCAGGCGCTGGAGCGCCAGATCTACGACGACAAGGGCAAGCCCGGCAAGGCGCTGGAACCCGACAAGAAGCTCGGTTTCGACCACCCCAACGATGCCGGCGGCTACTTCATCGTCCATCGCTACCCGATCAATTCCCGGAACGCCACCGTCACCTCCCTGCGCATGTAACCATGACCCTGACCGTAGACCAACAGAGCGACGCCGTGAAGGCGATGGCCGAACACTGGCCCATCGTCGACGCGCTGCTCGGCGGCACGCCGGCCATGCGCAAGGCAGCCCAGGCTTACTTGCCCAAGTGGCCGAATGAGGACCACGAGAGCTACGAGGCACGCCGGAAGACGGCAACCCTGTATCCGGCGTTTGAGCGCACCTTGGGCGTCATGGCGGGCAAGCCATTCAGCAAGGAGCTGACCTTCGGCGACGATGTGCCAGAGGCCATTCGTCAGTGGTGCCAGAACTGCGACCTCGAGGGCCGTAATCTGCACAGCTTCATGGCGGATCAGATGGCCGAATGCTTGGGGTACGGCATTGCGGGCGTGCTGGTCGATTTTCCGCGTACCACCGGTCTGCGCACCCGCGCTGACGAGGCTGCCGCTGGCGTGCGTCCGTATCTGGTCATGATCAAGCATGCTCAGTTGCTGGGCTGGCGCACATCACGTGGCGCCGACGGTGTGACCCGGCTGACGCAGCTGCGCCTGGCCGAGGTCGCCGAGGTTGACGATGGTGAATACGGCACCAAGGAAGTGCAGCGGGTGCGCGTGCTACGACCTGGTAGCTGGGAACTCTGGGAGCAGGGTGACCGTGCCTGGACGAAGATCGACGAAGGCGCGACCACCCTGGACGTGATCCCGTACGTGCCGTTCTACGGCCGGCGCACGGGCTTCATGACCGGCAAGTCGCCGCTGCTGAACCTGGCCTACCTGAACGTCAAGCACTGGCAGAGCCAGAGCGACCAGGACACGATCCTGCACGTGGCCCGGGTGCCGATCCTGTTCACCAAGGGGTTTCAGGAGGGCGAGACCATCACGGTTGGCGCATCGGCCGCCGTGCGCAGCGAGAACGACCAGGCCGACATGAAGTACGTCGAGCACACCGGTGCGGCGATTGAGGCTGGCCGCCAGGCGCTGGAAGACCTGCAGGACCAGATGATCCAGACGGGCGCCGAGCTGCTGGTAGCCCAGCCAGGCGAGCGCAGCGCTACCGAGGCGAACAACGACGCCGAGGCCAATAAGTCAGAGCTGCAGCGCATCGTCGAGGGCTTCGAGGATTCCATCGACCAATGCCTGCAGCTGATGGCCGACTGGGCGCGGCTCGGCGAGGGCGGCCATGCGAGCCTCTACAAGGACTTCACGGCAGCCACGCTGACCGACGCATCGGCGCAGCTCGTCCTGAACCTGCAGCAAGCCGGCCTGATTACCAAGAAGACAGCCATCCGGGAACAGCAGCGCCGCGGCATGCTGGCGCCCGACGTGAACCCCGACGACGAGCTGGACGCCGTCGCGGAAGAGGGACCGTCGCTCGGCAGCCTAGGTACGGGCGATGGCGGCCGCGCAGACTGAAATCGTTGACGCGTCGATCCGTCATCAGATCGACCTGGTCAAGTACTCCAACGGGGTCGTTCGCAAGATCATCGCGCTATTGAATCGGGTGGATCCTGACCTGGTGGCGCAGCTGACGGCCGCCCTGGAACGCTTGGCGCCGCAAGATTTCACCGTCCAGCGCCTGGATGCCTTGCTGAAGGACGTGCGCCAGCTCAACGAGCAGGCCTACCGCCAGGTGCGGGGCGAGCTCGAAGGTGAACTGCAGGACCTGGTCAGCACCGAGATCGGCTTCCAGGCCAGCCTGTTCGATTCGCTGGCCATCGAGTACTCGACGCAGGGTGTCACGTCGGCCCAGGTCTACGCCGGCGCCATGGCGCGGCCGTTCCAGGGTCGGCTGCTGCGCGAGTGGATGGATGGTTTGGAGGCCGGCCGGGCCCAGCGAATCCGCGACGCCGTGCGCATGGGCTACGTCGAGGGCCAGACCACCGCCCAGATCGTGCGGCGCATCCGTGGCACCAAGGCAGCCGGGTATGCCGACGGCCTGCTGGAGATCGACCGGCGCCACGCCGAGACTATCGTGCGCACCGCCCTGAGCCACACGGCCGGCTTTGCCCGGGATCGGTTCTACGACGCCAACGACGACATCATTGGCGCCCTGGGGTGGGTCAGCACGCTGGACGGGCGCACCAGCCCGATGTGCCGGCTGCGCGACGGCCTGCGGTACACCACCGACCACAAGCCCATCGGCCACAAGGTGCCGTGGGGGGCCGGGCCCGGGCGGCTGCACATGTGCTGCCGGTCGACGTCGCTGCCCATCCTGAAGGGTATGGAGGACGAGCCGCTGTTCGGCACGCGGGCATCCCAGGGCGGCCCCGTCAAGGCCAGCACGACCTACGCCGACTGGCTGAAGGGCCAGTCACAGGCCGTCCAGGACGACGTCCTTGGCAAGAGCAAGGGGGCGCTGTTCCGCAGCGGCAAGCTGCCGCTGGACAAGTTCTACAACGACAAGGGCCAGACCTTGACGTTGAACCAGCTCAAGGCCAAGTTCCCGGCGCCGGCGGCAAAGGCCGGCCTGACGCTGCCCTACCAGCCGCCGCTGGGCCAGCCCAAGGACGCCATCGCCAAGTTCCTGGCGTCGCCGCAGGCGCAGCAGGATCTACTGGGCCGGCTGTACCGGGGCGAGTCCATGGACTACGCCGCCCACGCCCGGCGCGTAGCCGAGATCAAGGCGGCCGAGGGTTACAATTCGACGGTCGAATCGCTGGCTGCCGTGCGGTACTACACGGGCAGCGGTTTCCTGCCGATCAACCGGCGCATGCGCGAGACGGGCGGCACCCTGGAAGACCGGCAGTTTGCGTCGCTGACGGTGTCCAGCTTCCCGGGCATCGGCGAGCACCGCGGCGAGATCTGGCGGGCGCCGACCACCCGAGCGGCCAACGCCAACACCTGGTGGGATCGCGCGGCCGTTGGCGAGCCCCTGGACTTAGGCAACCAGCTGCTGTCATTCTCGCGAGCGGTCGAGGTGCCGGCCAATTGGGCCGGATCGGCTGACGTCCTGCTGCGCATTGGCTCGCCGCGGCACGGGGTGTATATTGAGCCGTTGACCCTGAACGGCGGCGAGCATGAGGTGCTGCTGCCGCCGGGGCTGAAATACCGGGTCGCCGGCAAGAGCACGGCGACAGTAAGAGGGCGCACCTACAGGGTGATTGACCTGGAGATCGAAGATGGCGACTGAGCAACTACGCGTGAAGGACCCGAGGACGTACACCGTCTTCGGCCTGCTCGCGGCCGGCTCGCGCTTCACCGACGACTACGGCGCCGACGACGCCGTGCGCCAGTACCTGGAACTGCACCCGGACGCCGACGAGAAGGCAGTCCGCGACGAGCTCGACGCCGAGCTGGCCAAACACACCGCCTGATGGCCCTGCACCTGGTCCCCGACGCCGACAAGCCAGTCGAGACACCGGCCGACCAGGTTCGCAAGCGCGTGCGGTCGTACGCCAAGCCCAAGGGCATGATCCAGTGCCATAAATGCGGTGGCCGCGAGGTCATCGAGACCAAGACTGGCGTGCTGACGGCCGACGGCCGCAAGTACAGCGGCGGCACGAAGAGCCTGCTGTGCGCCAACTGTTTTATGAAGGGCGAAAGGGTGGTGCTGCTGTGAAGTCCCTGGATGAATTGCGTAATGGCCCGTTGACGCTCGCGTATGACGAAAAGCGGCAGGGCTACTTTGTACTCGGTGCGGGATTTGATTTTTTCCTGTACTTCACTGGCCACTGCCTTGAGTGTGATGCGGTCCGCCGCGAAGGTGGGGACTTTGTACTACATATGGAGATTCCCCTACCACCCAGTGGGAAAGCCGATCACGATGTACTGCTCACCCAGGTCATGCACGAGTTGTCGCAATACTGGGATATCGATGGTATCCAAGTAGACCCCACCCGATACAGATAACCGAAGAATGTCCCGCTCAGTGCGGGCCTTTTTATTTCAGCCCCTCCGGCTCACACCGGCGGGGCTTTTTCATGCCCGCAAGTGGACACCGAGGGCGCGATGGGCCGGATGGCTCGCAAGTAACCGGGCGGATGCCCAGAGGATGAACGTGAAGCTCAAGACGATCGAAGTGGAAGGCAAGGTGTACGCCGAGGTGCAGGATGGCAAACCGGTGTATGTGGAAGACGACGGCAAAGAGGTTGCATTTGATGCCGTGGGGACCCGCACCACCATCAGCCGGCTGAACGGCGAGGCGAAATCCCACCGGGAGCGCGCCGAAGCTGCCGAGGGAAAGCTGAAGGCCTTCGATGGCATCGAAGACGGCGACGCCGCGCGCAAGGCGCTGGAAACGGTAAAGAACCTGGACCAGAAGAAGCTCATCGACGCAGGCGAAGTCGACAAGGTCAAGGCCGAAATCAGCAAGTCGTTCCAGACCAAGCTGGATGACGCCGAGGCCCGCGCCAAGAAGTTGGAAGACCAGCTGTACGGCGAGAAGATCGGCGGTGCCTTCGCGCGCTCGCCCCTGATCGTCGGCGACAAGGCCAAGGTCGCCATCCCGGCCGACATGGTGCAGGCGCGGTTCGGCCAGCACTTCAAGGTCGAGGACGGCAATGTCGTGGCGTACGACGCCAATGGCAACAAGCTGTTCTCGCCGGCGCGGCCCGGCGAGCTGGCCACCTTCGACGAAGCACTCGACATCCTCATCGAGCAATACCCCCACAAAGACCACATCCTGAAGGGCTCCGGTGCCAACGGCGGCGGTGCCCGAGGCGGTGGCGGCGGGGGCAACAATCCTGCGCTCAAACGCTCGGAAATGAAGCCCGAACAAATGCGGGAATTCATCGCCGAGCATGGGCGCGACGCCTATCTGCAACTGCCCAAATGAGGTAAATCATGGCTACCACGCTGAACAGCGACATGGTCATCTACAACGACCTTGCGCAAACCGCCTACCTGGAGCGCATCCAGGACGTGCTGGATGTCTTCAATGCTTCGTCTGCGGGCGCCATCCGCTTGGTGAACGACAACATCGAAGGCGACTTCAAGAAGCGCGCCTTCTACACTGTCGGTGGTTCGATCGTGCACCGCAACGTCAACACCGATGCGACCGTCACCCCGGCCAAGATCGGCTCCGGCGAAATGGTGGGGGTGAAATACCCCTGGAAGTATGGCCCCTACGCCAGCACGGAAGAAGCCTTCAAGCGGCGCGCTCGCACGCCCGAAGAGTTCTCGATCCTGGTGGGCCAGGACATGGCTGACGCCGTGATCGCGGGCTACATCGAGATCGCCTTCGCGGCCCTGGCGGCCGCCATCGGCGCCAATGCCGCCATGAACGCCTCGGGCTCGTTCGCCACCGACCACAAGAAGGTGCTGACCAAGGGCATGCGCAAGTTCGGCGACCGCTTCAACCGCGTCGCGCTGTTCGGCATGGACTCGGGCACCTACTTCGACCTGGTCGACGACGCCATCGACGAGAAGATCTACGAGGAAGCCGGGATCGTCGTCTACGGTGGCACGCCGGGCACCATGGGCAAGCCGGTGCTGGTGTCGGACCGCATCCCGGCCGACCGCATCTTCGGCCTGCAGGCGGGGGCCATCACCCTGACCGAGTCGCAGGTGCCGGGTGTGCGCAGCTATCCCATCAACGACCAGGAAAACCTGGCCCTGGGCTTCCGGGCCGAGGGCACGGTGAACCTGGACCTGCTGGGCTACAGCTGGAAGGATGACACCGCCGGCGCGAACCCGAGCCTGGCGGCCCTGGGCACGGGTGCCAACTGGACCAAGTACGCCATCAGTGACAAGGCGACGGCGGGCGTGCTGATCACGCTGACCGGTGGCTCTGGCTCGGCGTCGGCGCCGTCGGGCTCGGGTTCTGGCGTCTAAGCCATGCGCGTCGGAATCTACGCCGGCGCCAGCCATCCGGCGGTGACAGCGCTGCTGCAGGGTTTTGCCCTGTGCGGCGCCACCGCGCACGCCCGCAATTCCGCCTACCACCGCGGCGAGATCGAGAATTTCGACTTGGTCGTGGTGTACGGGTTGCGGGCGGGCTGCCGGGTGCGCGACGCCTACCAGGCCGCTGGCGTGGCCGTGGTCGTGTTTGACTGGGGCTACTTGGCGCGGGTAAACGAGCCCAGCCAAACCAGTACCGGCCACTTTCAATTCGGCTTGGGCGGGCTGAACCGGCCGCCGGCATTCGCGTGCCCGACGGATCGCTTCGACTCCCTGGGCCTGACCATTGCGGAGCAGGGCGGCGATCCGGACGGTTACGTGCTGCTCTGCGGCCAGGTGCCGGGCGATGCCGCCCATGGCTTGGACGCCCAGCAGATCGAAAGCTGGGCCCGCGAGGCCGCTGCCCACTGGCCCAACGTTCGGTACCGGCCACATCCGCGCGGCGGCATCGACATCGCGGGCCTCGAATCGGACCGCTCGCCGCTTGCCAAGGCGCTGGCCGGCGCGCGCCGAGTCGTGACGATCAACAGCAACGTCGGCCACGACGCTCTGCTGGCAGGTGTGCCGGTTCTTGCCGACGGCCCGGCGGCATATGCTGAGCTGGCCGGCGACGTTCTGCCCACGGTCGAAGCGCGCCGCGAATACTTCGCGCGGCTCGCCTACGGCCAGTGGACGGTGGCCGAAATGGCCAGCGGCGCCTGCCCGCGTTTCCTGCTCGACCACCTGGTGCCAGGTGTTGGCCCGGCTATCGAGGGCCAACGGCCGGACGATGCCGAGCCTGGCGTGCAGGAGTCGGCCGGCAGCGAAGACCCACGGCCGATCACGCCGGCGACGCCCGCCGCCGCGGTTCAAGCCCCCGCTGCTGCCAAACAGGCGCGCCGCGGGCGTGGCAAGGGGAAGGCGCATGCCGCTGATCGTTGAGGACGGCTCCGGGCTGGCCAACGCCGACAGCTATGTGTCGGTGGCCGACTGTCAGGCCTACGCCACGGCCCACGGCCTGACGTTCGACGGCGATGCTGCGGCGCTCGACGCCGCGCTGCGCAACGCCACGATCTACCTGGACACGGCATACACCTTCCGCGGCGAGCGCAAGACGTGTGAGCAGGCTCTGGAATGGCCGCGGCGCTGCGTGCCGGCCGAAGGCGTGCCGCGCGAGGTGGTGTCGGCCTGCTGCGAGCTGGGTGTGCGCGCGCTGGCCGGGCCACTCTGGCAGGATGTGGACGCCACGGCCGAGGGGGCGGTCACCGAGGAAACCATCGGGCCGATCACGACCCGGTACGCCGCCGCGCGTGGCGCGCGGGCGGACGGCCAGACCCAATACGCCGGCGTGACGGCGCTGCTGCGGCGCTGGACCGGCCCGAGCTCGATGGTCAGGCTGGTGAGGGCGTGACGTGGAAATCGGCGACGGCTTTTATCTGCCCGAGGACGGTATCGACGGCGTCGTGGTTGATCTGCTCTACGACGACTGCATGAAGCCCGTAAGCGCTGTCGTCGAGCTAGCCGATGGCGGCTATGCCGCAGTCGATCTGACGCGCGTCGAGCCGGTGACGGTGCACTGATGGTCAAGTTCAACTATGGCCGGCCGGCAGCCACGGCATTGCGCATGCTCAAGCGCTATGGCGGCCCGGTGACGCTGCGCCGGCCCGGCACAGGCGAATATGACCCCAGCACGGGCACCGTCGACAGCGCGCCGACCGACTACCCGGGCACGGGCGCCAAGTTCGACTACGAGCAGCGCAACATCGACGGCACCAAGATCCTGCAGGGCGACCAGCAGGTGTACCTGGCGGTGCAGCAGGACAACGGTCAGGCCATGCCGCGGCCGAAGGCGGGCGACCTGATCCTGATCGGCACCGAGGCCTGGCGCGTCGTCACCGCCGAGGCCATCGAGCCCGCCAGCGTACCGGTGCTGTACATCGTCCAGGTGCGTAAGTGACGTTCTCGGCCGATATCGCCAAGTTCGTGGTGCAGGCCAAGGGCAACATCGACGAAGCAGCCCGCCGCGCCACGATCCTGCTGGCGCAGGGCGTGATTCTGAAATCGCCGGTGGACACTGGCCGGTTCCGCGGCAACTGGATGTTCGCCGCCGGCGCCGTGCCGCGCCAGACGCTGACGACTACCGACCCATCAGGCCAGGCGACGCTGTCGCGCCTGATCGCGCAAATCGACACCACGGGCGCCGGCGGCATTACCTACCTGTCGAACAACCTTCCCTATGCCGTGCGCCTGGAAAACGGCTGGTCCAAGCAGGCGCCGCAGGGCATGGTCCGACTGACCGCCCAGGAATTCCAGGCCTATGTCAGCAAGGCCGCCAACGAGGTGCACAACAAATGAGCCAGCAAACGATCCGCGCGGCCTTCGAGAGCCGGCTCGCTACGTGGGCCGCCGCCCAGGTGCCGCCGCTGAAGGTCGCCTTCGAGAATGTGTCATTCGAGCCGCCTGAGGGCCAGGATTACCTGCGGGCGTTCGTGTTGCCTGCGGCGACGCGCAGCGGCGACATGGGCGGCACGCACCGCGAGTGGCGCGGCATTTTCCAGGTGACGGCGGTGACGCTCCCTGGCCGCGGGCCCGGGCGCGCCGCTCAGATTCTGGCCGCCATGGATGCGCTGTTCCCCGTCAACCTGGCCATGGTGCGTGACGGCCTGCTGGTGCGCGTGCAGGACCCGGCCAGCGCCGAGACGCCCGACGACACCGACATTGCCTACGAGTTGCCCATCAGCATCGCCTACCAGGCGCAGATCTACCTGCCCTGATTCATTTCACCGATTCACCACTTGCCCGGCCTTGAGCTGGGCTTTTTTCGTTAGGAGCCGCCATGAGCGCGATTTTCCCGAACGGCACCATCTTCTCGGTGTCCACCGCCCTCGGCGCCGCCATCGCGGTGTCGGCCATTTCCAATGCCAACCCGGGTGTTGCCACGGCCGCCGCGCCGCCGGCTGACGGTGCCATCGGCGTCATCACGTCGGGCTGGGCCGCCCTGACCGAGCGCGTCGTGCGCGTCGCCAATGCCGATTCCGGCTCGTTCGAATTGGAGGGCATCGACACCACCAATCTAACGCGGTACCCCGCCGGGCAGGGGGCTGGATCGTTCGCCGTCGCCACCGGGTTTGTCGACCTGTCGCAGGTCACCAATTCCGAGAAGTCGGGCGGCGAGCAGCAGTTCTACCAGTGGCAGTATCTGGAGGATCGTGGCGGGCGCCAGCGCCAGCGGCCGACCTTCAAGAATGCCAAAGTGCTGACCGTCACCCTCGACTACGACCCGGCGCTAGCCTGGTACAACGCGCTGGTCGAGGCCGACGCGCTACGCGAGCCAGTTGTGCTGCGCGCCACGCTGCCCAACGGCGTGCAGCTCTACTACTACGTCTACCCGTCCTTCGACGGCGACCCTTCGCTGGTGATGAACACGAACATGCAGAACGTGGCGACGTTTTCCATGATCTCGGACTTCACCCGTTACGAGGCTGCGGCTTAAGGGGCAGACATGGCTGGGAAGGTCATTTTCAAGCTGCAGCCTCCGGCCACTTTCACCGAGGAAGTGGCCATCCCGGTGCCTGGCGGCGAACCTGTCAAGATCGATATTGTCTTTCGCCGCATGACGCGGGACGAGCGTGTCGACTTCATGAAGCGCGCAGCGGACGCAACCCCGGAAAACGAAATCGACCTCTTCATGGAGATGGTGGCCGGTTGGGGGCGCGTTGATGCCGAGTTCTCCCGCGAGGCGGTTGGCCTGCTCATGCAGAACTACGAGGGCGCAGTGCCGGCCATCTTGGCGGAATTCAACATGGCGCACATCCGGGGTCGCCGAAAAAACTGATTGCCGCGGCCCAGGCGCTCTACAAGGCGCCGCCTGACCACGCTGCCCTGGCCGAATTCGGCCTGAAGCCGGAAGACCTTCCGGACGAAGAGATCGAGCTGTGGCCGGAAAACGTGCGCGTGAAGGACGCCTTCATGCTCATGGAGACGCAGTGGCGAACTGGCTTCTCCGGGCCGACCGGACTGGACTACGGCGCGTTGCCGATGGTCTTCCGGTCGCTGGCCATTTCCGACGACGACCAGGTCGACGTGTTTGACGGCCTGCGCGTCATGGAAGCCGCGGCACTCAGTGAAATGCGAAAGCAGTAGCCCGCCTCACGGGCCTTTTTTTATGGTGAAACATGCCCGATCAGGTTGCCTCCCTTGTCCTGAAGGTGGACAGCACCCAGGCCAAGGGTGCCGACGCCGATCTGGACAGCCTCGCGCAGGCCAGCCAGAAAGCTGAAGCCGCCGTCGGCAGTCTTGGAGCAAGCAGCAAGACCGCCGGGGCGGGCGTGGGGTCTCTGCGCCAGGCGGCGCGCGCTGCGCAAGCGCAAACCGAGTCCATAGGCATGTCGGCCAAGCAAACCGCCAATGCCTTGCGGATGCTGCCGGCTCAGATGACCGATATTGCGGTCGGACTGACCACTGGTCAGTCGCCTTTCATGGTCATGATGCAGCAGGGCGGCCAGCTCAAGGACATCTTCGGCGGCATCGGACCGGCGGCGCGTGCGGTTGGCGGCTACATCATGGGCCTGGTCAACCCGTTCACGCTCGCGGCCGCCGGCGCCGGGGCCCTGGCGTTCGCCTACTACCGCGGATCGGAGGAAGCGGACCGGTATAACGAGGCGATTCTGCTGACCGGCAACTACGCCGGCACCACCACGGGCCAACTCAGCGCGATGGCTGGGCGGATCGGCGATACCGTCGGTACCACCGGCAAGGCTGCTGATGCCCTGACAAAGCTGGTTGAGACCGGCAAGATCACTGGCGACGTGATCGAGCAGTTGGGCATGGCCGCCATCCAGATGGAAGCCGCCACGGGCAAGGCTGTCGGCGAGACCGTCAAGGAATACGAGCGGATCGCCGACGCGCCTGCCGAGGCGATTGCCAAGCTCAACGAGCGTTACCACTTCCTGACGGCGGCAGTCTACGAGCAAGTCAGCGCGCTGCAGCGGGAAGGCCGGGAGCTGGACGCCGCGCGTCTTGCCATGACTACCTATGCAGAGGCGCTGCAACGGCGCTCGCAGGAGGTGGTGCAGAACGTTGGCTACATTGAGCGCGCTTGGCGAGGCTTGGGCGCCGTCGTCAAGAGTGTGTGGGACGAAATGGCCGGCATTGGCCGGCCTCAAACCCTCGAGGATCAGCTCACCAGCGCGCAGGCGCGCCTGGTTCAGCTGCAGGACGACGGCTACCGGCGCGGCGCAGCCCGCCGCGTCAAACAAGTCGAAGAGGCGCGCGCTGTCGTTGATGATTTGCAGGAACGGATTCGCCTGCAGAACAAGCTCGCGGCTGACGAGCGCCAGCAAGCGCAGGTGCAGCAGGCCGCCATTCGTGCGCAAGACGAGGTCGAGAAGCAACGCGATCAGGCTGCCAGCAAGCAGGAAAAGCTGAACAAGGCACTGAGCGACTACCGCCAGAACATCGAGGCGATCCGCAAGGCGGACCCGAATAGCGCGTTCCTGGACCCGAAGAAGATAGCAGCCGACGAGGCAGCGATTCGCAAGCAGTTCGCTGATCGCGGCGCTGGCGGCTCATCCATTGCCGCCGGCGTGCGCATGCTGGAGCAGGCGCGCCAGCGCCAGGCCGTGCTGGAGCAGCAACTGGCCACCAGCGAAAAGCTGACCACCGCCCAGCAGGACCTGGCCAAGTTCGAGCAGCAGGTCGCCGACATCAAGGGCAAGCAGACTCTGACGGCCGCTGAGAGGAGCGTCCTGGCCGAGGAAGCCGTGACGCGAGCGGTGCTGGAGCGCAACGTCGAGCTGCAGAAGGAAATCCAGCTGCGCCAGGAAATGGTGCAGCTGCAGGTCATGCAACGCGCGGCTGCCGACACGCTGAACACCGACCGCCAGCGGTACACGGACGAATTGGCGTCGTTCGGCCTGGGCCCGCGCGCCCGCGAGCAGATCCAGGCCCAGCAGCGCCTGTACGAAGACTTCCGCCGACAGGCCCAGAACGCCGCGCGGGACCTGGCCCGGGGCCAGCTGTCGGACGCCGGCTACGAGAACCAGATGGAGGTGCTGCGCCAGAACCTCGCCGACCGCCTGGACCTGCAGCGGCAGTACTACGCCGACCTGCGGACGCTGGAGGCCGACTGGCGCGCCGGCGCGGCCGGCGGGCTGGCCGACTACGCCGACATGGCCTCCAACGTGGCAGAAGGCATGCGCAGCGCCTTCTCCGACGCCTTCCGCGGCGCCGAGGATGTGCTGACCACGTTCGTCGCCACCGGCAAGCTGAGCTTTTCCGACCTGGCCAACAGCATCATCAGCGACCTGGCGCGCATTGCGATCCGGCAGAGCATCACCGGGCCGCTGGCCGCTGCGTTGGGCGGGATATTTGGCGGCATCAGCGCCGCGTCGGGCTTTTCGTCGGGCGGTGCGGCTATGGGCAGCACGGCCGGCATGACGGGCACCTGGGGTGGCATGCGCGCCAGCGGTGGACCGACTGCGCCCGGCCGGTTCTACGAAGTCAACGAAAAGGGTCCCGAACTCTACACGGAGGCCGGCCGCACGTTCCTGATGTCTGGCGCGCGCGGCGGCTATGTGACGCCGCTGGCACCGTCGAGCGCAGCGACAACTGCGGCCGCGCCCAAGGTCGAGGTCAACGTCATCAATCAGGGCGGCGAACAAATGACCGCCCAGGCCAGCGGGCCGCGCTTTGACGGCGAGCAGTGGGTGATCGACGTGGTGCTGAAGAAGGCCCGGAACAACCGGGCATTCCGCAATCAACTGAAAGAGGCGGTGGCGTAATGGCAGCATTCCCGACCTACGCCCGCCTGCTGCTGGAAGGCTATTCGGAGGCGCCCGATTACGGCGTGCTGCGCACCGATATGGATGACGGCCTGGCCAAGCAGCGTGCGCGCCGCTCCAAGCCCATCGTGACACGCAGTGCGGCCGTGATGGTGCAGTCGCTCGAGGACCGGCTGGAGTTCGACCAGTGGATAGATCAGGACCTGCACGGCGGCGCCGGCTGGTTCGACTTCCGCACTCTGGCCGGCACCGTGCGGCCGGCCCGCATCGTCGGCGGCCGCATCAGCTGGTCGAGCCCTGGCGGCGGCATTTGGCTCGGCCAGGTGCAGATCGAGACGGTGGGCTGACATGCCGCATGCCTATTCCAACGCGGCGCGCCGCAACCTGTTGGCGACCAGTGCCGACGAGCCGTACCTGACGCTGCTGGAAATCCGGCACCCAGACCTGGCGGAACCAGTGCGCCTGGTCAACGACGTCGAGGACCTTACGGTCAACGACCCGGAGCTGGGCCCGCTGGTGTACGTGGCCTGCCCCTTTCGGCTGGTCAAGCCCGATGACGTCGATCAACAGGAGCCGAAGGCCAGCCTCGAGGTCGACAACATCGGCCGCGAGCTGACGCAATGGCTGGAGGCCAGCAACGGCGGCAAGGGCGCCAGGTGCCGGCTCATGGAGTGCCTGCGGTCGTCGAACGAAGAATACGCCGAAGACTACTTCGCCGAGGACTACACGCTGGCCGCCAACGTCGACATTGAATTCGACATGGAGCTCGACCTGATGGGTCTGTATGTCGACAACCAGGTGGTGGGCGGCACGCTGGGCTTCGAGGACACCCTGAATCAAGCGGCCGTCACGGTGCGCTTTGACCCAACCACGGCGCCGGGCCTGTGGTGAACCAGAACAACGAGCAGGACTGAAGAATGGCTATCACATACCGGAGCGAGAAGGGCTCGCCACTGACAAACGCGGAAGTCGATGGCAACTTCCAAGATCTGGACACGCGTGCCACGGCCAACCAGCAAGCAGCCATCGCTGCGCAGCAGGACGCAGATAGCGCCGGCGAGGCGGCCGTCAACGTGGCGGCGGCTCTCGCCACGCACAAAGCCAGCGGCGACCACGACGCGCGCTATCTGCGGCGCGACGTGCCCGACACCGCGCCGTTGCTGGGCGGCATCGCGCAGGTTGGCGTGGTCGGCCTGCCCGGCGACCTCGATGCGCTGCGCACGGCGATCCGCCAGGCGCTGTATGGCAGCGGGCCGTACCCATCGCTGGACGAGCGCTTTGTGGGCGCCGAGCGTCTGAGCCCGCGCTGGTCGTTCCTGCGTACCACAACGGCGACCCTTCGCGGCGCCGACCGCCTGCTGCACGTGGCGGCTGTGGACGAACCGCGATTCGATCATGACTCGGTAACCGGTGCCGCCCTGGGGCTGCGCCTGGAGCCGGGCGCCACCAACTTCGTCACATTCTCCGACGATTTCACGAATGGCGCGTGGACGTCATTGAACCAGGTCGCGGGCGCGCGCGGGGCTGACGGATGGTCCAGGTTGGGCGAAGACACGGCCACCGGCCAGCGGCGCCTGTATCGCAATGTGGCGGTGACGGCGGGCCGCGACTTTGTCATGTCGTTGTCGATCAAGTCCGATGTCGGCCGCGAGGCCATCGTGCTGTACCCGAACGTGGGCGGCAACGGCTGCCTGGTGCGCTTTGACCTCGCCAACCAGGTCGCCGAGGTCGTGCCGGTGGGCACCGCCACGGGGTCTGCGTGGCTGGACCGGGACGAGGGCGGCTTTCGGCTGTCGGTGCAGGTGACGTTCGCCGACATCGTGTCGGCCCTGCAGTTTGGCATGTATTTCGGGCCCACCGGCGGCCAGGGCAACGCCACCTACACCGGCGATGGCGTGTCTGGGATCTATGTCCGGCGCGCCCAGGTTGTCGCGGGTACTGCCCGCAGTTCGTACATCCCGACTGAAAGCACGGCGGTGAGCCGTGCCGACGACCTGGCCGTCATCGAAGGCGCTGAATTCAGCGACTGGTTCAATCCGGCCGAAGGCACGTTTCTCATCGAGGCGGCCAACCTGGGCGACGGCATATCGGATTCGACGATCCTGGTGATCGATGACGGCGGTACGGGGCAAGCCAACCAGATCAGCATTCGCACGTCGTCAGCCGGCCAGACTTGGCGCCTCACGCCGCGGGCCGACGGCGCCAACATCTTCAACGCCGAGCTGGGAACAGTGCCGACTGGCACGGTCTGCCGGGTGGCCTTTTCCTACGGCCCCAGTGGTTGGCTGGTGTCGTTCAATGGCGCCGCCGCCATCGTTGTCGCTGGGGCCGTGCCTGACGGGCTCTCTCGTCTCAGGTTGGGCGTGCGGGGCAGCGGGTCTGTCTCTCACATGCTGGCGCGCCGGGCCGCCTACTGGCCGATCTCGCGGGCGGCCGCTGAACTTCAGGAGCTGACATCGTGAAGCGAGCAATCCTCCGGCTTCCGGCCGGAACACGGTTCGACACTCTGACCGCAGAGCAGCAGGCGGCGATTTCCAGCGTTTTCGCGCAGTTCGTGCTGCCCATGCCGGGCACCACGGTGGCGGACGGCTACGAACTCGTCGATGGCCTGGCCGGCGACAACTTCGACCCTGCCGTCATGCCGGGCCTCGACATGGATTGGCCGGTCGTTGGCCTGTGGCAGTGGAATGGCGCGGCTGGCCTGGCGGCGCTCCAGCCGCTGGACGAGGCGGTGCTGCTTGCCCATTTGGCCCCGGTCGTGGAACTGGACGCCGATGGCAACGTGGTGGGCAGCGAGCCCGCCGTCTTGCGCATGCCGCACGCCTGGTGCGGCTGGCCGCCGGTGCTGTAACAACGCTCAACGCAGGAGCCGCCTTAGGGCGGCTTTTTTTTATGCCTCATTGGTCCGACGCCTACATAGGGCAGCCGTACATCCACGACACGGGCGACTGCGCCGTCCTGGCCGAGCGGGTGGCGCGCGAGCAGTTCGGTCTGCAGATCGGCCTGCCGGTGGTGCACGCCGAGGGCTACCGCGCGCAGGCCGCCCAGATCCGTGAATTGAAAGATGACTACGCGGAGCGTATCGACGGGCCGGTCGACGGTTGCCCGGTGCTGCTGATTGGCCGCGGCCAGGACTGCCACATCGGCGTCATGTGCTGGCTTGCCCACGAATGGTGGGTGCTGCACGCCAACCAGGATTTCGGCGCGGTGACGCGCGAGCGCTTGCGTGTGCTGACGCGCCTCCATTTCAAGGTTGAAGGCTACTACCGATGGAAAACGCAGTAACCGACCAGCGGCCGCCGCTGGTGTGCCTGCCGCACGCCGTGACGTCCGACGGGCGCCAGCTGTCCTATGCAGCCTTCCTGCCGCGCGAGACGCTGGGGGCCTACATCGAGCGCACCGGCGTCATCGTGCCGCGCGGGGCGGTGGTGGTCTGGCACAACGGCCGGCGCGTGCCGGACGCGCTCTGGCGGCGCCTGATCCCGCGTACCGGCGACCAGGTCGTGATCCGGGCGCGCGTGCGCGGCGGCGGTGGCGGCGGCAAGCTGTTCCGCACGGTGGCGCTGATTGCGCTGACCATTGTGGCGAACGTGTACGGCGCGTCCCTGGGTACGGCGTTGGGGCTGACCGGCAATCTGGCAACGGCGGTCGGGACGGCCGCCATCATGGTCGGCGGCACGCTGGTCATCAACGCATTGCTGCCGCCGCCGGCGGCCACGAACATCGGGTCGAACGACAAATACACGTCCAGCCCCACCTATGCCATCCAGGGCGGCCGAAATCGGCCGCGACAGTGGGAGCCCATGATCCTGGTGTTCGGGCGCCATAAGGTGGTGCCGGATCTCGCGGCGAACCCCTATACCGAATACGTCGGCGACGATCAGTACCTGCGCCAGGCCTTCCACTTCGGGCTGCAGCCTGACCTGAACATCGGCGAGATTCGCATCGGCTCCACGCCGATCAGCGAATACAAGGGCGTTCAGGTGACGCGCTCCGACACCGCGACCGGCGCGCTGCCTTCCATCGCTGGCAACGTCGACACGCTGCAGGGCTTCGAGCTGCGCTATGCCGACGGCTGGAACAGCCGCACGACGCCCGACGACACCGAGGCCATCGAGATCGAGCTGGCCGCGCGGCTGTTCGCCATCGACGAAGACGACGGGTCGTTCCTGACGCGCAGCGTACTGGTGCAGATGGAGTATCGCAAGGTCGGTGCTGCCGACTGGATCGGCCTCGGGAACATCAAGGATCCCGTCTACGCGAAAAATTATTGGTCGCTGGGCCGCATGACCACGTCGGGCAACGGAGAAAGCACGGGCACGCCATTCTGGCAGCAGGTCGATTATGGGTCAGCCGACCCGACCGAGCATACAGAAGGCGAGACCGTTACGAGCTGCAGCGGCACGGGTGGCGATGCGGGCTACCACTGCGTCACGTACAGCTGGCGCTGGATGGCGCACCCGTACGCCATGAATCGCCCCTGGCGCGGCCTGGCGCCCAATCCGCTGCTTGGCTACACCGAAACCGACGGCTACCGGCTGTCGGGGCGCTCGTCGGACATCGTCCGCAAGACCGTTACCGTCGAGGTCGAGCGCGGCCAGTATGAGATACGCATTCGCAAGCGCACGGCGGACCTGGATGGCAATTCCGAATCGAACGCCACGTCGGTGTCGCAGATCCGCGCCTACCAGGCCGACGACGCCGACTACACCGGCCAGTTGCGGCTGGGCGTCAGCATTCGGGCGTCGGCGCAGCTTAACGGTGCCATCGACGAGCTGAGCGCCATTGCTTCGGCGCAGTGCTGGGTGTGGACAGGCACCGCCTGGGAAATTCAAGAAACCAGCAATCCGGCGTGGTGGTACCTCTGGTACGCCCGCGGTAAACGCGACAAGGATGGCCGCCGCTTGTACGGCGCTGGCCTCGTTGACACGCGCATCGAGATCGAGGCCATCAAGGCCTGGGCGGCCTGGTGCGACGAGAAGAAGTTGACCTTCGACTATGTCCTGGATCGGGGCGCCAAGATCGGCGACGTACTGCAGCGGATCGCGCGCGCCGGCCGGGCCTCGCCTTCCTGGCAGACAGGGCGGCTCGGCGTGATCTGGGATGCCGCTGATCTGCCTGTTACCGCGATGTTCGGCCCGTTCAACATCAAGGCCGGCAGCTTCAAGATTGAGTACATCAACGACGGTACCGCCGACGAGGTCGTCGTCAATTTCGCCAACAAGGACCGGGACTACGACCTCGACGAGGTACGGGTGCCGGTGCCTGGCGCCGCGGTCACGAACAACCCGCTGACGGTGGACCTGGAAGGCTGCGTTCACGACGAGATGGCCGGCAAGGAGGCGAACCTGCTGGCTGCCTCCCAGGTCTGGCATCGCCGCCGCGTGTCGTGGGAAACCGATATCGAGGGCTACGTCGCCAGCCGCGGCGACGTCATCCAGATGAGCCACGACCTGACGGTGTGGGACTACTCCGGGCGTCTGATGCCGGGTAGCGGTGGCCAGACCATGGTGCTGGACAAGGCGGTGCCCTCAGGTGGCTCGGGCATCGTCATGCTGCGCTCGCCCGAGGGCCGCATGAAGGTGGTGTCGGTGGTGTCTGATGTCGGCGAGATCGACCGCTTGACCATCACGACGCCGCTGGACGGCGACGACGACGGCGAAGAGCCTTTCCCGATGCCTGGCGACGACGGCTACGACGGCGTGGTGCCCATGGACTGGGCGTGGTTCTTCGGTCCGCTGGCCACGCCCGGCCGGCGCCTGAAGGTCACCAAAGTCAAGCCCAAGGTCGACGGCGTGGCGTTTTCCGCCATCGACGACGATCCGCAGTACTACCTCAGCGAGAACGATCCCTATCAGTACACGCCGCCGCGCGACGGCGCGCTGCTGGGCGGCATCGTGCTGGGCATGCAGTTCGGCGAGACCATCCGAAACATTGCGGCCGACGATATCCAGGTCCAGGTCAGCTGGGCGCTTTCGGTGTCCGGCACTGCCAATGTCGACGTGGCGGTCAACGGCGTGGCGGCGACGAGCATTACCACGGGTGGCCGCCAGATCCTGATCGATGCCAAGACGAACGACGTGCTCGAGGTCACGATCCGGCCGACGGGCTTGAACGGCGCCGGCCAGCCGGTGACACGCGAGTATCTGGTGCAGGGCCTGCTGGCGCCGCTGCCTGCGGTTGTCGGGCTGACCAACGTCTTCCGCGATGGCCTGACCACGCTGGTATGGAACCCTGTGGCCGACGTTCGGGCGCCGGGCTTCGAGATCCGCGTCGGGCCGTCCTGGGACAACGCGCGGCCGGTGGCCACGGTGGCCACCAACGAATACCTGGTGGCCGGCAATGGTCTGCACTGGGCGGCCGCGCGCTACACCGCCGGCGGCACGACCATCTACGGCGCCGCGGACAGCATCCTGTTGTCGGGTGCGGCGCTCGAGCGCAACGTGCTGATCTCGCAGGACGAGGCGCCCGCCTGGGGTGGCACGCTGTCCGATGGTGCGGTCGTGGTCAATAACGAGCTGACGCTGGCCGGCTCCACGGATCTGCTCGAAGAGCCCGACATCCTGGCGCTGGATGACGTGCTGCTGGGCGCAGGCGTGGTGGAAGCGGCGCTATACACCATTGCGGAAGCCGACCAGGTCGATATCGGCTACGTCGCCGGCGTGCGGCTGGATTTCCTGCTCGACTACTACGCCATCAACCTGAATCAGAACATTCTGGCCGACGCCGACATATTGGCCAACGACGACATTCTGAACGGGTCGGACGCCCAGTATTACCGTGTCCAGCCGCAGTTCCGAGTGGCAGGCGAAGACGGCGTGTTCGGGCCCTGGCGCAATCCGGTGCCCGGCGTGGTCAGCGGCCGGTACTTCGATTTCAGGCTGTCGCTGGCCACCCAGGTGCCGACCATCATCCCGTTCGTACGGCATTTCACCTGGGTGGTCGATGTGCCTGATCTGATCCAGCAGGGTACCGATGTCACGGTTCCTGACACGGGTTTGTCGGTGGTCTACGGCAAGGATTTTCACGCTCAGCCGAACACGCATATCGCCATCCTCGATGCTCAGGATGGCGACCGCTTCGTACTGACCAATCAAACGCTTTCTGGGTTCGACGTGCAGGCCATGAATGGCTCCACGCCCGTCGAACGGCAAATCAACTGGCGCTCTCAGGGGTACTGATGTCGAACGCACCTATCCAAGTTTCCACCACGTCGCCGCTGCCTGGTACGCAGCTCGTAAACGAGATCAACGCGGCGCTTCAGGCGCTGGGCACGAACTTCTCCGGCGCGACCGATCCGGCCGCCAACGCGGGGCCGTACATGATCTGGGCGGATACCAGCACGGGCCGGCGGCGCATGCGCAATGGCGCTGGTACTGCCTGGATCGACCTGGGCCCGTTGCAGGCCGAGGCAGTGGACCCAATCGACGGCGCCTTGATGGCCTCGCAGGCATGGGTGTTGAAGAAGTTCGGGGCGCTGGTGCCGTGGCTGACGTTTTACGACAGCGTGCCGGCCACCAATGTCTCGGTCGGCAAAGATATCTACGTCAACGGCATCGGCATCTGCTACTGGGATGCGACGGATGAGGTCTATTACCTGCGCCAGGACTTCAGCACGCTGGTGACCTTCACGACCAGTGGCTCGATCACGATTCCGGCCTACATCAAGTCGGTGCGGCTTTCGGGCTGCGGCGGTGGCGGCGGGGGCGGTAGTTTGGGTGGTGGGGGTGGTGGGGCCAGCATTATCGAATACGAAGTCGAGGTTGCGCCGGGGTCCGCTTACGCGGTCACGATTGGCGCCGGTGGCTCTGGTGGCAATCCTACTGGTAATGAAGGTGGTGCTACGAGCTTTGGTTCTTTGCTAGTCCTCGCCGGCGGTGGGGGGGGCTCCGGCGGCAGCGGTGGCGGAGGCGGCGCGGCGACAGCACCTGCGATACCGGGCCAAGGCGGTACGGATGCATCGAGCACCGGCGTCGCAGGCGAGGGGGGCAGCTCAATGTTCGGCGTGGGCGCAGGCACCAACAACGGCTCGCCCACGGTTAACGCAGCCATCGGTTATGGCGCCGGCGGCAACGGTGGGCGGGGTTCTCCTGGGTACAGCGGTACGCCGGGCATTCTTCACGTGAGGTATTGAAATGCGCGCACACATTGTGTCGAGCGGAATCGTGGTCGATACGATCATGGTCAACAATCTGGATTACGACGCGGGCCCGGGCAAGACGGTGATCGACGGCAGCATCGGGGGCATCGGCTGGACGTACGCCAACGGGGTTCTGACGCCGCCAGCGGGCGCAGCGGTGCCAACCGTTCCGCAGTCGGTCACGGCGGCGCAGGGCGGCATCGCCTTGATCCAGGCGGGGCTGATGACTGTTGTGCAGGAGGCGGTTGACGCGCCGGATACGCCCGCCGATGTGAAGTGGGCCTGGGCGCGCGCCGCCACCTGGGAACGGGGCAGCGCTGCGCTGGCGTACCTGGCCGACAAGGCGGGGATCACGGCGCAGCAGATGGACGATCTATTCGTGTCCGCAGCTGAGATCGAAGCGTAGGACAGGTGTAGCCTCCCTAGGAGGCGAAGCGCGCAGCATGTACCCGGAAAGATGGAGGATTCTACGGGAGGGCGGGTGCCAGCACCTCTCGCAATCGCGTCGCGCCACCATCGGTAAGGTGATGTTTGTCGCGGTACAGAGTATGCCCGTCTTCGGCCACCAAGCATCCGCGCTCGTCGCACAAGAACGGCGCTGGATCCAGGATCGTGAAACCATACTTGTCCTGCAGGGCGCGGATTTCAGTTTCAACCTTGTGCTGGCGTGCCCGGTGATGGGACATCGTCGGGCCCATTTGCTCAGCGCCCCGTTCTCGCATGCTTCGCATGGCCTTCTCAAATGGCATTCGATTCGATGCCAGCAGAGGTACGTCCAGCATCAGAAATATCTGGCGGCCAGGGCGTGATAGTTTTTGCAATGTGCGCTCGAGTCCGGCCGATAGAATTGACTCGCCTTCCGCTCGGGGCGCCCCGCGCAGATCGCTGAAGGCCTCATCGGTGCCGACCCAATAGCCGGCCAGGATGATGCGGTCGATCGGTGACTTGGCGAGGTAGTCCATTACAGCCTCCGTAATCCGCAGGCATAGCGGGCGTGTAGGCGGCACAGCATCGAGCATCGGCACACAGCCAGCGAAGGTGAGTGCGATACCTTTTATGCCCCGTTCCTGAGCCAGCAGGTCAGCGCCAGCCGTCCACATGCGGGCGTGTGAATCGCCGGCCAGGGCAAACTGTGGCGCGCGGCCCGCGTTGACGCCGAGTGGGCAACCTGCCGCGCCGGCGCGGATCAGGTCCAACTCGGGTTTACCTTCGCACGCGAGGCCGGGTTTAACCGAGACGTCCTTGTCGAGTTGCTGAACGGCAGGCAACAGCGGTTGCTTGATCGGTGAGCCCTTTGTGACGATTCGTTGAGCCAGTAGGCCAGTTCCGTAGCATGCCGCCAGAGTGATAGCGGCGACGGCTAGGACGATCCAATCCGGTACGTTGTTCCAGCCACGGCGGAAAGGCTGTTCGAGGAATCGCCACGACGCCCATGAGATCGCCAGGACCAGCACCAGAATAGCGCCCACTGGGATCGTTGGCAGCGAATGCGCGCTCCAGCCGGCCGAGCGCATGGTGACTAGCAGTGGCCAATGCCACAAGTACATCGAGTACGAAATCAGCCCGATCCAGACCAGCGGCCTCAGGCCGAGCATGCGGCTGACCCAGCCTGCCTGTGCGCCGCCGCCTGCGTAGATGACAAGCATGGCCCCAACGGTGGGTAGCGCAGCGTGTAGACCCGGGAAGGCTGTTTCAGTGGTGTACGCAAAGACTGGCCATAGGATCATCGATAAGCCCACAGCTCCAGCGACATTGGCCTGCATCAAAGTTCTGGGTGCGCCGGCGCCGGCTACAACGCGCGAGGCCAGCAAAGACCCTAGTGCGAGTTGCCAGGCGCGCGCCGGCAGCGTGTAGAAAGCTGCAGCAGGATCATGGCGCATCAGCCAGAGGCTGATGGCAGCACTCAGCGCAACAAGGATTGCTAGGGCCGTCGTCAACCCGCGTTTGCTGCCGGCCCAGAACCACAGCGCTAGCAATGCGGGCGTGACGACGTAGAACTGCTCTTCGACGGCCAACGACCATGTGTGTAGAAGTGGTTGGCTCGCGAGGGCGCTTTGCTGCCAGTAGTCGTTCTGGGTGTGCCAGAAGAGGTGATTGGAAAAGAAATATGCCAGCTTTTCGGCCGCGCGCCCGGCCTCCTTAAAGTCGGCCGGCAACAGGAAGAAGAAGCCGGCCACGAGCGTGGCGAACACCATCGTTAACAGTGCCGGGAAGATGCGCCGCACACGTCGCGTGTAGAAATGGCACAGCGAGAACTGGCCGGCGGCAAAGTCGACGAGCAGCAGTCGCGTAATCAGGTATCCCGATATAACGAAGAAGACGTCGACACCGACGAAGCCGCCGCTGAAGGGGGATATTTCGGCATGGAACAGAACGACCGGGATGACGGCCAGTGCACGTAGGCCGTCAATGTCGGGCCGGTATTTCATTCGGGGTTTGCGCAGTTGATGAAAGTTTCGGATTGTAAATCAGCGTCCGCTCAATGCGGCTTTTTGCCTGGACGAAATGAATGAACGAGCACCACGACGTCGCCGCAGCAGCGCAGTTCGCGCAGTTGGCTGAGAGCCTTTCGAACCAACGTGAAGACATCAGGGACATGAAGGCCACGCTCGAGCGCATGAGCCAGAGCATGGTGCAGATGGCGACGATGCAGCGCGATCTGATTTACGTCGACGAGAAGATCCGCTACTTGCTGGGCGTAGCTGATCAGCGTGGGCCGGCAATGGCCGCGCTGGACAAGCGCCTGACGTCAGTGGAGCGCTGGAACCGGATCGTCGGCGTCGCGATCCTGTCATGCACCGGCGTCGTCGGCTGGGGCTGGCAAAAGGTCGATGAAATGTACAGGCTGGATCAAAGGGTTGCCATTCTTGAGTTGCTGATCAACGGGAAGCAGGTCGAGCGCGCGCTGGGCAATCCGCCTACGGCGGTGGGGGAGAAGTAATGGATTTCGATATGGCATTCGAACGCCTGATCGGGCACGAGGGGCGATTCACCAACAACCCCAAGGACCGCGGCAACTGGACCAGCGGCAAGGTCGGCCTGGGCTCGCTCAAGGGCACGAAGTTCGGAATTTCGGCCATGGCCTACCCGCACCTGGACATCAAGAACCTGACCGTCGAGCAGGCCCGGGCAATCTACCTGGCCGACTATTGGAAGCGCGCCGGCGCGGACCAGTACGACGGGGCCATCGGCTTCCAGGTGTTCGATTCCGCTGTGAACCACGGCATCGAGAACGCCGTCCGCTTCCTGCAGCGCGCAGTCGACGTGGCTGACGACGGCGATGTCGGCCCGATTACCCTCTCCGCCGTCAAGGCGCAGACCGTCACCGACGTGCTGATGCGGTTCAACGCCGAGCGGCTGGAGTTTTTCACCAAGCTGTCCACCTGGGACGAGTTCGGCAAGGGCTGGGCGCGTCGCGTGGTGGGCAATCTGCGGTACGCCGCGAAGGATGCATGACCATGAAGCTGCAACTTGTCGAAGACTGGCGCCGCGGCCGGCGCTGGATTTCCGTGAACTGCATGGCGGCTGTGGCTGCCATTCAGGGCACCTGGATGCTGATGCCCGACGACCTGAAGGCGGGCATCCCGTCCAGCTGGGTGAGCGGTGTGTCGGTCGCCACGCTGGTGCTGGGCGCGCTGGGCCGATTCATCAAACAAGGGGGCGCCGATGCTGACAAGCCTGCTGAGTAGCTTCAGTGGCTACATCGTGGCCGCGGTGGTGGCGCTGGTGGCTGTGGCAGGCGCCTACCTGCGCGGCCGCGCCAGCGGCAAGACAGCCGAGCGCACGGAGCGCGGCGCCAAGATCAACGACCAGGCCGCTCAGGCGCGCCGGGAAGCGCAGGAGGTGCGCAATGAAACGGCTGCTATGGCTGACGATGCTGTTGCTGCTGAGCTGGCAGATAAGTGGGTGCGCAAGCCGGCCGGCAAGGGTGGGCGTTGAGTACTGCGATCACGCACGGCCGATCTGGTTTGACACGGCCGAGCAGGTAGAGGTGACGCCCGCGCCCGTGCGTCGGCAGATCCTGGATCATGACCGGACCTGGGAACGGCTGTGTGGCCGGAAGTAGGGCAACATCAATCCCAGGTGATGTACCAGCCCTGGTAATAGCGGGCGCCCTCAATTTCTTCGAACCCTCGCACCATCATGGCCCGGTCGGTAGAGAAGGTAAGCAACTCGACGTCCATCAGGTCCGGAATTGGCGACGGCAGCGCCGCGCCGCCGTTCATCCGCATGACCCTGAAGCACTGGACATAACGGCGCATGTTCTCCCGGTAGATCGAATACATCGAAATGGGGCCGGGTACGGGCTTCCAATCCCGCTCTTGCAGCTGGCGTCCGTAGCTGTGGGTTCGTCGAACGGTGCAGGCTGGCATAGCTTGCTCCCCTATCGACTGCTGCGCCGGCCCTGGAAGCGCCTGTGTAGACGGCCGCGCACACCGGGCCGGGTCTCTGTGGCGGTCGTCATGACCTGGTCTTCGCCAAAACGCACGCGGTCGCCCACCTGAAAGCGGCTGGCCGTCACCAGCTGCTCAACGATGATGCCGTCGTAGTAGCCGCCAACCTTCGCCGGCTTGGCGACGACACGCACGGGTATCCACCGCTCGGTCGAGTGCGCGACCAGCCGAACCGTTTGGCCCTCGGCCAGTTGCAAGGCGCCAGGCATGCGATGCGTGTCGTGGTGGCCCACCGTCACCCGGAACTCGTTGGGTCCGTGCAACACGAATGAACCACGGATTTCGAGCTCAAGCGCTTGAACGTCGGAAAGCGCCTGGTCGAGTTCCGCCGCGGCGCAGCCCTGGAGCTGAGCTGCGTCAGCTGGGGTCATGCTGTCGACGACGACAGAGCGCGCCGCCGCGCGGGCAGTCGCGGGTACGCCCAGCAGGCGGGCGATGAGGTCGAATTGGTAGCTGGTCATGCTTAAGGTGCTAGAAATACTGGTTATTTGTACAGTATATCTAGTCCCGAAATCGGGGCCATGTCCCTTATTTTGGCTCCGGCGTGGCGACCAGCGCGTCGGCCGGGTAGGGCTGCAGGAAATCCCGGGTATCAGCTGCCGGCGCGGTCAGCCAGTCGTCGTAGGCGCCATCCGGCAGGATCACTACCATCCGCTTCTCGTCGTTGGGCCGGTGGTACTCGCGGAACAGCGGGTGGTGGTCGGCGTTGATGGTCAGCATGGTGTAGCTGAGCCGCCAGTTGCCGTCGGCGTCCTTGTGCTGATCCCACAGGCCTGCGATGCCCAGCGGCGCGCCGTCGGCTCTGGTGAACCTGGTCGCCACGGCCTTGCCCGAGCGCCAGTCCGGTTCATAGACAGCCTCGGCAGGCACGATGCACCGCTGACCCTTACGCCAGGCGTTGCTGAAGGTGAAGGACTTGTGGGCGGTTTCGGATCGCGCATTGAACGTCGACAGTTTCTCCGCCTTCGCCAGCCCGTCGGCGCGCGTCATGCCCGAAATCAACCCCCAGCGCCCGATCTCCACCTCCCGCTCTGGGACGGCCTCATCCCCGGAATCCCATTCGGGCGGTCTTCTGACGAACTCCCCAAGGCGGCGCGGCCACATGTCCCAGTTTGGCGGCAGAGGAATGCCCCGGGTGCGGAAGTACTTCTCCAGCTGCTCGCGCTTTTTGATGCCTTGGTAGTGGCTGCACATGCCAATCATCCTGGCTAGGAACTTAATTATCGCCCTTCCGCTTACTTTCCCAAATTTTTTGCAGCCGATCGGATAGCGACTTCTCTACACGAACTTTATATTGCTGGCCAACGGATGTGCCAAAAACGAAGTTCAGTCTTTCGAAATTAGCGGAATTTTCGGTGCCAGTGAACTTCTCCACCATCGAAGCCCACTGTTCAAATGGATGGCACCACCGAGCCTCTGCCCCATCGTCAAGCACAACGGGCAGTGAGCTGGACAAACCATCGGCCTGATCGGTCATCTGGACGAAGTTCTTTTTACGTCGCCAACCGGTCACGTACTCCCATCCGATGAACGTGACCTTTGCAGGACGGCGCCCGGTGTTTATTACCTCGAGCATGAGCATTTCCTGATGCTGCCGTACGCCGGGCGTCACGATTATCCTGATCCCCGCACGTCCCTTCAGGTCTAGCCGGTCGGGACGCCTAGCGAGCCACAAAGAGGCTAACACTGCCGAAAAAGTAGCAAGCACCCCGAGACAATTGGCTACAGCGCTAACAATCTCCCATCCGTCTTTGTCGACTCCCAGAAATGTTGGCATTTTTGTACGCCCAGATTCGGAAAGAGTAAGAATACCCGTGCTTAGCGGACTCCGGGGAGGATTCTGATAGTGCGCATCGGCTAGGCGGCCAGAGAGATGGTGCCATCAGTCATGACGAAAACGAATGGCTTTATCAAGCCTGGGCCGCAGGGGCAGCAAGGTTCCGGTAGGTCGAATGGCAGATTTTCCCCACACCCGAGGCAAAAAAGAAAAGGCCCCCATCGCTGAGAGCCTTGTCTTTGCTGGAGGCGCAAGCCGGAATCGAACCGACGTACACGGATTTGCAATCCGCTGCATAACCACTCTGCCATTGCGCCAGGGGCAAGTTCTGCCAAGCCCGCGATTATACAGGAATTGGCGCGCTCATGTATGGCGCCTGGGTCAGGCCGCGCCGCGCAGACCGAGAAGACCGTCTTCCCGCCGCTCAAGGCGCTCATCGCTCGAAGCGTCTTAGTTTGTCGATCGGATGGTGAAGTCAGCGATCACCGACCAGTCTCTGTCGCCTCCCGCGGCACTGACGGCCTTGGCCATTTGATGGCGAACGGCATCGAGCATCGGCAGGTTTCTCCCCAACTGTTCCGCCGCTGCGTCGGCAAGTCGCAAGTCTTTCAAGCCCAGCGAGGCCTTGAATCCCGGCTCGTAGCGATCGTGAATGATGTTGGCCGAATAGAGCTGATACGAACGACTGCCGAACAGCGTGTTCAGAATCAAGTCGAAGAATCGCTCGCGCGCCAGACCATTTGATTCGGTCAACACGACGGCTTCGGCCATCGCCTCGATTGCCATCGTAATCATCATGTTGCAGGCAATTTTGGTGGCATGTGCGGTTGGGGGTTCCGCGCCCATGTTCCACACGCGCTTTCCAATGGTCTCCAGCACCGGCCGAACTTTTTCCAGGGTGTCGGGCGCCCCGGCGGCGAGGACGTTGAGCTCGCCCCGGGCGGCGACATCTGGCCGCCCCAGCACCGGGGCGGCCACGTACTCGATCTTCGCAGCGCGATGATGCTCCACGAGTTCCTGTGCGAACGCGACAGAAATGGTCGACGCGACGATATGCACCAGCCCCTTGCGCGCTTGTACGAGTGCGTCCGTTTCTAGCAGGACACTGCGGATCGCGGCATCGTCGGACAGCATCGTCAAGGCGGTGTCCGCCTGCAGTGCCTGTGCCGGGGTCTCGACCATCTGCACGCCCGCGACGTCACCACCAGAACGATTCCATGCCTTGACTACGTGGCCGGCCGCGGCCAGGTTGCGGGCTATTTCGCGCCCCATTGCGCCCAGCCCGATGATTCCGATTTCCATTTCAACCGCCTCTCAATAGTTCAATCTTGCGTTTCCGTGCGCTTGATGATCCATGCCAGCACCGGGGCCAGTGCGGCATCGGAGTTTTTCTCGTAGATGAGCCCATGCCCGTTGCCATGCACGCCGTGATCGGGCAAATGCAGCAATTCCGCCGACGCGCCTGCGGCATTGAGAAATGCCGCCGTCGGAGGTGTTGCTGTGGCAAACGCCGAGGCTTGCGCGGTGACCATCAGGATGGGCAGCCCGGCCAGCGAAGGCAGCCGCAGGCTGCCCGGCGCCGTATTGCGCACGGCATCGGCATTGGGCGCCGGTGGCTCGAAGCGCAGCGGTGCGGCGGTTGGCCCCCAACGTAGGGGGCCGATGTTGGGGATGTCGACAAATGGTGGCCCCATGGGTTCAATGGCCGCAATGGCCTTGACCAGGCCCGGACGGCGATCAGCCGCCAACCAGCCATCCGGGCCGGAGGCTGAGTGCGTGACAAGGATGGCCGGCCCGATGCGATCGAGCAAGGTCGCCATCCGGTCGGCATCAAGCGTCTGTGATAGCTCCAGGTCCGCCGGCAGGGGGCCGTAACCGGCGATGAAATCGTCCACTGCCTCGGTGTCGCCGGGCGCGATAGGCCATTGGGTATGCCGCTCATCGTCGCCGGGAAAGTAAATGCGCTTGCCGCTTTCGTAGGAGAACGGAGGCCCCATTTCGCCAAGCGTGTGCACGTGGAAAGGCGACCGTCCGTGGCCCGGCCGGTCTACCACCAGCACGGCGTAGCCCGCTTCCACGAAACGCTGCGCCCAGCCTGGCCGGCCATCTGGCGTGTCGAACCATTCCGTTCCTTGGAAGCCGCCGCCGTGCATCAGCACGACCGGATACGGCCGCGCCACCACTTCGGGGGCTTCCCATTCCACATACATCGGGCCACGCTGGTACGTCAGGCCGCCATGTTTGATCCGGTCACCTGGAATCCAGAAGTGGCCCCGGCGTACCGATCTCACGGGCGAATTCGTCCATGGCGCAAAGCATAGTGGGTCTTTCATGTTTTTCCGTCCGAAATATCAGGCCTGCGGTGGATCGTTGACTTCCCTGCACGCGCTGCTGCCGTGCCTGGCACGAGGCTGATGTATCAGCGCATGCCGCCCGAACCCAGGATGATCTCGCCCGTCACCCAGCGGGCATCGTCCGAGGCGAGATACGAGACGATCGGCGCAATGTCTTGCACCTGGCCGATGCGGCCAAGCGGCGTCTGGCTCTCGTTCCAGGCCTGGAAGTTGGAGCCCATCGCCCCGGTAGCATGCGTACCTTCGGTTTCGATCATGCCGGGATTCACGGCGTTTACACGGATGCCGCGCGGGCCGAGTTCCCGCGAAAGCACGCCAGTAATGGCGTCAACCGCGCCTTTCGTGCCGCTGTAAATGGAACTCTCTGCCGGAGCAACACGCGTAACGAAGGAACTGATGTTGATGATGCTGCCGCCCACGCCCAGGTACCGCACGGCCGCGCCGGCGACCAGCAGCGGACCGAGTACGTTGATGTCGAACTGCTTCCGATAGAGTTCTTCGGTGGTCTCTTCGATTTTGGCGAACTGGTAAATGCCGGAGTTGTTCACCACGATATCCAGCTGGCCGAAGGTGTCGATGGCCGCCTTGACCAGTGCGTCGACTTCCGCCTTTTTGGTGACGTCCGCGCATACTGCCAAGGCGTTTCCGCCCGCGGCTTCAATGTCTGCGACCACCTCGTCTGCACCGTTCTTGCCTGAGAGGTAGTTGACGACGACCTTCGCGCCGTCGGCCGCGAGTTGGCGGGCAATGCCTGCGCCGATACCTTTGGAGGCGCCCGTCACGAGGGCGACCTTGTTTTTCAACTTGCTCATGCTTTGACCTTCCAACTGAGGCCAGCCCGGAATGGGCCGGCGCGGGTAGATGCGGGATGATGCCGTTCACATAATTGTTTGGGAACTGCCATTTCTGTATATTTCATGTACATTTTTGAACGGAGCTGATCATATGGAGTGGAGCGACGTCCGGATCTTTCTAGCGGTCGTGCGCAGCAGATCTTTCGGCGAGGCAGCCCGTTCATTGGGTGTGAGTCATCCGACGGTGGGACGCCGGATCAAGGTGCTCGAAGCCGAGGCAGGGCAGGCGCTTTTTCGCAGAACCAGCGACGGACTCGTTCTCACGGACGCCGGGGACGCCGTGTTGACGCTGGCCGAATCCATGGAGAATTCCGCGTTGGCCATGGAAAGGCGCCTGGCGGGCAACCAGGAACGCCTCGAAGGCATCTTGCGGATATCTTCAGCAGAGTGGTTTGCTGGCTATGTCCTGGCGCCTGTCCTGGCCGAATTGACGCGCCGCCACCCCGCGGTGGCGCCAGAGGTGATCGCAAGCTATCGATTGCTGAACCTGGCTCGTCGTGAGGCCGACGTGGCGTTTCGCATCGTTCCCTTCAGCGAACCGGACATCGTTCAGCGTCGCCTGATGAGCATTTCATACGGTCTTTATGGTTCGGCCGAAACCGCGGCCGCACTGCAGGACGATCCGGCTTCCGTGGGGCTTATTCTCATGAATGCCGCACAGTCCCATTTTCCTGATGTCGCGTGGCTGCTCGATAGATTCCCACGGTCGCGGCGTGCCTTCGCAAGCACGAGCCGAGCCGTTCAGGCGCAAATGTGCCTGCGAGGCATGGGCATTGCCGTGCTGCCAAGGCCGCTTGGCGATGCGGTGCCCGGGTTGCAGCGCATCGCAACGCCGGACCAGCCTCCAAGCAGAGATATCTGGGTGGGCTACCACCACGACCTGCGGCACATGGACCGCCTGCGGGCGATGTTGGATATCGCCGATTCGATGCTGTCGAATTCCGCGCTGCCCGCTCCTTGAGCGCTCGATTATTCTTGGTCGATCGCGTTCCTGGCGCAAGCACCGCCGCAATCCACTTGGACAGCATGAAGACTATTGGAATTTTGGGAGGCATGTCCGCGGTGTCGACGCAGACCTATTCCCGTTGCCATCTTCGACACCCCGCTCATCCACTGCGAGTCGGCTATCGACCTGGCGTTAGGCAGCAGCGTTAGGCAGCAGTGAGGCAGCAGCGAATGAAAAAAGGGGCCTAAGCCCCTTTTCAACGACTTACAGACGTTAGTTGAAGTCTGTAAATCAAAACCTGGAGCGGGAGACGAGTCTCGAACTCGCGACCTCAACCTTGGCAAGGTTGCGCTCTACCAACTGAGCTACTCCCGCGTATCTGGTGTTTTGCTTAAGCGGCAATGCCGCAAAAATTACGCGCGGCCACCAAAGACAAAAATTATATCATCGTTTTTTTAGTCTTGCCATAGGCCTGCCATACTAGGTCAAGGGCCGGGCTTTCGGGACGGGGGCGGCGAGTATAGAGTAGGCACGTATTTTCACGCATTGCGCCGTGGCGCCTGGCGCCGGGGCCCGCTATACGATGGTCTTGAATCCTGTTGTCTCTGTTCCTGTCGCCGCGCTGGTGTATGGCAAGTCGTCGCGCGGCGCCGACGCCTTGCTGGCCGATTTTGCCCGCGATCAGCTGGCGCGGGGCCGGCGGCTGCATGGCCTGCTGCAGCACGAAATCACACCGACCGATGGCGGCCGGCCGCAGCGCCGCTTGAGCGATTTGCGCTCGGGGCGCCTGTACCGGCTGTCGCAAGACCTGGGGCCCGGGTCGCAAGCCTGCAGCCTGGACGCCGGCGCATTGGCAGTTGCCAGCGAGGTGCTGCGCGAGGCCCTGGACGCCCGCGCCGAGCTGGTTATCGTCAACCGCTATGGCGCCATCGAGGCCGCCGGCGGGGGCTTCGCCCAGGAGATGCTGGCCCTGATGAGCAACGGTATCCCGCTGCTTACCGTGGTGTCCGCGACGCTGCTGCCCGAGTGGCGCCGATTCACGGGCCAGGCCGGCCTGGAATTGCCGGTGGCCCGCGCGCCCCTGCAGGCCTGGTTCGAGCAAGTGGCCGTACCTCGCCAGGCCGGGCGCACCGGGGGTGCTTCCGCATGACATTGGCAGACATTGATTTCGCTCAACGATATCGCGAGCACCTGGCGGCGGCGCGTGGCCAGCCCAAGCCGCCGCAAGCCTGGGACCAGCGCGCAGGCGAACTGGGGCAGCGCGCCCTGCACAGCCGCTATGCCGACGATTTCATTGCCCGCATGCGGCTGGACGGCGCGCGCACCTTGCTCGACGTGGGCTGCGGCGCGGGCGCGCTGGCGTTGCCGCTGGCGGCGCGGCTGGAACGGGTAGTGGCGCTGGATTACAGCCCGGGCATGCTCGAGGCGCTGTCGCGCAATGCGCAGGCGCACGGGCTGGACAATATCCAGCCCGTGCTGCGCGCCTGGGAAGATGACTGGTCCGATGTGCCGGCCTGCGACATCGTGGTGGCGTCAAGATCCACCGTGGTCGAAGACATGGCCGGCGCCCTGGCCAAGCTGCATGCCAAGGCGCGCCTGCGCGTCTACCTGACGCACCTGGCGGGCGGCCATTTTATCGATCCGGCGATCCAGCAGGTGGTGGGCCGCACGCGGCCCGCCATGCCCGACTACATTTACCTCATCAACATTCTGCACGGCATGGGCATCCAGCCCTCGCTCGACTACATCAGCGTGCCCAGCCAGCTCGCGGCCGCGTCCGACTTCGACGACTACGCGCGCCGGGTGGCCCGCTCGATGGGCGGACTGGACGACGACGAACACGCGCGCCTGCGCGCCTGGTACGAACGCGCCTCGCCGCAAGAGCGCGCCGGCGCGCCGCTGCGCTGGGCATTGATCCACTGGCAGAAGGACGGCGCCTAGCGTGTAGGCTGGAGCCGGCCCGTCAGCCGTCCAGCGACACGCCTTCGCGCTGCAGCACGGCCTGCACCGCGGGGCGCTGCGCCAGGTTGGCGCTGGCCGCGCTCCAGGCAGGGCAGTCGGCGCGCATGTCCAGCCCGATCCGGTTGCCCCAGCGGTACAGCACCAGCAAGAACGGATCCACTACCGAGTAGCCACTGGCCAATGCACGCGGGCGGCCGTCGGCGAACTGCTGTTCGATGGCGGCATAGGCATCGACGACGGTGCGCCGCCCCTGGGCGCGGATGCCGTCGTAGTGCTCGGCGTTGGCGCTGAAGCGCTCCGGCCGCCAGATGGCGCCGTAGCCGGCGCTGTGCACCCAACCCGACAGCCAGGCCAGCCACTCCAGGCAGCGCGCGGTTTGCACCGGGTCGTCGGCCGGCAGCAGGCCCGCCTGCGGGTGCTGTTGCGCCACGTGTACCAGGATCGCCGGTAGCTCCGTCAGCACCCGCGCCTGGCCGGGAATGCCGAGTGCCGGGACGCGCGCCTTGGGGTTGATGGCCAGGTACTCTGGCCGGTAATGCGCGCGTGTCGACAGGTCGACCAGCTGCAGCGTATAGGCGGCCTTTGCTTCCTGCAGGGCGATATGCGCGGCCATCGAGCACGCGCCGGGAGAGTAATAGAGTTGGTAGTCCATGACGCGCAGTGTGCGGGCAGCGCGCCAGCGCCGCAAACCAAGATTTGTATGGGCTGGGCATTAGTGATATTAATGAGCGCACCATGGCTGGCCGACCCCTTCCTCCCTTGCAAACCCTGCGCGCTTTCGAGGCCGCGGTGCGGCTGCGCAGCTTTACGCGCGCGGCCGGCGAACTGGCGCTGACGCAGGGCGCGGTCAGCCAGCACATCCGGCGGCTCGAGTCCGCGCTGGGCGTTTCATTGTTCGAGCGCGAGCACCAGGGCGTGGCGCCCACGGCCCGCGCGCAGGCGCTGGCGTTGCAGGCGCGGCAGGGCCTGGCGCTGCTAGAACGCGCTTTCGGCAGCCCCGAAACCCGTCCGCAGGTGAACGCTGCCGCGCCGCCCGTGCGGCTGGGGCTGAGCGCGCTGCCCGCTTTCGCGCAGCGGTGGCTGGCGCCGCGCGTGCCGGGCTTCCGGGCCAGCCACGCCGGCATCGAACTCGACGTGCGGCCCAGCGCGGCGCTGGCCCGGCTGGACGGCCGCGACGGCATCGACCTGGCGGTACGCTACGGGCCGGGCGCGTGGCCGGGCCTCAAGAGCGAACGGCTGATGGATGAGGAAGTGTTTCCCGTTGCCAGCCCGGCCTACCGGCGCGGCCGGCGGTTGCGCACGCCGCGCGACCTGGCGCGCTGCACCTTGCTGCGGTACGCGTGGCAACCGTGGGAACCGTGGTTCCAGGCGGCCGGCCTGGACCTGGTCGAGCCGGCGCATGGACCGTGCTACGACGACGTCGACGCGCTGTTGGAGGCCGCCGCCTCGGGCGCCGGCGTGGCGCTCGCGCGGCGTTCGCTGGTGGCGCCCGACCTGGCGGCGGGCCGGCTGGTGCGCCTGTGGGACATCGGCATTGCCGATGTGCATGCCTACTACCTGGTATGGCGGGCCGACAGCGCCAAGCTGCCGGCTATTGCCGCCGTGCGCCGCTGGCTGCGCCGCGAGGCCGCGCGCGGCTGAGACGGCGGGCTGTCAGCGCGCGCCCGCCGGCTGGACCTGCTGCGCGGTCTGGCCGAACAGGATCTTCTTGCCGGCTTCGGTCACGGCGGGGCGATGCGTGTACGGGTCGCCCTGGGCATAGGCGCGCACCGTGGCGGGGCGCTCGCGCACCGCGTCGAACCAGCGCCGCAGGTTGGGGAAGTCGTCCAGGTTCTGCTGCTGCTTTTTCCACGGCACGATCCACGGATACGAGGCCATGTCGGCGATGGTGTAGTCGTCGCCCGCAATGAATGGCCGCTGCGCCAGGCGGCGATCCAGTACGCCGTACAGCCGGTTGGTTTCTTTCACGTAGCGGTCGATGGCGTAGGGCAGCGGCTCGGGCGCATACTGCCCGAAATGATGGTTCTGGCCGGCCATCGGCCCCAGGCCGCCCACTTGCCAGAATAGCCACTCCAGCACGGTCTTGCGGCCGCGCGCGTCGGCCGGCAGGAACCGCCCGGTTTTCTCGGCCAGGTACAGCAGGATGGCGCCCGACTCGAACACCGTCACCGGTTCGCTGCCGTCGGCGGGCGCGGTGTCGATGATGGCGGGCATGCGGTTGTTGGGCGAAAACGCCAGGAACTCAGGCTTGAACTGGTCCCCGGCGCTGATGTCGACGGGATGGATGCGATACGGCAGCTCAGCTTCTTCCAGGAACAGGGTGATTTTGTGTCCGTTGGGCGTGGGCCAGTAATACAACTCGATCATGGCTTTTCCTTGGTGAAAGGGCATGCGTTTATTTTAGATCGATTGTTTTAAAATGGCCAGCATGCGGCGCGGCTTGCGGGACGGTGCGCGAAACTGCCCGCGGAGTGCTCGCGTCGTCAGCCGTCGGCACCGATTTCGCGGCGGATCAGGTCGGCGATATTGCGCTGCCGGCTCGCCGGCATGCGATCGAGAATGCAGGAAACACTGACCGCCAGCCGGGGGTAGCCCGAGCGGTCGCGCAGCGCCACGCCCACGCCCAGCACGCCCGGCACCGCCGCGTTGCCCACCGCGGCCCAGCCGCGATTGCGGGTGGCCTCGACCAGCAGGCGCATGCGCGCCACGGTCATCTGCCCATACGACCGCAGCGCCTCGCGGTTCTGCTGCATCAGGGCATCGGCCTCGTCGGCGGGCAGGGCGGCCAGCAGCGCCAGGCCCGCCGCGCCCACGCCCAGCGGCTGGCGATGCCCGATAGTTACGGCCAGCACCTGCACCGGGTAGCCGCCGATTTCCCGGTGCAGGCACAGCGAGTCGGAGCCGACCCGGCAGATCAGAAAAGAAGAATCGCCGGTGTGGTCGCTGATGCGGCGCATGGCGGGCGCCAGTTGCGCCACGGACAAGGCCTGCTCATCCACCAGGTGACTCCCGGTCGAGGCGGCCCGATAGCGCCCGGTCTGCGGGTCGCGCACGGCATAGCCTTCTTCGGCCAGGACGGAGATATAGCGGTACACGCTGGTGCGCTGCATTGCCAGCGCGCGCGCAATGCCGGCGACATCCAGGCCTTCCGGGGCGCGCCGCAACGCCGCCAGGATATGCAGCCCGCGCCGCAGGGTGCTGGCGCCCGGCGGGCCTTTCTCGGTGATGTTCATTATTCAGACAAGCTGCCTTTCTAGGTTGGCGTACAGCGCCGATGATATCTCCGACGCGACGTGAACGTGCGTCCAAATAATGAACAAATGATAGGAGACTCTTATGCATTCTGTTATGCGACGTTTTGTCCGGCCTGCGGCGCTGCTGCTCGCCGGCCTGGGCCTGATTCCGGCGGCCGGGGCGGCCGACAACTATCCCCAACGGCCGGTGACCCTGGTGGTGGGCTATGCGGCCGGCGGCGCGACGGACATCGTGGCGCGCCTGGTCGCCAAATCGCTGTCCGATTCGCTGGGTCAGCCGGTGGTCGTCGAGAACCGCACGGGCGCCAACAGCAACATCGGCGCCGAAGTCGTGGCGCGCTCCAAGGCCGACGGCTACACCCTGTATATCGGTTCGATCGCAAACACCATCAACCGCACTCTGTACGAAAAACTCAACTACGACTTCAAGAAAGACTTCACGCCTGTGGCACTGCTGGCCACTATTCCGAACATCCTGGTGGTCCATCCCAAACTGCCGATCCATTCGGTGCAAGAGTACGTGGCCTACGCCAAGAGCCACCCCGGCAAGCTGACCTGCGCCTCGTCGGGCAGCGGTTCGTCCATTCACCTGTCGTGCGAGATATTCAAGATGACCACCGGCACCGACATCCTGCATGTGCCGTATCGCGGCAGCGGCCCGGCGGTGGCCGATCTGCTGGGCGGGCAGGTGGATTCGATGTTTGACAACCTGCCGTCGTCGCTGCCGCATGTGCAGGCGGGCAAGCTGCGCGCGCTGGGCGTCACGTCGCTCGAGCGGGCGCCGTTCGCTCCCGATGTTCCCACGCTGGCGGAATCGGGCTTGCCTGGCTTCTCGGTGCAATCCTGGTTCGCGGTGATGGCGCCGGCCGGCACGCCCGAGCCCATCGTGGCCCAGCTGAACCAGGCCATCAATCAGGGCCTGGCCGGCGACGCGCTGACCCAGGCCTACAAGGCGGCCGGCTTCGTCATGCCCGCCACGCCGAACACGCCCGCCACCTTGCAGCGCCTGATCGATAGCGAAATCGACAAATGGGGCAAGGTCGTCACCCAGGCCGGGCTCAAGGTGCAATAGCAGAACTCCAGGAGCCGTTCGTGTATCCCATTGATTTTTTCCACCGGGCCGCCGCCCGTTTCCGCGACCGCGTCGCGCTGGACACGCCCGAGGGCGCTTGGACCTACGGCCGGCTGCACGGCGAGGTGCAGGCGCTGGCTGCCGCCCTGCAGGCGCTCGACCCGCAGCCGCAAAGCCGGGTGGCGATCTGCGCCGGCAACACCGCGCAGCATGTCGTGGCGCTGCTGGCCGTGATCGCATCGGGCAAGATATGGGTGCCGTTGAACTACCGCAGCACCGCGCCGGAAATCGGCCGCATCCTCGATGCGACCGAGCCCGGCATCGTCATCACCGACCACATCGGCGACGCGCTGGTGGATGCCGGGCGGGCGGCGCACGTCCGCCTGGACGGTGGCGCCGGCGGGCACACGCTGTCTGGCCTGCTGCAAGCCTATGCGGGACGCGAGCCGGCGCGCTGCGAGCCGGGCGTCGACGCCGTGCAGGCGATCAAGTTCACCGGCGGCACGACCGGCCTGCCCAAGGGGGTGATGCAGCCCTACCGGGCCTGGACCGCCGTCATCATCAACCAGATCAATGCGTGGCGGCTCACCAGCGAAGACCGCTATGTGGTCGCCGCGCCCGTCACGCATGGCACCTCCACCTACCTGTTGCCGGTGCTGGCACAGGGCGGCACCCATGTGTTCCTGGAGGAATCGTCGCCGGCCACCATTACGGCGGCGTTCCGCGAACGCGGCGGCACGCTGGCTTTCATGCCGCCCACGCTGATCTACATGATCATGGCGCAACCCGGCGTGTCGCGCGCCGATTTTCCACGCCTGCGCAACCTGATCTACGGCGGCGCGCCCATGCCCGTAGAAAAGTTCGAGCAGGTGCGCGCGTTCTTCGGCCCGGTGGTGGGAGCCACGTACGGCCAGACCGAATCTCCGCAGATCGTCACGGCCATTACCCCGGCCGAGCTGGACGAGCCCGCCAACCTGGGGTCGGTCGGCAGCGCCACCTGGTTTTCCGAGTTTGCCATCATGGACCGCGAAGGCCGCATTCTGCCGCCGGGGCAGGCGGGCGAAGTAGTGGTGCGCGGCGACCTGGTCATGGCTGGTTACTGGCGCCTGCCCGAGAAAACCGCGGAAACCATCGTCGACGGTTGGCTGCACACTGGCGATGTGGGCGTGGTGGACGAACGCGGCTACCTGACCATCAAAGACCGTCTGCGCGACGTCATCATTACCGGCGGCTTCAACGTGTACCCCATCGATGTCGAAAACGCCCTGGCCCAGCATCCCGCCGTGTACGAATGCGCGGTGTTCGGCGTTCCCGACGACAAATGGGGCGAGGCGGTGCAGGCCGCCGTGCAGTTTCGTAGCGGCGCGTCCGCCGCGCCGCAGGAACTGATGAAGTTCGTGCGCGACCGGCTGGGCCCCGTGCATACGCCCAAGAACGTACACGTTTTCGAGAGCCTGCCACGTTCGTCTGTCGGCAAGGTGCTGAAGAACGCCGTCCGGGATTCCGTCATCAAGGAGATCGCATGAACCGCCCCGTTACCCGCCTGTGCGCCCATCACCTGGAGGGCATGTCGTATCGCGATGCCGACCTGGTTGAAGACCTGATCGGCAAGAAGACCTTCGCCGAGGTGATGTTTTCGCAGATCATCGGCCGCGATGCGCGCCCGGTCGACCTGCGCGTGGTCGATGCCGTATTGATCACCCTGATGGAGCACGGCCTGACACCCAGCGCCATCGCCACCCGCGTGGTGTACATGAGCGCTCCCGAGAACCTGCAGGGCGCGGTGGCCGCGGGCCTGATGGCCGTGGGCAGCAGCTTCGTGGGCACCATGGAAAACTGCTCGCTGCTGCTCGACCGCATTCTCAAGGCCGACGACGCGCAGGCCGAGGCGCGCGCCATCGTGCAGTCCCATCGCGATGGCAAGAAACCGTTACCGGGGTTCGGGCACCACCTGCACAAGCCCGACGACCCGCGCTCGCTCAAGCTGCTGGCGCTGGTGCGCGCCGAACCCGATCTGCCAGGCAAATGGCTGGACGCCCTGGAACTGCTGGCCCGCACCGTCGACGAGGTGTATGGACGGCACATCACCATCAACGCCACTGGCGCGGTGGCGGCGCTGCTGGGTGAAATCGGCATTCCCACCAAGCTGATGCGCGGCTTCGCGGTCATATCGCGCGCCGCGGGCCTGGTGTCTCACGTTGCCGAAGAGCAGCAATGTCCTTCCGGCCGCTTCATCTGGGAAACCATCGACCGCGAGATTCCTTATGTGGGCGCGGGCAAGTCGGCCCATCGCCACCCGGAGGGCTGACCATGGCCGCCTCTCGTCCCACCGCCGCGCAGCCGCCCGTTGCGCTGGTTACCGGCGGCAGCGCCGGCATTGGCCGCGCCATCGTCGAACGGCTGCTGCAAGATGGCTATGAAGTCGTCAATTTCGACCTGAAGGCGCCGGCCGGGCGCCTGGCGGGCGAAACGCACGTCGCGGTCGACCTGTGCGATGCCGACGCCACGCGCCAGGCCGTGGCCGCGCTGGCGGCCGAGCGCGACGTCCTGTACCTGGTCAACAACGCCGGCACGGTGCGTCCGGCATTGCTCGACCAGGCCTCGCCGGACGACCTGGCGTTCGTCATGGCGTTGAACATCCAGGCCCCCATGCTGTTGATGCAAGGGTTGCTGCCGTCCATGCGCCGCTGGCAGTTCGGGCGCGTGGTCAATATTTCCAGCCGCGCGGCGCTGGGCAAGACCGAGCGCACCGTGTATGCGGCCAGCAAGGCCGGGCTGCTGGGCATGACGCGCACCTGGGCCCTGGAAATGGCGGGCGACGGCATCACCGTCAATGCCGTCGGGCCGGGGCCGATCGCCACCGAGCTGTTCGAACGGGTCAATCCGCCGGGCGCGCCGCAAACGGAGAAAATCCGCGCCAGCATCCCGGTGCGGCGCATGGGCACGCCGGCCGACATCGCGCATGCGGTCGCGTCGCTGCTGGACGATCGGGCTGGCTTCATCACCGGCCAGGTGCTGTATGTGTGCGGCGGCATGACGGTGGGCCTGGGAGCCGCGGCATGAGCAACGATCTTGCGCAGTTGCAGGCCTTGTTGCCTGCCGCCAGCGCCCGGCTGGCCGGCAAGGTGGCGCTGGTATCGGGAGGCGGGTCCAGCGGTCCCGGCTGGAGCATCGGCAAGGCCAGCTGCGCCACGCTGGCGCGCCATGGCGCGGCGGTGTGTGTGCTGGATGCCAGCCTCGAGGCAGCGCAGGACGCGCTGGCCGTCGTGCAGGCCCTGGGCGGCCAGGGCCTGGCGCTGCAGGCCGACGTGGCCGATGCCGCGGCCATGGAGCAGGCCGTGCAGGCTGTCATGGCGCGCTACGGCAGGCTCGACATCCTGCAGACCAATGCCGGCATCGGCAAAGTGGGCGGCCCCGAAGACACCGCATTGGCCGACTGGGAACGCATCCAGAAAGTGAACGTCGACAGCCTGCTCATTGCCAGCCGGCTGGTCTTGCCCATCATGAGCCAGCAGGGCGGCGGCGCCATCGTGACAGTGTCGTCGGTGGCCGGCCTGCGCTACCTGGGTTATCCGCACCTTGCCTACAACGTGACCAAGGCGGCGGTCATCCACTTCGCGCGCATGATCGCCCAGCAGTATGCCGGGCAGGGTATTCGCGCCAACACCGTGGTGCCTGGCCTGATCGATACGCCGCGCGTGCGCAACACGGTGGCGCGCATGTTCTCGGCCGACGATTTCGAGCAGGCCCGCGCCGCGCGCGACAGACAGGTTCCCATGGGGCGCATGGGAACCCCCTGGGAAGTCGCCAACGCCGTGGCCTTCCTGGCTTCGGACGAGGCGTCCTATATCACCGGCACCGAACTGGTGGTCGATGGCGGACTGATCGGCAAATACGCCTGAGCCGCCAATCCAGGCGGCGCCCTCAGGGTTTACCGATGCCCTGCCATCGCAGATAGGCCGAGCGGGTCCCGGCAGACACTGAATCCACGACTTTCCGATGATCGACCTGATGCCGCAGTACCAGCCGCGCATCGGCCACGGCGCGGGACTTGCAGAACCAATGGCAGCTATGCTGCAGCAGATATAACTCTGCCGAGAGATGGTACGCGCGTGTTCGTGCGTCCCAACCCTCTTCGTTGTCCACCACATGGCGCAGGCCGTTGGCGTGAATATGCAGCAGCTCTCGAAAATCCCGCGTCATGGCAGGAAGAAAGCGCTCGATGTACGGCACGCAGAACGAGAGCCTGCCCACCCTGGTGGCCAACGGGTTTTCCTTTTGCATGGAGTCGGCAAGCGACCGTGCCTGCGCTGCCACAGCGCGTTCGGTCTGGGCGTAGGTTTGCAGCACCTGTAGCTGGCGGGTTTCGGTTTCTTCGTGGATGGCCCGGGTGTAGCCCTGCGTGAGCGTTTCCATGTGGCGCTCAAGCTGCAAGCCGCCTAAATGGCGCCCCAGCAAGGCAATGCGCGCGCGCTGGTACTGCGCGCGCAATAGTTGCCACGCCACGACAATCATCAGCAGGGTTAAAGCAATATCCATTACCCGCATTCCCTTGTTGCCCAACTGTCCAGGCTGGCACACAAAAAAAAGCCCGGACTTCGGTTTGGCGAAGTCCGGGCCTTTTTGAATCTGGAGCGGGAGACGAGTCTCGAACTCGCGACCTCAACCTTGGCAAGGTTGCGCTCTACCAACTGAGCTACTCCCGCGTTGCTGGGGCGGTTAAAACACTAGGCCGATCAGCGAAGACCGGCATCATAGCGGTTTTCAAGGCCGTGTGCAAACGTATTTGCGGCCTGCCGTTAATATGTGGGCTATTGTCTTCAGCCGCCCCTTTTTACATGCCGGATTCCTCCCGGGCCTTGCCCGCCACCCTGGTTCCCGCCGCCCAGGATTTGACCTCGCTCAACACTCTGGGTCTGGCCTCGCGCGCCCCGGCTTTTGTCCGCTTGCGGTCGCTGTCGCAACTCGAGGCCTTGTCAACGCTGGCCAGCCGCCATCGCGGCCTGCTGGTGTTGGGCGGCGGCAGCAACCTGGTGTTGCCGCCGCAGGTCGACAGCCTGGTGGCGCACGTGGCATTGCGCGGCGTGCGCCTGCTCGACGCCCGGTCCGACGCCTGGATTGTCGAGGCCGGCGCGGGCGAGAACTGGCATGGCTTCGTGTCGGCTTGCGTGGCCAACGGCTGGGACGGCCTGGAAAACCTGGCCCTGATCCCGGGCACGGTGGGCGCCGCGCCGGTGCAGAACATCGGCGCCTACGGCGTCGAGCTGGCCGATCGCTTCCTGGGCCTGACGGCCTGGAATGTGCGGCAGCGCCGCCTGGTCGACATGGACGCCGCCGCGTGCCGTTATGCGTATCGCGACAGCGCGTTCAAGCACGATGCACCGGGCGCGTGGGTCATTGTGTCGGTGCGCTTCGCGCTGCCACGACCCTGGCGGCCGGTGCTCGACTATCCCGACCTGCAGCGCCAGGCAAGCCTGGCTGGCACGCCGACGGCCCGCGCCGTGTTCGATGCGGTATGCAACATCCGGCGCGCCAAGCTGCCCGACCCCGCCGTCATTGGCAACGCGGGCAGTTTTTTCAAGAATCCGCTGGTCGATGGCGCCGTGCGGGACGAACTGGCTGCGCGGTATCCGGGGCTGGTGTCGTATCCCCAGCCGGACGGCCGCTACAAGCTGGCCGCGGGCTGGCTGATCGATCAATGCGGCTGGAAGGGCCGGCGACTGGGGCCGGCCGGCGTGCATGACCGGCAGGCGCTGGTGCTGGTAAACCGGGGCGGGGCCGCGGCAGCCGACATCATGGCCCTGGCCGCCGCCATTCAGCGCGATGTGGCCGAACGCTATCAGGTGGCGCTGGAGCCCGAACCAGTCGTATGGCGCGACGCTCCGGCGGCCGGCGCCTGACGCCAGACCCCTGACGCTGGCGTCCAAGCGGCGCGCGCCCAGGCGGGCTCAGAGTCCCAGCACGGCCTGCATATCGAACAGGCCGTTGTGGCGGCTCTGCAGGAAGCGCGCGGCCCGCAGGGCGCCTTCGGCATAGGTGGCGCGGCTGCTCGAACGGTGCGTGATCTCGATGCGCTCGCCGGTGCCGCAGAAATACACGGTGTGGTCACCCACGATGTCGCCGCCGCGCACCACCGAAAAGCCGATGGTGCCCGGTTTGCGCACGCCGGTGTCGCCGTGGCGGGTCCAGGTGGCGACGTCGGGCAGCGCCACGTTCCAGGCCGAGGCGACGGTTTCTCCCATTTTCAGGGCCGTGCCGGACGGCGCGTCAACCTTGTTGCGGTGGTGCGCCTCGAACACTTCGACGTCGTAGCCCGAATTGAGGATGCGCGCCGCCACTTCCAGCAGCTTCAGGGTGGCATTGACGCCCACGCTCATGTTGGGGGCGAACACGATGGCGATTTTCTGCGCTGCCACTTCTATGGCGGCGCGGCCGTTGTCGTCGAAACCCGTCGTGCCGATGACCATGCGCGTGCCATGCCGCACGCAGGCCTGCAGGTGATGCAGCGTGGAGTCGGGGCGGGTGAAGTCGATCAGGCAGTCGGCCTGCGCCAGCGCGTCGAGCTGGTCGGTGACGATGACGCCGGTGTCGCGCCCCAGGAAGGCGCCGGCATCCTGGCCCTTGGCCGTTGAGCCGGCGCGGCACAGGGCGACGGCCAGTTGCAGGTCGGGGCTGTTCAGCACGGCTTCGATGAGCATGCGGCCCATACGGCCGCCGGCGCCGGCAATAGCGATACGCATAAGGTTCCTTTTACAGTGTCAGTCGCTCACCACGCGGTGCGGCGGGGCGAGCGCCGCGCCTTAGCGCAGCGGCTCGGCGCCGCCTCCCGGCTGCCCGATGCTGCTGCGCGGCAGGGCGTCAGGCGAGTTCAGGCGCAGCTCGCGCCGGGCGGGCGATGTGGCGGCGGGCTGGGCGGCCGGGTTCTGCGCCTGCGATGCATCGGGTTGCGCTCCGCCCATGTCGGGCGCCGGCACCGGCTCGGCGCTGGTGGCTGGCTCGGCCGGTTGCGCGCCACCCGGCGGCGTGCCCAGGGCGGGCAGCTGGGCCGGATCGGCGGGTTCGGGCGCGGCGGGACCGTTGATGCCGGCGGCATCCTGGCGGGCAGTGTCGGCGTCGATCTGCTCGTCGGCCTTTTCCAGGGCCGGCTTGCCCTCGGCGTCGAGCTGGAACGGCTGCAGTTCCGGCTGTTCGTCGCCGCTCCAGCGCACCAGGCGGTCGTTGTCGAACCAGACGGTGAACTTGCGTTCTTGCGCCTTGCCGTAGCCTGGCTTGAAGTAATAAGGGTAATCCCAGCGGTCGGCATGCAGCACGCTGGTCAGGGTGGGGCTGCCCAGGGCAAAGCGCACCTGCTCGCGCGTCATGCCAGGCTGCAGCAGGGCCACCTGCTCCTGGGTGATCCAGTTCCCCTGCTGCACGGGGGCCTTGTACGGGAATCCCCATTTGTCGGACGTGCAGCCCGCCAGGGCGGCCGTAACCGTGGCCGCCGCGAGCACGGTTTTCAGGAACCGGGTCGGAATACGTGCAATCATGGACTCCAAGCGCCCCTATCTGTGATTTAAAGCCAGTAAAACCGTTATCATAAAGGTTTCATATTGCGGTAGCTCCGCCGGGCGGCAAAAAGGCTGTACATTGCCGGCGCACTTGCCGCGATCTGCCCATGCCACACCGCGGACGGAGACCGATTACACCATGACCACCGACCAAAGCGAATTGAAAAACATGGGTTTGAAGGCGACCTTTCCGCGCCTGAAAATTCTGGACATTTTTCGTAAGGCAGACCAGCGCCATCTCAGCGCCGAAGACGTGTATCGCGCGCTTATCGGCGAAAACGTCGAAATCGGCCTGGCCACCGTCTACCGCGTGCTGACCCAGTTCGAGCAGGCCGGCATTCTCAGCCGCAGTCAGTTCGACAGCGGCAAGGCGGTGTTCGAGCTCAACGACGGCGATCACCACGATCACCTTATTTGCACGAATTGCGGCAAGGTAGTTGAGTTTTCCGATCCCGACATCGAAAAACGCCAGCACAAGGTTGCCAAAGACAACAATTTTGCGCTCGAAAGCCACGCCATGGTGCTGTACGGCATCTGCGGCGATTGCCAAAAAACCCGTTAAGCCCATGATGCGTGCGGCGGCGGCCGATCGCGTTGCGCAATGCCCGCAACGCAGCCTTAGCTAGCGCGAGGCTCGGCCAGCCCGCCCAGCATTTCACGCGCGTGTTCGCGCGTGGTGGCGGTGATCTTGATGCCGCCCAGCATGCGCGCGATTTCCTCGACGCGCTCGCCCGCATCCAGTTCGGCAATGTGCGAACGCGTGGTGCCGGCCGTTTCCGTTTTGCTGACCCGATACTGCGCCGTGCCGCAAGCCGCCACCTGCGGCAAGTGCGTTACACACAGCACCTGGTGACGCTCGCCCAGTTCGCGCAGCAGCTTGCCTACCACCTCGGCCACCGCGCCGCCCACCCCGCTGTCGACCTCGTCGAAAATCAGCGTGGGCACGCGCGCCGCGCGGCTGGCAATGACCGACAGCGCCAGCGAAATACGCGACAGTTCGCCGCCCGAGGCCACCTTGCCCAGCGGCCGCGGCGCAGTGCCGGCATGGCCGGCCACCAGGAATTCGACCAGGTCGCTGCCGTGGGCCGATGGCGCCGCGCGCGACACCACGGGTTCGAAACGCCCGCCCTGCATGGCCAGCGTCTGCATGGCCTGGGTGACCTGCTTGCCCAGGCTCTTGGCCACCTTGGCGCGCGCGGCCGACAACTTGCCGGCCGCTGTTTCGTAGTGCGCGGCGGCGGCGTCGGCCCGGGCGCGCAGGGCGTCGATATCGGCCGCCGCCTGCAGGTCGGCCAGTTGTGCCTGCACAGACTCGCGCAGGGCCGGCAGGGCCTCGGGCTCGGTCTTGAATTTACGCGCGGTCTCGAACACCGCGCTCATGCGCGCTTCGACTTCGGCCAGGCGCTGCGGGTCGAGATCGACCCGGCTGACATAGTTGTTCAGGTCGGACACCGCTTCGGACACCGCGATGCGGGCCGATTCGAGCTCGTCGGCCACGCCCTGCAGCGCGGGATCGTGGCGCAGCATTTGCTGCAGCCGGTGCTGCGCCGCGTTCAGGCGGCGGCCGGCGGAATCGTCTTCGCCGTCGAGCGCCTCGAGTATCTGCCCGGCGCCGTCGAGCAGGGCCTGGGCGTGGGCCAGGCGTGATTGTTCTGTTTGCAGCGTGTCCCATTCGTCGGGTTGCAAGGCCAGTTGGGCGAGTTCGTCGGCCTGCCATTGCAGGCGTTCGCGCTCGGCCGCCAGGCCGGCTTCGTCTTTCTCGGCCAGTTCGAGCTGCCGCGCCAGCGCGCGCCAGTCTTTCCAGGCCTGCGCGACGGCCTGGCGCAATTCGCCGTGGCCGCCGTGCGCGTCCAGCAGGTCGCGCTGGGCATCGGTGCGCATCAGGCTCTGGTGAGCGTGCTGGCCGTGGATGTCGACCAGGCTGTCGCCCAGTTCGCGCAGTTGCGCCAGGGTGGCCGGCATGCCGTTGATGTAGCCGCGGCTGCGGCCCTGGGCGTCTACCACGCGGCGCAGCGCCAGCTCGTCGCCGCCGTCGAGGTCGCGCTCGGCCAGCCAGGCGCGCAGCGTGTCGGGCACGTCGAACAGGGCGGTGATGTCGGCGCGCGCGGCGCCTTCGCGCAGCACGCCGACGTCGGCGCGTTCGCCCAGCGCGAGCGCCAGGGCATCGATAAGTATGGATTTGCCGGCGCCCGTCTCGCCCGAAAACACGGTGAAGCCGGCGCCGAAATGGATTTCGGCCTGTTCGACGATGACGAAGTCGCGGATGTGCAGGGTGCGCAGCATGGCCGGCTGTTATTCCACGCTATCGGATGCCTGCGGCATCAGGTTCCAGTGCAGCTTGCGGCGCAGGGTCGAGAAGAAACTGTAGCCCTCGGGATGCACGAAGCGGATGGTGTGCGGCGCGCGCTGCACCGAGATGCGGTCGCCCGGCTGCAGGTCGGACCACGTCTGCATGTCGAAGTGCACGCTGGCGCCGACTTCGACGCGGCCGATGGCGGTAAGCGTCATATTGAGCACGCCGCCGCCCGGGATGACGATAGGGCGGTTCGACAGCGTCTGGGGAGCCACCGGCACGAGCACCATGGCGTCCAGGCCCGGGTGCAGGATGGGGCCGTTGGCCGACAGCGCGTACGCGGTGGACCCGGTCGGGGTGGCGATGATCAGGCCGTCGGCGCGCTGAGCGTACATGAAGGCGCCATCGAGCTCCACCCGCACCTCGATCATGCCGCCGCGGCCGGCGCGGTTCAGCACCACGTCGTTGAGCGCCGGCGCCGTGTACATGAGCTGGTCGCCGCGCCAGACACTGCCCACCAGCAGCATGCGGTCTTCGGCCTGGTAATTGCCCTCGATGACCCGCGCCAGCGCAATATGCGCCTCTTGCAGGGGCACGTCGGTGATGAAGCCCAGCCGCCCGTGGTTGATGCCGACCAGCGGCACGCCGTAGGGCGCCAGGGTGCGTGCCGCGCCCAGCACGGTGCCGTCGCCGCCCATGACCACGGCCAGCGACGCGGTGGCGCCGATTTCTTGCAGGGTGGCCACGGGGTATTCGTGCACGCCCGTATTGCTGGCGGTGTCGGCCTCGACCAGCACGCGGCGCCCGGCCTGCTCGAGCATGTGCGCCAGGGCGCGCAGCGGAGCGTCCAGGCCGGTATCCTGGTGTCTGCCGATGAGGGCGACGGTGGGAAAATGCATGGCGAAAGCAACCGAGTGATAAAGGGAACAGCGGATTGGGCGATTATATGGGGCCGCATGTTCCGCCGCTGGACAAAAATCGCCCATTTCCAAAAGTTTCCCTACAATAGCTTATATGGATGATCGTGCACGCGCCTTGCTGAAAGCGTTGATTGAACGCCACATCGCCGACGGACAACCGGTCGGTTCGCGCACGCTTTCCAAGGTATTCGACCTCTCGCCGGCCACCATTCGCAATGTCATGGCCGACCTCGAAGACCTCGGTCTGATCCACAGTCCGCACACCTCGGCCGGCCGCGTTCCCACGCCGCGCGGCTACCGCATGTTCGTCGACTCGCTGCTGGCGGTGCAGCCCTTCGAATTCCAGCCCCAGCAGTTCGGCGAGGCCGCGCTCACGGCCACCGAGCCGTCGCGGGCGGTCAGCGCGGCGGCGGCGCTGCTGTCGAACCTGACGCAGTTCGCCGGGGTGGTGCTTACGCCCAAGCGCGCCCAGGTGTTCCGCCAGATCGAATTCATCCGGCTGTCGGGCAAGCGGGTGCTGCTCATCATCGTCACCCCCGATGGCGACGTGCAGAACCGCATCCTGTCGGTGCAGCGCGACTACTCCGAAGCCGAGCTGATCGAGGCCGGCAATTTCTTCAATGTCCATTTCGCCGGCAAGTCGTTCGACGCCGTGCGCCGCACGCTGACCACCGAACTGGCGCAGTTGCGCGAAGATATCTCGCGCCTGATGCAGGCCGCGGTGGAAGCCGGCGCCGAGGCTGCCGAAGATGGCGACGACATGATCATCTCGGGCGAGCGCAAGCTGCTCGATGTCACCGACATCGCGTCCGACATGGACCGCCTGCGCAAGATGTTCTCGCTGTTCGAGCAGAAAACCGACCTGCTGCAGTTGCTGGACATCTCCAGCCGCGCGCAGGGCGTGCAAATTTATATAGGCGGCGATTCGCAGCTGCTGCCCATGGAAGAAGTCTCGGTCATTACCGCGCCCTACGGAGCCGACGGCCGGGTCATCGGCACCCTGGGCGTCATCGGGCCCACCCGCATGGCCTACGAGCGCGTCATTCCCATTGTCGACATCACTGCGCGGCTGCTTTCCAACGCGTTCAGCCACAACCAATAAATCTGTAGCGGGCCAACCTTCTTTTCGCGGAGAGGGCGCCCAGAGGGGTGTTTTGTGTTTCTTCGCCTGTTCAAGTATTTGTGGCCCGAGCGCTACCTGCCCGAACCCCGCCAGGCGGACCCCTTCGACGACAACCCGCCTTCCCGCGCGCCCGGGCCCGTCGGCGTGCTGCTGGTCAACCTGGGCACGCCCGAAAGCACCGCGCCGCGCGACATCCGCCGCTATCTGGCGGATTTCCTGTCCGACCGCCGCGTCATCGAGATTCCCCGCTATCTATGGTGGCCCATCCTGCATGGCATGGTGCTGGCGCGGCGGCCGCGCCGCCTGCAGCCGCGTTACGCCGGCATCTGGATGGAAGAAGGCTCGCCGCTGCTGGTATACAGCCGCAGGCAGGCCGAAGGTGTGCAGCGGGCGCTGAGCCAACGCGGCCATGCGGTGCAGGTCGAGCTGGCCATGCGCTACGGCGAGCCGTCCATTGCCCAGGCCATCGAGCGGCTGCGCCAGCGGGGCTGCCAGCACATACTGACCCTGCCGCTGTATCCCCAGTACGCGGCCAGCACCACCGCCACCGTGGTCGATGCGGTTGCCGCGCACGCCGCGCGCCTGCGCGACCAGCCCGAGTTGCGCTTCGTCAAGCGTTTTCACGACGACCCCGGCTACCTGGATGCCCTGGCCGCCCATATTTCCGGCTACTGGCAGGCCCATGGCCGGCCGCAGAAGCTGGTAATGAGCTTTCATGGCCTGCCACGCTATTCCATCGAGCTGGGTGATCCCTACTACCGCGACTGCCTCGAAACGGCGCGCCTGCTGCGCGAGCGCCTGGGACTCGCGCCCGAAGAGGTCGAAGTCACCTTCCAGAGCCGCTTCGGCGCCGCGCGCTGGCTCGAACCCTATACCGAACCCACTCTGAAGGTTCTGGCGGCCCAAGGTGTTACCGAGGTGGACGTGGTGTGTCCGGGTTTCCTGGCCGACTGCCTGGAAACGCTGGAGGAAATCAGCCAGGAATGCCGCGACGCCTTCCTGGGCGCGGGCGGGAGCCGGTTTCGCTATATTCCGGCCCTGAACGACGACCCCGCCTGGATCGACAGTCTGGCCAACCTGGCCGACAAACACTTACAAGGCTGGCCCACACGCGCCGCGCCAGGGCCGTAAACTGGGCATCAGGACATCCGCCGCGGCGGATGCCGGCGGCCCCCGCCGCCACTGACCGACCTTTGCAGGAGCCAGCGCATGAACACACCCGTGAAATCCGGCGTCGGCACGTCCTCCGCGCCCGGGCATGCCGATCTGAAAGAAGATCCCATCGAACGCGAGCTCGATGAAGCCCTGGAAGATACCTTTCCGGCCAGCGACCCCATTGCCATCACGCCCGAAGAGGCGCCGCAGCGCGATTCCGATGCCGCCATCGACGAGGCCCTGGAAGACACCTTCCCGGCCAGCGACCCGCCGGCTCCGGTGCGACCCGGCAAAACCTAGCGCTGCCAGACCGCCGTCCGCCTCTTGAAATCACCCGATCGGCCCCCATTATCGGGGCCGACGCTATTGTTTTTTGGAGGAAATCCCCATGACGGCATCCCAAGAGCCTGTCGATCAAGCCCCCGAGTCCAACGAGCCGGCTCCCGCCGTGCCCGCCACCGTTGAGGCGCTGCAGGCCGAACTTGCCGCCGTGCGCGCTGAGCTCGAGGCTGCCCAGGCCACTGTCGCCGGACAGCAGGAGCAGGTGCTGCGCGCCCGGGCCGATGCCGAAAATGTGCGCCGCCGCGCCCAGGAAGACGTTTCGAAGGCCCGCAAGTTCGGTATCGAGTCGTTCGCCGAAAGCCTGGTGCCCGTGAAAGACAGCCTGGAGGCCGCCCTGGCGCAGCCCGAGCAGACTCTCGAAGCCCTGCGCGAGGGCGTCGAAGTCACCCTGAAGCAGCTTACCGGCGCGTTCGAGCGCAACCTGCTGAAAGAAATCGCCCCGGCCCAGGGAGACAAATTCGACCCCCACCTGCACCAGGCCATTTCGTCGGTGCCGTCCGACCAGCCCGCCAACACCGTGGCGCAGCTGCTGCAGAAGGGCTACGCCATCGCCGACCGCACCCTGCGGCCGGCCCTGGTCATTGTGTCGGCCGGCCAGGCTTGAGCGCCATGTCCGGCTCCACCTCGTTCGACCCCAGCCAGGTCTTCGACGTATTCGCCATGCGCGCGGTCGGCTCGGCCGATTTCGACCAGGCCGTGGTCGAGGCGCCGGGCGGCGACCTGCGCTGTGTGTTCTTGTGGGGCCAGGATTGTTACAATTGTAATTTGTTCAAGCAGGCTGCCTTGCTGCATCGCCAGGCGCTGCTTGACCTGGGGCTGACCTGGTTCCAGGCCGATGTGTACGCCGACGAGGCGCTGGGGCGGCGCTTTTCGCTCCATGGCGTGCCCACCTTCGTGCTGTACCGCGCCGGCAGGCGCCTGGGCCGCATCACCGGCTGGCCGGGGCTGCCGCGTTTTACCGAGGCCATCGGCCGGCTCTTGAAAAACCCCTCCGGGGACCCCAGTTAGGCTAAGACCCCACTTTTATCCCTGTATTTCACGGATCTACATCAAGGTATTCCACCATGAGCAAAATCATCGGCATCGACTTGGGCACGACCAACAGCTGCGTGGCTGTCATGGACGGCGGCCAGGTCAAGATCATCGAAAACGCCGAAGGCGCCCGCACCACGCCGTCCATCGTCGCCTACATGGACGATGGCGAAACCCTGGTGGGCGCGCCGGCCAAGCGCCAGGCGGTCACCAACCCCAAGAACACCCTGTACGCGGTCAAGCGCCTGATCGGCCGCAAGTTCGACGAAAAAGCGGTGCAGAAAGACATCGACCTGATGCCCTACAGCATCGTCAAGGCTGACAACGGCGACGCCTGGGTGGAAGCGCGCGGCAAGAAAATCGCGCCTCCCCAAGTGTCGGCCGACGTGCTGCGCAAAATGAAGAAAACCGCCGAGGACTACCTGGGCGAAGAAGTCACCGAAGCCGTGATCACGGTGCCGGCGTACTTCAACGATAGCCAGCGCCAGGCCACCAAAGACGCCGGCCGCATCGCCGGACTGGAAGTCAAGCGCATCATCAACGAGCCCACCGCGGCTGCGCTGGCGTTCGGCCTGGACAAGTCCGAAAAGGGCGACCGCAAGATCGCCGTTTATGACCTGGGCGGCGGCACTTTCGACGTGTCCATCATCGAAATCGCCGACGTCGATGGCGAAAAGCAGTTCGAGGTGCTGTCGACCAACGGCGACACGTTCCTGGGCGGCGAAGACTTCGACCAGCGCATCATTGACTACATCATTGGCGAATTCAAGAAAGAGCAGGGCGTCGACCTGTCCAAGGACGTCCTGGCCCTGCAGCGCCTGAAAGAAGCCGCCGAGAAAGCCAAGATCGAACTCTCGTCCAGCCAGCAGACCGAGATCAACCTGCCGTACATCACGGCCGACGCGTCCGGTCCCAAGCACCTGAACCTGAAGATCACGCGCGCCAAGCTGGAAGCGCTGGTCGAAGAGCTGATCGAGCGCACCATCGACCCCTGCCGCGTGGCCATCAAGGACGCCGGCGTGAAGGTTTCCGAAATCGACGACGTGATCCTGGTCGGCGGCATGACCCGCATGCCCAAGGTCCAGGAGAAGGTCAAGGAATTCTTCGGCAAGGACCCGCGCAAGGACGTCAACCCGGACGAAGCCGTGGCCGCGGGCGCCGCCATCCAGGGTTCGGTGCTGTCGGGCGATCGTAAAGACGTGCTGCTGCTCGACGTCACGCCGCTGTCGCTGGGTATCGAAACCCTGGGCGGCGTCATGACCAAGATGATCCAGAAGAACACCACGATTCCGACCCGTTTCTCGCAAACGTTCTCCACCGCCGACGACAACCAGCCGGCCGTGACCATCAAGGTGTTCCAGGGCGAGCGCGAAATCGCCGCGGGCAACAAGAGCCTGGGCGAATTCAACCTCGAGGGCATCCCGCCGGCGCCGCGCGGCCTGCCGCAGATCGAAGTCACGTTCGACATCGACGCCAACGGCATCCTGCACGTGTCGGCCAAGGACAAGGGCACCGGCAAGGAAAACAAGATCACCATCAAGGCCAACTCGGGCTTGTCGGAAGACGAGATCCAGCGCATGGTCAAGGATGCCGAGGCCAACGCCGAGGAAGATCACCGCATCGCCGAGCTGGCTCAGACCCGCAACCAGGCCGACGCGCTGGTGCACGCCACCCGCAAGTCGCTGACCGAGTATGGCGAGAAGCTCGAGGCCTCTGAAAAAGAGGCCATCGAAGGCGCCATCAAGGAACTGGAAGACGTGCTGAAAGACGGCGACAAGGCGGCTATCGACGCCAAGGTCGAGGCCCTGTCGACTGCTTCGCAGAAACTGGGCGAGAAGATGTACGCCGACATGCAGGCGGCCCAGGCGGCCCAGCAGCAGGCGGCCGATGAGGCCAAGCCGGTCGACGAGAATGTGGTCGACGCCGACTTCAAGGAAGTCAAGCGCGATCAATAATGGCCGTCCATGACGCCTGAATGCGCCCGGTAACCGGAGAATATCCGGCTACCGGGCGGATTCGTTCAGCAGCTACAAGATATTGGCTCCTCCCCGAGTCCATCCACTATGGCAAAACGCGATTACTACGAAGTCCTTGGCGTGGCAAAGAACGCGACGGACGACGAACTGAAAAAGGCCTATCGGAAGCTGGCCATGAAGCACCATCCGGACCGCAATCCGGATAACAAAGACGCCGAAGAAAAGTTCAAGGAAATCAAGGAAGCCTATGAGGTCCTGGGCGACGAGCAGAAGCGCGCCGCCTACGACCGCTATGGCCACGCAGGGGTCGACCCCAACGCGGCCGGCATGGGGGGCGCGGGCATGGGCGGCGGCTTTGCCGACGCCTTTGGCGATATCTTCGGCGAAATCTTCGGCGGCGCGGGCGGCCGGCGCGGCGGCGCGCAGGTGTACCGCGGCGCCGACCTGAAATACGCGTTGGAAATCACGCTGGAGCAGGCGGCGCACGGCTTTGACACCGAAATCCGCGTGCCCAGCTGGGAACACTGCGACACCTGCCACGGCAGCGGCGCCAAGCCCGGCACCTCGCCCAAGACCTGCCGCACCTGCGGCGGCTCGGGAGCGGTGCGCATGCAGCAGGGCTTCTTCAGCGTGCAGCAGACCTGCCCCACTTGCCACGGCACCGGCAAGGAAATCACCGATCCCTGCCCGTCCTGCGACGGCGTGGGCCGCATCCGCCGCAACAAGACCCTGCAGGTGAAGATTCCCGCGGGTATTGACGACGGCATGCGCATCCGCTCCAGCGGCAACGGCGAACCGGGCATCAACGGCGGCCCATCGGGCGACCTGTATGTCGAGATCCACATCAAGCCGCACAAGATCTTCCAGCGCGACGGCGACGACCTGCACTGCGAGCTGACCATTCCGTTCACCACGGCGGCCCTGGGCGGCGAACTGCAAGTGCCCACGCTGGGCGGCAAGGCCGAGATCTCCATTCCCGAAGGCACGCAGTCCGGCAAGACTTTCCGCCTGCGCGGCAAGGGTATCCGCGGGGTGCGCGCCAGCTACCCGGGCGACCTGTACTGCCACGTGGCGGTCGAAACCCCCGTGCGGCTCAGCGACGAGCAAAAGGCCATCCTGCGCCAGTTCGAGACCTCGCTGAACGACGGCGGCGATCGCCATTCGCCGCAAAGCAAGTCCTGGACCGACCGCGTCAAAGAGTTCTTCAGCTAGCCTGCAGCCATCTCTTTCTTAAAGCAAAACCCCCTGCCACGAACGTGGCAGGGGGTTTTCTTTGCGGCTGGCCGGCCCGCAGGGGCCGGCGTGCCCGCCATCAGTTGGCAACCGGGGGGTAGTCCAGCTCGCCGAAGGTGTATTGGCCGTTTGCCTTGGCTTGGGCCAGTTCGGCGCGGACCTGTTCGCGGGTCTTGCCGGCGGCGGTGGCGACCTGCGCGGCGGGGTAGTCTTGCTCGCCAAAGGTGACCAGGCCGGCGGCCTTGGCTTGGGCCAGTTCGGCCTGTACCTGGGCGCGGGTCGGCGCGTTGGCGTCGACGTTGCCGTACACGCCCTGGAAGGGCACGTTGTTGGGTTCGATGTTGGGCGAGGCGGCATACGCGCCGGCGCTCAGCAGGCCCATCGAAACGAGTAGAGCGGTAGCTAGGGTTTTCATGATAAGACCTCCATTTGTCTGTTGATCTGGGACTGAATCCGGCGGCCTTCCGTCGTGGTTCGTTGTGTTTCCCGATGACTGAATTCTGCGCGCATCGAACATCGGGATAAACCCTGATTTTTTGAAAATATCTTTCCATTTTTCGGGGTAATGGGAAGATTCGAGGTCAATATTGCGGAAAGATGGGCAGCTCATCGGCCAGATGCGCCCGCGGGCGTGGGGCGATGGCCGAAAAAAAACCGGCCCAGAAGGGCCGGTTCGGAAAAGTGGGCGCGTAGCGTCTAGGGCGAGGCTTTTTCCGGGGCCGCCTGGCCCGGGGCGGCCGCCTTGCCCGCCGCGGCGAAGTCCCCGGCCACCGCCGTGCTGAAGGCCTCGGGCCGCAAGTACTTGCGCACGGCGGCATTGACGACGTCGGGCGTCAGGGCGGCGATCTGGCGGTCCATCTCGGCTGACCATTCGAACGTGCGGCCACGCTTCAGGTAGTTGATCCAGGTAGACGCCAGCACGCTGTCCTGGGCGCGGGCCAGCTTGCGATAGTTGAGCAGGGCGGCGATGCCGTCTTTGATTTCCGCCTCGGTGTAGCCGTCTTTCAGCACCCTGGCGAGTTCTTCGCCTATGGCTTTTTCAAGCCGTTCGCGGTTCTGTGGCGCGTAGATGGCGTACACGGTCCAGCTGGCCGTGGGTTCGAACGACGATACCGACAAATTGCTGCGTACGTTATACGACAGCCCCTCGGTTTCGCGTACCCGCTGCCACAGGCGCGAGGTCTCGGACGTGCCCAGCAGGAAATTGGCCAGGTAAAGGGCTGGGAAGTCGGCGTCGGTATCTTGCAGCTTCAGCGGCATGCGCGAGATGTAGAACGCATTGGCCTTGTCGGGGGTCTCGATATTGAAGCGCTTCGGCTCGATGGCCCGGTACGGGTCGGACAGGCGGCTATAGGCGGGCGCCTGCCTCCAGCCCTGCAGGCCGGTCGTCAGCGCCTGCTTGACCTTCTCGGCGTCGAAGTCGCCCACGGCCGAGAACTTGATGTGCCCGGCGCCGTAGAAGCGCTCGTGGAAAGTGGCCAGCGCGTCGCGGTCGAGCTTGCCGGCCTCGGCCAACGCTTCGTCGAAGGTGGGCACGTAGCGCACGTCGTCGGCCGGCCACGGGTTGTCCTGGCGGGCGAGCGCGCGCGAGGCCAGGGCGGTGGGCTCGGTCATGCTGCTGCGGATGGACGTGATTGCCTGGCGCTGGTATTCCTCGACCTGGTCTTGGGGGAAATTGGCGTTGCGCACTACGTCCAGCACCAGGGCGACCAGTTCGGGCAGGTGCTCGCCCGCCGCCGACATGGCTACCGTGAGGTTGGTGCCCGAGCCGCTGAACTCGACCTGGGCCTGCAGGGCATCGAAGCGGTCCTGGATGTCTTGCCGCGACAGCTTGGCGGTGCCGCGCTCGAGCAGGTCGGCCACCGCGGCGGCATTGACGCGTTGGCCACGCAGGCTGTCGGCGTCGCCGAACTGCACCAGCAGTTCGGCCTGCACGCGGCCGCCGCGGGTCGCCTTGGGCAGCAGAGCCAGTTGCACGGCGCCATTGGGCAGGTCCAGCTGGCTGCGCTGGGTGAGCTTGTCGATGTTGGCGGGTGTCGGATCGAAGGCGTCGGCCTGCTTGAAATCGGGGTCGCCCTGGTAGTCTTTAAGCAGCGAGGCCAGGTCGGGGCGCTGCGCGAGCGGCGCGCGCCGCGGTTTTTCGGTGGGGATATAACGGCCTTCGGTGCGGTTGCTCGGCACCAGGTAGGCCGTGGCCACGCGCTGTACATCTTCGAGCTTGGCATCGCGCACCCGGTCGCGCTGCAGGAAGAACAGGCGCCAGTCGCCGCCGGCGATGGCTTCCGACAGGGCCACCCCGATTTTCTCGGGATCGGAATAGACCTGCTGCCAGGCGGTCAGCCACTTGCTGCGGGCGCGGTCGAGTTCCGCGGCGGTGAAGGGGTGAGCGGCCAGCGATTCCAGGGTGGAAGTCAGGGCTTGCAGCGCCTTGTCCTGGTCCATGCCGGGTTGCAGCTGCGCGCCGAACATGGCCACGCCCGGGTCGAATTGATCCATGGTGAAGCCGAACACGTCGGCGGCCAGCTTGGTGGGCACCAGCGCGTGGTACAGGCGGCCCGAAGGCGTGTCGGCCAGAATGGTGGCGGCCAGATCGAACGGCACGTAGTCGGGGCTGCCGGCGGCCGGGATGTGATACATGGCGGCCACCAGCGGCGTGCCACCCGCGCGGCGCAGGGTGATGGCGCGCTCGCCGTCCTGTACCGGCTCGACGGTGTATTCGGGCGGCAGCTTGCGCTGCGGGCGGGGCAGCTTGCCCAGCGTGGCCTGGATGGCTTCGAGGGTGGTTTGCGGGTCGAACTTGCCGGCCACGATCAGCACCGCGTTGTCGGGCTGGTAGTACTCGTGATAGAAAGCGCGCAATTGCGCGACATCGACGTTTTCGACGTCGGAGCGTGCCCCAATGGTGCTTTTGCCGTAGTTGTGCCACTGGTAGGCCGCGGCCTGCATTTTTTGCATCAGCACCCGGAAAGGGTTGTTTTCGCCGCTTTCCATTTCGTTGCGCACCACGGTCATCTCGGAATCGAGGTCTTCCTTGGCGATCAGCGAATTGACCATGGCGTCGGCCTGCCAGCTCAGGTACCACTTCAGCGTGTCGGGGTTGGCGGCGAAGCTGGCGAAATAATTGGTGCGGTCGGCCGAGGTCGAGCCGTTGGCCTGCAGGCCGCGCCGCGAAAATTCACCCAGTGCGTTGCGGGTGGTGGGGGTGCTCTTGAACAGCATGTGTTCCAGCAGGTGCGCCATACCGGTCTGGCCGTAGTTTTCCTGGCGCGAACCCACCAGGTAGGTCATGTTGACCGTGGTGGTGGGCTTGGAGGCGTCGGGCGCCAGCAGCACGCGCAACCCGTTCGACAGCCGGTATTCGGTGATGCCCTCGACCGAGGCGACCTCGGAAACGCCAGCGGGGGCTGGCGCGGCGCCGGCCTGGAAGGCCAGGAAAGAGGTAATCAGCAGGGCGTTCAGGCGGGCCGACAGCCCCGAAAGCGAAAAGCGCATGGCGGATATCCGTATGACGGCGAATGTCGTTGGAGTGTATACGCCCCGGATGGTTCCTATTTGAAGTCGCGCCCGGCGTGGGTGTAACCTGTTGGAAACAGCTGTTCCACACAGACGGGATGCGCGAAGGCCTGCAGCGGGCTTCCCGTCTTGCGCCCGTCCGGCCTGCCGCGGCCGGGGCGCGTCGTTCGCGCGTTCGCCGCCGGCATCCTGCCGGCCGACCAGACCGGAGGAACGACGGCCATGCTGACCGATCTCGTCACGCGCGCCCTGTCCCAGCTCGTGGGCGCGCCGCTTAGCCAAGACCGCATCAAGGGCAGATTCCGCTACGCCTATGCCAGCGACGACGGGCAATTCGTCGCCATCCTGACCCATGACCTGACCACCTATGTCGTCGACGTGCCGGCCGAACGGTATTTTGCCGAATGCGGCGGCCTGCCGCGCGGCTTCGCCGGGCACGTGCTCGAAATGGAAGGAGCGCCGCCCCGGCCGCGCCGGTGGTCGGCCGCCAACGAGCTGTTCGACCTGGACATGGACGGCGACGACATTTCCTGGCGCCGCTGTCCGGGTCCGCAGGCGCACTTCGCGGCGCGCGTGGCGTAGCGGCCGCGGCGCGGGCATGGCTGGCGCGCGATCGCTACAATGCGCGCCATGGACCCCAATTCAGCCTGCCCGCCTGGCGCCATCCTGGTCGAATGCACGCATGCGCGCCATGCCGATGCCATCCTGGCCATTTTCAACGACGCCATCCTGACCTCCACGGCCCTGTACGAGTACCGGCCGCGCACGGCCGCCACCATGCAGGCCTGGTTCGAGGCCAAGCAGGCGGGCGGTTTTCCGGTCATCGGCTTCGAAAACGCCGGCGGCGAGCTCATGGGCTTTGCCAGCTACGGCGCGTTCCGCGCCTACCCCGCCAACAAGTACACGGTCGAGCACTCGGTGTACATAGATGCCCGTTTCCGCGGGCGCGGCCTGGCCGAGGCGCTGATGCGCACCCTGATCGCGCGCGCGCGCGAGCGCCAGTTGCACGTGCTGGTGGGCGGCATTGATGCCGCCAACACGGCCAGCATCCGCCTGCATGAAAAGCTGGGCTTCGAGCACGCCGGCACGATCCGCCATGCCGGCTTCAAGTTCGGCCGCTGGCTGGACCTGGCGTTCTACCAACTGACGCTGGACACCCCGGCCGAGCCGCTGGACGGCTGACGCCGGCTGCCGCTATTTCGACAGCAGGCGCATGGCCTGTTCCAGGCCCGCCACGGTTACCGGGTACATGCGCTGCTGCATGATGTCGCGCAGCAGCGCGATGGATTGCCGGTATTGCCACGACGCCGTGGGCTCGGGGTTGAGCCAGACGGCCTTGGGCCAGGCATCCAGCAGGCGGCGCAGCCACACCGCGCCCGGCTCTTTGTTGTAGTGCTCTACCGAGCCGCCTGGCTGCAGAATTTCGTACGGGCTCATGGTGGCGTCGCCGACGATGATCAGCCGCCAGTCGGGGTTGTACTTGCGCAGCACGTCCCAGGTGTCGAAGCGTTCGTTCTGGCGCCGGCTATTGCTTTGCCACAGGCTTTCGTACGGGCAGTTGTGGAAGTAATAGACGTCCAGGTTGCGGAATTCGCTGCGGGCCGCCGAAAACAGTTCTTCGACCCGGGCGATGTGGTCGTCCATGCTGCCGCCCACATCCAGCAGCATCAGCACCTTGACGGTATTGTGGCGCTCGGGCACCAGCCGCAGGTCCAGGTGGCCGGCATTGCGCGCGGTGCTGGCGATGGTGTCGTCCAGGTCGAGCTCCAGTTCGGCGCCTTCGCGCGCGAACCGCCGCAGGCGCCGCAGCGCCACTTTGAAATTGCGGATGCCCAGTTCGAGCCGGTCGTCGTAGTCGCGGAACTGGCGCATGTCCCAGACCTTGACCGCGCTGCGGTTGCCGGCAGAATCGCCGCCCACCCGGATGCCCTCGGGGTGATAGCCGCTGTTGCCGAATGGCGACGTGCCGCCGGTGCCGATCCATTTGTTGCCGCCGGCGTGGCGCTCTTGCTGTTCTTCGAGCCGCTGTTTGAACAATTCCATCAGCTTGTCCCAGCCGTGCCGCTCGATGGCGGCCTTTTCTTCCGGGCTCAGGCTTTTTTCGAACTGCTTGATCAGCCAGTCGATAGGGATGTCTTTGCCGGCGGGCAGGGCGGCCTCGATACCGCGGTAGTAGGCGCCGAAGGCCGCGTCGTAGCGGTCGTACAGCGACTCGTCTTTTACCAGCGCGGCGCGGGCCAGGTAATAGAAGCTGTCGAGCGTCGGCGCCATGATGTCGTGGCGCAAGGCGTCGAGCAGGGTCAGGTATTCCTTGACCGAGACCGGCAGCTTGTGGGCGCGCAGGTGGTAGAAGAAATCGGTCAGCATGGCGGCCGGGGCGTGGGCGGTCAGCGGCGGGCGTTGCCGCGGGTCATGGCGGCCAGGCGTTCCAGCAGCTGCACGTCTTGTTCGTTCTTGAGCAGCGCGCCCGCCATCATCGGTACCGAAGCGGCCGCATGGGCGTCGATTTGCGCCGCCGTGGCGCCTTCGGCCAGCAGCAGGCGCAGCCAGTCGAGCAGTTCCGAGGTGGACGGCTTTTTCTTCAGCCCCGGCGCCTCGCGCAGCGCGAAGAAGGTGTCCAGCGCGGCCCGCAGCACGTCCTGCTTGAGGTCGGGAAAGTGCACCGCCACGATGTCGCGCATGGTTTCGCGGTCGGGGAAGCGGATGTAATGGAAAAAGCAGCGCCGCAAGAAGGCGTCGGGCAGGTCTTTTTCGTTGTTCGACGTAATGATCACCAGCGGCCGGTGGCGCGCCGCGATAGTCTGGCGCGTTTCGTACACATGGAATTCCATGCGGTCGAGTTCGCGCAGCAGGTCGTTGGGGAACTCGATGTCGGCTTTGTCGATTTCGTCGATCAGCAGCACCACCGGTTCGGGCGCCTCGAAGGCTTGCCACAAGGTGCCCTGCACGATGTAGTTGCGGATGTCGCGCACTTTTTCGTCGCCCAGCTGCGAGTCGCGCAGGCGCGATACGGCATCGTATTCATACAGGCCCTGGTGCGCCTTGGTGGTGGACTTGATATGCCATTGCAGCAGCGGCCGGCCCAGCGCCAGGGCGACTTCTTCGGCCAGCATGGTCTTGCCCGTGCCGGGCTCGCCCTTGATCAGCAGCGGACGTTGCAAGGTCAGCGCGGCGTTGACGGCCAGTTTGAGATCGTCGGTGGCGACGTAGCGTTCGGTTCCATCGAAGCGGGGGGCGGCGGGACTCTGGGCAGCGGGCATGGGCGGTGGCAGAAGAGAGGCGCGCGGGGTAGTCCGCGCAACGGGTTGGCATGGCTCGGCAACAATTATCGTACAATCGCAGGGTTTTGTTAGCCGGGCGCAGACCCGGCGCTCATCCTTAGCCCAGTTTTCAGCCTTACCAAGAGCCATTCCAATGAAGTTGAGAACCTCTCTGTCCGCGCTGGCCATGGTGGCGTCCTGTTCGGTCGCCGGTCAGGCGGCTGCTGCCGATGCAGCGCCGGTCGGCAACGCCCAGAATGCCCGCGACAAAATCTCCATGTGCATCGGCTGCCATGGCATCAAGGGCTATAAAGCCAGTTTCCCCGAGCTGTACCACGTTCCGATGATCGCCGGGCAAAACGCCAAGTACATCGAAGCGGCCCTCCACGAGTACAAGAAAGGCGCGCGTAGCCATCCCACCATGGATGCCATCGCCGGCAGCCTCAGCGACCAGGACATCGCCGACCTGGCCGCGTACTACTCCAATCTCAAGTGATGCGAGGGCCCATCATGAAACGCTATATGCTGACGCTCGCGGGCGCCGTCCTGGCCGTTGCCGGCGGTGCCGCGCAGGCGCAAGACCTGGCCGCCGGCAAGGCGGTGTTCGACAAGTTCAACTGCGCGTCGTGCCACGGCGCCGACGCCAAGACGCCGGTCGACCCGGCCTACCCGATCCTGGCCGGCCAGCACGCCGACTACCTCGAGCAGGCGCTGAAGTCGTACAAGCGCGGCGCCGCCGGCGCGCCGGCTTCGTCGAACGTGCGCAAGAACCCCATCATGGGCGCGTTCGCCGCGCAGTTGTCCGACCAGGACATCGAGCACGTCGCCGCCTGGCTGGCGTCGCAGCCCAGCGACCTGGGCGTGCGCAAGTAAGCCCCGGCGCCGGTCCCCCCAAAAAAAACGCCCCACGGGGCGTTTTTTTTGGGCCGGCCGAAGGGCAGGGCAGCCAGCGCTAGCGTTGCGCGCGCTGGCGGATCAGTTCTATGTAGGCGTCGCTGTCGAGCGGCGTGCCCAGGCGTTGCGCTTCCCATACCACTTGGCCCAGGCATTCCATGATTTCGTGCGCGGCCTGGTGCGCGTCGGTGCGGTTGACCAGCCGCTGGTACGCCGCGCGGATGCCGCGCGGGTGGTCGATGGACAACTGCTCGGCGATGGCCAGGTGCATCGATAGATGCAGGAACGGGTTGGTGCGGCCCTGCTCGACCGGGTATTCGGCCGTCATGGCTTCGGGGTGTTCGAGGTCGCCGTGGTATTCGGGGTGTTCGAGAACCCAGTCCAGCGCCATGGATTCGAGGGGCGTCAGGACCTCGCCAGCGCGGTGTTTGCGCCAGGCCTCGATGAAGAACTCGCGGACTTGGTCGCGGGAAGGGTTGAACATGGATGCGGCAGGTGGACAGAATGGCAGGGTTCCATTTTACGCCCCTCGAAAGGCCTGCCCGGACGCCTGGTCCCAATGCGAGCTAGAATTGGGGGTTGTCCGCCATCCGGTCCGGCAGCTGTGCGGTTTTCCGCCTGCGTCCGCGCCCCCGGTCAGGCGTGCGCGCAAAACCACCCGGAGCAACTGGAGCATTCATGTCCTACCAACATATCAAGGTTCCCGCAGGGGGCCAGAAAATCACGGTCAACGCCGACTACTCGCTGAACGTGCCCGACCAGGCCATCGTTCCGTACATCGAAGGTGACGGCACGGGCGCCGACATCACCCCCGTCATGATCAAGGTCGTGGACGCTGCCGTGCAAAAAGCCTACGGCGGCAAGCGCAAGATCCACTGGATGGAAGTCTACGCCGGCGAGAAGGCCACCAAGGTGTATGGCCCCGATGTCTGGCTGCCCGACGAAACCCTCGAAGTGGTCAAAGACTACGTGGTGTCGATCAAAGGCCCCCTGACCACCCCGGTGGGCGGCGGCATCCGTTCGCTGAACGTGGCCCTGCGCCAGCAGCTCGACCTGTACGTCTGCCTGCGTCCGGTGCGCTACTTCAAGGGCGTGCCTTCGCCCGTGCGTGAGCCCGAAAAGACCGACATGGTCATTTTCCGCGAGAACTCCGAAGACATCTACGCCGGCATCGAATACCAGGCTGAAACCGAGCAGGCCAAGGAACTGATCCAGTTCCTGCAGACCAAGCTGGGCGTCAAGAAGATCCGCTTCCCGAACACCTCGTCGATCGGCATCAAGCCCGTGTCGCGTGAAGGCACCGAACGCCTGGTCCGCAAGGCCATGCAGTACGCCATCGACAACGATCGCGCTTCGGTCACGCTGGTGCACAAGGGCAACATCATGAAGTTCACCGAAGGTGGCTTCCGTGACTGGGGCTACGAGCTGGCCCAGAAAGAATTCGGCGCCCAGCTGATCGACGGCGGCCCGTGGTGCAAATTCAAGAATCCCAAGACGGGTCGCGAGACTATCGTCAAGGATTCCATCGCCGACGCCTTCCTGCAGCAGATCCTGCTGCGCCCGGCCGAATACGACGTGATCGCCACGCTGAACCTGAACGGCGACTACATCTCCGACGCCCTGGCCGCCCAGGTCGGCGGTATCGGCATCGCCCCGGGCGCCAACCTGTCCGACTCGGTGGCCATGTTCGAAGCCACCCACGGCACCGCGCCCAAGTACGCTGGCAAAGACTACGTCAACCCCGGTTCCGAGATCCTGTCGGCCGAAATGATGCTGCGCCACATGGGCTGGACCGAAGCGGCCGACCTCATTATCGCCAGCATGGAAAAATCCATTCTGTCCAAGCAGGTCACGTACGACTTCGCGCGCCTGCTCGAGGGCGCCACCCAAGTGTCGTGCTCGGGCTTTGGCCAGGTAATGATCGACAATATGTAATACTCGCAGGCGGCATTGCCGCCTGTTGCTTAAAAGCCGCCTCTGGGCGGCTTTTTTCTTGCTCGCATGCCGAAGGTATAGACAAATATTATCCGGATGTACTAAAAGCAATACCAACGTTTGCGTGCGCAGATAACCAATTCAATATTCGCGCGCGCCCAGCTGCCGCCGCTTCGCTGGCCCGCAGCGCGGTTGGCCGCCGCCCTTTGTTGTTAATGCGCCATAAATCCAGTGTTTGCAAAAGTGAATTAAGTAACTAAAAATTCCGCATAAAATTCCAGTTCTAGAGAGAAATTGGGATGTTTATATAGTCGCCGGAAATTTTTTGATTCCTTGTGTAGTTCCTGGTTTTGGTGGAAACCCCAGCATTCCCTAACGTATGGGTTCGAACTGTCTCCGCGGGTGGAGACAGAGGGGCTTCCACTCTTGATCGGGATGAGAAAATGAAACTAACAAAAACCTTGCTCGCCGGCGCAATTCTTGCCGGTATCGGCGGCACCGCGTACGCTGAGACGTCGGTGACCTTGTACGGCTTGATTGACGTCGGGATCACCTACCAGCGAGGCAAAGTTGGCACCGACGATGTCAACCGCCCGCAATATGGTGGCGACTACCAGTCCCGCATCGGCATGACCGACGGCATCCAGAGCGGCTCGCGCTGGGGCCTGCGCGGCACCGAAGACCTGGGCGACGGCCTGTCGGCAGTGTTCGTCCTGGAAAGCGGCTTCGGCGCCCGCAACGGCGAAAGCAAACAGGGCGATCGCCTGTTTGGCCGCCAAGCCACCATCGGCCTGAATCACGAATCGTTCGGCCGCCTCGACCTGGGCCGCCAGACCAATATCGCGTCGAAGTACTTCGCCGATATCGACCCGTTCTCGCTCAGTTACCTGAACTCCACCATGGGTTCGGCGTTCAGCGCGGCCGACACGGTTCGCTATGACAACATGGTGATGTACCAGACCCCCAGCTGGAGCGGCTTCCAGGCTGGCGTGGGCTACTCGTTCTCGACCGACGACGTCGAAGGCCCGACCGGCTTCGAAGAAGACGACAACAACCGCGCCATCACGGCCGGTGTGCGCTACGTGGGCGGCCCGCTGCAAGTAGCCTTCACGTACGACCAGCAATTCCGCGCGCCCAGCCAGCCCCAGCCCCAGCAGTTCATCCTGGGCGCTGCCTATGACTTCGAAGTGCTGAAGCTGTCGCTGGCCTATGGCCGCACCAAAGACGGCGTGTTCCTGGGCCAGGGCTTCGAGCTGGGCGGCGGCGCCGCCAACCCGAACACCCCCGCCAAGGGCCTGGGCAACACCAACGACCGCTTCACCTGGGACGGCCTGAAGATCAATTCGTACCTGGTTGGCGTGAGCGCGCCCATCGGTGGCGCCAGCAACGTGTTCGCCTCGTGGCAGCGCGCCGATCCGAACAAGGGTCTGGAAAACATGGACATCTACAGCGTGGGCTATACCTACGACCTGTCCAAGCGCACCAACCTGTATGCGGTGGGCTCGTATGCCGACGGCTATGCCTTCGTCGACGGCAACAAGATGACCACGGTCGGCGTCGGCCTGCGTCACCGCTTCTGATCAGGGTACGGGTTGCCCTTTTCCGAGCGGAGTCGGGGCACCTTGTTCTTGGCCATCCACATCGTGGGTGGCCTTTTTTATGCCTGAATGGCAGGTGGCGGGGTAGATGGGGCTGATTTGCACCATATTGGTGCATTCAATCACATGTTTTGGCGCTGTCTTAGGGCATTCCCCTAGTGTGACAATCCCGTACATGGTGCAGAATCCTCTCCCATGCAGGTGAGGAGACAAACAGCCCTGCATGGGCGACCGGCGGCACCGGTATAACAAACTGGCAGTACCAATAAAAGCAAAATGCACAACGGCTGGCACCATTTCGTGCCGGCCGTTGTCGCTTACAAGGCTCGTTTTTGTGCATAACGGCTTCCATCGGTGCGCAACCGGATACTGATTCACATATGCCGGATACCCGCACCTCTCCCTCTCCCGCCGCCCGGCGTTATTGGCGGCGCAATCTGGCCCTGATCGCCGTGCTGACGGCCTGTTGGGCGACGCTGACCTTCCTGCCCGCCTTTTTTGCCCGCGAACTTATGTTCGATTTCATCGGCTGGCCGTTTTCTTTCTGGATGGCCGCCTATGGCGCGCCGCTCTCGTACCTGGCGCTGATTGCCATCTATGCCCGCCTGATGAACCGCGCCGACCGGCGTGCCCGCCGTGACGGCGAGCGGGGCGGTTAATGCCTTTTACCGGCGACAACCCCCGTCAGTTCGAGATACGGCTGCGCCGCATCTATGTCCTGTATACGGCCGGTTTTGCCCTGCTGATCGTGCTGCTGGCCCTGGCCGAGGTGGCGGGCATGGCCCGCAACTGGATCGGCTACGTGTTCCTGCTGGTTACCGTCAGCCTGTATGCCGGCATCGGCATCGTTTGCCGCACGTCTGATCAGGTCGAATACTACGTGGCAGGGCGGCGCGTTCCGGCCTTCTACAACGGCATGGCCACCGCGGCCGACTGGATGTCGGTAGCATCGTTCATCGGCGTGGCCGGCACGCTGTATTTGACCGGCTACGGCGGCCTGGCCTACATCATGGGCTGGACGGGCGGCTATGTGCTGGTGGCGCTGCTGCTGGCGCCCTATCTGCGCAAGTTCGGGCAGTACACCATTCCCGATTTCATGGGCGCCCGCTACGGCGGCAACCTGGCGCGGCTGGCGGGGGTGGCCTGCGCCGTGCTGTGCTCGTTCACGTATCTGGTGGCGCAGATCTACGGCGTGGGCATCATCACCACGCGCATGACCGGCATTTCGTTCGAGCTGGGCATTTTCGTGGCGCTGGGCGGCATGCTGGTGTGTTCTTTCCTGGGCGGCATGCGCGCGGTCACCTGGACCCAGGTGGGGCAGTACATCATCCTGGTGGTGGCGTACCTGGTGCCGGTCGTGTGGCTGTCGGTCAAGCATACGGGCATGCCGCTGCCGCAACTGTCGGCCGGCACGGTGCTGCAACAGGTTACCGAGCGCGAGGCCCAGCTGGGCAAGGACGTTTCCGAGCTGCAGGTGCGGCAGCTGTGGAAGGCCCGGGCCGATGAAATGACGCAGCGCCTGCAGGCTCTGCCGGAATCCTGGGAACAGGAAAAAGACCGCCTGCGCGACCGGCTGGCAAAGCTGACTTCGGCCGACGCGCCCATGGTCGAGATCCGCACCCTGGAGCGCGAGCTCGAGGCGTACCCTGCCAGCGTCGATCAAGCCCGCGCGGCCTGGTCGCAGGCCCGCGCCATCTACGAGGCGCGCGGCTCGCCGCCGGTGCCGCATGCCGAGCCGTTTCCCGCCAAAGATCCGAAAGAGCGGCAGGCCATGCGGGTGAATTTCCTGGCCCTTGTGCTGTGCCTGATGCTGGGCACGGCGGGCATGCCGCACATACTGATGCGTTCATACACCACGCCGTCGGTGAGCGAGGCGCGTCGCTCGGTGTGCTGGTCGCTGCTGTTCATCCTGCTGCTGTATTTCATGGCGCCGGCGCTGGCGTTGCTGGTCAAGTACGAGGTCTACACCCAGGTAGTGGGCTCCGAGTTCGCGGCGCTGCCCAGCTGGGTGCACGCCTGGAGCGCGGTCGATATCAACCTGCTCGACCTGCTGGACGTCAACCGCGACGGCACGGTGCAGCTGGGCGAGATCACCATGGGGGCCGACGTGGTGGTGTTGGCCATGCCCGAGATCGGCGGCCTGCCTTACGTGGTGTCGGGCCTGGTGGCGGCGGGCGGGCTGGCGGCTGCGCTGTCCACGGCCGACGGCCTGCTGCTGACCCTGTCCAACTCGCTGTCGCACGATATGTGGTACCGGCTGGTGTCGCCACGCATGTCGGCCGCGCGCCGCGTGATGGTGTCCAAGATACTTCTGCTGGCGGTGGCGTTCGGGGCGGCCTGGGTGGCAGCCCGCAAGCCGGCCGACATTCTGTTCATGGTGTCGGCGGCATTTTCATTTGCGGCCTCGTCGTTCTTCCCCGCCCTGGTGATGGGCATATTCTGGCGCCGCGCCAACAAGTGGGGTGCCACGCTGGGCATGCTGGCGGGCCTGGCGGCAACCTTCGGCTACATGGCGCACACCCATCCGTGGCTGCGCGAATGGGTATTCGGCGTGGACCGGGCGCAGCCCATGGAGTTGTGGTGGGGCATACAGCCCGTGGCGGCCGGCGTATTCGGCGCGCCGGTGGCTTTCCTGACGATTATCGTGGTGTCGTTGCTGACGCCGCCGCCCGACCGGGCTACGGCAATGCTGGTGCAGTACCTGCGCGAGCCCGACGGCCCGCCGTCGCCGCTGCCGTGATCAGTGGCCCACCGATTTCGAAAACACGTTCATGATGACCACGCCCGCGAGGATCAGTGCGATGCCCAGCAGGGCGGGACCGTCGAGGTGCTGCTTGAAGAATAGCGCGCCCACCAGCGAGATCAGCACGATGCCCACCCCGGACCAGATGGCGTAGGCGATGCCCACCGGAATCTCGCGCAGCGTCAGCGCCAGGAAATAGAAAGCCACGGCGTAGCCGGCCACCGTGACCAGCGAAGGCAGCAGTCGGGTGAAGCCCTCGGCGCTTTTCAGGGCGCTGGTGGCGATGATCTCGGCCACGATGGCGATACCCAGGTACACCCACTTCATGGGCGTCTCGAGGTAGTCTGGCGCAGCAGCACCAGCAGGGCGCCGGCGCCGCCTTCGCGCTCGGGCGCTTGCGAGAACGCCATGACGTCGGGTTTTTGCACCAGCCAGGTGCGCACCTTGTCTTTCAGCACGGGCTCCAGTCCCTGCGAGCCATAGCCTTTGCCGTGCACGATGCGCACGCAGCGGATGCCGTGCTCCAGGCATTCGTCCAGGAACGACAGCACGGCGTGGCGGGCCTGTTCGACCCGCAAGCCGTGCAGGTCGAGTTCGGCGCCAGCCGGCCATTGGCCGCGGCGCAGATTGCGCGCGGTGTCGGGGGCGGCGTCGGCGCGCACGAACGCGGTGCCGCCTTCGGACAGCAGGTGCGCCACGTCGCCGCCGTCGGAAACGCCGGCATCGGCGCGCGCGGGGTTTTCGCCCACCGCGGCCGCGCGGCGCATGGCCACGGCGTCGCTGGCCGGGGCAGCCGCGGGCGGCGCAGGCGCACGGCGGCCCGTGTGTTTGAGGGGGGTGACCGCCTGGGTGGCGTGCCGAAAGGCGTTGGCGTCATCGGCCGCGCGGGCCGGCGCGGCGGCCGCCTGGCGGGAGGCCCGCTCGGCTTCGGCCTGGGCCTGGGCCTGGCGGGCGGCCTGATGCAGGCGCTTCAGGTCGGCCAGGCCACCTTTGCTACTGCGCATTCTCCAGCCACCGTTGCGCGTCGAGGGCGGCCATGCAGCCCGTGCCGGCGCTGGTGATGGCCTGGCGGTACACGTGGTCTTGTACATCGCCGGCGGCGAACACACCGGGCACCGAGGTCATGGTGGCCATGCCGGCCAGGCCGCTCTTGGTGACGATGTAGCCGTCTTTCATGTCGAGCTGGCCTTCGAAGATGCCGGTGTTGGGCTGATGGCCGATGGCGATGAAAGCGCCGGTGACGGGCAGGTCTTCGGTGGCGCCGGTGTCGGTGTGGCGCACGCGCACGCCGGTGACGCCGCTGTCGTCGCCCAGGACTTCGTCGAGGGTGTGGAACAGCTTCAGTTCCATGTTGCCGTTCTCGACCTTGTCCATCAGCTTGTCGACCAGGATGGGCTCGGCGCGGAATTTGTCGCGGCGGTGAATCAGCGTAACCTTGCGGCAGATGTTCGACAGGTACAGGGCTTCTTCCACGGCCGTGTTGCCGCCGCCCACCACGACGACGTCCTGGTTCTTGTAGAAAAACCCGTCGCAGGTGGCGCATCCCGATACGCCGCGGCCCATGAAGGCCTCTTCGGAGGGCAGGCCCAGGTACTTGGCCGAGGCGCCGGTGGCGATGATGAGGGCGTCGCAGGTGTACACATTGCCGGTGTCGCCGGTCAGGGTGAAGGGCCGCTGCGACAAGTCCACCTTGGCGATGTGGTCAAAGACGATGTCGGTATTGAAGCGCTCGGCGTGCTGCTGGAAGCGCTGCATCAGGTCGGGACCCTGGACGCCGGTGGCGTCGGCCGGCCAGTTGTCGACGTCGGTGGTGGTCATGAGCTGGCCCCCTTGGGCCAGACCTGTAACAAGTACCGGAGCCAGATTGGCCCGTGCCGCATAGACGGCGGCGGTGTAACCGGCGGGGCCGGATCCGAGTATCAAAACTTTAGCGTGTTTGGGCGTGGACATAGGTAAGTATCTTTAGAGGGATGCCCAATTATAATGAGCCGCATGCCGCGTATTTCAACTGCTTCCCCGCGCGCCTCGCGCAACACCCGAAACGGCCCTTCGCCGCTGCAGACGCGAATCTCCGCGTTGCTGCGCGAAGCCCGCTGGATTCTGTTCGCCGCGCTGGCTGCCTGGCTGGCCCTGGTGCTGGCCACCTGGTCGCCCGCCGATCCGGGCTGGTCGCATTCCGTGCCCGGCGGCGTCATCCATAACCGGGGCGGCACACTGGGCGCCTACCTGTCCGACATCCTGCTGTACCTGTTCGGCTATTCGGCCTGGTGGTGGGTCGTGCTGCTGTTGCATCGCGTGCGCGCCGGCTACCGCCGCCTGGCCAGCCACTTGCGCGCGCCCGATGGCAAGCAGCCCGAAGTCCTGCCGCGCGTGCACTGGGAAGAGGGCGTCGGTTTCTTCCTGGTGCTGGTGGGTTCGCTGGGCATCGAGGCGCTGCGCCTGTACAGCTGGGGCATGCATTTGCCGGGCGGCACCGATGGCGAAAGCGGGGCTGGCGGCGTCATCGGCCAGATGCTGGCCAGCGCGCTGGCCGAGGGCGTGGGCTTTACCGGCGGCACGCTGGCGCTGCTGGTACTGCTGGCCGTGGGCCTGAGCCTGTTTTTCTCGTTTTCGTGGTTGCACGTGGCTGAACGGGTCGGCGCCTGGCTCGAAGGCCTGGTGCGGCGCGCGCGCGACTCTTATACCGCGCGCCAGGACCGCAAGGTCGGCGAGGTAGCCAAGGCGGTGCGCACCGAGCAGGTCGAGGCCAAGCACGAAAAACTTACCCACGAACAGCCCGTGCGCATCGAGCCGGCCATTACCGTGGTGCCCCGCTCGGACCGGGTCGAAAAAGAAAAGCAGCAGACTCTGTTCGCCCCGCCCGCCGGCGAAGGCGATCTGCCAGCCATCAGCCTGCTCGACCCGCCCGCGGCCAACCAGGAAACCGTCTCGGCCGAGACCATCGAATTCACCTCGCGCCTCATCGAAAAGAAACTGGCCGATTTCGGCGTCAACGTCACCGTGGTGGCGGCCCAGGCGGGCCCGGTGATCACCCGCTACGAAATCGAGCCCGCCACGGGCGTGAAGGGCAGCCAGATCGTCAACCTGGCCAAAGACCTGGCGCGCGCGCTCAGCCTGGTCAGCATCCGCGTGGTGGAAACCATTCCTGGCAAGAACCTCATGGGGCTCGAGCTGCCCAACCCGCGCCGGCAAATGGTGAAGCTGTCCGAAATCCTCGGCTCGCAAACCTATCATGCCAGCCACTCGGTCGTGACCATGGCGCTGGGCAAAGACATCGCCGGTAACCCGGTGGTGGCCGACCTGGCCAAGATGCCCCACCTGCTGGTGGCGGGCACCACCGGCTCGGGCAAGTCGGTGGGCATCAACGCCATGATCCTGTCGTTGCTGTACAAGGCCGGCGCCGCCGATACGCGGCTGATCCTGATCGACCCCAAAATGCTCGAAATGAGTGTCTACGAGGGCATTCCGCACTTGCTGGCGCCGGTGGTCACCGACATGCGCCACGCCGCCAACGCCCTGAACTGGTGCGTGGGCGAAATGGAAAAGCGCTATCGCCTGATGAGCAAGATGGGCGTGCGCAACCTGGCGGGCTACAACACCAAGATCCGCGACGCCATCAAGCGCGAAGAACCCATTCCCAATCCGTTCTCGCTTACGCCCGACCAGCCCGAGCCGTTGTCGCCGCTGCCCACCATCGTGGTGGTCATCGACGAACTGGCCGACCTGATGATGGTGGTGGGCAAGAAAATCGAAGAGCTCATCGCCCGCCTGGCGCAAAAGGCGCGCGCGGCCGGCATCCATCTCATCCTGGCCACCCAGCGGCCCAGCGTCGATGTCATTACCGGCCTGATCAAGGCCAACATTCCGACCCGCATCGCGTTCCAGGTGTCGTCCAAGATCGACTCGCGCACCATTCTTGACCAGATGGGCGCCGAAACCCTGCTGGGCCAGGGCGACATGCTGTACATGCCGCCGGGCACCGGCCTGCCGGTGCGGGTGCATGGCGCCTTTGTCAGCGACGACGAAGTGCACCGCGTGGTCGAGCACCTGAAGGCGCAGGGCGAGCCCAACTACGTCGAGGGCCTGCTCGAAGGCGCGCTGGAAGGGGAAACCGGCGACGGCGTGGGCAGCGTCACGGGCATGACCGACTCCGAAAGCGACCCCATGTACGACCAGGCCTGCGAAGTGGTGCTGAAGCACCGCCGCGCCTCAATTTCGCTGGTGCAGCGCCATTTGCGCATTGGTTACAACCGTGCCGCACGGTTACTCGAGCAAATGGAGCAATCGGGTATGGTGTCGGCAATGCAATCCAACGGCAACCGCGAAATTCTGGTGCCGTCCAAAGAGGAAGCCTGATGCCTGGTCTACGCCGGCTGGCCGCCACGGCTGCGCTGCTGGTGCTGTGCCCCATGGCCGCCCTGGCGGCCGACGCCCGCGCGCAATTGAAATCTTTCGTGGCCGACATTAAAAGCGCCACGGGCAGCTTTACCCAGTCCACCACGGGGCCGCAGGGCCGCGCGCAGCGGCCGCAAAGCGGCACCTTCGCCTTCCAGCGGCCAGGCAAGTTCAAGTGGGCGGTCAGCCAACCTTATGAGCAGTTGGTGGTTTCCGACGGGCAGCAGTTGTACCAGTACGACCCCGACCTGGCCCAGGTCACCTCGCGCAAGGTCGACCAGGCCATCGGCACCTCGCCCGCGGCCATTTTGTTCGGGTCGGGCAACCTGGAGCAGGCCTTCCAGGTCGCCCCGCTGCCGGCGCGCGACGGGCTGGAATGGCTGCGCGCCAAGCCGCGCAATGCCGACGCGGGCTTTGCCCAGGTCGACATCGGCATGAAAGACAACCTGCCCGTGCGGGTAGAACTGCTGGATGCTTTCGGTCAGACCACGCGGGTCGAGCTGTCCAACATCCAGGCCAATCCGGCATTGCCCGCCAGCGAGTTCCGCTTCACGCCCCCCGCTGGCGTCGACGTCGTCAAGATGTAGCGCCGGAAAGCCGCCAGCATAAGTGACCGTGCATCCCGAAATCGCCCGGCTCGAAGCTCTGGTCGAGCGCATCGATGTCCCGGCCGGACCGGCCGGTACCGTGCGCTGGCGCCGCCTGGGCCAGGGTGACCCACTTGTGCTGCTGCATGGCGGGCATGGCAGCTGGTTGCACTGGCTGTGCAACATCGAGGCGCTGGCGCGGCACCGCACCGTGTGGGTGCCCGACATGCCGGGCTACCTGGATTCATCTCCCGTGCCCGCGCCGTCCGGGGCCGACGATCTGGTTCCCTTGCTCGATATGCTGCAGGCTACGCTCGACCGCGCAGTGGGCTCCGGCACAGCCATCGACCTGGCCGGGTTTTCGTTCGGCGGGCTGGTGGCGTCCCGGCTGGCCGCGCAGCGCCCGCATGTGCGCCGCCTGGCCCTGCTGGGGTCCGGCGGGCACGGCACGCCACGGCCGCGCACGCTCGACATGCAGCAGTGGCGCAAGGCGGCGTCGGCGATGCAACGGCGCGAGATGCTGCGCCACAATCTCAATCAGTTGATGCTCTATCGGCACCAACCCGACGAGCTGGCGCTCGACGTGCACGAAATCAGCTGCCTGGCCACGCGGTTTCGCAGCCGCACGGCATCGCAGGGCGACGGCATGGTGCGGGCGCTGCACCGCTATGGCGGGCCGGCGCTGCTTATCTGGGGCGAACATGACGTGACCGCCGTGGCGCGCCAGGTGGCGCCCGCCATCGCCGCGGCCGGGCCCGGGCGCGCATGGCGCGTCGTACCCGAAGCCGGGCACTGGGTGCAGTACGAGGGCGCGGCCATGGTCAACGACCTGCTGTCGCGCTGGTTCGACGGCCAACCGTTGCCGTAGCGGCCGCTCAGGCGCTACGGTTTCTTGTAGGCCACGCAGTCCACTTCGACCTTGGCGTCGATCACCAGCCGCGATTCCACGCAGGCCCGCGCGGGCGGATGGTCGCCGAAGGTTTCCTTGAATACCTTGTTGAAGGCGGCGAAATCGCGCGGATCGTCCAGCCAGACGCCACAGCGCACCACATGCTCGGGGCCGTAGCCGGCTTCGCGCAGAATGGCGAGCACGTTGCCGATGGCGGCGCGCGACTGCGCAACGATGCCGCCCTCTACCACTTCGCCGTCCTGCATGGGCACCTGGCCCGACACATACAGCCAGCCGTCGGCCTGCACAGCGCGCGCGAACGGCATGTGCTGGCCGCCCTGGCCGGTGCCGCCGGCCACGCCATAGCGGATGATGCCGTTGGCGTCCGCGGAAGGGGTATTGCTCATGGTTGCTCCTGGGATGCGGGAATTGAAGAAAAGGCGTTGAAGCCGGCGCGCAGGTCGCCGCCGCGCGGCAGCCAGCGGCCCGCCCGCGCGCCGGTCAGTTGGCCGGCCCGGTAAGAGAGCTCGCCATTGACCCATACCGCGGCAATGCCCGCGGCAGGCTGCTGGGGGTCGACATAGCTGGCGCGATCGGCCACGCGGGCCGGGTCGAACAGCACCAGGTCGGCGTAATGGCCGGCGCGCACCAGACCGCGTTCGTGCAGCCCGAAACGCGCCGCCGACAGTCCGGTCATTTTGTGTACCGCCTCGGCCAGCGGAAACAGGCCCAGTTCGCGGCTGTAGTGGCCAAGCACGCGCGGGAACGCACCCCACAGACGCGGGTGGGGCAGCGGGTCGTTGGGCAGGCCGTCCGAGCCCACCATGGTCAGGCGATGCGCCAGAATGCGGCGCACGTCGTCTTCGTGCATGCCGTGGTACACCGCGCCGGCCGGCTGCAGGCGTTGCGCGGCTTCGCGCAGCGGCACGCCCCAGTGCGCGGCGATGTCGGCCAGCTTGCGGCCCGCCATGCCGGGATGCGGATCGGACCAGGTAATGTCGATGTCGAACTCGTCGGTTACCTGCTTCAGGTCCAGCGTGGACGAGCTGGCCGAGTACGGATAGCAGTCGCAGCCCACCGGCAGGTATTTTCCGGCGGTGTCCAGGCTGGCCAGCACTTCGCCGCTGCGGCCCCAGTTGCCGGCGCCCGCGCATTTCAGGTGCGACACGATCACCGGCACGCGGGCGTGCGCGGCAATGTCGTAGGCTTCTTGCATGGCGTCGAGTATTTCGGCGAACTCGGAGCGCAGGTGCGTGGTGTACAGCGCGCCGTGGGCATCCAGCTCTTCGGCCAGCGCCTGCACCTCGGCGGTGTCGGCGTGCTGGGCCGAGGCGTACGCCAGCCCGGTGCTCAGGCCGATGGCGCCGTGGCGCAGGGCATCGCGCAGTTGCGCGCGCATGGCGGCGATCTCGGCATCGGTGGCGCGCCGGTCCAGGCGGTCCATGTGATTGCTGCGCAGCGCCGTGTGTCCCACTAGCGCGGCCACGTTCACCGTGGGGCGCGCGGCGTCCACCGCGCGCGTGTAGTCGGCGAACGTAGGGTATGCGAAAGCATCGCGGCCGCCCAGCAGGTTCATCGGGTCGGGCGGCTCGCCGCGTAGGATCACCGGGGCGGCGCTGATGCCGCAGTTGCCCACCACCACGGTCGTCACGCCCTGCGACAGCTTGGGCAGCATGTCGGGGGTACGGATGACGTTGGTGTCGTCGTGCGTGTGCACGTCGATGAAGCCGGGCGCCAGGGCCAGGGCGGTTCCATCGACGCGGTGGCGCGCGGCGGCGCCCGCCAGCCGGCCGATGGCGGCCACGCGTCCGCCGGCCAGCGCCACATCGGCCTTGAAACCGGCCGCGCCGCTGCCATCCAGCACCAGCACGTCGCCGATCAGGGTGTCGTACATCGGTTCAGTCTCCCAGCGGCAGGCGGTTGGGGCCGCCGCGGTACTCGTCCAGCGCCAGCTTGATGCGGCGCAGCCGCTCCTGCGTGGCTTCCTGGCGCGCCAGCGCCAGTTCGGTGGCCAGGATGTCGATGGCCAGCAGCATCGCGTAGCGCGACGACGACGGCTTGTAGATGAAGTCGGTCTCGGCGGTGTGGATGGGCAGCACCACATCGGCCAGCCCGGCCAACGGCGAAGCCGGATCGGTCAGGGTCACGATGCGCGCGCCGTACTGTTTGACGATGCGGGCGCCCGCCAGGATCTCGGGCGTCAGGCCGGAAGTCGACAACACCACCACCACGTCGCGCTCGTCCAGCGTGGCCGCCACCATGCGCAGCAGCACGGCATCGCTGTAGGCCGCCACGGCATAGCCCAGCCGCACCAGGCGCGACTGCAGTTCCTGCGACAGCACGGCCGAGGCGCCGCCCATGCCGAACACGTAGGTCATGCGCGCCTCGCGCACGATGCCGGCCGCCTGCTCGAACAGCGCCTCGGAAAAGCGCGGCAGGTGGGCGCGCAGCGTGGCCTCGATGTCGGCGTACAGGCGTGCGTAGAAAGTGCTTTCTTCGGGCGTGGAGGGGTCCAGGAAGCGTTCGCCCACCGCGCTGGCCTGCGCCAGCTTGAGCTTCAGGTCGCGCGTGTCGTCGCAGCCCACCGAGCGCGCGAAGCGCGAGATGGTGGCGATGCTGACGCCCGCCTTGTCGGCCAGCTGGTCTACGGTAGCGCCGGCCGCGGCCGCGATGTCGTCCAGGATGGCATCGGCTACCTTGCGCTCGGTGGCGCTCAGGGTGTCGCGGCGGCTGCGTATCTGGTAGACGATGTCGCGCGGAGATGGCATGCCGGCGGCGTCGGCGCCTTGCCGGTTCGGGGATGTCCGGTTCTTTGGGGTCATAAGCTGATCTCGTCCAGGCGCGCGCAGGCGGCATGATGTCCGCCGCCCAGGTCGCGCGCGGCGGGGATGGCGGTCGCGCAGACTTCGGCGGCATGCGGGCAGCGGGTGCGGAATACGCAACCTGACGGCGGGTCGACCGGGCTGGGAATCTCGCCTTTGAGCAGGATACGCGAACGCGGCGCGCGCGGGTCGGGCACCGGCGCGGCCGACAGCAGGGCGCGGGTGTACGGGTGGCGCGGCTGGCTGTACACGCGCCCCGTGGGTCCGCGTTCCATGACGCGGCCCAGGTACATCACCACCACTTCGTCGCACAGGTAGTCCACCACGGCCAGGTCGTGCGCAACGAACAACATGGTCAGCCCCAGGTCGCGCTGCAAGTCTTGCAGCAGGTTCAGCACCTGGGCCTGCACCGATACGTCCAGCGCCGACACCGGCTCGTCGGCCACGATGAAGTCGGGTTCTACCGCCAGGGCGCGGGCAATGCCGATGCGCTGGCGTTGCCCGCCCGAGAATTCGTGCGGGTAGCGGCTGCGATGGTCGGCGTGCAGGCCCACGCGCTCCAGCAGCTCGCCGATGCGGGCGGCGCGCCGTTCTTGCGCCAGGCCGTGGGTGTCCAGCGCTTCGCCCAGGATCTCTGCCACGGTCATGCGCGGGTTCAGGCTGGCGTACGGGTCCTGGAATACGATCTGCATGCGCCGCCGCCAGGGCAGCATGCGCGCCTCGCTCAGCCCGGTGATGTCGGTGCCGTCGAACAGGATGCGACCGGCCGTAGGCGCGAACAGCCGCAGCAGCGCGCGCCCGGTGGTGGTCTTGCCCGAGCCGGATTCGCCCACCAGCCCCACGATGGCCCGGCGCGGCACATCGAAGCTGACGTCCTCGACGGCGCGCACCACTTGCCCGCGGCGCGCGGCGCCGGTCGGAAAGTGCACGGTCAGGCCCTGCACGCGCAGTAGCGGCTCGGTGGATAGGATGTCGGTCATTGCGGCGTTACCTTGATGCAGCGGGCCAGGTGCGCGTCGCGCACCGCGGCCAGTTCCGGGACGGCACGCGTGCACGCGGGCTCGGCCAGCGCGCAGCGCGGCGCGAACGTACAGCCGGGCGGCAGGTCCAGCACGCTTGGCACGTTGCCGGGTATGGGTTGCAGCCGCTGGCGCGAGGCCAGCAGGGCCGCCGTGGGAATGCACGACAGCAGCCCGCGCGTGTACGGGTGCGTGGGCCGTTCGAACAAGTCGTCCACGCCAGCATCCTCGACCACCCGGCCGGCGTACATGACCGCCACCCGATGCGCGATTTCCGCCACCACGCCCAGGTTGTGCGTCACGAACAGGATGCTCATGCCGGATTCGGCCTGCAGGCGGCGCAGCAGGTCCAGGATCTGCGCCTGCACGGTCACGTCCAGCGCGGTGGTGGGCTCGTCGGCGATCAGCACCGATGGGTTGCAGGCCAGCGCCAGCGCAATCATTACGCGCTGGCGCATGCCGCCCGACATCTGGTGCGGATATTCGTGGATGCGGCGCGCGGCGGCGGGAATCTCGACCCGCTCCAGCATGTCGCGCGCGCGCTGCAGCGCGGCGGCGCGCGAGCCGCCTTCGTGCTGCAGCACCGCCTCGGCGATCTGGTCGCCCACGGTGTAAAGCGGGTTCAGGCTGGTCATGGGTTCCTGGAAGATCATCGCGATCTCGGCGCCGCGAATGCGGCGCAGCGTCGCGGCCGGCGCGCGGGCCAGGTCGTGCAGCGCGCCGTGGCGGTCGCGAAAGTGGATGGCGCCGGCTTCGATGCGGCCGGCCGGCTTGGGCAGCAGCCCCATGATCGACAGGCTGGTCACCGACTTGCCCGAGCCCGATTCGCCGACGATGGCCAGCGTTTCGCCGCGCGCCAGGTCGAAGGTGACGCCGTCCACCGACTTCGCCACGCCGTCGCGGCTGTGGAACCAGGTCTTCAGGCCATCTACCGCCAGGATGATGTCTCGTTGGGAGGCGCTCATGTCTATAGTTCCTTGCGCAGGCGCGGATCCAGCACGTCGCGCAGGCCGTCGCCCACCAGCTGCAGCGACAGCACCGACAGCACGATGGCGATGCCCGGGAACACCATGATCCAGTCGGCTGATCCCATGTACTGCTGGCCCGCGTTGATCATGGTGCCCCAGGTGGGAATATCGGGCGACACGCCCACGCCCAGGAACGACAGCCCCGCCTCGGCCAGGATGGCATAGGCGAAGATGAAGGTGCCCTGCACCAGAATCGGCGAAACCAGGTTGCGCAGCACATGCACCGTAACGATGCGCCGCGTGGGCACGCCCAGCGCGCGGGCGGCCTCGACGAACGGCAGTTCGCGGATCACCAGCGTAGATGCGCGCACGATGCGGGCCAGGCGCGGCGCATACACGATGCCCAGCGCGATGACCACATTCAGCAACGATGGCCCCAATGCCGCCACCAGCGCGATCGCCAGCAGGATATCGGGAAAGGCCATCATCGCGTCGATCAGCCGCGACACCACCTTGTCGGCGCCGCGAAAGAACCCCGCCACCAGGCCCAGGGCGATGCCCAGCACGCCCGACAGCAGCACCACCAGGAAGCCCACCAGCAGCGACAGCCGGCCCCCGTGGATGACCCGGCTGAACACATCGCGGCCGAAGTCGTCGGTGCCGAACCAGTGCAGCGCGCTGGGCGCCTGCAGGCGGTTCATGATGGAAAGCTTGTATGGATCGAACGGGCTGATCCAGGGCGCCAGCGCGGCTGCCGCCACCAGCACCGCCAGCACGACCAGGCTGGCCAGCACCGTCTTGCGCGCCACCAGCAGGCGCACGGCCTGCCAGCGCTCGGCGCACGGCCCGGAAGAAATTGCTATCGCCATGTCAGTAGCGCACTCGCGGATCGACCAGCAGGTACAGCAGGTCGATGAAAAGGTTGATCAGGACATAGATGGCGGCAATGACCAGCAGCGCGCCCTGGATGACCGGGTAGTCGCGCCGCAGCACCGCCGACACCACCAGGCTGCCTACGCCGGGCAGGCCAAACACGGTTTCGGTGACCACCGCGCCGCTGACCAGCAGAGCGGTGGTCAACCCCAACACCGTCAGTATCGGGATCAGCGCATTGCGCGCCGCGTGCTTCAGGATCACCTTGCGCTCGGGCAGGCCCTTGGCGCGCGCGGTGCGCACGTAGTCGTCACGCAGCACGTCCAGCATGCTGGCCCGGATGAAGCGGGTGATCAGCGCCGAGTTCACCAGCCCCAGCACGATAGCCGGCAGCACCAGGTGCGACAGCCGCGTGGCGATGCTGGCGTCGGGCCCGCCATAGCCCGCCACCGGCAGCCAGCCCAGCCTGACAGAAAAGATCTGCATCAGCAGCAGCCCCAGCCAGAAGCTGGGCACGCTGGAGGTGAACATGGAAAACGTCACCACAGACTGGTCCAGCGCCGTGCCGCGGCGCACCGCCGAAAGAATGCCCACTGGCAGCGCGATGGCGCTGGCAATGGCCAGCGACATCAGCGTCAGCCAGAAGGTCGGTTCGGCGCGATCGGCCAGCGCGGCCAGCACGGGCTTGTCCAGGAAGATCGACTGGCCCAGGTCGCCGCGCGCCAGTTGGCCCAGCCATGTGGCGTACTGCACCGGCAGAGGCTGGTCCAGGCCCAGGCGCGCGCGCAGGGTATCGATATCCTGCTGGCTGGCTTGCGGGCCCAGCATCACGGCGGCCGGATCGCCCGGGGTCAGGCGCAGGATCACGAACACGATGGTGGCCACCAGGAACATCACGGCCACCAGCCCTACCAGGCGGTTCAACAGATAGCGCAACACGGTCGCTTCCTTTCAGTGGGGGCGCTACTTGGCCGCCTTCCAGGCGTTCCAGAAGTACGGCCACGGCGAGGGCTGCACGCCCTGCAAGGCCGGCGATTTCGCGGCCAGCGAATTGAAGTCGCCCACCTTGATGAAAGGCACTTCGTCGAACACCGCCTGCTGCACGTCGGCCCAGCGCTTGACGCGCTCTTCGGGGTTCGAGGCCTGGTTGAAGGCGTCCAGCGCCTGGTTGCGGCGCGGCGTATCCCACCAGCCCGGCGAATCTTTCGACGGGAAATCGATCAGCGCGGGTTCGGGCAGGAACGGGCTGTGGGTAATGAAAATATCCCACAGGGCCGGGTCTTGCCGGCGCTGTGTCAGCGTGGCCCAGTCCACCACCTGCATGTCGACCTTGAAGCCGGCCGCCTTCAGGTATTCAGCCGCCACCAGCGCCATCTTGTAGTGGAACTCGTATTGCTGGCTGGTCAGGATGCGCAGGGTGCGGTCTTGCACCTGGGCTTCGTCCAGCAGTTTCTTGGCGCCGGCCGCATCGCCCTGGTTGTACACCTTGCCGCCCAGTTGGGTGGCCCAGGGGTAGCCCTGCGGGTACAGGTCGGCGTCCAGGGCGTAGAAGTCTTTGTTGCCGAAGGCCGCGTACAGCATGTCTTCTTCGTTCAGCGCCAGTTGCACGGCGCGCCGCGCGGGCAGGCTCGACATGATGCCTTGCTTCGTGTTGAGCACCAGGCGCGGCCAGCCGAACGGCTTGAGCAGCATCGGGTCCGAACGGCCGTTCTTCAGCTTGGCGATCGATTCGACCGGCAGCGCGTCCACGTAATCGTACTGGCCGGCCGCCGCGCTTTCGACGCGCGTATTGGCGTTGCTGACCGGCGCGAAGCGGATCTCGTCCAGGTACTGCTTGCGCGCGCCGCCGTAGCCGTCCGGTTCGCCGTCTCGTGCACGGTAGCCGTCGAAGCGCGTCAGCTGGATGTACTGGTCGGGCACGCGCGCCTTCAACTGGTACGGGCCCGTGCCAATGAACTCTTTCAGGGGCGTGGCCAGTTTTTCCTGCGGCATCACCACCGCGGCACTGTTGTTCATGGCCAGCAGCGCGGTCAGCGGCGCATAGGGCTGTTTAAGCACGATGCGCACCGTGTGCGCGTCGGGCGCCTCGATGGCGCTGATCAGCTTGGCCGCCTGCTTGCCGCGCGAGGCGGTTTCGGTCCAGCGTTTCAGCGAGGCCACGACGTCGGCGGAATCCATGGCCGAGCCGTCGTGGAACGTGATGCCCTGGCGCAGCGCAATGGTGTAGGTGAGGCCGTCGTCGCTGACCTGCGGCAGTTTCTCGGCCAGCAGCGGCGTGGTGTTCCACTTGGCGTCGAAGGTGTACAGCGTTTCGAAGATGTGCTGGGTCAATATCCCGACCAGATCGGCCGTGCTCGCCATGGGATCCAGGGTGGGCGGTTCGCCGATGGTGGCGACCACGATAGTGCCGCCCTTGACGGGCGTGGCGCCCAGCGCCGGGGCCGCCAGGGCGGTCAGGCCGATCGCGCCGGCGGCCAGCAGGCCGCGCAGCCCGCCACGGCGCCGCAAGCTACAGAAGTTCATGGGTCTGTCTCCAGTGGGGGTCAACAACACGCCGTGGCGGTCAGAAGCAGGTGGGCGCCACGCCAGTAATCCGGTACTGCTCATCTATCAGCAACACTTGCCGCCATTTATCGAATGTCAGGCAGGGGTGGGAAATGTCGAACGCGATCATGTCGCCGACCTGGATATCGTCGCCGGCGTCGATGCTCAGGAAGGCGTGCTGGTCCATCATGGCGGTCAGTTTCCAGTGCTGCGGCGCGGGCAGGGGCGCCGCGCCGCCGGGCCGGTAGTGCGCGGCCGGCACCGGCAGCCCAGCGTCGAAGGCCGCGTCGCGCTTGCCCAGCGCCACGATGGCGCGGCGCGGTTCCGGCACCGACTGCACATACGCCCATACTTGCAGGGCCGGCTGCAGGCCCGGGTCCAGGCGGCGCGCCACCGGGTTGTGCGCGGCGATGCGCTCGGCCGCGCTGCGATAAATGCCCACGTCGTGCGACAGATAACACCCCGGCCGCAGCACGATATCCAGCGGCATGCCAATATCCAGGCCCGAGAATTCCTCGGCCACCACGTCGAACCAGGCCGAGCCCGCGCCGGATATCAGGGCAGGGCCGTCCTGCCGCAGCCGGCCGTCGGCCGCCAGGCCGCGCAGCGTGCGCACTGCGCGCTGCAGGAACGCGCGGATGCCGTCTTCATCCTGTAGCACGCCTTCGTATACTTCGACCCCCGCCAGGGCCAGCGCCTGGGGCCAGCGTTCCAGCTCGGCCAGCAGCGCGCCCAATTGCGCGTCATCGCGCACGCCGGTGCGCCCGCCAGCCACGCCAAGCTCGATCAGCACCGGCAGCCGCAGGCCTTGTCCGGAAAAGTAAGCGCCCAGTTGCGCGGCGTTGGCGGCCGAATCGACCAGGCAGAAATACGTGAAGTCCGGGTCGCGCAGCAGCTCGGCCACCATGGCCATGTTGGCCCGGCCGATCAGTTGGTTGGCCATCAGCACCGTGCGTATCCCGTGGCGGTAGGCCGCGCGCGTCTGCGGCGCGGTGGCCAGCGTGATGCCCCAGGCGCCGGCCTGCAGCTGGCGGTGGAACAGGTCCGGGCTCATGGTGGTTTTGCCATGCGGCGCCAGCTTGACCCGATAGGCTTCCATGAAGCGCTGCATCCACTGCAGGTTGTGGCGCATGCGCGCTTCGTACAGTACGGCCACCGGCAGGCTGACGTCTTCGCGCAGCAGGTTCCAGTCCAGCGCCGCCGCCTGGGCTGCCGGCCAGCCCGCGGGAAAGGCGCCCAGGCCCTTGCCATCGGCATCCAGGGGCATGCCGGCCTCGGGGGCAGGGGAGACAACGGGAGTTTTCATGGCGCGCGGATATGAAAAAAATTACCTTCAAACAAGATTAATGTGATTATTATGAAAATAATTTACACGCGGCAGTTGGGAGTTTCCCGTATGCCGCCCGCCGGGCAGCCTGACGGAAGACCTCCGGCTGCCATGGTGTAATGGCTGTTTTGGCCGCTTTGCGGCCCGCTGTCATTCCGCCGCCATGAGCAACGATCTGTTCGCCGCCGATCCCGCGCACCGGCCCTATGTCCCGCTGGCCGAGCGCCTGCGCCCGCGCACGCTGTCCGAAGTGGTCGGCCAGTCGCACCTGCTGGGCCCCGACAAGCCGCTGCGTGTCGCGTTCGAGTCCGGCCGTCCGCATTCCATGATCTTCTGGGGGCCGCCCGGGGTCGGCAAGACTACCCTGGCGCGCTTGATGGCCGATGGCTTCGACGCCCAGTTCATTGCTATTTCGGCCGTGCTGGGTGGCGTCAAAGACATCCGTGACGCCGTGGTCACCGCGCAGGTCGCGCAAGGGCAGGGCCGCCGCACCATCCTGTTCGTGGACGAAGTCCATCGGTTCAACAAGGCCCAGCAGGACGCCTTCCTGCCCTATGTCGAAAGCGGCCTGTTCACTTTTATTGGCGCCACCACCGAAAACCCGTCGTTCGAGGTCAACTCGGCGCTCCTGTCGCGCGCGCGCGTTTACGTGCTGCAATCGCTCAGCGCCGACGAACTGCAGCAACTGATCGACCGCGCCGTGCAAGCCCTGAACGAGGGCCGCGAGGCCGGGGCGCAGGTGCGCTTTACCGCCGACGCGCGCGAACAGCTCGCGGCGTGGGCCGATGGCGATGCGCGGCGCCTGATCAGCGCCGTCGAAGTCGTGGCCGAGTCGGCCCAGGCTGCCGGGCGCGACGAGGTCGACGCCGGCTGGCTGGAAATATCGCTATCGCAGAACCTGCGCCGTTTCGACAAGGGCGGCGATGCGTTCTACGATCAGATCAGCGCGCTGCACAAGGCGGTGCGCGGCTCCGATCCCGACGCCGCGCTGTACTGGCTGGCCCGCATGCTCGACGGCGGGGCCGATCCCAAATACCTGGCGCGCCGGCTGGTGCGCATGGCCATCGAAGACATCGGCCTGGCCGACCCGCGCGCCACCGAACTGGCCATCAACGGCGCCGACATCTACGAACGGCTGGGCTCGCCCGAAGGCGAGCTGGCCCTGGCCCAGGCCGTGGTGTACATGGCCTGCGCGGCCAAGTCAAACGCCGTGTACAACGCCTACAATGCCGCTCGCAAGTTCGCCGCCGAGAACGGCAGCGCGCCGGTGCCCATGCATCTGCGCAATGCGCCCACCAAGCTGATGAAGCAGCTGGGCCACGGCCACGCCTACCGTTACGCCCACGACGAGCCGCACGGCTATGCCGCGGGCGAGCAATATTTCCCCGACGGCGTCAAAGCCACGTTCTACCGGCCGACCGATCGCGGCCTGGAAGCTAAAATCCAGCAAAAGCTGGCGTTCCTGCGCGAACTCGACGCCCAGGAACGCGCCAGGCGGCGCTAAGCGCTATATGGCCGCCGCCTTCCGTCAACCCTTACTCTGTCGCCCATGCTAGATCCGATACTGCTGCGCAAAGACCTGCAAACGGTCGTAAGCCGCCTGAAAACCCGCGGCGTCGACTTCGACACGCAACGATTCAACGAACTGGAAGCGCGCCGCAAGGCCGTCCAGACCGAAACCGAATCGCTGCAGGCGCGCCGCAACGCGCTGGCCAAGCAAATTGGCCAGCTCAAGGCCCAAGGCCAGGATGCCTCGGCGGTGCTGGCCGAGTCGCAGGCCATACCGGCCCGCCTGAAGCAGCTCGAAGACGACCTGGCCGCCGTGCAGCAATCGCTGGGCGATCTGCTGATGGCCGTGCCCAACCTGCCGCACGAAAGCGTGCCCGCGGGCGCCTCGGCCGACGACAACGTCGAAGTGCGCCGCTGGCTGCCCGGTCCGCCGGCCGCCGACGGCAATCCGCCGCCGCTGCCTTTCGAGCCCAAAGACCACGTGGCGCTGGGCGAGCCCTTGGGGCTCGACTTTGATACGGCCGCCAAGCTGTCGGGCGCGCGTTTCTCGTTCATGCGCGGCCCGGTGGCGCGCCTGCACCGCGCGCTGGCCCAGTTCATGCTCGACCTGCAAACCGGCCAGCACGGCTACACCGAGTGCTACACGCCGTACATCGTCAATAGTTCCACGCTGTACGGCACCGGCCAACTGCCCAAGTTCAAAGACGATATGTTCTTCGTCACCAAGGGCGGCGAAGACGACGACCCCAAAGTCGACGAACGCGGCAACGCGCTGGCGCGCGAAGACCAATACCTGATCTCCACGTCTGAAATCACCCTGACCAGCGTGGCGCGCGACAGCATTATTCCCGCCGCCGATCTTCCGCTGCGCCTGACCGCGCACACGCCTTGCTTCCGGTCCGAGGCGGGCAGCGGCGGGCGCGACACGCGCGGCATGATCCGCCAGCACCAGTTCGACAAGGTCGAGATGGTGCAGATCGTCCACCCGGAAACGTCGTACCAGGTGCTGGAAGACATGGTGGGCCATGCCGAGCACGTGCTGCAGTTGCTCGAGTTGCCGTACCGCGTGGTGCTGTTGTGCACGGGCGACATGGGCTTCGGTTCGGCGAAGACCTACGATCTCGAAGTGTGGCTGCCCGCCCAGAACACCTGGCGCGAGATATCGTCGGTATCCAACTGCGAAACCTTCCAGGCGCGCCGCATGCAGGCGCGCTTCCGCGCCGCGCAGGGCAAGCCCGACTACGTGCACACGCTCAACGGCTCGGGCCTGGCCGTGGGCCGCGCCCTGGTCGCCGTCCTCGAAAACCACCAGCAGGCCGACGGCAGCATCGCCGTGCCCAAGGTGCTGCAGCCCTATATGGGCGGCCTGACCGTACTGCAACCCTGAGAAAACCCGCTCGCCGAAGCGCCCCGCGCGCTTCGGCCGGCGCGGCACGCACGACCGTCATATTCCTGTCGCGTCGGCCGCTTATGCTGCGCGCTATTCCCCCGTCTTTGATGTCAGCAATTGTACGAACGTAAAAAAGGGCCGCATCTTTGAGGCACAATATGCGCCGATACGCCACAGGCGGTTGTTGTCGTCAATGTATTGGGGAGATAACTCAACATGAGTTCCAGGATGATCGGTGATTTTCGCGTGCGTTGCGATGTCGTTGAAGACGGGACGCAAGGTTTCCAGGTTCGAATCTGGACCCGCCGCATCGGCGGCAACGCACCCGAGAAAAGCTGGACTGTACCGGGCCAGCAGCCGTTCGCAACACGCAGCGAAGCCGAGCAGCGCAGCCTGCAAATCTTCGAAGGCATCAACGGAGTGCGATTCAATGGTGAACCCGAGTTTGCGCATGCGTCCGCATAACGGCTGGTGGCAGGCGCCCGGCGCGCCGCGCCGCCTGCCTGATCCGCCGGCTGTGGCCCACCGCCCGGCGCGCTGAAAAGACGGCGGATCGTCCCGGCTCACGAGGCCGGCAAGAAAAAAGGCTGCCCATGGGACAGCCTGTGAAAACCGGGCGGCGCCATGCCGCCCGAGCACCGAAGTGTCAGGGCGCGTCAGTGACCGTGGCGGTGATGAGGGCCGCGGTCGTGTTTCCAATGCTTGTTGTGGTGGTGGTGGCCGCCATGGCGGCCCCCGTAGTAGTACACCGGCGCCGGGTACACGTAGCGCGGGCGATATACCGGCGCGGGTTGGTAGTACACCGGCGGGGGCGGCGCAACATATACCGGTTGCGGCGCGACATACACCGGCGCGGGAATCACGACGCCCGGAATGCCAATAGCCACGCCGATGTCGACGCGTGCCATGGCGGCGCTCGAGATCAGCAGCCCCGCGGCTCCAATTCCGGCTATGAACCATTTTTTCATGTGCACCTGCCTTGCTGCGCAAGCAGCCGAGTTGATATGACGCCCCTATTGTCGGGTTTTTCCTTCGGCAGAACGTGAGCAGGGCTGCTGCAATCGCGACAATCCGCAACATGCCCACTCCGTCCCCGCGCCGGCTTGTTGCGCTGCAATGTACGACGCGCGGCAGGGCGCCGCGGCGGGGTGTAATTGACTGAAATCACCTGTTTTCAGGCGCGGCGTGTGAGCGTCGTTACATTCACACACCAAGCGGCGTGCCCGTGGGGCTTTTGCGCCACATCGTTCGCCGGGCCGCCCGCGCGGGCCGGGGCGTGGCGTTTGTCGATATACTTTGGCAATGCAGACCAAAATCCACGATCTCAAGCCGGGCTACTACTGGTACACCATGGCGTCGGACCCGCTGGCCATCATTCATATCCATGATGATGGCGGCGCCACCCTGATGGGCACCGACTACCGCATGGAAGCCCAGGGCGTGGCCCAGATGATCCAGCAGGGCGAACGCTTTTTCTGGATCGAACCCCCGACGCTGTAGCCGGCGCCGCCCCTCGGTCCCTGGTCAGGGCCGCGCCCAGTCCGACAGTTCCGGGTAGTTCGACGGAAACAGCGCGCGCTTGGTTTCATCGTCGTTTACCCGCTTGAATTCATGATCCGTGCCCACCGCGCGGGCGCGCGCCGCGGCAGGACGCGCGTCGATGGCCTGGAACCAGCGCTTGATGTTGGGGTAGGCCGCCAGCGGGTCGGCTTCGCCTTTCAGCACGCGCGAGGCGCGATCCAGCCAGCCCCAGCCCGACATATCGGCAATCGAGTACGCATCGCCCACGATGTAATCCCGCCCGGCCAGATGCGTATCCAGCACGCGGTAATGGCGTTCCGCTTCGCGCCGGTAGCGATTACGCGCGTAATCGTTGTCTTCCGGCGCTGCAAACTGAAAATGCACCGCCTGCCCCGAAAACGGCCCCAGGCCCGTGCCCAGGAAGAACAGCCACGACAGCAATTCCGGCCGGTCTGCCGGCGTGCCCATGAAGCGGCCGGCTTTTTCAGCCAGGTACAGCAGGATGGCGCTGGAATCGAACACTCGCGCCTCGCCGCCGCCCGGACCTTCGGTATCGACTATTGCCGGCACCTTGCCGTTGGGGTTGATGGCGCGAAACGCTGCCGCGTGCTGCTCGCCCTTGCTGGTATCCACCGGCACCAATTCATAAGCCAGGCCGGTTTCTTCCAGGAACAGCGCGACCTTGGCGGGGTTGGGGGTGGGGTGGAAATAAAAGCGGATCATCGGTAGTCTCCATGCCGGACAGTAGGGAACAACAACAGGGAATAGGCAAAATTCTAGATCGGTTGATCTAGAATAAGGCATGAGTCCCCGGCGCGGCAATATCGCCGGCTACCCAGCAAGGAAAAAAACATGGCCCGACCACGCGAATTCGATGAAACAGCCGTGCTCGACGCGGCAGTGCGCTGCTTCTGGGCGCGCGGCTTCGAAGCGACTTCGGTACGCGAGCTCGCCGAATCCATGGGCATTACTGGCGCCAGTCTGTACAACGCATTCGGCGACAAGCGCTCGCTGTACCGGCGCGCGCTCGACCACTACGTGGAAACCAGCTTCAGCGCCCGCGCCCGGCGCGTCGAGTCATTGCCGCCGCGCGAGGCCCTGGCCGCGTTCTTTGCCGACATCGTCGAGCGTTCGCTGGCCGACCGCCAGCGCAAGGGGTGCATGATCATCAATTCGGCGCTGGAAGTGGCGCCGCACGACCCGGAATTCCAGCAAGTGGTCGTCAGTGTGCTGGGCCGCATCGAAGCCTTCTTCCTGCGTTGCGTCACCACTGGCCAGCAGGCGGGCACGATCACCGCGACCCAGCCGGCCGACGACCTGGCCCGCTTGCTGCTCAGCGTGTTGATGGGGGTGCGCGTCATGGCGCGCGCCCGGCCCGAGCGCGCGCTGCTCGAAGGCATGGTGCGGCCGGCATTGGCGCTGCTGGCGGCCCCGGCCCCGGCTGCGTGATTGGCCGGCAATTTGCCTGCGCCGCCAACCGCGCCCCCCGGCCCGGCTCAACCCGGCATGGTCTTGCCCATTAACTCGAAAATGCCGTCGATGCAGAACTGCACTCCCATGCAGATCAGCAGGAATCCCATGATGCGCGAAACCGCGTCTATGCCCGATTCGCCCAGCACGTGCACCACCCGTTCGGCGCTGCGCAGGCATATCCAGAACAACAGCGCCAGCAATATCGCCACGGAAACCACCGCCAGATGGTGAATCGGCTGCAGTCCGCCGTGGCTGTGCAGCGCCGAGGCGCTGCTGATGATCAGCGCGATGGTGCCCGGCCCCGCCGTGCCGGGCAACGCCAGCGGAATAAAAGCGATGTCGCGTGGTTTCGGGCGCTGCGGCCCGTGCGGCGTGGCCACGTGCACGCTGGGCTCGTCGGGCGCCATGTCGAGCTGCACCGAGGCTTCCGTCTGGCTGGGAAACAACATGCCGAAGCCGATGTACGCCACGATCAGGCCGCCGGCGATGCGCAGGCCGGGAATCGATATGCCAAAGCCCGACATGATGGCGTTGCCGGCGTAAAAGCACACCAGGATGATGGCTGCCACGTAGATAGCCGCGCGGTCGATCTGGTGGTTGCGCTCTTGCGGGGTATAGCCGCGGCTCAGGGCCAGCAGCAAGGTGGTGCTGGTCAGCGGATTGGCCACGGGCAGCAGCGCCACCAGGCCCAGTCCGACATACTTCAGATATTCGAGCAGCACGCGAACTCCTCGTGAAATGCCGGCGATTCAGGCCATCGTAGCATCCGGCTGGCGCGGCGCCGCGCTATGGCCGTAACATCGCGTCGGTTAGCATCGTGGCGAACTTACAAAGCACCTGCACGCACATGGCCGATTCCACAACGCGCGATGCGCACCCCTGGACGATCTTCCTGGTCTTCCTGCGCCTGGGCCTGACGTCGTTCGGCGGGCCGGTGGCCCACCTGGGCTATTTCCATGCCGAATTCGTGGCGCGGCGGCGCTGGCTCAGCGAACACGCCTATGCCGACCTGGTGGCGCTGTGCCAGTTCCTGCCCGGCCCCGCCAGCAGCCAGGTGGGCATGGCGCTGGGGCTGTCGCGCGGCGGCTACCTGGGCGCGCTGGCTGCCTGGGCCGGCTTTACGCTGCCTTCGGCCGCGTTGCTGGTGCTGTTCGCGCTGGGAATTTCGCACTTCGGCCAGGCACTGGCGCCGGGCGTGCTGCATGGCCTGAAAGTCGTCGCCGTGGCAGTGGTCGCGCAAGCGGTCTGGAACATGGCGCGCAGCCTGTGCGCCGACGCGCGGCGCGCCGGCATCATGGTGGCCGCCGCGTGCGCCGCCAGCCTGCTGCCCTACGCCTGGACGCAGGTCGGCATCCTGGCGGCGGCCGGTGTGGCCGGCCGCCTGTGGCTGCCGTCGTCCGGCCCGGCCGCGCACCAGGCGCTGCCCATGCCTGTCGGACGCCGCGCCGGCGGCGCCTGGCTGCTGCTCTTCGCGGCGTTGCTGGCGGGCCTGCCGCTGGCGGCGGCCATGTTCCCCAGCCATGCCCTGGCGCTGGTCGACGCCTTTTATCGCGCCGGGTCGCTGGTGTTCGGCGGCGGCCATGTCGTACTGCCTTTGCTGCAGGCCGAGGTCGTGCCGCCGGGATGGGTCGACAACGATGTATTCCTGGCCGGCTATGGCGCGGCCCAGGCGGTTCCAGGCCCGCTGTTCACGTTCGCTGCTTTCCTGGGCGCTTCGCTGCGGGGCGAGCCGTCTGGCTGGCTGGGCGGCATGCTGTGCCTGGCGGCAATCTTCCTGCCTTCGTTCCTGCTGGTGGCGGGGGCGTTGCCGTTCTGGGACAGCCTGCGGCGGGGGCCGGGCGCGCGCTCGGTGCTGGCCGGCGTCAATGCCGCCGTGGTGGGCTTGCTGGCGGCCGCCTTGTACCAACCTGTCTGGACCAGCGCCATCCTGCAGCCGGCCGACTTCGCTCTGGCCCTACTGGCGCTGGTTGCGCTGACGATCTGGAAGCTGCCCCCCTGGCTTGTGGTGGCGGGTTGCGCGGTGCTGGCTGCCTGGCCGGCGTAGCGGACGCGCGCCTGCTACGCCGCTGGCAGGGCCGGGTCGCGGGGAAAGTGCAGGCGCACGCACAGCCCGGGCTCGGCATTGCTGAGCTCCAGGCGGCCTCCATGCAGCCGGGCGATGGCCATCACGGTGGCCAGTCCCAGGCCGTAGCCCGGCACATGGCGATGGGCGCGGTAAAAGCGTTCGCCGATACGGTCCATTTTCGCGGGCGGTATGCCGGGGCCGTTGTCGGCTACGGTCAGGCGGGTTTCCCGGTCGGTTTGCACGGTTTCGATGCGAATGCGCGCCGCGTCGCCGGCATATTTCAAGGCGTTGTCCACCAGGGTGGCGATGGCGCCGGCCAGCAGATCGGGATCGCCCAGCATGGGTGCCGCGCCGCTGCAGTCGAACGTCAGCACCGCCTGCCGGTCTTCCGCCACGGCCTCGTACAGCTCGGCCACGTCGCGCGCGATGACGTCCAGCCGCAGCGGCTCGAAATGCTTGCGCCGCGTGCCCGATTCCAGCTCGGCGATCTGCAGCAGTTTTTCCGATACCTTGACCAGGTCTTCAAGTTCGGCCTGCAGGCTGTCGACCCGGGCGCGGATATCCGCGCGCGAACCGTGGGCCCAGTCGATCGTGCGCAGTTGCACCAGCATGCGCGTCAGGGGCGTGCGCAACTGGTGCGCCACGGCGTCCGACACATTGCGCACGCCATGCATCAGCAATTCAATACGGTCCAGCATGCGGTTGATGTCGCTCGACAGCAACGCGAATTCATCTTGCCGGGGGTGCGCCGGAATACGCTGCCCCAGCTCGCCGGCGCCGATCTGCGCCGCCGTGCGCCGGATGACCTCGACGCGGCGCTGCAGCACCCGCCTGAACAGCACGGCGCCCAGCAGCACCAGCAACGCAATGACGCCAGTGGCGGCCAGGCTGACTTTCTTGATCAGGTCGGTAAGGTCGTACAGGTCGCGCAGGTCATGGCCGATGATCAGCGTGGAGCCATCCCGCAGCTTGCGCGCCACCAGATAGCCATGCACCGGTTGCCCGCGCAATTGCACCGAGCGCATCACGCCGCTGCCGTTCAGCGGCGCATCGGAAGGGTCCCAGGCGATATTGCCCGCCAGCATGCGGCCAGCAGGGTCCAGCAGCATGAACATTTCCGTGTCGGTGTTGACGTGGTCGGCCATTTCCAGCGATATCTCGCGGGCCAGTCCCGCCAGCCCGCCCTGTTCGAAGTGGGCGTTCATGCGCTGTGACGTGATCTGCACCTGGCGCGAGAACTGCGATTCCAGGATCTTCACGCTCTGGTAATACACGAAGAACAGCGACAGCAGCGACGTCAGCAGGGCCAGGATGCTGTAGTTGAGCGTCAGGCGAAACGCCACCGAACTCCAGATGGCGCGCAGCCAGCGGGCCAAGCGCTTCATCACGGGCGCGCCTGCCCGCCCGCGTCGGCCTGCGCCGACAGGCGGTAGCCCACGCCGCGCACGGTGTGGATCAGCGGCGCTTCGCCCGGGCCGTCGATCTTCTGGCGCAGCCGGCTGATGTGCACGTCGATCACGTTGGTTTGCGGGTCGTAGTGATAGCCCCACACCGTGGCCAACAGCATGGTGCGCGTTAGCACCTGGCCGGCATTGTTCATCATGTAGGCCAGCAGCTTGTATTCGCGCGGCTGCAGCGTAATGGCACGGCCGCCCCGCGCGACCTGGCCGCTGACCAGGTCCAGCGACAGGTCGGCCACGGTCAGTTGGCGGTGTTCGTAACCGGACGATGAACGCCGGATCAGCGCCTCGACGCGCGCGGCAAGCTCGGGAAAGGCAAACGGCTTGGTCAGGTAGTCGTCGCCGCCCGCCTTCAGGCCGCGCACGCGCTCGTCCAGCGCGGTCAGCGCGCTGAGCACCAGCACCGGCGTCTTGCGGCCCAGCGCGCGCAGCGACCACAATATCGACAGTCCGTCGACGTCGTTGGGCAGCATGCGATCCAGAATGATGGCATCCCAGTGCTCGGCGGTGGCCCGCTGCAGCGCAGTCGGCCCGTCCATGGTGATGACGGGGTCGTAGCCTAGTTCTTTGAGCCCGTTGGCGATATAACGGGCGTTGTCGGCATCGTCTTCGACGATCAGGCAGCGCCACATGGTTATCTCCTGCAAGGCCTGGCCTACAGCGGCGAATTCTAGCCCAGCCCGGGGCCGCACCCCCGGCAACCCAGGCAGCATTACCAATAATTAATCATTCCGTAATGCCACCAGGCGGCGGCGCGTGCGTACCATCGGCAGGGTAATGAACGCACTGACGCTATCTTCTTCACAGGCCCGTAACCAGGGCCGCGCGCTGCAGCCGGCCGATTTCGCCGTGCTGGCGGACTTTCGCCACGAACTACGCCGCTTCGCCCTGCACGGCGAGGCCCAGGCGCAGGCCCGCGGCCTGGCGCCGCAGCAGCACCAGGCCCTGCTGGCCATCAAGGCCAGCCGCGACCCGCTGACCGTTACCGAGCTGGCCGGCCGGCTGTGCATCAAATCCCACAGCGCGGCCGAACTGGTCAGCCGGCTGGTGCAAATGGGCATGGTGGCGCGGCGGGCCGATCCCGACGACGGCCGGCGCGCGCTGCTGCACCTGACGCCGCACGCCGAGAGCACCCTGGACGCGTTATCCACCGCCCACCTGGAACAGCTGCAGGGCATCCGCCCCCTGCTGATGGGACTGTTGCAGAAGATTGGCCCCGAAGGCGGGTAGGGCGCCAGGCGCGCCCTACGCGGCGCCGTTCACCGTATAGACCCGCAGACGGTGCCCGTCGGGGTCGGCCGCGACGAAGCTGCGGCCGAAATCCAGGTCAGTAGGGGGTTGCACGATGGCAGCGCCCTTGGCCTGCCAGTCGGCGTACAGCGCATCAACCAGCGCCGGCGCCTCGACTCTGAAACCCAGGTCGCTGCCGCCGCCAGCGGCGGTGGGCGGAGGCTCGGCGCCCGCCTTGCCCCACAGGCCCAGCGCCAGCCCGGTCGGCAGGATGAACAGGGCAAAGGTAGGGCTGGATTCCATCGGCTGCTGGTCGAGCAGTTGCGCGTAAAAGCGTGCGCTGGCCGGCGCATCGGCCACATAAAGCAGAATACTGTTGCTGGCGATCATGGCGGGTCTCCGTGTATAGGAACCTGCACTCTATTCGCGCATACTGCCAATTTTTGGCAGTATCAAACCTCCCGCTCGGGAATGCCTTGTGTTTCGCGCCAGTGCTTCAGCAATGCCTGGCGCCGGCGCGGGTAGCGGTCTTGCAGCGTTTCGGCCTGCGAGATCCGGTCGGTGCGGAAATGGCGAAAGTCCTGCCGCAGTTCGCACCAACCCACCAGCACGCGCACATGGTCGAAGAAGGCCAGCGCGAACGGCCAGATGGTCCGTTGCGATACTTCGCCGGCCGCGTCGCGGTAGATCATCGACAGGCGGCGCTCGGTGCGTATCGCCGCGCGCAAGACCGACAACTCGACACGTTCGGGCGGCGTCTGCTCGCCAGGGCCCACCAGCAATGCCGCCGTATCCAGCTCGACCCGCAGTTCGGCCGGCAGCACGGCGGCAATGCGCGCCAGCGCGCTGATGGCCGCGTCGCGCAATTGGTGGTCGGCCCGTTCGGCAACCCAGCGCGAGCCCAATACCAGCGCTTCGAGTTCCTCGGGCGGAAACATCAGCGGCGGTAGCAGGAATCCGGGTTTCAGCACGTAGCCCACGCCCGGCTCGCCCTCGATCATGGCACCCTGGGCCTGCAGGCTGGCGATATCCCGGTACAGCGTACGGATGCTTACCCCGGTTTCCTGCGCCAGTACCTTGCCGCTGACCGGCCGGCGATGGCGGCGCAGCGCTTGCAGAAGCTCGAAGAGGCGTTCAGAACGGGACATGGCTGCAGTATGTTAGCCGCCCTTGCGTCAGCCGCAGCAACGCCAATGAGAAGGCCCGCCAATGAAAAGGCGCGCCAATGAAAAGGCCCGCCAATGAAAAAGCCCTTGAGCGAATCAAGGGCTTCGGTATTCCTGGCGGAGAGGGTGGGATTCGAACCCACGGTACGGGGTTACCGTACGCCTGATTTCGAGTCAGGTACATTCGACCACTCTGCCACCTCTCCGGTGTCCGTTTTCCATGCCTGATGTTGCCACCCGGCGGGACGCTGCCTGCGGCGCCAGGCGCCGTGGTCGTCTGGCAGACGTCCGGACCTTCGCTTCACGAAAAAGCGAAGAGCGAGACTATATCAGAAAAAATCCGCCCGTGCCTAGCCGGGCCAATCCATCGCATGGCCGGCCGCCATAGGCGTGGCCATGTCCTCGTCCGGGGTGGGGCCTAGCCCGATGGTGAACGGGCTGGCGGCTACACTTGGGGCCGGCCTTTCATCCCGGGCCCGGCCCGGATCCAGACAGGAGAATTCGCATGCTCAAAGGAAAAGTCGCCATCGTCACCGGTTCCACCAGCGGCATCGGGCTGGGTATCGCCACCGCCTTTGCGCAGCAGGGCGCCGATATCGTCCTGAACGGGTTCGGCGATGCGGCCGAGATCGAGAAACTGCGCGCCAGGCTGGCCAGCCAGCACGGCGTGAAAGTGCTGTACGACGGGGCCGACCTGTCGCGCGGCGAGGCCGTGCGCCAGTTGGTGGCCAACATCGTGCAGTCGCTGGGCCGCGTCGACATCCTGGTGAACAACGCCGGCATCCAGCACACCGCGCTGATCGAAGATTTTCCAGTCGAGAAATGGGACGCCATCCTGGCGCTGAACCTGTCGGCCGTCTTTCACGGTACCGCCGCCGCGCTGCCGCACATGAAGAAGCAGGGCTGGGGGCGCATCATCAACATCGCCTCGGCGCACGGGCTGGTGGGCTCGGCCAGCAAGTCGGCCTACGTGGCCGCCAAGCACGGCGTGGTGGGCCTGACCAAAGTCACCGCCCTGGAAACCGCCGGCAGCGGGATTACCGCCAACGCCATCTGCCCGGGCTGGGTGCGCACCGGCCTGGTCGAAAAACAGATTACCGCGCTGGCCGAGAAAGACCACGTAGACCAGGACGCCGCCGCCCGCGAACTGCTTAGCGAAAAGCAGCCGTCGCTGCAGTTCGTCACGCCCGAGCAACTGGGCGGCACGGCGGTCTATCTGGCTTCGGACGCCGCCGCGCAGGTTACCGGCACCACCATCTCGGTGGACGGCGGCTGGACGGCCCGCTAAGCGCGCATTTCACTGTCAAGAAAAATACCAAGGAACCCCGGAACATGCTGTTCTTGCTTTCTCCCGCCAAGAAACTGGATTACGACACGCCGGTCCATGTCGAGCACCACACGCAGCCGCTGTTCGTCGATCAATCGGCCGCGCTGATCAAGGTGCTGAAGACCCTCTCGGCCGATGACGTGGCCGCGCTGATGAGCCTGAGCCCGGCCCTGGCCGAGCTCAACGTGGCGCGCTATGCGGCCTGGTCGCGCAAGTTCACTCAGCACAACGCCCGGCAGGCCGTGCTGGCCTTCAACGGCGATGTGTACGAAGGCCTGCAGGCCGGCTCGCTGTCGTCGGCCCGGCTCGACTGGGCGCAAGAGCACGTGGCGATACTCAGCGGCCTGTACGGGGTGCTGCGCCCGCTCGATCTCATGCAGCCCTACCGCCTGGAAATGGGCACGCGCCTGGCCACGCCCAAGGGCAAGAACCTGTACGAGTTCTGGGGCCGCACTATCGCCGACTACCTGAATGAACGCCTGGCCGGACAGAAGACGCCCATCGTGGTGAACCTGGCCTCGGAAGAGTATTTCAAGTCGGTAGACCTGAAAGTACTGAAGGCGCGCGTCGTGCAGTGCGTGTTCCAGGACTGGAAGAACGGCGCCTGGAAGGTCATCAGTTTCCATGCCAAGCGTGCGCGCGGCCTGATGGCGCGCTATGCCATCGAGCACAAGGTCGCCAAGCCCGAAGGCCTGCAGAAGTTCGACAGCGAGGGCTATGCCTTCGACGCGTCGGCGTCCAGCGCCGACAAACTGGTGTTCCGGCGCAAAGCATAAAGCGGTCGTCCATGTCCGCCGGATTGCGCGTCTTCCTGTTTTTTTCGCTGGGCTATCTGGTTTCGTACCTGTTCCGGGGCGTCAACATCGGCTTCGGGCCGTACCTAACGCAAGAGCTGAACCTGTCGGCGGCCGACCTGGGCAGCCTGACCAGCCTGTATTTCCTGGGCTTCGCGCTGATGCAGCTGCCCGCGGGGCTGTTCCTGGATACCTGGGGGCCCCGGCGCGTCAATGCGCTGATGCTGCTGCTGGCGGCGGCGGGCACCCTGGTGTATGGGCTGTCGGATTCGCTGCCCGGCCTGATGGCGGGCCGCCTGCTTATCGGCGCGGGCGTGTGCGTTTGCCTCGGAGCGGCGTTCCAGGCGCTGGCGCAGACGTTCCCGCTGGCGCGTCTGCCCATGGTCAACGGCCTGGTCATGGCGGTGGGCGGGCTGGGCGGCGTGCTGGTGGGTTCGCCGCTGTCGTGGCTGCTGGAGCGCAGTTCATGGCAATCGGTCAGCGTCGGGCTGGCGTTTTTTACGCTGACCGTCGCGGCGCTGATCTGGTTCGGCGCGCCGCGCGAGGGCGCGCGTCACCGCAGCACGCCCACGCTGGCCGAGCAATGGCGCGGCACCCGCGCGTTGCTGCGCGACGCCCGCTACTGGCGGCTGGTGTCGCTGCCCGTCATGACGGGCGGGGCGTTTTATGGCGTGCAGTCGCTGTGGGTGCGCCCCTACCTGATCGAGGTCAACGGCCTGGACGCCGCGCATGCCGCGGGCCTGGTGTCGCTGCTGGGCTTCGCCATGATGGGCGGCAACGTGGGGCTGGGCGCCATGGCCCGCCGCATGGAGCGCATGGGCCTGGGGTTGTACGGGTTCGGCGGCGCCTGCATGGTGCTGTTCTTGCTGACGCAGGCGCTGATCATGATGCGCGCGCCCATTCCGCCCGCGCTGCTGTGGATCTGCTACGGCGCGTTTGGTTCGGCCAACATCCTGGTCTACGCGCTGCTGGCGGGCGAGTTCCCGCCGGAACTGCTGGGCCGCGTCGCCTCGACCACCAACCTGCTGATGTTCCTGACCATCTTCCTGTGCCAGGTGGGCATGGGCTGGATCGTCGACCTGTGGCCGCGCCAAGGCGGGGTGTACCCGCCCGCCGCGCACCTGGCGGCCTGGGGCGTGGTGCTGGCGCTGCAGGCGGGCTCGGCCATCTGGTATTTCTGGCCGGGACGCCGACGCGCCACGTGATGTTCGCGGGTGCACGGCTCCTGCCAGGTGTCTGACTCCCGCAGGGCGCCAGAGACCATACCGCTGAGACACCGCTCGCGCGCAGCAGGGTCAGGCGCTTGCGCAGCCTGACCCTGGTCAGCACCCTCGCATCATGCCGGCACCGCCGTCGGCCGGCTGCGCGGCGGGTCGGCCACCGCGGCCAGTTCCTGGCGTATCTGCGTCGAGGCCCGCAGCATCTGCTTCAGCGGGTAGGCCAGGGCGGCCAGTTCGCCCTCGGTGTCGAACTGGCTGGGCAGATCGAGCGGCGCCGGGCGGCTGTCGTCGAGCATGTCCACGATGCCGGCCAGCGCCTGCCGCATGGGTTCGGGCGACTGCTTCAGGCTCGCCAGAATCGGCACCGCAGCCGTGATCTGCGAGGCCATGATGTGGTTCTGGATCAGCAGGTTGTTGAACTCGGGCACGTTCATCTGGTGCGAGCGCGGCTCGCTCATCATGCGATAGAACGCTTCCGCGAAATTGCTGAACGCAATGTGCACGTTCTTGCGCGCCAGCCGCCAGGCGATGTCGGCTTCTTCCACGGTAGGCGTGTCCTCGGGTGGCGTGGCTTCGGACGCATGGGCCTGCATGGCGCGGGCGTACTGCAGCCCGGTGCGCAGGTACGCGCGGTTGGCATTGGTGGCGGCGCGCGCCAGCGGCTTCATGTAGCGCGCTTCCCACCACGGCAGCACATAGCTGCAGACCAGCGCAATCGCGCAGCCCAGCGCCGTGTCCAGGGCGCGCTCGCCGATAACCTCCATCGACACCGTGCCCGGCGCCACGAAGTGGAACACCATCACCACGAACAGTGTGTTGAAGATGGCGCTGGCCATGTAATTGAGCTGCACCAGGCTGTTGCCCATGATGCAGGCCGCCAGCAACACGGCGAACAGCGCCTCGGGGCGCGTGGTCACGTGGAACAGCGCCAGCGCCAGCAGGCAGCCGATCAGCGTGCCCATCAGGCGCCAGCCGTTGCGCTGGCGAGTGAGGGCGAAGCCCGGCTTCATGATGATGATGATCGTCAGCAGCACCCAATAACTGTGCGCCGACGACAGCTGCGGCGTCGCCCATTGCGCGATCAGGCCCATGGCGAGGGCCGCCGCCAGGGTCACTCGCGTGGCATAGCGGAAATACGGAGAATCCAGCCGCAGGTTGCTGGTCAGCATGCCCAGGCGCAGCTCCTGGCGCGACATGAACTGGGTCAGCGACTTGTTGATGCGCAGCACGCTGGTGGGCTGCGCGTCGGGGCGCGCCGCCGTGTGGTCGGCCAGCTTGCCAACGATGCGCGAGGCGTTGCGCAGGCGCCGCAGCACCTGCACAATCAGCGCCAGCATCTCGGGTTCTTTCTCGCCCATGCCGTGGTGCTTGAATTGCTCGACCTCGTATTCGATGGCGCGCAGTTCGGCCTTGGTGCTGCTGCGGTACTGCACCGGCCGTCCGCGCGACACGTCCAGCGCGATGCTGTTCAGTTCCAGCGACATCTTGGTCAACGCGTCGCGCATGAACATCAGGCAATCGTGGCCGGCCAGCGCGCGCCGCAGCGCGGCGTAGTCAGTGTGGGTGGCCACCAGCGTATCCAGCAGCTGCAGCATGTCCACGAACATGTTCCACAGCATGACCCGCTCGCCATCGCGGTAGCCGCTGCCGCGCGGCAGGCTGCGCAGCACGATGTCGCGCGCGGCCTGGTGCTTTTCCGTCATGATCGACTGCGACTGGATCAACGCCCGGTAGATGTCGTCCAGATCGGTGTTCTCGTCATAGAAGCGGCTGCGCGCGGCCATGTAGTCGGCAGTGGCGAACAGGGCCACCGACATGGCCTGGCGCTCTTCGCGCAGCCAGAAGATGCGGCTGAAGGCCAGGCTGAACGCCAGGTAGAACAAGGCGCCGCCCAGCGTGGCCGCGGAATGCGCCAGCACCTGGCTGGGCGCCATCGGCGAATGCATGGTCAGCGTCATGATGAGCATGCCGGCAAAGCCGATCAGCCCGCCCCGCTTGCCGAACACCGAGAACATCGAAAACAGAAAGCACTGGCCGATCACCGCCAGCCACAGTAGCAACGGGTAGGTGGACGCGGCCCCGGTAATGGTGACCGCGGCCGTGGCCAGCACGGCGCCGCCCAGCATTTCATTGGTGCGGTGCCGTTGCGGCCCGCCGGGCTGGTCGATGATGGCCAGGCACTGCGCCCCGAATGTGGCCACCAGCCCGAAGCCGTATTGCCCGAACAGGCCCCCCAGCACCATGACGGGCAGCAGCATGCCCACCCCTTGCCGCACTCCGCCGAAGAAGTAGTGGCTGTAAAGAAAGCGCGGAATGCTGGCAATGCGTATATCCATGGGCGACTGCTTTTTCGGATGCGGTTGCCCAGTATAAGAAGATGCGCGAGCTTTTGCGTCTCCGGGCTACCCCGATATGCCAGCGATGAACAGGCGGCTGTCCGCCCCGTGCCGGTGCAGTCTGGCGTGGTCCTGGGGAAATGGGGGGCGGCGCCCGTGCGGCGGGCTCGGGCGCATGCAGGCGCCCGAGGCCTGCTGCGCAGGCTGCCCCGCCGCCCAACGCGCCGCCCCCCATTTCCCCAGGACCACGCCAGACGTCCCAGAGCCAAACAACACCCGCCAAACAACCTCCCCCGCCACCCCGATTTGCCCCCGATCCCGCAACGCGGTAAATTTGCTGCCTTGCGCCGGTCTGCCTATCCGATACCGGCGCGCAGGCCTACCGGCTGCCCGGGCTACATTCCGGGTGCTGTGCGCCAGTAATAACTTGCTGTTGGCCGCGCCACAAGCGTGTGTTGCCAAAGCTTCCATTTCGACCTCCAGCGTCCCCCAGGGGCGTTTGCGCTGCGTTCCCGACGAACGCGTGCCGGGTCGGCAGGGTGTCCGGGTGGCGAGGCTCCGTGAGTCTCAAAGCGCCAGATCATGCTGCCGTTGCCGGTCCGGGTTCAGTTGCCGCCGTATCCGGGCGTGCCACGGTTGGGAAAACAGGGCCGGTACTGAAAGGAATACAACATGGAAACCATAGGCGCCGATATCGTCGTGCGCTGCCTGGCCGAAGAAGGCGTCGAGCACGTTTTCGGCTACCCTGGCGGCGCGGTGCTGTACATCTACGACGCGATTTTCAAGCAAGACAAATTCCAGCATATCCTGGTTCGCCACGAACAGGCCGCCGTGCACGCCGCCGACGCGTATTCGCGCGCGTCGCAAAAAGTGGGCGTGTGCATCGTCACCAGCGGCCCGGGCGTCACCAATGCCGTCACCGGCATTGCCACCGCCTACATGGACTCGATCCCGATGGTCATCATCAGTGGGCAGGTGCCCACCGCGGCCATCGGCGAAGACGCTTTCCAGGAATGCGACACCGTCGGCATCACCCGGCCGTGCGTCAAGCACAACTTCCTGGTGCGCGACGTGAAAGACCTGGCCGAGACCATGCGGCGGGCGTTCTACATTGCACGCACCGGCCGTCCCGGCCCGGTCCTGGTCGATATTCCCAAAGACGTCACCCTGCAGCCCTGCAAGTACGTGCCGCCCAAGGGCGAGATCAGCATGCGTTCGTACGCGCCGGTCAACAAGGGCCACCAGGGGCAGATCAAGAAGGCCGTGCAGATGCTGCTGGCTGCCGAGCGCCCCATGATCTACGCCGGCGGCGGGGTCATCTTGTCGGATGCCTCGGCTGAACTGCGCCGCGTGGCCGAGCAACTGGGCGCGCCGTGCACCACCACCCTGATGGGCCTGGGCGGCATGGCCGGCACCAGCCGCCAGTACGTCGGCATGCCCGGCATGCACGGCACCTACGAAGCCAACATGGCCATGCAGCACTGCGACGTGCTGCTCGCGGTGGGCGCGCGCTTCGACGACCGCGTCATCGGCAACCCGCGGCATTTCGCGCAGAACGCCCGCAAGATCATCCACATCGACATCGACCCGTCGTCCATTTCCAAGCGCGTGCGGGTCGACGTGCCCATCGTGGGCAACGTGAAAGACGTACTGGCCGATCTCAGCGCGCAGTACGACGCCGCGCGCGCCGATGCCAAGCCCGCTTCGCTCGACAAATGGTGGCAGCAGGTCGAGGCCTGGCGCGCCAAGGAATGCCTGAAGTACGCCCATTCCGACGAAGTCATCAAGCCGCAGTACGTGGTGGAAAAACTCTGGGAAGTGACCGGCGGCGACGCCTTCGTCACCTCGGACGTGGGCCAGCACCAGATGTGGGCCGCGCAGTACTACAAGTTCGACAAGCCGCGGCGCTGGATCAACTCCGGCGGCCTGGGCACCATGGGGGTGGGGCTGCCGTACGCCATGGGCGTGCAGATGGCCAATCCTGGCACGGACATCGCCGTCATTACCGGCGAGGCGTCCATCCAGATGAACATCCAGGAACTGTCCACCTGCCAGCAGTACCACCTGACGCCCAAGATCGTCTGCCTGAACAACCGCTTCCTGGGCATGGTCCGCCAGTGGCAGCAAATCGATTACGGCTCGCGCTATTCCGAGTCGTACATGGATTCGCTGCCCGATTTCGTCAAGGTGGCCGAGGCCTATGGGCACGTCGGGCTGCGCATCGAGCGGCCGGCCGACGTCGAGCCGGCGCTGCGCGAAGCATTCAAGAAGCACAAGGATCGCCTGGTCTTCCTGGACTTCATCACCGACCGCACCGAAAACGTGTGGCCCATGGTGAAGGCCGGCCGCGGGCTGACCGAGATGCTGCTCGGCT